>OWIM01000006.1_pt1 | contig 164122 bp, 146 predicted proteins | sample 1732751 | NCBI WGS metagenome assembly OWIM01 (sample SAMN05065749, study PRJEB22554) | human gut metagenome | biome: ENVO:2100002; feature: ENVO:00000062; material: ENVO:00002003 | host: Homo sapiens | place: USA
TTCACGTATCTGTCTTCACATGCAACTAATCGCTATTTTATCCCGAATTGGGGTAATATTATTTGTTATATCACAAATCGTGATAAAATTAATAATACAGACACGCTCTCAAATAACAATGAAGTAAAAAACCAATTTAAAGTGAAATAAATACTAAACAAATCGTATTTTAGATGATAGAAAGTACTTATCTTTGCAGTAGTTTTATGAAGACAAACAGCATTGAAGTAAACAATATGAACGAAAAATATCAGTTTCTTACCCATGCGCCAGTCCATCGAGTGATAGGCGCAATGGCTTTGCCGACAATCATATCTATGTTGTTGACAAGCGTGTATAATCTGGTTGACACTTTTTTTGTGGGACAGATAGACACGCAGTCAACAGCAGCAGTAGGTATAGTGTTCAGCGTGATGTTCTTCATACAGGCGTTCTCTTTCTTCTTCGGCAACGGCTCGGGCAACTATATCTCCCGACAGCTTGGCGCTCAAAAGACGGAGGATGCAGAGACGATGGCAAGTACGGGTCTCTTTTACACATTTGTGTTTTCAGTTGTGATAATGCTTGCAGGCTTGCTTTTCCTTGAACCTATCAGCATTCTTCTGGGCAGTACACCCACCATTCTGCCTTATACATGTCAGTATCTGGGCATCAGTCTGCTGGGCACGCCTTTTATCATGGGCACCTTCTGCATCAACAACCAGATGCGCTTTCAGGGATTCGCCAAGTATTCGGTTTACGGAGTGGTCAGCGGCTCTATCATCAACTGTCTGCTCGACCCGCTCTTCATCTTCGGATTCTCGATGGGCGTTCGCGGAGCGGCATTGGCGTCGGTCATAGGTCAGTTTTGCGGCTTCGTCATTCTGCTCATGATGAGTAGAAAGGAAGGAGTTATTCATTACAGTCATCGCAAGATCTCCTTTGAGGGAAGATTTGTGAAGGAAATAATCGCCGGAGGCACACCCTCCATATCGCGCCAGGGACTTGCCAGTCTCAGCACCATAGCCCTCAACAGCGTAGCCGGCAACTACGGCGACGCTGCCATCGCAGCCATGAGCATCGTCTCGCGTATAGGCATGTTCATCTTCAGCGTCATTATTGGCTTAGGTCAGGGCTTCCAGCCCATGTGCGGCTTCTGCTTCGGTGCCAAGCTCTACGATAGGGTGAAGGAGGGCTTTTGGTTCAGCACAAAGATTGGTACAGTATTTCTTTTGTTCTGGTCTGTGGTTCTAATCGTCTTCAGCGAGGAGGCTGTAGCTTTGTTCCGTAACGACCCCGACGTGATAGCCATAGGCATTCCGGCGCTGCGCTATCAGATGATAGTCTTCCCGGCATGCAGTTTCATGATGATGGCTAACATGATGATGCAGACGTGCCGTAAGACAATACGTGCCAACATACTTGCAGCTTCGCGTCAGGGATTGTTTTTCATCCCTCTCATCATCATCCTTCCTCATTATTTCGGGTTGTTTGGAGTGGAGATTTGCCAGGCTGTGAGCGATCTTATCTCTCTTGTTGTGACAATTCCGATAGTGTGGACTGCATTCAGAGAGATGTCGACAGAGCGTTAGAATTGCTGTAGAACACGATTTGCTTGCCGGTATCTTTAGTGAAATACCTATTTTTGATGAGGCTCCGAATTTGGTGGTTTCTCTTATGATTACTATTTTTGCACTCGTAAAAGAATCGTATTTACACGACCGATAGTTGTGTTCATGCGGTTTATATAAAAGTTTTATAATTATAAAGATATTATTGTATTATGATTATCGAAAATGTTCATGCAAGAGAGATTTTGGATTCTCGTGGCAATCCTACAGTAGAGGTTGAGGTGTCATTAAAGTCTGGCATCGTTGGTCGCGCATCAGTCCCGTCTGGTGCCTCAACAGGTGAGAATGAAGCTTTGGAACTTCGTGATGGCGACAAGAGCCGCTATTGTGGCAAGGGAGTATTAAAGGCTGTAGAGAATGTGAATAACGTGATTGCACCGGCTTTGGTCGGTTTCTCTGCCTTGGAGCAGCGTGCTATCGACTATAAGATGTTGGAGTTGGACGGCACCAAGACCAAGTCAAACCTGGGAGCCAATGCTATTCTTGGCGTATCGCTTGCAGTGGCTCATGCTGCAGCCGAGTATCTCCACATCCCGTTGTATCGCTATATCGGTGGTTGCAACACTTACACCCTTCCCGTTCCTATGATGAACATCATCAATGGCGGTGCTCACTCTGATGCGCCAATCGCCTTCCAGGAGTTTATGATTCGTCCTGTCGGTGCTCCTAATGAGAAAGAGGCCATCCGTATGGGTGCAGAGGTGTTCCATGCCTTGGCAAAGCTCCTGAAGAGTCGTGGACTTTCTACTGCTGTCGGCGACGAGGGTGGTTTCGCTCCTGCGCTCAATGGCATAGAGGATGCTCTTGAGAGCATCTGCCAGGCAATCAAGGATGCTGGTTATGAGCCGGGAAAGGATGTGAAGATAGCCATGGACTGCGCTGCCAGCGAGTTTGCTGTTCAGGAGAACGGTGAGTGGTTCTACGACTACCGCCAGCTGAAGGACGGCAAGAAGAAAGATCCTAACGGCAAGAAGCTCACAGCTGCAGAGCAGATCAAGTTCCTGGAAGAACTCATCACCAAATATCCTATTGATTCTATCGAGGACGGTCTTGACGAGAACGATTGGGACAACTGGGTGAAGCTTACAGCTGCCATCGGCGACCGTTGCCAGTTGGTAGGTGACGACCTCTTTGTTACCAACGTGAAGTTCTTGGAGAAGGGCATCAAGATGGGTGCTGCCAACTCTATTCTTATCAAGGTGAACCAGATTGGCTCGCTTACTGAGACTTTGGATGCGATAGAGATGGCTCACCGTCATGGCTACACAACCGTTACATCACACCGTTCAGGTGAAACAGAGGATACTACTATCGCTGATATCGCTGTGGCTACAAACTCTGGTCAAATCAAGACTGGTTCGATGAGCCGTACCGACCGTATGGCAAAGTACAACCAGCTTATCCGTATCGAAGAGCAGTTGGGAAATAACGCTGCTTACGGTTACAAGAAACTAAAATAGACGTGATTAATTATTGAATAAATCATAATCCACATTAATGGGCATGAACAACCGTGATGGTTGACCATGCCCATATTTTATATTTTCAAACTGTTATTTTATCTTGTTATATTCTTCATCGCTCACAGCCTCCTGCCACTCGTTGGATGTGTTCTCGTCAGGTACTTCAAAGGCGAGGTGGGCAAATATGCTTCATTATATCTACGCTGTTTTGCGATATTCGCTTGGAGTCTTCCCTGTCTGTGCCTTGAAAAAGCGGACGAAGTGCTGAGGATATTCAAAGCCGAGGTGCTGGCTGATTTGCGTAATGCTGAGGGTTTCATCAACAAGTAATTGGCGGGCTGCAGAAAGCAGTCGGTCGTTAATCAGACTCTTAGCGGTTCTGCCTGTCTCGGTCTTGACTAATTCTCCGAAATATTTAGGCGAATAGCAGCATTTGTCGGCAAAGTAGGCTACGGTAGGCAGCCCTCCACGCATCGCTTGACGGGCAATGTATTCATCGAGCAGAGAGATGAACTTCTTGACCACCGAATGATTTATTTCCTCGCGTGTGATAAACTGCCGGTCGTAGAAGCGCAGACAATAGTTCAGCAGCAACTCGATGTTAGAAACGATGAGTTCACGCGAATGCCTATCTATAGGATGCTCGAGTTCCTGCCCAATCATTGAGAGCACATCACGGAAGATGTTTACCTCGGCAGCGGATAGGTGTAGAGCTTCGTTGCTTGTATAGTCGAAGAACTCATAGCGGGAGATGTTCTTGCCAAGCTGGGTGCGGTTGAGCAACTCGGGATGGAATGCCAATACCGTATATTTGGCAAGCGGTACTCCTGGATTAGGTTCCACTTTAATCGACTGTCCTGGAGCAAACGAAGTTACGGTCATCTCGTCAAAATCATATTCTGTTCTGCCGTATGACAATTTACATCCCTTGTTTTCCTTCAGGAAGAGGGCATAAAGTCTGTAGTGATGCACAGCCTCCTGAATAGGAGAGGTGTTCTCTACACGCGCAATGCTTACTAAGGGATGAAGCGTTTTCACTCCTATGAAGTCGTTGAACTCATGTATTGTATTAAAGAATAATTCCTTCATAATCCTAAGCATTTTAATCTTCTGCAAAGATACGTACATTCTTCAAAAGAGCTTTTACCTGGTTTTCGGAAGATGTTACCATTATTGCAGTTTATTATCCTTTATACTTAAACACCTTTACCATATCCTTGTCGCCACCCACAAGTTGGCTGCATCTGTTCAGCATTCCGGTGTCTGAGAAACCGCATTTCTCCATGACCTTTCCTGATGCAGGATTGCCTGTGAAATGGTCTGCCCAGATGTTTTCGAAATGCTTCACTTGGATGCAGTAGTCGAGCATCAGTTTCAAGGCTTCGGTGCAGATTCCTCTGTTCCAATAAGGCTTTCCTATCCAGTAGCCCACCTCGCAGTCGTTTTCTCCGATAGGGATGTTGCTGGTTTCATGGGTGTAGTAGCCGATGCAGCCGATAGCCTCGCCAGTCTCTTTCAACGCAATCGCCCATGTCGTGTCATTATTGAAATAAGTCCGGATTATCTTCCGACTTTCTTTTACAGACTTATGCGCCGGCCATCCTGCACGTGGTCCTACGTCAGGGTCGGAGGCGTACTTGAAGAGCGCCTCAGCATCCGATTCCTGCCAATGGCGAAGTAAAATTCTTTCTGTTTCCATCAGATTATATCAATGTTTTGCATTCTATTTACTATGTGCACTTACCCCAGCCAGTCGGTAAAGATAAGTATACATTCGTGCACCTTCTCAAAGAATTTCCCTATCCGGCGCTTGATGCCCTTCCAATATATCCCATTCTTTTTAATGCTCATATACTTAGTTATTTATTTTGTTATTAATTCATGTGCAAATACGCCATCAGCACAAACTGTATAAGCAGAATAGCAGGAATGCCGTATTTGAATTTCTTGTGCATCGTCTTATGGTGCCAGACTTTCATTCCCATCCATGCCCCGATGCTTCCTCCAAGTACAGCCAGCAGCAAAAGCGTGGCTTCCGAAATGCGCCACTTGGCTTTCTTAGCCTTGTGTTTGTCAATGCCGTACACGATGAATGTAACTGCATTGATGGCAAGGAGATAGTAGGCGAGATAACTATGTAATGTGTTCATGCTCAATTTTCTGTTGTTACTTCTTTATTCTAAAAAACCGGAAATCCTTAATGACCTTAAAGACCGTGACCTCAATGACCGGAAAACGCCCCTAAACATTCATTTGTTTTTCTGATGAAACTGCTTTCTTGTCTTAGACATTGCTTCCGTAGCCCTATCGTGGGTTTCTATCAGCAATGGGCTTTTGTGATATTGCACAATCTTGACTCCGACTGAGTTGTGTCTCTTCTTTTCCTCGATGCATTGTAGTATCAAGTCTGGATTTGCAGACTTTGCAGTCGGAGTCTTGTCAAAGTTCTGAATATAGGCAGCGTTAGTCAGGAAGAGAATGTCGGAACCTTCCGGTATTTCCTGCATTACCTTGATCATGAGGGTTAGCATCATTCGGAACTCTGTGGTGTGTATGTCGCTGATTACATCATGGCTGATGGTGTTGTCGTTATGCTCAATCACAACGGCAGCACCACCAACTCGCTCTTTATGGCCATAATCACATGAGCCACCTATCCAAACGTAATATGTAGAAGTATCTTGTGTCATAATTATTTTATATTCAATGTCCGCAGATATTCCTTCTGCTCGGGCGTGATTCTGTAGCTCTCGATGGCCTTCTGGATGGTCTTATTGTGCGTCCAGGGAGCAAGGCGGCGTTGCTCGATGTAGGGAATCGTTGCGTCCCATTGCTTGGCAAGAGCCGTGGCGAAGAACCAGGCTACCATCATTTTTACGTAATACTCTTCGCTCCTTACTGATGCTGGAATTTCAAGATATTCTTCCTTGAAGTCTTTATCCAGGTAATGAGACATAAGTGTCTCTATGCCAAAGCGACAAGTATAAACGTGTGACGATTTACTCCAAGTCTTGATCTTCGCCAATAGCTCCTCCTTGTGTTTGGCAAACACCTTCGGAGACATGATGTCGCAAACAGCCCAGTTGTCCACGAATGGCAGGAATTTCTCTGTAAGACGAATGCATTCCTCGTAGTCCTTTACCTCGGAGATGAGGAGTCCGTGAAGCATGTTCTCATCGTAGTATTCGTGAGGAAGCTGCTGAAGAAAATCCTTGCATTCTGCCTCCTTTGTAAATTCTTTTGCGAACTTGCGAAGCACAGGCACACGAATGCCTATGAAACTCTCCACAGGCACTCCCGGTGTCAGTTTGGCTTGGAAAGCAGCATACTGCTTATCCTGCATGGCGAACAGTCTTTCTTGAAGTGAAGCCATTTTATCCAATTAATTTAATAATCTGTTTATCCGAAGCATCAGGCAGGATTTCTTTCAGATGCTCGAAAATTCTTTGATAAGATTCCTGGGGAGTGCGGTTGCATTGGCAAGCCTCCCTGCCATAGAGATCTTCGGGAGTGTTGAGCAGCGACCATCCCCAGCCATATTCGTGATTGTGCTTGTCGCGAGGATAGATGAAATCCTCGGTCACGATGTAAGTCGCCATTTCCAGTCGGGTGAGATAACCGTCAAACTTGCTTCTCATTCCCTTGACCTTCGGTCTTCCTCCTTCTTGCAAGGCAGAGTTGAAGCAAGCTTCACTCTGCTCTTGCTTCGTGCGTCGGTTGCCCGTAAAACCGCAGGCTGCCCGAAGTTCTCTCGTGATGAGACTGCCAGTAGATTGAAGCGTGCTGAGAATGGCTCCTTCTATTGATTCTTCATCCGGGCGAGGGAACTTGCTTCTTCTGTAGTTACAGAAGTCCGACCACCATTCCTGGCTGATGAATCCTGCTTTCTTGTTAAAAAACTTTCCGTACATACATGGCATTTCCTGCACAATTTCGCCCTTCCATTTCCATAGCGGCCAGTCCCAACCGCCTTCAGGAAGTCTTACGTAACCGCAATCCTCCGCTACGATGTCTTCGGCAGAGAAGCCTTCAATGCCACTATCAAGAAGAGGGAGGAAGCCGATTTGCTGAATCAGCTCCATCATGCCTGTTGCTGAATATATTTCTGGAAAATTCATACGCTTTGTTCTTTATATTTTTATCAATTCATTCAGTTTATCCTCTCTGATAATCTTCGGCTGAGCCTTGCCAGCGAGAATGAGAATCTTTTTTCCATTACGATAAATATGAAGCTGTCGTGAGCGAACTACGGCTGTCAGCTCCTCATCATTCTGCATGGCTTGCCAGATAGGATAATATACTCCCTCAGGTTCAAACAACTTCTTTTGAAGATGCGAACAGAGGTTTGTTGTATCAATAGTCATTGCCATAATTTTCTTCAAACTATTTGTTTCCAAAGATTCACGTGTAAATACGTCATCAGCGCAATCTGTATCAGCAGAATGGCTGGAATGCCGTATTTGAATTTCTTGTGCATCGTCTTATGGTGCCAGACTTTCATTCCCATCCATGCCCCGATGCTTCCTCCAAGTACAGCCAGCAACAAAAGCGTGGTTTCTGGAATGCGCCATTTGGCTTTCTTTGCCTTGTACTTATCAATGCCGTATACGATGAATGCAACTGCATTGATAGCAAGGAGATAGTAGGCGAGGCAACTATGTAATGTATTCATATCCTTCAACTTCTTTTTTCTTATCACTTTAAAATCCTAACTCCACATCCTTGCCGAATGGTGCGAGCGAAAGTCCGGCCATCTTGAAATGCTGTTTTCCCCAAGGAATGCCGATGATGGTGATACATAAGAGAAAGCCGAAGAACAGATGCATGAGGCAAGCCCACAATCCTCCGAAAAACAGCCAGAGTAAATTCAGCGGGATGCGAATGCAACCTGTTGGACTATTCGATTCTCTTACCTTAGAACCAAAAGGCCATAGGCAGAGCAGACCAATCTTGAATGTCTGTATTGCAAACGGAATGCCGATGATAGTACATGCAAGAGCCAGACTTCCGGTGAAATAACCGATGGCAGCTTCGAGACCTCCGAAGAGCCACCAAAGTAAGTTTCCTATTATGCGCATAAGATTATTCTTTTCATCTTTTATATCAAGAATGGATCAAGCGTAGCCAGCAGTTCGGCTTTATCTATCACACCGCTTGTGCGCCACAATACTTCTCCGTTTCGGAAAAGCATCAGCGTAGGCACGGATTGGATGCGGTATTGGCTTGCTGTTACGCTGTACTTGTCCACATCCACCTTGATGATTCGGATGCGGTCGCCCAATACACTCTTCACCTGCTCTAGAATGGGATGCATCGCCTTGCAAGGTTGGCACCATGTAGCAAAGAAATCGACCAGAACAAGCTGGCCACTGTTTATTACGTTATTAAATGTCTCCATAATTATTTGTCTATTCTGTGAAACGATTAAAAGTTTGCCGAAAATTCCATCAGCATTTTCTGGGCAAGGGGAGCGTACCAGGTCTTTACCTCCTGTTCAGTAGGCGTATGACCGCCTGGGAAATGGAAGGCTTGGTTGTAATGCTGCAGGAAGAGAGGGGAGAAGTGAGCCAGGGTGTCCTGCTCACCAAAAAGTCCCCACACACGATTCTTATAATAGGGGTTGCAATGGTCAAACTGCACGGCTTCCAGTTCCGCAAACTCCTCAATCAGCGCCTCGTCAATCACCAGCCGCTGATTGCCGTCCCTTCTCGGCGCCTTGTATTCATGCTCGCCGATGCGCTCCTTCAGAAATTCCGTCATCATGAAATACGGATTGCCCAGCAGGGCAGGAATGCCCACCACCGGAGCCAGCATCTGGGCGAGGAAAGAGCCGCAGCTGTTGCCCAAAAGTAAATCGGGCTGCTCCCGGTCGATGATGGAGCGAATCTCCTTCAGTGCCTCCTTTGGGTGCAAAGGCAGGTCGGGAGTCAGCACCACCGCCGTCCCCTCAAACGCCTCTTTCAAGGCTTTCGCCATCGGACAGCTGCCCGTGGCGAAGAATCCGTGTAGGAATAATATCTTCTTCATGCTCTAATCTTGTTTTCACCTTTCTCCTTCGTAACTCGGCCATTCAAGCGAACTTGATGGTTCTTGCTGCTTCGTCGGTTAAAAGTATTGGTGTTGATTTTAATGTTTAAAAAAGAAAAGCGCTCTGTATGAGCGCTTTAACTATAGAAAGTAAGATTTAGTGCTTAGCTATAATTTGGTTACTTTCCGATGCATCATACGTAATCAACTGAATATCAGTTGTTTAATGTATGTTTGAGCCATATGAAAGCCGGGCTAAAATGTAAGGATTTTTATCTCCTTAATTATCTGATATTCAGTGCTTTTTAGTCCTACTTTCCTACTTTTTTCAAGTATCTTTTTAAGCCCTTTCCTACGCCTTTCACTTTCCCACGCAAATAATGAATGTCATTGATTCTCAATCGGTTAAGTACTGACGTGCTAATTGTGAGCCGCTTTCCTTCTGAATGAAAAGAATGTTGATTATCAGCTACTTACGATTTTTGTATTTTCACTTGGTTTCACTTGATTTCATTCATTTTGTATATCATATATCTTTACAAACAACCATTTTCAGGGGTTGAAGATTTAACATATTTAACCTTTGTAAACACTCAAAATCTGCATTTTCGTGCTAAAACGTGTTTTTTTATCATTTTTGAGAGGTCGGCTTTTATCTGAATAAATCTGCCATCGTCAGCTGGCATTGGATGTCATCAGAATAGCCGCCCGGCGCAAGTCCAAAGGAGGTGATCATCGTGATGAGTACCGTTTTCTCGGTGCCTGTTTCCCTGATGAAGGTCTCCCTTCGGTTGCGGATGCGGTTGTCCTCTTCTTCTGTAATAACGTAAGGGACGCTGGATTATTGCATCGTCTTGGAATGTATCTCACGACTTATCTGTACGGTCATTATCTGTCCATGATGCTTTTTGCGAGTAAATATACTCTGGTTCCAGTAGTCTGTGGCCATCTGTCTTTTGGGTTTATATCCAGCTTTTCTGCTCTACATATAGCCTCTTCGACATGTGGAAGTAAGATGGATGGATCATAGTCTGATTCCTGATAATGTCCCATCAGTTTTCGAAGATGATATTTCGTCCATGTACCATGAGTTGACAAGCGAGGATTTTCAAAGAGGTTTTTCTTGTCCTCTTCCGAATAATCTTCGATGTCTTCAAGGTGCAATATCAACCAAAGTTCGAAACATGGATTACTCATGCAGAATCTGAGATTGCTGTTCTGCTGACATAGCTGTGCAATGTCGGCAAGCATCTTTTCCTTCCAGTCGTCACGATCGATAACAATCCACAGTTGGTCATCATCCAAGATGTTGTATTCATCCATGAAATCCTTAATCTGGCGATGAACATTGGCTGGATTAGAGTTGTCATCTTCTCGGTTTAGAACAACCAGTTGTACATTAGTTGCACATAGTTCCTGACGCATAGCCTCGAAGTAAATGTTTTCGGTTGCTCTTCCTTCGGCAGCTATGACGATGAGTCGAGAAGATTTAACTCCTTCTATTCGTTGAAAGTCTTTTCTTTGTCTCATAGCTGTTACCATTTTAATTGACTTATAGGCGCAAAGAACGGAATGGCTCCATAGCGTCCTAATAGATAACCCTTGCGAACATCTTCACGAGGTTTGAATTCTGCCAAGGATGTAAGATGAGATGCTCCATCCTTTCCCTTCTCGACAAACCAGACTTCATCAGCTCTGATAAGGTCGAGGTTGAGCAGGTTACATTCATGGGTGGAGAAGATGAGCTGAGTGTCTCTTCCAGACTCCAGTCCTGAGAAATAGCACTCTAAGATTTTCTGCGAGAGCATCGGGTGCATACTGCGGTCAATCTCGTCGATGAGATAGTCAACTTCATTTTGCTTCAAATCGATGAGCATTGGGATGAAGTCGAGCAATCGGATGCTGCCATCAGATTCTTCACTCAGATCAAAAACTACCTCTGTGCCGGAAGTAAGATTCCGGTGAACAGCCTTCTGCTTGTAAATCTCATATCCTCCGTTGGCATTTACCTCGAAAAGAAGCATTTCGCCTCTAACTGTGGCAGCCATGCTATACGCCTTGCCGTTCTTTGCCTTGCTGAGTATGTTGTCAAGTAAATCGGAAGATAAGTTCACATCCTCTTTCTTGATTTTGTACAGGCGCACGTCTGAAATGCCCGTGTTGAAGTAGGCAAGAAGCGAGCGAGTCGTTTCCTGCAGCTCGTCATTGTTTTCAGTAAGGAAAGAAATTCCCTGCAGGCGTGTGCTTGGGAAGATGATCTTCAAGCCGTCTGCAAACCAGTTCTTGGCCATGCGTATGGTTTCAAGTCCCTTGCCGTTTCTGCGCACATACTCTGAAAGGAAGCTGGAGTCGGAAGGAGTACTGTGGGCGATGAACTTCAGGAGCATGGATGTTTCTTCATTTCCATCCACCTTGCCAAACGTGAATTCGTTGCCGCCATCAGTAACCTTTCTTGTGAAAACTTCCTTGTCGGTACGGCTGTTGATTTCAAACAGCCATTCCTCCTTAATTCCTCCGACGGTGAACTCCATGCCATAGGCGAAGCACTTACCCTTGGTCTTGAACTCGATTTCGACCTTAGAGATTTTCTCTTCGGTATCAGCAAGCTTGAAAGGTTCCACCTTGCTTTGCGGAAAGCTTCCATTGGCTATCTGCTGGAGCAGGGCAATGGCCTTGATGACGTTGCTCTTTCCGGAAGCATTGGCACCATAAACGATACCAGCCTTCAGCACAGAAATATCGTCACGCTTCTCTGCACGGGAAACATGAGACGGATGTGCGTTGCTCTTACCTGCCACAAAGCTGATTTGAGTTTCATCCTTGATGGAATATATATTTTCAAATGTAGCTCTAAGTATCATAACAATGTCATTTTCTTATTAATGTTGATGCAAAGATAAGCTTTTTCTTTGAAAAATGCATAGCTTAATGTCGAATACTTGCAAAAGCGTTGTAGAATTAACACAAATTAGCTGATTTGCGACCTTTTGCTTGTCAAAAGCTGTCGCAATTTGTAGAAGTTACTTGTTGTATAAAAATTCTTTTATCCTGCAAAAACCTCTAAAATATATCGATAAGTCGTGGAAATCTATTGAAAAACGATAGATTTCCACGACTTATCGGCATGTTTTTGCGATTTTCATCCTAGTATGGATGAGTTTTCCTCTCCATTTTGTATAATTATCCGTGCATTTCAGCAAGGAAAAATAGATTCTCCCAAAATCCTTGACTATATGTTAATAAACAAGTTTATTTCGGCATATATACATATATGGTTTACTTAAACTTGTAAACTTCCTGGTTTAAGTGGTTGTAAGAGGGTAGAGGTTTACTAATTGAGTTTGAAAGAACATGTATAATACATGGGTAAACTTAAACCTTAAACTTGTATGCACCGTAAGCTTTGCCTTGGTTGCTCTTTAGCTGGTTCAGGGCTTTGCCTTCTTCTCCTTGCTGAATTTCCGTAGCCCTTCTCTTCTGTTTCGCTTGTTGCCAAGAGATATTGGTTGAGCTTGCCTCTTGTCTCAGGCATCATGCTTCTCTGATCAGCTTCCCACTACATGCTGATGCTTACCCTTGGCAGTCATAAGTCTGATTGTTCTGTCCTTGGCTTAACCTTATTCATATTCATGATGAAGTTTGAGCTTTCCTGCCAGTCTCTTGAACTTATAAGCCATATAGAGAAACCAGTTTGCTTGAACAAACATCGAGGAGGATGCAGCTTTCCTTTACCCAACCAACTGCAGATATTTTCTATTCATCCTTTTCATTCATATTTTTGGACGAAGCATCCACACTTACTTTTTCCGCTGCAAAGTTAGTGCAAGCCACATTTCTGCAAGTACCAGGTGCCTTATTCTCTGAATTTTTTCAAAAACTTTTCCGTCTGCTGCTCATTCAAAAAACTTTTCCTGCCCAAGGGTGAAATAATTCGATAATTCCTTGCTTCCTATGTTTTCCTTGCCAACTCTGATAGCACCGTAAAAAATAAATGTTTCACTTCTAAAAATATTGAATTATGAAAAAGATGGAAAATTCTTTCGCAGTAACTGGTTTCGTAGGTAAGGATGCAAGCATCCATCAGTTTACAACCGCAAGCGTAGCTCGCTTCTCACTGGCCATCAGCCGCAATGAGAAGAATGGCGATGAAAACTCTCGCACTTCTGCCTTCATGAATGTAGAGGCTTGGCGCAAGAACGAGAACACCGCTTCATTCGACCGCCTGGTCAAGGGAGCACTCCTCACAGTAGAGGGCTATTTCAAACCAGAGGAATGGCAGGATGCCGAGGGAGTCAAGCACAACCGAGTGATTCTCGTAGCCACCAAGTTCTATGAAGCTGTAGAGAAGGAGAACACTCCTGATTCTCAGCAGGGCAAGACCCAGAAGGATAAGTAAATCCTTCGCCCTCATAAAAGAGCGGCCTTCGGGTCGCTTTTTTATGCTTATACTTCTATGTCATTTTAATCATTCTGCTTCATTTTAATACCCTGTTAAAACGATGCAAAAATATCAATAATAAACTGATATTCAATAGTCTTACGGGTTTTATGCTTCTACTTTTCCTTGCTGAAAGGATTGCCCTGTTATAGGAGGATTTCATTCATCGACTTCTGGGAATCGGTAATAATTCTGTTGCGAAGGTAACGGTTCTGTCTTATCTTTACAAGGTCAGGGCGCTGCTTTGCTGAAAAATCTCCACACCATTCGGGTAGTATTTTGCAGACAAAACCTTGTATGGATAGCCATAACACCTTCTGAATGCAACATAATTTTTAACCATCCCAGAAGTAGTTGATCTACGAAAGGGAGATAAAATCAGATGGCATTATGACAACAATGAAATCAATTCTCAGCCGACTAACCCAGGCGGTGAACGGCACAGACAAGGAACTCTTCAGTGAGCAGGAGTTGAACCAGTTTGCTTCGTTCTATCTTGACAAGTGGGATGAAAACACAAGCGAGGACGTGGTGGCAGAGTCTTTCGTGGACTATTGGTGGAACACCGACAAGGCTTGCAGACGATGCTCGGAATGTGGCAAGCTGATGCGTGAGGGTTATTGCGCAGACATGGGAGTAGCCTACTGTTGCAGCAAGGACTGTCTGCATAGCGACTTCACGGATGAGGAATGGGCAGAGGAATGTGAATCCAACGACCAGAGTTATTATACAGAATGGTAATCAAATAAATATACAAGACAATGGCTAATCAGGCAACAACGACCTATAAGGTCACAGGAACCCAAAAGGCAGTAAGCAACCTTTGGAACACCCTTCAGTGCATGGAGGTGAATAGCAGGAACATCTGGCTGGATGACCTTGCCAAGCACTATGGAATCGACTATCAGAAGAAGCACATCAGCGTGCGTGGTCACATCTACTGGGCAGAGTATGAGGAGGATGAAGACACCAGTCTTCTTTCCTTTGAGACCGAAACTGCCTGGGATGCTTGCAATGACCTCTTCTTTGAGATAAACCGACTCCTGGATGATGAACTGAGCATTTCCTACAGATGCTGCGAGTGTGGATGTGAGGTCTATTACACTCACGATGAAGGCGAATATTTTCCCGAAGAATGCTGCGTCAGCGCATCCGGCGAACCATTCGAGGATTGTTGTGATGATGTTTACGGCACTATCGGAGAAGCCATCAGGGAATGGACATCCAAGACCGGCATTGAGCAGGGAGAGCGAACCGATGAGCAGATGATGGACTTCATCAATGAATATGAGTATGAGGACGATGACACCTATTTCTACATCCGAACCTTCACCTTTGAATAAATGACCCTTAAATCCTGACGTTTCCCCTGATACTTTGGGTTGTTAGGGGAAGCGTGAAGGAACTCTCGCCAGATACCCGTACCTTTGTACACGTTAATACATGTCGCCACGTACACGTGGAGCCATGTACACATGAATACTTTAATACATATATACAAAAGATTTTATATTATGTCATTGAAAATCATTACATTCGCCAATCATAAAGGTGGCGTTTCGAAGACCACCTCTACAGCCTCCATCGGGGCTTGCATGGCACGTATGGGCAAGAAAGTCCTGCTCTTAGACCTTGACGGTCAGGCAAATCTTACCCTGTATTTCATCCCGAATGAAGATGAGGTGCAGGCAAGCATCTTTGACTCTCTGGTTGATGGCGCACCCCTGCCAGTAAAGCACGTCAGGGAGAACCTCGACCTCGTTCCTTCCTCCCTCGAAATGGCAAGTGCAGAGATTGCCTTGACCAATCTCCTGGCAAGAGAACAGCTGTTGAGCCGACTGCTCGAACCTGTGAAGCAGAACTACGACTACATTCTCATAGACTGTCCTCCGTCTTTGGGAATCGTCACCACAAACGCTTTCCTTGCAGCTGATGAAATCATCGTTCCGATGACTCCAGAACTGCTTCCTCTGAAAGGAATGAGAATGCTCGATTCCTTTGTCTCGACCTTGCAGCGAGTGAAGCCGAACCTCAGACTGGGAGGAGTTTTCATTGCCAGATTCAACCATCGCAAGTTGAACAAAGTGGTTGAGCAAGCCGTGAAGTCCCGTTACGAGACTATCACCATGAAGACTCGCATCCGTGAAAACATCGCCCTGGCAGAATCGGCAGGCAGTGGTCAGAGCATCTTTGAATACGACCCTCAGTCGAACGGAGCGAAGGATTATCAGGCATTGACAGAAGAAATTATTTCACGTAATCAGTAAAGACTATGGCAAAGAAGAATATGGACATCCTGCTTGGCAACATTCTCGGAAAGGCTGCCATTCATCCGCAGGACAGATTTGACAAGTCTCCTGGGAATCCTCAGGAGCAACAGATTTCTGCTCCCAACCCTCAGGCAGTGAGCGATTCGCTTGATGAAGACCCATGGCGACATTTCTCCTTTATCTGCTCAAAGGAACTCGTTGACAAGGTTCAGACCATCGCCCGAAAGGAAGGTTTCACCATCCGCTCGTTCATGGAATACGTCATGAAACAAGGCGTTGAAGCTTATGAGTCGAAATATGGTAAGGTCAAGAAAATCAGGACTAAAACCATCCGTGAAGTCATGTAGAAAGTGTGGACGTGTAGCCATGTACACATGAATACATTGATACACGTGTACGTTGATACATATATACATATAGACGTTGATACATGTCCACATGTGGATATGAATACAATGAATTTAAATAAAATCAAAAAAAGAAAAGTCATGAAAATGAAAAAGTATCTTTCAATCGCCATCCTTCTGATGATGATGGCTTCACCAGTAGTATTCACCTCTTGCGGCAATGATGACCCGATGGAGGAGGTCGAGAGTCCGGAAACAAAACTGGACGTTTGGACAGAGCCATTCCATATCATGGGTGCGAATATGGATGAGGTCAAGAGCTATATGTCTCAATCCATGAAGCGTTACCGCCCTGTGGCAGAGACTTCCGGTGACAACATCCAGTTGACCTATATGACAGGGCAGGGTAGTGAAGGCATTCTTTACAGCTTCTCCCGTCTTGACCGTTCGCTTTATTCTGTCATTGATACGGAGCGAAGCGTGAACCGTGGGCTTGTGATTGACTATCTTAAGAAGCATTACACGCTTGTTTCTGCTGATGAAGCCAACCTGCAGTACTGCTTCACCAACCAGGAAAAATCCATGGTGATTACAACCATGAAGGTTTCAGATTCCTATTTCAATGTGAACTATTCATTGGTTTATTGATAGAGAAAAATAAGGTTACCACCATCAGAACTTCGTGCTCTGGTGGTGGTAGTTTTAGATGTCTGTGTATGCTTGAAGGAGCATCCAGCACTTTGTTGTGCTAAATAATAATAAAAATAACGTCTGATGGATATAAAAACAAGTTTTATTTCTTATATTTGCAATCAAATTACAAATATCGAGGTTAAAATGGTTTTAGAGATACGTTTAAGCAATATGTTCTCGTTTCGAGACGAGGTGACTTTGGACTTGCAGGCTGCCAAGATTCAGACAAAGAAGGCAAGGGAGCTTGAAGGTAATCTGTTTTCCGTGGATGGAGAACAGATGTTGAAGAGCGTTGCCTTATTTGGAGCCAACGCTTCGGGTAAAAGCAATGTGATTAAAGCCATCAGAGCTTGCGTGAACATGGTTCGTTCATCACATAATTATAATGTTGACACCAAGTTTGCCATCTCACCTTTCAAGTTTGAGGATTATGCCAACAAGCCAAGCTCTTTCTACATCCGTTTCTTGCTGAATGGAGTAGAGTATGAGTATTCCTTCTCCTTCATGCATGATGAAATCATCACCGAGACTTTGTACTATTATCCGAATGGTCGCAAGTCGCTGGTATTCAGCCGTGATGAAAGCAAAGGAACGGAGAAGAAAGACATCTATGAGTTTAAGACAGTCATCAAGCGTCCTTTCGATGTTGCTGACAATACATCGAAGAAGACTCTCTATATTTCTCGTGCCAGCCAGATGGACAGGGAAATTGCCCAAAAGATTTTCCTGTTCTTCTGCAATGACATCGTGCTTGATTATCAGGTGGCTAACATTGATTCTCTGGATAATTTGTTCAAGGAACGAAAGGAGCAGATGCTGGAGGTGTTGAGAACGGCAGATAGCGACATCATAGACTTCAAGATTCAGAACAATGCCATCACGACGTTTCATCGTACCAATCCTTCCGTTGCGTTTGATTTCGAGACGGAAGAGTCGGAGGGAACCAAGACTTTGTTTCGGATGATGGTGAGGATGATTGGTATTATCCATGAAGGAAAGATGCTTCTTGTCGATGAGATAGACAACAGTCTCCATACCCAGCTGGTGGAATTTGTGATAGGTATGTTCAATCATAGCGACCATGCCCAGCTCATCTACACCACTCATAACACCCATTTGCTGAACACCGATTTCCAGCGAAGGGATCAGGTGTATTTCGTGAACAAGCGAGAGGATGGAAGCAGTGATTTGTATTCTCTGTTTGATTTCAAGGATTTCCGGGACACGCTGGATATGGAGAAGGCTTATCTGCAGGGACGCTTTGATGCTATTCCTTATATTTCGACTCTAACACTTTAGGAATATGGCAAGAGTACAAAGAACTTCTAAAGGGAAGACAATGAAGCCCAACTATTTCGTCTTTTGCGAGGGTGAAACTGAGGTCGCCTATGTTGAAATGCTGAGAGCGCATTATCGTCTTCCTATTCATATCATACCTAAGCGTACATTGCTTAATGTTACACCTGCTCTGATAAACAGATGCAAGGCTAATTATGTGGAGACCAAGCATGATATGACATTCTTGATGTATGATTTGGATGTGCCTTCTGTCCTTAGCAGATTACAGAAGATACCTGGGGCTATACTGCTTTGCTCCAATCCTTGTGTTGAATTATGGTTGCTGTTACATTATACAGACCAACGTGCAGAAATCGGAAGTGCCGATTGCGTATCTAAGTTGTCTGGATATATTAAGCAATACAAGAAAGGCAAGTTATCCATTGAGGATAAATTAAGTTTGATGGACAATGTTACGATTGCCAGTAAAAGGGCAAAAAAGTTGTCCCCATATAAGAATCCTTCAACTACAATTTATGAGTTGATAGAAGAACTTGATAAGTTGAAGGGTAAAAATTAAAGGTTAGAGTCGGCTTTGTTTATATATAAAGCCGACTCTAATCTATTTAGATTTTCGTCTTTTTTTCTTCTGTATATTCAGCCTACAGTGTATTCGCAATTGGAATTAGTTATGAATTTTACCCATTCCATATATTATTTCATTGTATTCATGTGGACGTGAATACATGTATATATGTATAGGTGTGTACATGAATACACATGCAAAAGCCGTAAAAAATGCCGAATAGAGACTCTTTAAAGCCTTTTTTCTGGAAAAATCGCTCAAAAAACAACTTTTTTGAAACTTTTTTCTTGCTACGAAAAAAGACTTCACTCTCCCTTTCTACCTTTGCATCGTCAAAACAAGGAAGTATGGGTGAGCGGCTTAAACCAGCACACTGCTAACGTGCCGAACCGAAAGGTTCCGAAGGTTCGAATCCTTCTGCTTCCGCACTTTGGCTCGTTAGCTCAGTTGGATCAGAGCACGACGCTACGAACGTCGGTGTCGGGAGTTCGAGTCTCTCACGAGTCACAACATTGGAGGTTTGGCAGAGTTGGTCTATTGCACCGGTCTTGAAAACCGGCAGGCGGCAACGTCTCAAAGGTTCGAATCCTTTAGCCTCCGCAAACTTGCCCTATCGCATAACGGTAGTGCGGCAGATTCTGGGTCTGCAAGTGGTGGTTCGATTCCATCTGGGGCAACATCAGTAAGGAGCTTTGGCAGACTTGGTGTATGCGCGGGACTGAAAATCCCGAAAACGTGGTTCGACTCCACGAGGCTCCACTTGAAAATTCGGGAGTGCTCCAGTGGCAACGAGGGCGGACTGGAGTTCCTTGAGCTTGCGAAAAAATCCGCTGTCTGATGACTTCGTAGGTTCGAGTCCTACCTCCCGAACTCAACTTGCCCTATGGTATAATGGTAGCACAACAGGTTTTGGTCCTGTTAGCGAAGGTTCGATTCCTTCTGGGGCGACAAGTTAGTAACAGTTAAAAAATAACTTGGTACAAAAATGCTAAGCAGATTTGCACCTAGCGACATAGTTCCACTTAGGCAATTGTTCATCAAATATGATTCGCTTTTGTCTTTCTGATACATATGATTCGTCAAGCGTTCTTTGAGTTTGATATTCCTTAGAGTTGATGGATGCAACAACAACCAATCCCTTGGATGTCGTAGTTTCATTCGCTTTCTTGCAAGCATATTCTGCAGACAGCAATGGTACTCCACTCCAGGATCTTGTTATATGTGCAAACAGCCTGTGTTCTATTGGATTATACTTTGAACAGTATGGTGGATAATGTACAATGATAATATCCAATTCAAGAGATGTGGCTAACTTTAAAAGCTCCTGCTTGAAGATATGATGTGAGGCAGAGTTGGATCCTCCTCCATCGCATAAGATGCAGATGGAGGTTGCCTTGGGATATTCCCATTGCAGGTAATCCTTCCAAATGCGTGCGATGTTGTCACACACAAACTCAGCAGTGTCATGGCTGTTTCCTATGGTGAGATACCCGACGTTCCTCTCGACATCATAGATTCCATGCGGAATGATAGTTCCATTGGAAAAAGACACGAAGTCATGGTCAAGAGCTGCTAACTCCTGACAACTGAAAGTCTTTCCTGCACGTTTAAAGTTGCCGAGCATTTCCTTTTTCTTGGTATCAATACTGAGAACTGGTATTCCAAGGCGTACACAAGATATCCAGGTAGCTTCCAGAAGTTTGAACTGAGCGTCTCGGTTCTTGACTTCCTTCAAGGTCTTTGTCTTGTGAAAGGAACGTTTCTTGAAACCTCTGAGTTTTATCATTTTACGAGCAATATAAGGAGATATGCTGATGCCGTGCTCTTTGAATATTTGTACGATTTGAGCAATAGAGATGTCAAGCCATCTTACGGAGTCATCCTGTGGAAGACCCGCCATGTGTTTTTGAACAATCTCATCGAACAGAACCAAGTATTCTGGATGCTCGTCTAAGATGGCTTTGCGACCACCACCTGCAATACGGACTGTTTCCGAAGAAAGAATGGTCTTTCCGTTTAACTCGCGAATGCCCCTATAGATGGTGTTCTTTGATATGTGAATAGAGGCACACACGGCTGCCACGCCATGTTTGCCTATGCTGATAGCTCTTGTAGCACAATATAGCCGATACTGGCGCTCATCTAATTGTTGGATGTATGTCAAGTCGGTCTCTGAAAAGACTTCTGCTAGAATTTTTGTATTCATTATAACTGCCTGGTAATCAGTTGTAAAGATACAAATTTTCTGACAGATTAAAGAATGTAAATAGTTAATAATCAATAAGTTATAAAGAAATTATGATAAAGAAAAATTATAGTAAATTTGAGGTAAAGGAAGAGTTTGGAACTCTATCCTTTAACAATGTGTTACTTTATAGAGAGGACACAAAAATGTACCAAGTTATTTTTTAATCATTACTATATACTGCATTTTCAGCTTGATGCGGAATTTGTCCGTGATAGGACCACCTCCCGAGAATGCTGTCTTGTAGTCTATTAATTTGTTGCGCAGTTCAGAGTAGCAACGCTCGTTGATTTCCTGAGCATTCTTGACCACCTGATTGATTTGATCATCATAAACCGTACCACTCAAAAGTTTCATCAAGTCCTCACGTACCTCTGGTTCAAGTTGCTTGGAACATAGAATGTTGAATTTCTCATACATTGTTCCCTTTGGATCACCAAGCAGGTCGTTAGGGTCGGCATTACTTGAATTGTCCTTCACAAACTCAATCTTGCCGTTGATTACCTTCACTTCAAATGGGGTATAATAGTCTGCTACCTTTTGTGTCAGGCGTCCACCATTGGCACCTTCGGTAAACACGCCAAAGGCACGTACAAGGAATGAGTTTACATGACGTTGAATCACCTGAGGACTCTTCAAATCTACAGATGGCACTCTTATTGGTCGACTGATAATTTTATCTATAGGATTACTCAAAGTTCTGAGACCTATCACGTCTGAGCCACAAAGGGTTATACAGGCACTGCGAACTTTATTGTTACGTCCGCTTCGACCTGCACGCTGCTTATAGTTGGCAGGCAGAGGAGGAACACTCGACAGTAATACTACCTCCAGGTTACCCAAGTCTACACCCATCTCCATAGTTGTAGAGCAGGCAAGGATATTGATGGTATGATCCTTGAACTTCGTCTGTAAGCCACGAGCTACACTCTTATCAACCTGAGCAGTATGTTCCTGCTGTACAAAGAGATTTGGGAAGACATGAATATCCTCCAGACGGTCTGAGAATACACCATCTGTTCCCCAAATGTTATTGTTCCAAAGTAAGGCTCTATGCGTCTTAGCCCAGGATTCTATAGTCTTTTTGTCTCCTTCCTTTGCTGAACCCTTATAGTATGGGAAAGCCTCCCATTGCTCATGCAAATCCTCACGTAATTCTACAGGTGTAGTACCTTCCAAATATGGAGAGAAACGCTTGAAATTGTTTCCGATAGGGCGCAGGCAGACTGCATGGCGGTTACCGTCTGCTTTTGTATCGCAAAGATAAACGTCATCATAGAGCTTGAAGCACAGGTCATTGAGATTGAAACGAGGCGCATTGTCTTTTTCATTGACAAAGTGTCCTGTATCATCCAGACGCTGACCCACCTGCAATATCTTATACTCATCGCCTGTCAGAGTTTCCCAAAGAGAATCTATTACGGCAGAAATCTCATGGAAATACTGACGCTGAGCATCGTTCATGGTCAAAGTGTTGTCATCACGGGCAATCAGCGCACAGAGATAACGCACAATACGGGCTGTTGAAACCTTGCCTTCTTCCAGTTTAGGTTTGTTAAATGGACGACGGCGAGGCTTCTCTGTAGCAAAACGTACTGTTGAGAAGATGTCTATCTTGTCATTTCCTGGAATGCGAAGATAGAAAGACTGGTTACTTCGTACCGTATAGTCGAGATAAACCTGCATCAGGTTTCTCCAGTCCTCTTCTGTAATCTGGTTAGCAGGATTGTCCAGTAAATCATTGAAATCTTCTACAGCCTTTGGCAACTTGATTTTCTCCAGTTGAGGGTAGCATGTCTCAAACAGACCCAATGTTTCCGGAGATGCTGCAGATGCAGGACGATGTGCCAAATACATCACCATGATACTCTGGATATACTTGTCAATGATTTCATCAGATGGAAGTCCGTCTTTCACCTCATCGCTATCACCCGAACGCTTCACGAATACGGATGCAAACACCGGACAGTATGGATCATTTTTCAGAAGTTCTGCTATCTCTGACCAGGTCATATACTTGCACGACATCTCGTCCAGCTGCTTTTGAACCACCTTAGGGTCAGGCGACTGGAGATTAGCCATCATTGGCGTATATTTCATCATAGACATAGGATCTGCTTGAACTGCAGCCAAGATTTGTGCCATAGCAGCCTCTTTGGTCAGTCCATTTGCCTTCCTGCGACACAGTTCATGGTATATGGTACTGTTGAACCACATACGTTCCTGCTCCAGATTCTGTTTCAATGTTGCCTTTGCTGCAGCCTGACGGCTATCAACAAAACTGATATATTGCTGACCGTCATGAAGTACGATGCCACCCGTCTTTGAATCGCCTTTATCCAACTGATCAAGAATGCTTGGAGCCATCATGCGTGAGATGAAGTCGGCTGAGAGACGGAACTTCTGCAGGCGGTTGTCTTCCATATTGCCGTTTGCATCACCTTCCACATCCTGGTCTGTATAGTGATTCTTGGTCTGTTTGGCATTGCAGTAAGGACAGCATCCCTGGATGTTGCCAACAACATGCCAACTTCCTGTTTCTTTTTCATCGGCAGGAGTTAATGGTTGAAGTTTGCCTCCAGGAACCAAGCGGAATTTCACGTTACCGTCTCCTTTCATGTTCTTTTCATTAGAGAGTCCGAAGATGGCATACTTCTTCGTTGAGTTGTCATTACTTTCTGCCATGTCAAGGTCGAACATATCGCTATCATCAGTTGCAATCGCCTCATAAGTCCAATCCTCAGTATTGACAGAAGCGAGTGCTACATACTCGCCGCAATGCTTGCATCGGCTGAGTTCCAGCAGCGGAGCTTCCTCGATAGGAGTCAATGACAGAGCATCTTCACCTATCTTCTTTCCGATGGCGTTTTCTGTATATATTTTGAAAGAACCATCTGCAAACTCATTCAAGCGGACAAAAAGTCCGTTGTTAGGGACACGATAGAAGTAGTGTACCTTCAATTTGCATACAGGCATCTTCAGTCCTTCTGCCTTGCAGCGGCCTTCTTCTCGCTGGCACATCTCGTCGAGCCATTGCAGTTTCTGACTGATAGATGCATTCTCAGGATATAGTTCATCCAGAGATATATAGTCAGCCTTGAAAATTTTTCTCCAACGATCTTCGTCTTCGCCCTTTGGAATTTCTGTTTCTCCGATACGCTTACCTCCAATAGCTTCCACCTGGTCAGGTCTCACGCCAGTGATACCGGCGATAAACTCCTTCAGTTCCCTTTCGTCTTTCTTTTTGTCCTCACCATTGCCGAAAGTAGCAGATGATGTTGCGAAACGCACATTCTGTGCATCCACCTTGAAGGCGAGAAGCACTCGGCGAAGAAGCATGGCAAGTTCAGCTGCGCCAGCTCCAGTATAAGAGTGGGTCTCATCGATAGCAACCCAGCGAAGACTATGTTTTCCAGCAACGATCAGCTTCGCATCGGCTCCTCTCAGCAAGATGTATTCCAGCATGGTTGGGTTGGTCAATACGATATGAGGAGGGTTGTTGCGAACATCCTTACGGGTATAGATCATGTGAGGATATTTCGAGTTCTTCAGCTCGTAATGTCCTTGCTCGTCAGGATCTTCCTTTATCCATTCATATTTGCCTCCAGTCACATGTTCTATGCGACGGCGCATTTTCTCTGCATCATCCGACTTATCTGTATTCTTTGGTTCCATTTCTGGCAAGTCACCATTATATACAGTATAGGTCAGGCGAGTGCTGGTAGATGATTCGGCAACCGTCAGAAGTTCTTCCAGACGCTCCTTCTGGTCTTCCATCAATGCATTGAGAGGATAGAGAAAGAGAGCCTGTATCTCATTTGGTAGTGCATTTTGTGAGAGGTCATGAATCAATGGCATCATAAAGCACTCTGTCTTACCAGAACCAGTACCCGTAGTCACGACAATCGATTTTGGCTTATCGTCTGGCGTTCTTTGTCTGAGCAATACATCCCAGCATTTATACTGGTGCTCGTATGGAGAATATTTAAAGTTCCACAGTTTGCCCACCAAAGCCTTGGCTTCCTCAGCTTTCTCAGGCGCAACTGGGATATATGAGTTCATGCATTGAACTACAGGCACGGCATTTTCAGGCGCAAATAGATTGCCGATAAGAGTCTTCATCTGCTTGATGTATGAGCGCTGACTGTCGTTGTTCGACTCACCGCACCACATCGCAACGAGGGCTCTTTCCACCGCTGTTCTATTGTTGTTATATAGTTCAGAGAAGTTCATAATCTTGTTATATTTCTTGTCTATATTTCGTTATCTATGTGTATATTAAACTCTTGCCAGTCAAATCCTGACTCTTCGGCAAAGCGGAGCAGTCCTTGTTTGTCTTCTGGCGTTAATGTGCCGTTTCTCTTTTCGAGTAAAGGCTCATATATTTCCGACACAATCTTGTCCTTGTCCATATCTCTCAATGGCTTCATCAGGAAGAAGTATGTTCCATAATGATTTGCCACTTCAAAAGATTTAAGGATGGATTCCGTAACAGATTCCTCGATGTCGTCCCATGCCCATGGATCATTGTCGATATCCATTCCCAGGTTGCATTGCAGATTTTCTGTCGTGCTGATGTCTTGAAATATCACGCCCATATTCTTTGAGTCTGCATCTTCATTTGGATTGATAGGCTCAGGTTCAGTCTGCTCATCATAGTTCCAGTATAGAGCTTGTTCATCTTTCCATGAACTTTGTTCCTGATCATTGCCGAAACATACTACCAGGCTTTCTGGAGCCATAGCATCGAGAAGCTTTCCTACATAGTGGTTGTCATTTCTCCAGGCGTTTAAGGCAGCTTCACCTACCGATGGATTACCGGAGATATTGATGAAGTCCTGCGAATAAATACTACGCAGATTCCTGCATTCGTATGCCTGATAACCTTTCTCGCTGAAGTCATTCAGCTGAACCCTGTCTTTGAAGATGTAAGGAAGATTGAGTTTTTCCTCATCATTCAGATACTCGATAATCTTGCCGTCAAGTATAACCTCTTTCAATAGAGTTGGTCGATAGACATCTACTTCATAGTAGTTTTCACCTTCTCCGTACCTGACAGGTAGTGTAGGGGAGAGAGGATTTCCATCCATCGGGATTTCATCTTGAAGTTCAGCCTCTGTTCCATCCACTTGCTTGTATCGGATGAGAGTCCGCTCGAAGTCTCGCTTGATTGGAGAAGCTTTCTCTAATCTTGGCAGATAAACTACGGTAAACAATAGCGGCTTTCCTTTTACTGTTACCCTTAATGTCACCTCACCATACGGAGGTTCATCCATTTTTGTCCATTCTGCATATCTGCCGTTCTCTTGCTTGAATTCTATCATCTCTGCCTCGGTTTCCTCCTCTGGCTGAGCATGGAGAATATCATCTTTAGTAGCAAAGTGGCGAACTATCACATCTTCCCATCCAAATATCAGCGGCAGTTCATCTACCTCATATTCATCGCTGATGTCTGGGTCGTCTATATAGTAATGCTTCACCTTTCCGCCACCCACATATCGGATGGTGTCGGTATAAAGCTTTGTAGTAACCTGGTCATAGCCTATTCGGTTATACAGGTTGATCTCTTTGCCATGTTCATCCAGGAAACTGACGCAATCATAGATGTAAATCCAGTTCCATGTTTCGGTGGTACCAAACTTTTGGTCACGGAATCGCTTGCGGTACACATTTTCGGCAAAGGTCTCATCCTTCAGCTTGCAGCGGTTTGAAAACAGCAGAGCCGTTTCCTTCTGAGTGTTCTGGGTAGAGGACCATGTTTCCCCATATTCTCCCTGTTGCCAGAGTTGGATGTATTCTGTTGTATTCTGTGTTTGAGCCAAATATTCATTACCTTCATCATCCTTTACCACGATTTCTATCTTATCAAATCGTGATGTAGGGATGTTTTTGATCTGTACTCCTTTTTCTACGCCAAAGGCAACGAAGTCGTTCACGCTGTGGTTCAGATAGGTGATGATAGGATTTTCCATGGTCGATGGTTCTATCACCTCATTGCCTCTTTTGAACCTTATATATATAAATAGGTGTAATTGCTTCTCCGGAGTAGGCACGCCCCAAAGATGCACACGATCGTAACGCAGATACTGGTGCAGACCTCCACCAACCTCCTCTGGCTTCAGCCAAAGGTTGAGTCGGCGTGTCATATAAGTATAGTCTGGCGAGAATATTACCTGCCATTCAAAACGGAATTTTACCTTTAATATCTCATCGTTGGCAGACTTGATGGTTGCCACGAATCGATTCACCTCAGATGCAGCATCCTTCAGATCGTCTTCATGGAAGGGCATTTCTCCGTTCAGAATTTCCTTCATGTATTCATAAAGGGAATGCTGGCGCTTGATGCTCTCTCTGAAGGCTGCAGCTCTTGATGCTTCATCCAGATTTTCTAATGTATAGTTCTCGCCATGATAGATACGGCATAGTCCCTTCAGGAACTTCATCTTGTCATGACGGTTCAGCTCATGCTGTATGGCAAGACCACCAAGCACATAGATGGAGTAGAGCCATCGCTTCTGTCCGCTATCATCCTGATACAGATAACGTTTCTTGCTGATGCCTGAGTTGTTCCAGAGTGTTTCCAGATCCAGATTCTCTATCAGTTGGTTCCTGTTGCCACTTTGGTATTTGCGTTTATACCATTCTGCCATATAGACAATGGTTGTCATGGCATTTTCAGACTTTGCCAACGCTGCTACTCCACAATCAGACACAATAGCGCTTAGGCAGACTTCAAGTTCATTGAAATCTGCCTCCGACAATCTCAGTTTCCATACGTATGGATGGCTGGTGTCTAACGATGCTATTTTGTCTGCAAGCTTCTTGCTTAGTCTTGTTTCCATATTTTAATTTCTTTCTTGATGCCTCGGTATGCTTCACGCAAATCCCTTAACGGATGTTCCGAATCCTTGATATGATGAATCATACTGTGGCAGTTGCTGCATAGCGGAACCAGATTCTCCAGAAAGTCCTTGGGTACGCCATCGGTCTCGTATGTGGAAATCATCCTTAGATGATGCACTTCCATGAAGTTGGCACCCAGTTCTCTGCCGTATGTTTCCTCAAAATCCATTCCACAGCATTGGCATTGGTAGCCATACTTGTCAAGGCACATCTGGCGGAGCTGAGGATTGCGCCTTGTCACATCAATCTCTTTCAGAATATGTTTCCGTTCGCCTTCGGTTTCTTCCCGGAATGATGGAGTAGAAGGGGTTGATGGTTCCGCATCAGATGACAAATCCTCTATGGCAATCTTTGTTTTGATGAGATTGCGGAATGCTTTTGATTCCAGGAACCCTGACCATGTTTTCAGATGTAAAGAATACCTGTTGTCAGCAGCATTGTCTTCTGTTCTCATCAGTCCGTCTATGGCCATATCATGGCGTACTCGGTCATAGTAGTTATGATCGAGCTGTGTATAGATGCTTTCAAAGTTTGGAGACTCATGCTTTCGGATAAAGTCAGCCAGTTCCGATTCCGTGAATCGGGCAAACTCTTCTGCATCAGGCCTGCGTTTCAGATATTCTTTCACGTAAGCCTTGCGGATGGATGCTTGTGTTGGTATCATACTTTTCTTGCTCATACCTTCTTTGTATATGACTTGTTTCTATTGCCTCCATGAGCTTCCAGGTAACCGAAATCTGTCAGTTGTCTTAAATAGCGTTTAGCTGTGGTTTCTGTCAAACCCAATTGAGTAACAAGCTGCTCGGTTCTGATTTCTTCTTTGTCGGCCATGAAAACTATAATATCGGCCAATTTCCCTGCCAGAGTTGGCTTTATCGACCATTTATCGACCATTTCTTGCAGAATTTCTGTTTTATCGACCATTTTCTCTGATGTCGATATAAGGAAATGGTCGATATCTTGCTGTAGATGTTCGCAATGAAGTTTTGCCATACAGTTGATGAAGATGTCTGTGTCCTCAGCTTCCCTGGTGTCAATGAGAGCTTGGATGTATTCAGCTTTATCTTCCTTATATACCTTTGTTGGCAATACATCATATTCCATTTGCAAAAGGTTCATAAGCAAGCGGCTTGTCCTCCCATTTCCATCTGCCCATGGATGGATGGTTACAAGTTCGTAGTGCGCCCAGAAACTCAGTTCATATATAGACAATTCATCAGTTGTATCTATAGCTTTGCGACGTTTATTAAGTTCTTCACAAAAATCTTTCAGTTTCATGGGTACCTTCATCCAGTTCATATACGACCTGCCGCCAGCTCCTGCTGTAACATTTAGTTTACGAAGTTCTCCTTTCGAAGCATCAAAACTACCTCCTAATGAATTGTATTCGCCGCCTGTACGTGCCATTACTTTAGACGCAAGAGTTACAAGAGATTCTATGGTTATGTCCTCATGTTGCTTTATCCAAATACGGCCATAGTCGTAGGCAGCCTTCAAATCGAGATTCATCAACTGTTCTATCAAAGGCTTTCCTTTTGCAGTAATGCCTTCGTCGAAAAGCAGCTGAGCTTCCACCTCAGTCACAGTACTACCTTCTATGGCTGTACTATGAGTAATGATAGAATACAGGTAGAACTTTTCGTAGTCTATCTGATCGGTTATGCCCAACTCCTTATGGCGTTTGAGCAATTTTAGCATGATGTCTTTTATCTCTTGTTTCATTACGTACTTGATTTGATGTTAATGTATATCCTTACTCAGTACCGCTTTTAGTACCGCTTAACTGGTACTGGAGTTTATCTTAGGTGGTACTGGAGTATCAAGTAACTGACACCGGAGTAACACTTATGTGGTACTGAGAAGGTACTTGGAAGGCATGAATCAGGCACTCCAATTGATGTGTTCCTCGTATTTGTCGAAGTCCATTTTGGAGTCTGCTCCTACCTTTTCAAGCATCAGTCTTATCACTTCCTGCTCCTCAGGTGGAAGAAGAATGTCACCACGTCTGCGCTTGAAATATTGGTTGCGTCCGAAGTGGAGGATGAGGGTAGTCATGAACTGGTCATACTGCTGAGGGTACATCCGCTTTTGGAAATTGGTAAATCCTCTGGCGAATATCACGGGCTTTTTATCTCGATAGTATGTACATGCCTCGTCCTTGCTGCATCTGGTGGGATTGATCAGACGCAGATACTCTGCATTCTGCTCCAGCATCATGGAGTAGGCTACCTGATGCAAGCAGGTAGCTGCCATAGGGCAGCTGCTATGCTCACATACAGGATAGTTTATCGGTAAAGACGTATATTCTTTCTTTGGCATAATCAACTTTGTTTTGATACCTTTATTCTTGAAGAATCACTCGAGAGGGTATTAGTCCATCGGCTTGATTGATGACTCTATGTACTCTCGCTCGAAGAGGTCTAAGCTATATTTTTCGTACAATTCCTCGTCTGTCCAAGGATGTGAAAAATCCTGCATCGGAACGAACTGAAAAACATCTCGCGGATTATCTTGAGTCTTTTTCTTAATAGAAACTAGGTATCTAAAGAATCTAGACTTTATATATGTGATAATATTCATACATTCTTCATGCGAGAAGTTATGAGTTTCGGCATTATAGCCAATCACTAAATACGTATATGAACATACACTATTAGGTTCTCCATAAAATGGAGTTCCTAAAATAATAGCATCAGTTCCCGATCCTCCGGATTTTGGGATGTAAATTTTATGAAGTGGTATAGTGGATTGACATTTAGGAACTTCTGTCACTTTTATCCAGCCATAACCAGATGATTCTAAACGTTTGTTTACATACAATTTGATGCAATGCTCCTCATCTTGCAGCTTGGAATAACCTGTCCAATTAGAACTTAACAATTCGCCCTTATCAAAGTAATGTTTTGGGCTAACCATAGAAACAAAACACTTGTTTTTAAAGTAAGTTCCTTCTACAGCTATTATTTTGTTTATGATACGAATTGCCATAGAATCTCGTATAACAACTCCTGAGTCTATAGGGTCTAAGTAGGTATCTATTGTTATATTCTTACCCTTTTGGTGAAGTGTATATTGACATTCACCTTTATAGTCACCTTTGAAAAGAAAATAATTAACACCGCCTTTTATCTCAACATTATCAAAACATTCAGTAGCATCAAGATAATCATGCATTTTAATGAAATGATTCCCATAGAGCATTTTGTCAACCCAAGCATCAGTGATACCTTGTCCTACTCTTGTCATCCATCTACTAGGTGTTATTAATGATATATACGAAGAACTAATATTTGTAGCTAAATCAATAAAAGACGGATATAAAGCACTTGCAAATGCTCCATTATTAATGGTTTTATCCGATGATTTTTTTTCTTGATACGGCGGATTTCCCACCACAGCATTAAATTTCATTTCTTGCTTACTTGTATTGCCCTTCCAGAAACCAACAGACTTCAGTTCTTTTACGAGTCCTTCCTGGTCTTTAGAAGCACGTTCGATTAATTGTACGTTTTTAATATTTGCTTTCTGGTCAACCTGACGGAAGCCAAAGAGGGTGCGGCGAGTGATACCCACAGCCATAGGAGTATTGCAGATAACATACATGTTATCCTTTACAATATCATCCCAAACCACTTGTTCTTCCTGCACGCTGACCGTCTCCTTGTCGATGCATTCCGCCTTGATGTATTCATCCAAGCGGCGACGGAAAAGAGAGTAGGTGACGTAAAGAGGGTAGAGACCAGTCTTTGAATTGATCTCCAATATCTTTGTCTGAACCTCTCCTGCAAGGTCAACATTATCAAAGAGTTGGCGAGTGACATCGCCCTGGTCAACATAACGAGGTGTGTCAAGCACTCCGGTCTTTTCGTCAAAACTTTCGTCATACCAGCACCAACCACCAATCGTGTCACTCATGTGCATATTCACTACACGCCATGGAGTAAGCACTGTCTCCTTATCTGGATTGTGGAAATAAGAGAAAATCTCCGTAATCTGACGGATGCGCTCATCTATATGCATAAAGTCGGCCTCACGGGTAAGGGCACGATATTTCTTACCCGCTTCCTCGAAACGGGTAGCATTGAAGCACTTACGAATTTTGTTGAAATTTTCCTTCGAGATTCCCTTCGGCATAAACTCAGTCCAAGACTCATCCTTAATCTTTCGTGTGAAGTTGTCAACAGTCAGTTCGTCCTTTGGGTCACCGGCATCAGCACCGCCATACATCAGCAAAGGAATACGGAGCGCAATACCACGGATATTGGTCATACGTTTCTTGAACTCCTCACGCTCTTCCTTTGCCTTCTCACGACGGGCAATACGCTCAGCTTCTGCCTTCAGCCAATCCTCACGCTCTTCATCAGACATGGCTTCCCATTGCGCCTTAAACTCCTCATCCTTCTTCAGCTTTTCCTCTGCTTTCTTCTTGGCTTCAGCTTTCTTCTGGCGAATCTTTTCCTCCCATTCGGCACGCTGTTCATCAGTCATGTGGCTCAAATCAACGGTATCTTTAGCATCCTTACGCTTCTCGTCAGGAGCCTTGCCACCATTCTCACCAATATGATTGATGATTTCCGGATTCACCTTATTCAGTTCATCCTGGTTATAGAGGCATGGATCGTCAAAGCCCTTGCGCACCAGCCGGTCGATAAAGACGTTCTCCAACTGCTTGTAGATGTCGTTGACATCCATAGGGCTCATCTTGCCTCCATCCATAGAAAGGACAGGACAAAGCTCGATAAAGTCACGAACAGTCTCCTTGTCACGCATTTCTTGTGTCTTCTCTTCATCACCTTCCTGTTTTTTCTTCTCTTTGGATGTAGCCATAGAAGAGAACTTAGCAGTTTCAGCCACAATCTTCAAGGTGCGGTCGGGCGCAAAGTCGAATACATAACATTCTTTCTTGATCTTACCATCAGGAGTCTTGTATGGAGACTGCACACGGAAGATGGTCTGCATGTAAGTGGCAGCACGGTCGCCACCTTTCAGATAGAACACGGCAGTCCAAGGCGCGACAGTAACGCCTGTAGTCAGGCGACCACAGGATATGGTAATGGTAGAAGTCTTCTCAGGATTGTCGCCAATCGCTTTAAGTACCTTATCGAGCGCATTCTCATTCTGCTCGTCAGTTTCGTTTCTACCTGCAACATTCACTACATCGAAGTGACGGAAAATCTTGTGTTCTTTCAGCAGTTGCTCCAAAGCAGCCGCTTCGTTGACATGAGAAACCACCCAAAGCGTATGACGGAACATCTGGCGATATTCATTGGTAGAGAATGGGAAATTATTCTCAGCATCCTTCTTGCAGAGTAAATCCAAGAACTCAGATACTTCTGGCTCATGCACAAAACGGCCTTTAGCACCTTCTGGCATAGATGCTTTATCGGCTTTAGGGTTACCTGTCCATGTACGGAAGAACTCTGGGAACGAGAATACACCAGTCTGGTCCAGAATATTATCAATATTCTTGGTAATGTCGTAGGTGAAGATATTCATCTTCGGCAATTCGGCGTATGGATTCTTCTCGTTGGGATGTTCCAAACTCCAGTTATGCTTAGCTGTTTGCTCGGCAATATAGTCCCAGGTGTAGATTTCATCCCCATTGAAATCCTCATAGAGATTGAAAGGAGTTCCAGAGAGATAGAGCATCTTGGTTTTCTCTTTCTTCAGAAAGTTCTGAATGACGCCTTTGCCCAATGAGGTAAGTGTTCCCTCGTGAGCCTCGTCAATAATGATCAAATCCCAGTCGGTTTTCAGAATGTCTGCTTTCAGCATCTCGTTCTCCTTGGATGTGGAGTTTCCATTGCCCAGTTCCTTACCTGCATTTTTTGCCTGTGTCTTGCTGTTGACAAGTTCAGAGAGACGAATATATTGCATCGAAACAAAGAAGGCATAGTGATTGCCTGGAGTCTCGATAAAACTTTGTAAATCATAGAAGTTACCCACGGTCTCACTCTCGTCGTCCGAACGCATACCGAAGGCATAGGTTTTATGAATATCGCTGTTGCCTTTCACCTTAGGTTCAGAACTTTTGCTGCCCACGACCTGTTTGAAGGCTTGGAGCCAACTTTCTCCTACTACAGGGCGGTGGGTGATGATAAGGGTACGTTTTACATCCAGTTCTCGCATGAGCTGCATGGCACAGATGGTCTTGCCGAAACGCATCTTGGCGTTCCAGAGGAACTGTCGATATTCTGGAAGAACTTCATACTGGTATTCACCACGTCTTCCACTTCTTTTACAGAAACGCTCCTTCGCTTGGTCGATTGCGTCCCTTTGCTCAGAACGAAGAGTGATAAGGTCGTCGGCAAACAGGTCATCCTGCATGCCGGTCTTTATTTCTTCAAGGGTTGAGTACGTTGCCATAATTATGTTATTTATTATTATTCTTGTTTACTAACGACTCGAAGGTCTGTTTGATAGCCGACTTGTCGTGAAAGTCTATATTTCTTAGCGTTGACTTCTGAAGGTTGATACCTTTAATGAAGTCTTTTATTTGGCAGAACCGCTCAAAGGATGGATATTCTTTGTGGATTAATCCATCTCTCTCAGCATCCAATTTTTTCTCGGCTTCTGGAGTTCTGAATATTCCCAAATCAGACTTTTTCTTTTCAAAGTCTTGAATAATCCGTATTTTCTCTTCTGAAGACAACTCCTTAGGCGTATGCCCTGGAAGTCCGTATGTCAGTCCATCCATTTGCCACACGTTCCAGGAGATGATGTAAGCAGCACCTGGCATCATACGCATCTTATTTTGGTTGAACTTCTTTTCACCAAACCGAGCGATATAATGCTCTTCGAATGTAAAGAAGAGAGCTTCTCTGGCAAGTAGAAGGTTATCGCCTTGCCATTCGAAACCGTAAGTTGCACGGAGAGCGATCTTAGCCCAAAGAATCCAATCCTTGGAGTCCTTCGTATTCTCGGAAACGATTCGGAGTTTACGGTCGAGCATTCCTATGCGATATTTCACATTCTCGTTATATTCACCGGTAACAGCATCATATCTATTACAGAGGTATGGAGCTTCACCACAGGTAATTTCCAAACGGGTATCTGCCACGTAGTCTTTCCAGGTCTTACCTTCTGGAAACTCAATTTTCTCCTCATTGTTAATCCACTTCTGAGGGTTTTCAGGGTCGGGCGAATTGAAGAGACCTTCTTTTCTGCCGAACCATTCTTCATCAATGAGATTGTTCTGTGCATTACAAATCCATGCAGGAGTAAATACCTCTGCCTTATCCTTTGCACGCTGTGTCTGTTCTTCTTTCGACTTTACGGCACGTGGTCGGATAATCTCTTGGTAATTGTCTTTCTCCTCAGGATTCTTTTTGACCAACTCATTGTATTGCTCCTTTGTAATCACCTTGCCTTCTTTTGAGGCATAGGATGTGATCTTGTCGAGCGTGATAGGTGCAAAGAAAGTAAAATCCTCTCCGTAGTCTGCATACGAATCCGTAGCCCAGTAGATATTCTGCTGGGTGGTATGATCTTTCAAAAGATTCATACATACCTTCTCTCCGTAGCTGTAGAGGAGTTGGTTCTCACTTATGTCTGCGTCATTTATCATTGTCTTTGCAAAATTATTATTCTATGTTGCAGTCTTTCTGCACTATTGAATATTTTTTCAATAAATTCTCAATTTTCTCAGCAATTTTCCATCTCAACCACTCAGGTTTGAGTATTTCAACCTGATTTCCGTATGAAAAGATGCGTGCTTCAAGTTCCTTATTCGGACGAACCATTAGCTTGATGATTCGCAGTTCTTCGTCTTCAACCTCCTGTGAAGGATGTATAGGCTTGTTCACCACATAAGGAAAACGAGCTTCGTCAAACTTCAATAGCACTTCCTCTGCCACTGGATGGTCTTCGGGTAACGTCACTCCAACGATGTCCTTGAAATACTCATTGAAGTCTATCTCCGTATTGGGAATAAACGGCACATTGGCACGTGAGAACTTCACGATACGGTCGAGCGCTTTGTTGGTGATGTAATTGCCATGACTACCTTCCTGCAATCCTATGAGGAACCAACGGTTGTTGAATTGCTTGATATGGTAAGGATGGAGGATGGCAGTTCTTTCATTGCCAGCGAAAGTGCGATAGAGCAAATTCAAAGGCTGATGATTCAATGCGGATTCTATCAGTTCGCCCAAGAACTCAGTTCCCTTCAACAGATCATTGTGGTCAAATGATACGATATTCTCTGTATTGGGCTTGACACCAAAACGGAATTCAAGATTCGAGATGACATCTTCCAACCATGCATTACTCGGCACACCACGGAAACGACTTAGTATGTCGATAGTGGAGCGAAGAGACTTTACTTCTTCTGCAGTCAACTCATTATTAAAGATGGAGAAGCTTGGATCAGAATAACGGTAGTAACTTTTCCTTCCATCGAAAGGATATGTTTCGATAGGGGCATTGTAGGTGACTCTATCTCTCATGTATTTGATGTCTTCACGTATCTGACGGATGCTGACTTGTGAGCCATAGAGATCCATGAGGGACTCATTGACTGTGTCAAGGAGGTCCTCTATACTATATGTTCTATGAAAATCGCTAAAGCATCTGTCCAGAATCCGGTAGCGAAGTTGCGCATTCTTGTTTGTTGGCATAGAGTCTTTTCTTAATTAGTTTATTTATCTGTTTTTATGGTAACGACATCGTCCAGTCTGACAAGGTCGTTCATGTCGCATTTGAGACAGCGAGCTATCTCAATCAAATTCTCTAAAGTTGGTTGTGATGTATTGGTAACCCACTTTGATATTGTAGCAGGATCCTTACCGAGCATCTCAGCCAGTTGCTTGTTGGTTAGCATGCGTTCTGCAAGCATAACCTTAATCCGATTTAGAGGTTGTTTCTCCATATTTCTTATTTTTATATTATTCAATATGCAAAAATAAGGTTTTTTCTTCGAAAAACAGACATTTTTCATAAAAATAACACTCCTAAAGCAAATAAATTGATGTTTTCGTCATGTTATTCGAAAAAATATTGTATTTTTGTAGAAAAAAGGCTGCATCTCAGCAATCGGAGCAAGCTCCATTGTGCTCGGTTTGCACTTTTTTTTGCATGTGAAGGGCGTCTTTTTTCTGAGAGTGCAGATAGATTGCATAATGGCTTTCTACTTTTGCATCCAGATTGTAACAGTTAGACCTTTAGGTCGTGGTATAAACAAAATCATAAGAACGATGGAAAAGACGAACATCTACACAGATGAAGAGCGTTATTGGATGACAGGAGGCAGAACTGGAACATTGCCTACACGTATCATCCCATCTGTGATTTACAGCTTGGCACCGAACGAGATTTTTGTTTTTGGAAGCAATGCTCTGGGTATGCATCATGCAGGTGCTGCTCGTGTGGCCTATAATGAGTTTGGTGCAGAATGGGGAAATGGTGAGGGATTGCAAGGTCAGTCTTACTCTATCCCCACGATGGAGGGTGAGCATAATACAAAGCTTGCCATCATGAGATTTACGCAATATGCCAAGGAGCATCCTGAGCTAAAGTTTCTGGTAACTCCTGTTGGCTGCGGTATCGCTGGATATACTCCAGAAGAGATTGCTCCTATGTTTAAGGATGCAGCTAATTTGGAGAATGTGTATTTACCCATCAGTTTCTGGAAGGTGCTGATGAAGTGTGATACGTAAATAGTTTTATAAAAAACTTCACAAAGTTCAAATGCTTGACTTTTGAAGAGTGCAAATTATACAATTTAAAATTAATTTTCAATGGATAGATATATACTTCCTAACATAAAACAATATAAAAATATAGATGACTTATTTGAATCAACAGATAAGTCAAATACGACACGTTTTTCTGATAAGTCTTCTTTCTTAGATACAATAATTAAAACACATCATTTATGTATCGTAGGAGAACCTGGAATTGGAAAAAGTAGACTTTTGAAAGAGTTGGAATCGACTCTTTCTTCAAAAGATGTTGTAAAATGTAATGCTGTAGATTTTATTTCAAAATCGGTTGGTACCAATGTGAAGTATTGTATAGTTGATGCTCTTGATGAAGTTGAATCAAATCAATTTTCCAGAGTATTTAGAGAAATAAAGGACTTTTGTGAGAATAACAAGAATACAAATGTTGTTTTTTCTTGCAGAAAACATTATGTGGCTTCTTATGCTCACATTTTCTCTTCATTTACAGATCTTTCGTATATAGAGCTACTTAGATTAGATGATGAAAGTGTCGAAGATATTCTTTCCAGTTGCTCAGAGCAGGTCATTTGTAATATAGGAAAAAGTAAGAAAATGTTAGGCTTGCTTTCTATTCCAAGATATCTTGAATATTTTATTGAATACCAAAAAGAGAACGTTGATTGTCAAAATATAGGCCAAATATTTGAGCAGTTTGTTGAGAAAAATATTCTTAAAGCAATTGAAGAATATGATAACACACAATGCGATAAAAACAATTTGGCTATCCTGATACAACGAGTACTTGAAAAAATAGCATTCGTTATGGAAATTGGTCGACTTGACTCAATCACAAAAGATGAGCTATATACAATTTTGGATGGTCTAAGCGGTAATATGGCACAAATGGTTTTGTCTAATTTAAGTTTGTTGTTTTTTGAGAATCGCATTCTTAAAGAGACAAATGACGTTTTGATGTTTCCTGATACAGAGATACAAGAATATCTTGCTGCGAAAGAATTATGTAGACAAGACAATATTGAGAGTGTATTGTATGATATTGCAGTAAGTCATGATGTTAAACATATTTATCCAAATTGGCTCGATGTAATTCCCCATGTATCATACATTCGCTCTTCATCATTTTTCAATATTTTCAAATTAATTTTATCTTATGAGTCTAATTTAGAATTGGATTCGTTGGATGCATTATTGAGATATTTAGATCCTACTATACTTTCTAATGAGCAGAAAGCAGAATTGTTTAAGATTATTTGGAATATTTATTTAAGAAGACCAGTTTATATTAGATGGAGAAGTCCAATTTTATCTATTTTGAAGCAATGCTATTCTGTAGGTTGTTGTCAAATGCTTATGCCAACAACAGAGCATTTGAATAAAATTCAACTTTCAAATATATCAGCAATTCTTGAAGTTTTGGCTCAAGGTAATTGTTTGAGTGCAGAGGTTATTTCGTATTGGGCAAATGCTGCTAAGAAATTAGTAGAAAATCAAAATTCTGATATTCAATACGTTTCGCTGTCGATATTCGAAGCGATAAATGACATTGAGGACTTAATCGGATTAGCTAAAAAATTCGATATGTTCAATTCTGATGTCAAAGGAAAGTACTGTGATATTACTGGGTATAATGGGGTCTTCGATAAGAACGTAATACAATGTTGGATTAATGAATGTTGTCAACGTAATCCTCATGCTATAAATGCAATATTATGTATAGAGAATACAGAATTAATAATAAGTACATACAAGCAGATCGTCAACAATAATAAAATTGAGAAGTTCTTTAATCCAGTAGGAAATTTAAGTGTACATTACTTTTCCTTGATAAAACAAATTCTTGCAGTATTTAATGGAAACAAAGAGGTTAAGAACGATATGATTAAGCTATTTGTAGCTTATTTGCAAACTCGCCATTTTTACAGATTTAGTAGAGAAGAAAATGAATTATTCATACAGATTATTCAAGATGAATCTGTGTCATTGTCCTTTGTTCAAAGTTTAGATCAAAACAGAGGATTGTTGTATTATTTGAAGAACATAGAGCCAGAGTTTATTGATTATGCCTTGATTTGTGCGATTGATAATATTCTGGTAAAACTAAATAAAAATATATTCGACATTGACAGATGCCTTCTTACGCTTTTAGGCATAGTAAGACACGACAAAGATAAACAGGAGTCATTATCTAAATATATGGCTCGTTATTCTGATGTATTTAAACGTTGGGATAAATCTGAGGGAGAAGAAAACATTCCTAATGGTGACAAAGACCTGGAAGAAGCATACAATTATCTTGTGGATCAGAATATTAAATCGAAAGACAAGTATTATTGTGCATTCTTTTTGTGTAAGAATATTGATTATTTGAAATCAATTGATTACAATAACGTTTTTACAGTTGTATGTGATTTTTTTAACAATGTAAATCTCGACAAAACCAAAACAGAAAAAGAAGATCCGCATTCCTACAATCTGTCATGGAATCTTATATATATACCACATTTTGTAAATGCTGTTTGTGAACTCGGACAAGAAGAAAAACTAATGCAATATAGGATGATATTAGCTAAAACGCTACCGTTCATAAGTCGCGTTGGTAATATTGATTCTCGTACTATTAGTTCTTCCTACAAGAAAATTATAGGCAAATTGAGTACAGACGAAAATGCTATACTAATAGACTGGTGGAAATCTAGAAATGACGATTATTTAAATATATCGCCAGACGATATTATGTCTTGTATCACTGAGTATGGGATGGGGTCTTTATCTTATAAACTTGAAGAATATGTGGATATTTTTATTGCGAAGCAATCCCAAGAGAATGAATATGTCGCTTCAAAAGCACTTGAGTTGATAGCAAAAGACTATGTCAAATGGGGTGTTGAAGATTATAGAAAATTGTTTGATTCTATTGAAAAATGTGGAATTAAGGGGATGAAAATGCAGTGTAATGCCATTATGATAGAAAAATTTCATGATGAAAAAGCAATATCATGGAGATTCTCTTATTTAAAAGAAAATATAGTTTCTACAAGACAATTTGAAAGTCATCATGTACGATTGGTATCAGATGAAGAACAAGAAATTTCGGGAGCAAATCCACGAATGTTTAGGTGCTTTATGTCAGTACAAGAAGAATCCGTTATTCAGAACATGATAGAATTGTTTAAATACGGGTTAAGCCTGTCTCCCCAAAAAGAAACCAGAGAGTATTCTAGTTATTTGCTGTCGCAGATATACTTGTACTTTGTCAACATGAAAAAAAATCACTTTATTCAAGAGTTAAGAACTCTTGTTGAGAGGCACTGTGATGGCTTTCCTGACTATAATGCTTATAATATAATGAATCATTATGAGTTAGTCTTCATGAATTCTGATAGAAGCAGTGTAGATGCATCCGTAAAAAAATACAATACATGTATAACGAATGCATATTTGCCAATAAGAAACGATGCTGATTTTAGAAACTATTTTACAACGATTGCATTAGAGGTTCAAAAAGAAATTCAAGACCAAGGTATTTACTCTCTTGTCAATAGCAAAGCTTTGAGTGAAGACTTTATTCAACGAGAATTAAAAAACACCATTATAAACAAGTGTAGTCAATTAGGATTGACTAATGTACGTGTTGATCGTGAAGTTGCATTGCAAGATAACAAACGAACAGACTTTTTAATTTGGTATGGAATGTGCAATCCTATTATGATAGAACTTAAATTATTGCATAATAAAGAAATACAAAGTACTAAAGAACGTCAGGCGTATAAAATGAAGTTCGAAAAGTATTCCAAAGCAACCAATGCTTGCTTGTCTGTATTTTGGGTTTTTGATGTTGGTAGAGGTGGCAAACAAAATATATTTGAAGTTCTAAAAGATGAATATCGAGGCTTACCTTTTACGACCTGCTTATTGACCAAATGCAAGTGTAGCAGTGGACGAGATACTGGTGCGATTGTAAAAAAGCAACTAGGAAAAAGGACTACAAGAAAGAAAAGAAAGTAGTAAATCTGTCAACATCAATCCTGCCTTAATTTAAAATGCTCACATTGTGGGTCATTAAGGAATATAGAATAGCGACCACCTTCCTGCTTGTGTGGACAACGACATAGGATAAGGTGGCCGTCTAAAGCTTTGCTATGCCAATCGTAACTTTTAGCACAATCCTTACAATGATAGATTGTTGCAGTTGCGATTGGCTTTATTTGTTTCTTTCTTAGTTTGGGCATAAATCAATCTTTATAATTGTGTTATCGACGAAGACTTCTGGTTTCTTCTCTTTGTAGAAGAGTATCGCTCATAGCAAATGAAACAACTGTTCCACTGCCAAGTGCTTTGACAGCTGCTTTAGCAGTATTGCCTGTATCTACTACATTGTCAATGAGATAAGGTGTACGATTCGAGGGCAAGTCTTTATGTCTATAGAACCCCATATCTTCGGCAGAAAGCGTCTGACCTCTTTTCTTGGCATCATATTGTGAATCTCGCTCTATGCCACGGAGGGCATCAACAATAGGGAGGCGAGTATATGACGAGATAGCCCTTGCCAACTGCATGGTCTGTTCGGCTTTGCCATGATGTCCAGGGATAGGAACGAGAACCACATTTTGTGGTAACAGCTTTGCTATCTGGCGTGCTGCATAGTCTGTGGCATCATGGTCTCCATCTTTCAGTTTATGGGCTACCCACTGGTTGATACCATCATAATATCTACCAGTGGATAGGAATGTGATACCGTCTGAAACAGTTTTGATTGGCTCGTTTTCTGTCATGGAGTAAATAATAACATGAGTTCTGCATACCGTCTTCGCTCAATGGAAGGGATTCGTTTCCCTCGCCAATGGCAATGGTTCACATAATCGTCTCTGATGTTCCGGTTACCAACTTCGAGTTTCTTTAAAACAGAACTTTTCGGGTATTTGCCCTTATATCCTGTCACCTTGTATGGTCCGATGTTATAGGACAAAGCGGCAAGGAGTAGGGAGTCCTGACCATAGGAACGAAACATAGCACATAACTCTCTGAGGTCTTTACGAAGAAGTTGCTCTGCTTCATATGTTGACATATTAGCAGAGTAACGCTCTCCAGGTCTGAGCTTATGTCCATAACCTACATACGGATAGTCCTTAGCTCGGTGCATACCTTCATAGAACCTGATGCAGCATACTGCACGTTCGAAAGGTGGCAACTCAAAAATGGACGCCGACGTTGATGCCGGTCGCTCTGTCGGCATTCGAGCCTGGACATTCGCAACCAGACTCAATGATATAAGCAGGAATAATATTATCTTTCTGAAAGTCATTTTATCTTAAATTTGTTTATCTCGTCAATCATATTCTTGACATCGAGGTTTACACTCACGAAATTCTGGTACAGGATTCGCTCCTTGGCATCCTTGGATGGGAAGGTGTAGAACTTCGGTATCTTATAGTTTGCATAGTCAGCTTCTTCCTCAGCAATCTTCTTCATATCGAAGTCCGTCTTGCAATAGAACTTAGATGTCTGAAACTCTGTCGACTCCTGGATGTTCATGCTGTCGCCTCGCCCGGTCTTTGTCTTTATGAAGTCACGAGCAGACTGACCGCATATCCAACCTGTGGGCATGTCTGAGATTTTACTTGCAGGAACAAGACTGTCCATGTTCTCATTGAGATTGATGGAGGTCTTGTCACGGTCGATGGTCACACCTTTCTTTAACTGAACCACCTTTCCGAAGATGTCGTTGGAGAGCCATTCCAAAGTCTCTTTTGCTCTTGCTGAACCACTAACCACGTTACCGACTGTGGTGATAACCTTCTGCATACCCACCTTGCCATAGTCGGATTCAAGCTGTGGTAGCTCCTGAAAACCGAGAGCCACGCTAACCTTGTTGCTTCGGGCAGTACCGATAAGTCGGTCAATCTTGTGGAAGTAGAGCGTAGGCAACTCGTCCACGATGATGCTGACAGGAATATTCTTGCCCTGGCCAGTGTTGACACGGGTAACAAGACGGTTCAGAATCAAAGCATTCAACGCACCAATAATACTTTCCATCTCTGGGTCGTTAGCGATGAGCAGATATGACGGATTCTTCGGATCTGACACCTTCAGGTCAAAATCATCACCATCCTTATGGAAAATCCAATACGACTCCTTAGTAGCCAATCGAGAGGTATAGACACGGAGTGTACCAATCATACCTTCCAACTGTTCCATAGCCTTATTCTTCATGGCTGTCTGGAAAGGACCGAGGAGAGGAGCAACCTCTGGATCTGTTTCCAAAACCTCAAAGATAGTCTGGTAATCGAGATTAAGGAACGAAAGGATATGTGGCATGTCACTGTACTTGCCCAACCAATACTCTGGTTCCACCTCTCTGCCGGTATGGTCGAAGACTCTGCCAGTTGGTTTCGGACGATGAGTCTTTGGCTCTGTTGTCATCTCAGCAATAAGAGGATTGCCGTTCTTGTCGTATGGCACCTTCTTGTAGTTGACAAAGAAATAGATACAAGCTGCCAGGAAGTTGACCGCTGATGTCTGGAAGAACTGATCGCTACCGCTGCCACCTTCCTTCTTACCTTTCTGCAGAGACTCCAACAGAGTTTCTGCCGTTTCACTGGCTGCAGCAAGGTTGCCGATGTACTTTTGCTGAATAGGATTCACACGTCTGGAGTATTCCACATCCACAAAGTTGATGATATTGAACTTGCATCCTTGTGGTACCTTCCCGGCTTTCTGGTTTATCTTATAATGATAATACAGCTTCTGAGCAAGCGTAGGGAACTTGTAATCATAGACAACCATGGCAAAGCCCTTGGCACAGTGCTGACGAATGAACGGCTCGATGATGGAGAACGTCTTACCGGAACCAGGAGTACCGACTACCCATGTTCCTCGGAAAGGGTTCACGATATTCACCCAACCTTTGCGGAACTTGCCCTTGTAGTAATAGCGCATCGGGATGTTTACGCTATACTTGTTTTCCTGCAGTTCCTGGCATTGCTCAAAAGACTCGTTCTCGAAGTTGAAACGGTCTTTGAGCAATCCTTCCTTCAGGAACTTGGAGATATTGTCGAGGGCAACATGGATGCAGATGGTACCAAGAATAGAGGCTGCCATGTAAAGCCAGATGTTCAGACTGATGGTATAGAACCTCATGTCCATACGATGACCGAAAAGCCATATAGACAGTATGGTAACGAACAGTCCACCCACCAACGGATAGAACACCTGACGGCGAGCATCAAACTCCAAATGTTTCTTGTTTCGGGTGCCAATGCAGGTGATACAGATAAGCACGATGGTAGCAAGTTTGCTCCATACGAGGTTGCCATCCAGATAGATGAACCACCGCTTTACACGGCTATGTATGTCACAAACAATGCCACCCCAATAGTCAAGCAACGCTGGGTCTATAGCATACTCAAAGAACTCCACTATCAATGATAAGTATATCAGACAGCGGAATATCTTATACATGGTCTGTAATTCTTTTGTTTCCTCCATGAAACCTTATTCTTATATTATTATAGTGAATATTTAATGCTAATTGTATAAAGTGATGATTGGACGGACTTTATGCGCTTGCGTCTTTGGTGTTTCTTGAAGTGCTCCTGAGGCTAACGAGTACAACCAGGCTTTTGCTGTTTCCTGGTCTTTAACCTCTGTCGAAGTCCAATACCAACACTCATCCGGATTGTCTGGAATCACATTGCCTCCGCACTTGCGAATATACGTATTTACCGCACTGCGTGCTTGATACAAGAGTTTGATCTGAGCAACGGAAGGGATGTAGGCACTCTGACCATATTGCCACATGTCAAAGACTGCTGAAGCTGCAGGTGAAGTGCCAGTGGAATACATAGCATGAGTATTGCCGTTACCGTCAAATGCAGCAATATCAGCTGATGTGTTATGCTTCATTCCGAGAGAGTCAGAATAGGCAAACGGCTCAATGTCCTTTAGATAGACAGCATAGCCTGTGCCTTGGATGTCCTCGTTCTGATTCACATAGAACACCACAGCAATAGGAGTCTTGTTTTGGGACTTAACTTCCTCGAATCTTACGACTTTGCCATCTGTACAGAGGATGTCGCAGGTCTTCATTGCCGTATCTGGAAAGTCTCGATGCTCATCGCATGAGGCAAATGCTACTGCCATGAGAGTAGCACAAATGATATGTAGTATCTTCATTGTTGCTATTTCTTTAATGTGGGTATCTTGAATCCTATCACGATGCCAGTGCGAAACAAGTCTTCCCGTTTGGGAAGAGTGAGATCACATTTGGCTTGAACAAACAATCCCCACCCATGACGTAGGGCAAAATTATGCTCGTAACCGACATGCAAGCCACCGACAAACTTGTCTGTGTCACTGCCAGCACTTGCGCCAATTCGGAGGTTTCCGTAGTTGTTCCTGCCTCTTGCCACACAGGGTTTGTAGGCAGCGCCAATTCCCCATGTTCGGTAGTTGTTCCAAAACGACTCAGGGCAGACGTGTCCGCATGATGCACATTCATCCCATTTGATGTAACCGTTGATGAAGTACTCCCAAGCGTTGTGGTAGCGTGTTTCATGTTCCCATGAGATGGTGGCATCCAAGCCTCTCTGATATAAGGCTCCTGCACCAACGGATATTCGGTTGCTATGGCTCTGGGCGAATGATGAGACTGAAACGCACAGTCCCATCATCAATGACAAAATGTATTTCTTCATCGTCTTATTCCTCCATCATTAAGTATGAGTTGAATGAATCGGCATACAGAACATCTTCATAGTCTATATCCAAACTGATGGTTCTTCCACTAATCTGCTTCTCAGAAATCTCAATAGTCAGCACCTTGTCGTTAGGAAATGTCATCTTTTTCAGGACGAGAACGTTTCTATAACCATATTTGAAGGTCTTGGACTGGTCAAGCACCATAGCTGGCGTAAGTTCAATCATCTGGGCATTAGTTGCCTTGGAAACCTTCTTGTCATTCAGCTTGATACGCATCTCGTCGATGTCAAAGCGGATATTGGTGCGGTTCTCGATGCTGAAATCAATGAAGAAGTATTCTCCTACAGAGTAGATGTTGTTCAACCTCATGGTCATTCTGTGCTGCTTGGTGCTCACATTTCGTATTCTTGCCGATGAGTTCCATATCTTTCGGGCATATCTGGTCATATCCTCAGTACTCATAGATACAGAAGGATTATGGTATGGAATCTTCTCCGAAGCAAGAATCTGTTTGTCTGTGACTGCTTCCTGCATTCGTGTAGTGTATATCAGAGCGTACTGGGTTCTGTAACGCTCTGTAACTATCGTCACAATAGCAAGGATGTCACCATCTGCATGTACGGCTGCACCTTCCTTGGGTTTCAGACGGATGGTATTGTTGATTGGCTGGTCGCCGACCACTGCATCTGTAGATATGTCAACGAAGCGGACTGGCTCAGAGGCGGTAATGACTGTTGTGACATTCTCATTGATGGTAAGCTGCTCCATTTCCTGATACGTCTGTTGTGCCATGGATGGGAGGGAGGCTAATGCGCATACTACCAATGCGCAGATTTTCTTGATAGTCTTCATAATCATATATGTCTTTATTATTTTTCTTTCTGGTTTGAACGTGAATTGATGAGATACACAAAGGTTCCGTATTTCAGCTTGGCTGAGTTCTTCTTGATGGCTTTGCTAATGGCGTTGCTTGTCTTCTGAACGGCATTGGTAACGGCTTGTGCTCCCCAGCTTGCCAGGTTGCCACCTCCTGTAGATGTACTGTTGGTAAGGGTTGAAGTATTGCTCAAAGCACCGCTACCAACATCTTTTGTGGCCTCTCTGAACTGGCTGCTTGGTACATACAATCCTTCAAGTCCGTCGGTATCATAGAGCGAAAGGTTTACCTTGACGATGTCATCATCTACCATGATACTCTTGACTGTACCCTTGACACGCTGTGAACCGAAGCCGCTCATGGTGGCATAGATGTAGGAGCCTTTATGAATGACTGCTTCATTGATGACAATATCATCGAGCAGACGAAGTCTTACTCTTGATCCATCCACCGCCTTGATGTTCTCGTCTATGATAGCCTTGATAAGTCCAGCTTCCTTGTCATTGTCGCACAGGGTGTTGAAGTAGTCGGATGTAACCTTGACCTTCTTGACAACCTCTTGCGGTTCATCGTTGGTCTTCTTCTTTTCCGGAATTTCAACCTTTCCTTCCTTTGCATCTCCAGTTTTGGCAGTCACTTCGGCCTGCATGGATGGGGTAGAGACCTGCTGAGCCTGCATCCTTGCCTGAGCAATGGCTCGATTGAGTTCTTCCATCGCTTCCTGTTCACGCTGTTTGCCACGAGCTAAGCGATCGTTTTCTGCCGAATTGTTGCCTTTGGCGATTTCCTGGCCTTTCTGTGCGCTCTCCTGTAGCTGCCTTTGCATCTCAGAGAGTTTCTCGGCTTCCTGGGCTTCCACTTGTTTACGTTCTTCATCTGAGTACTTTGTATCATACTCTTCCTTTGTATCTTCTTCATTGCGTTCAATGTTTCCTACTGCTGAATAATCGTCTATCTTACCGTATGATTTGAGCATACTCTCATACTTGTTACCAATACCGTCTCCCTTCATTATGGCATCAGGCAGGTCTGGATTAAGATACTCGGTCGTAGTGAGACCATCAGGAACCTCTGCCTTCTCCGTATGAAAGAGGTCAATGACGAAGTAGCCGACAAACAACAGTGGGAAGTAAATGATAAGCGGTATCATATACTTGGGCTGTTTCCAGTTAATCTTTTTCAATGCGTCCATCGTTTTCTATCTTTTCGTTATTATTCTTTTGATTATCTCTATTCATGGCAGGATGCGTGGTGTAGGCATTTTCAACAGCTTTCCAGACTTTGCTGTGTCGCAGACGCAACATTTGCTCTTGCCTTTCCGTAGCACTTTGTCTTGACTGTTGATGACTATACACCACTACCAACCTGTAGATGTTCAGACCAAAACAGAAGATTATGAAACCAAATACAAGGTAGAGGAACAACCGTTTATGGTCATTAGCAAACAGTTGTACCTTGGCTGCAAGCACATCAAGCTTCATAGTCTTGGCAAACTTGCGTCCTGCCTGCACCTCAGTCTCATATCTGTGACGATATTGAGGATCATCTTTGTCTGGCATCTTTTCACCGATAAACATATTCTTCCATCCCATATCAATATGTCAGTTTGGTCTTTTGTTCTATATCCTTATTGAGAAGGGTTCTCCAGTTGGTGATGAGCAAACCATGTGGGTTGTTGTCAGTACGGGGAACACGCTTCAAATGACCTGCCGTCACAAGTTCTCTGGTAAGAATGCTTGTGCGTCGCTCAATACGCTGTCTGCCATAGTAGGTGAACTCCATCTTCTCCTTGTCGAACTTAATACTGTCACAGAAGATACTAAATACGGCACTCGTACCCATGATGTTTGAGTAGAAGCCTTTCTCCTTTAATGTATTGTACTGCGCAAGACCCGTTTCATCGACCAGATACATGGCTTTATCCATTGTATATTTGATGTACTTGTCATCTGGCGCAAGAGTGAAGAAGTAATGGTGGAACATCTCCACATGACTCTTTGCTTCCACATCGAGTGTTTCTTCCATGGTGCTGCGCTGAACGAGAATAGGAACATTGCCATCCAGCACATACACTTTCTGATGAGCATCCGAAACCATTTGCTTGGCTGTCCAAATGCTGGAGATACAGATGATGACGCAGCCCACAAGGAAGAGTGAACAGATAATCATCACCAACTTGATTTTGTTTTCGAGATTCTTTATTACCATACCTTATTATATATGTATTATTTGCTGTTTACATCACTTTGCTAATCATGCCCTGGGTTGAAATCTTGGCTTGCTGTGCCACACCTTCACCGAAGTTTCGGGTAGAGAATGCTGTATCTCCTTCAGGAATCATCCATGCAGCAAGGTCTGGAACGAGGTTCAGACATTTCAAAGCCACAATGCTTGCTGCCATCAGATAACCGGCTGAGAAGAACGAGTTCTGCAGATATGCTGCCATCGTCTGCTCACTTTCGGTAATGGCTGTAAGGTTCTCCACCTGAATGCAGAGCACTATATCAAAGAGTAAAAGGACATAAAAGCCCACGAAGTATAGCATTGCTCCATAGAAATGTACCGTGAGATAACGTATCAGCCACTTTGCCCAGGCTCCTTCCCATTTCGGCAAGAGAGAGAATGCCCATTGTATCGGACCGAATATTGTCAGCATACCAAGGAGTATCTGTTGACAATAGATAGTTGCCCACCAACCTATGCGGAAGACAATCAGAGCTATGAGCATAATCACCTTGTCTATGCCTACCACCGCACCAGCTGTGAGTGATGTGAACCAGAGCTTCGAAGCATCAGTTTCCATGTTTGTCACTTCATCCACACCTGCCTGTTCCATAGTGGACTCTATCAGGTTTGGATCCGATGTGCCAGAATGGGCTACGTCAGCCTGGGCTTGTAATGAGTTATAAAGAGTATCACGTGTATAGATGAGCTCCTGAACTTCTTCAAACTTATCCTCAATCTGTGCGGACTCCGCTTCATACAAGTCGTGGGTGTATGAACCTATGCAGTTAGGGATATAGGAGAGAAAGTCAAGTACACACCAGCTGCTGCCGTTGTTTGTAATGCCGGTATCTGCAGGTGGGTACCACCAACAGAGGATCACACTGACCACAAGAGGCTTGAACAGCTTCATGATGTCTATCGGCTCATGCTTTACCATCATCTTGTAGGCCATACTGCCAGCTACGACTATCGAGAACAGCGCAGCCAGAGCCATACACATCTGCAATATCCACCAAAATGGACCTTGGGAGCCTGTGAACGTGGCATCACAAAGAAACTCGTTTGTCTGGAATATCACATCATCAATCTCCTGTTCGAGGATCTTGATACCGAAATCGGAAAGGATGTTTGAATCTGCCATGTTTATTGTCTTACTATGTTATTGTCTTCGGAGTCTTCAGTTTCTGAGCCTCCAGAGTTATTTCCTACATTCTTTTTGCCTGCTTCACGCCATCTGTTGATTGCTGATGATGCGTGGCTGGCTACATTGTTTCTTCTTTCAAGTCGTGCAGCAAGCAAGGAGGAGGTCTTTCGCTTGTTGCTTAGTTGGATCAGAAAGGAGATAAGTGTCTCATTCTGCTTGGTAATGTCATCATAGATGGCAAGATACTGCTGTTTGCGCTGGGCATTGGGCATATAGGCATCCTGCATCTCCTTGATGGCTGTCTTGTACATCTTGTAGTATTCTGTCCATCGTGTCTTGTCTGAAACAGAACCACCAGCGCTTACTATTCGGTCAATATTCGCCTGAAAGTCCGAGAGCTTGGAGTTGATCTTGTTTCCTTCTGCAAGCCAGGCAATGTCAATCTGACGGTCTGCAATGTTGAGTGCCTCTATTTCTGCTCGTTGGGTAAGAGATGCTTTGATACTGTCAGCAACATCCACCTGCTGATATGCAGAGACTCCTGCCATGGTTCTGAAAAACTGCTTGTTCTTTTTTGCTGCAGTCTTCTGATAGTTGTTGTGTATGGCATCATAATAGAATGCAGGAGTGAGACCGCCAGAACCAATCTCCTGAACCGTAATCTGGTTCATCTTGGCTGCATCATGGTTGTAACTCACATAGCCTTGGGCTGATGCGTTAAAGCATAACGTCAAGCCACATAAGCAAAGTGCTGTCCGTGAAGAGATTAAATGTTTCATATTCATTGAATTTTTATTTGTTATTCTAATAGCCTAAATATCCTGCACCTCTCCATCTTCCGAAGGCATCGCTTATGATTTCCTCCTTGCTCTTGGCACGGTACACCTGCTTTTTCCAATAGCCTATTCTCACTTGGATATATCTCCATGTTTCGAAGTATGCCTTGTTGAGATGCTTGTTGATATTGTCGAGCGAGTTGTTGATGCTCGTAATGATGAGAAGCAAATCTGACGTTGAACATGCCGCAGCTCCAGTAGCATATAGCAGCAAATCACTGACTGACCTATAGAGATTGTCGCCTTCATCTGCAATCTTAGCCAAAGCCTTGGTGTTGATGGTGATGATCAGTGTATCGGTACTCATGATGTTTCCTCTTTCCAGGCATTTCTTCCTGAAATCATTGAGCATCTTTCTATAGTCACCGACTTTGTCACTCACATTCTCATAGGTGCTGTACACATTGAGACTGGTGCGGAGTGACTGGTACAGAATGTCAATCACATCGAATGCCCTGGTGTACTTATCCAGTTCCTTGTTGATGTCTCTGAAGCCAATGTTGGCATCGCCGCTATAGTCATGCAGCAGTTTATTGCTTGCCTCCAAGGTGGAACGCACAAGCAGCAGACTGCGCTGTTGCTTGTGGTCTTTGATATAGGCCTCGATAGAAACTGCATCAAAGCCTACCTGAGCCTTTGCTGCTGAAGGCAAAAGAGTCAACAGACAAATGAGTATTGTCAGTATCTTGCTATTCACTATTGTCTTCTTCATCGTCATCATATTTTCCGTTATAACTATCTGAATGTCCACTATCGGCTGCATGTCGCAACCATCGTTTCCTGCATTGTTCAATGAGAGTCTGTCTTCTACCTTGCTCGTCATTCAGTGGGGGAGCGACACTTCTTAAAATGTCTATGATGGAATGCTTGTAATGCATCATCTTCTCCAATGACACCAGATCGGCAAATATCTTGGTGAGACGGCTGTCTATCTGACGTGCAATCTCCAGACGGTCACTTGACCAGAGTAAATGATAGGTATCATCCGTATTGTCTGATTCCACAGGGCTACTCTTGGCATATTCAACCGTAGGGTCACAGTCTGGATAGTCACGAGCAATCTCTGCAAGTTTGGCATTCACTTCGGCTGCTTTCTCCTCATCGGTTTTAGCAGGATCGAGGTTTACTACAGCCACAACTTGTGTATCGCTATATTCCGTGGTCAGAGTCCATGAAATCTGCACGATGGCACGGTGTATCTTGATGCCCATGAAGTACTTGGGCTTTCGTGCTATTGAGACTGTTGCCTTGAAAGTAATGACACCATTGATATTCGGCATGGAAGCAGTACGAACGAAAGTATTACCTTCCCAAGCCCCCGAACCATTCCAACTGAGATTATAGGCAGTCTTGCAATCCTGCATGATGGCAGGTATGCGGTAATAGTCATCAGTCACTGCATTTTCTCCATCAATGGTCTCTTGCTTTGCCTTTTGGTACTGAGCAAGTTCTGATTCGGCTATACTCTTGTCTGACTTCAAAGCTGTGATACGGTCTTTGTTGGCATTGTACTGTTGACGATACCTCGCTGCATCATTCACATTTGAATTCTTGATTTTTCTCAGAAGTTCCGTATTCTCTGCCTCCAAGCTTGTAATTTCAGACTGGAGAGAAGCTATTTTCCTCTCTGTTTCAGCAATCTTGGAATCAATCTCAGAAGTGTTGACGCGTTCATGAGTGACACTCGTGGCCATGGCACACTGCTTTGTGTGTCCATTCACACTACCTCCACAACTCGAACACTTGTATTGTGTCGATGCTTCACCAAGTTTGGTACCTCCATGGCAGGTAACACTGATGGTTGCAGTTTCGCATCCTGCGATTTTCTTGGCATCGGTTGTCTGATAGTATCTCTTTGCATCACTTGAAAGATAGTAGGTGTAACCTTCCTCGTTATCATTGAGTTCTTTCAGTCGTGCATTCAATCCGGCTTTGAATGTGTTCATGTCCATCGTGTAGGAATCAAAGACATCCTCATAGGCAACTTCCTTTTTATACCAGCTCTTTGAAACATGAATCTCGTAGGCATAGGCTTTAGCATATTGACCACTTTTCTTCTTGCTGAGAATATAGCCTGACATATAGTAGGTTATGCTATAATTGAAGCCGTCATTCGAGTTGTTATGCTGCTGAACATCACTTCGACTCCATCCAGCGTGGCTTTCTGAGTTTCTCAATGCAGCTTCTCTTTCTGCCGATGTTGGAGTATAGTTTTTGTCCTTTGTGCTAATACGATACCAGTGATCACCTTTGATGATAGCATCATTGTCTGTAGGTGGATAGTAGTCACACAGCTTCACATTACCAGCATCAACTCTATAGATATACCATCGCTGGGTATAGTATTGTCCCATTCCTTCACGGGCATAGTCTGTTATCCAGGATGTCAGATTGTAGTTCGATAAAGAGAAGAGATTTGCAATGCTGTCCCTTCCTCCAACAAACTGCAAGAGCGTGTTTCCTGCATTTGCAGACAGACTGTTGTAGAATCCATACACATTTTCAGCTATCTCAATGACGCTGCTTGTCTTGTCCATCATCGTTCCACTGAAACTGCTGTTGCCAAGGATGGAGCCTACGGCATTACCAGCTCCAGCAGAAGCAAGGTTGACTCCCATGGCATACAGGTTATCAATGTCTTCCTTCAGATTCTCCTTGGTGAAGTTGGAACCGAATCCAGAAAAGTTGTCAAACATCGCTTTCCAATCCACGTTTCCCAACTCCGAGAGTTTCAGGATGGCAGCCAATTCCTGGTTAATCTCCAGAAATGCTATATCCTTGAACGAGAGGGTGCTGTTGGTGACGATAGACTCGAACTGATAGCAGAGAGTCTTGGCCTCTTCACATACCTTATATAAATAGCTTCCCCAATAGAGAGCATTCTGTGGACTTTTGAGCATCATTCCTGCTACAGTCCATATCTTCGGCATGATCTTGGCCGACACCATGTTGTAGATACGGCGGTAATAGTAGTTCTCCGTCGAACTTGTCCATAGTCCCAGATGGGTAAGGGCTTTGCGGTCAAGGAACTTGGATGTGAAGATTCCTGCCGCTGCCACCTCTGCCGCCTGATAGTGTTCACGTATCTTAGCTACCTGTTCGGCATAATACGCCTCAGTAGCTGCCTCTGTTGCAAAAGCGGCTGTCATAGCTTCTACAGTGCGCTTGTCATAGTTCACACTGTAGTACTGCGCCATCATCGGTACTACGGCACAGAGATAGAGAGTAAGTATTATCAGATAGCGTTTCATTTGTCTGAATATTATTGTTTATGACTTGTTACATATACTCATCAAATTTCCTCTTGGGTTTGATGTTCAGCACATGACCAGTCTGGTTCACCTTTTGGGCAAATGGTAGGGATTTGGTGATCCCTGACAGTTCCCAGTCTCGGCAATAGGCTTCGATGGCATGCTGATGGTCGCATTGCAACTCTTTCTTGTAGAGCTTCAAGGCTTCCTTCTCAGCTCGCTCGGTGGTATAGGTCATATAGCACTCGTGAGGTTCTTCTACACCAAACACGCCTCCGACACTTCCTCTTCGGATAAAGACTTCTCGGAAGAAGCTTCTGCCTTCCTTGTTTTCAAGTCGGTTGATGGTGAAGATCTTCTTGCAGTCCACATCTGTCAAACCCAGGATTGCCTTGATTTCGTCGAAGCGTTCTCGGAACTTGCTTTGGTCAAGCAGCATCACCACATCAGAGTTGTTGATGATGGCTTCCTTCACGATAGGACTTCCCACGATGTCCTGGATCTCCTGAGTAACCACACCCACCGATGCCCAGAACTTACGGGCTGTCTTGTAGAGGTATTTGATGTACTCTGCCATCATTGGAGAAGCAATGGCTTTCCATGCCTCTTCAATGACAAGCACCTTGCGGTTCTTCTTGATACGCATCTTCTGAATGAAAACGTCCATGATGATAAGTGTAACAAGAGGGAAGAGGAGAGGGTCATCCTTGATGGAGTCTATCTCGAAAACGATGAAGGTCTCATCAAACAGTTTTGTGTCGAGGTTCTCATTGAGTGTAAGTTCATGACTACCGCCCTTGTAGAAGTCCTTCAGCAGATAGTTGTAGGATGCCAGGTCGATTCCTGCCAGATTGTTCTCCTTTATAATCTGAGGAATACGGACTTTACTGTACTCGTAGAATGTGTTGAACGACAGGTTCTCTATTTGTTTCTTCATGAAGTATTCATCGAAGTATTCCGTGATAACCTGCTCTATGAGACGGTCTTCCGTCTTGGTGACTTCTCCTTGGGTACCTTTCCAGATGAGCATGACCAGATTTTTCAGGAAGCCTATCTTCTCGATGTTCAACTCCTCACGCTTGATGGCAAAAGGATTCATCGTGATAGGATGCTCGTCTGTGTAGCTGATATACTTGCCACCGACATATTCGCAGAGTCCTTCGTATGAATTACCGGTATCAACCATCACAACGTCGGTGTTCTGTTCCCACATCTGACGGACTACACTATTCATGTGGAAGGACTTACCACTTCCAGACGGACCGAGGCAGAAGAAATTAGAGTTGTCCGTTATCTTGTTCTTTCCTTCCTTTCCGCTGATGTCGATGGCCACTGGCACACCTTGGCGGTCTGTATAGTAAATCTTCAACGGTGTTTCCTCACTATGTTGAATGCGCTCTTTGTACATAAGACAGGCTGCTGCATCACTGAGAGTCAGGAAGCGATCATACTCTGGGTTGGTGGAGTAGCAATTACCAGGGAATGAGTTGACAAAAAGCTCCAGCTGGTTGTAGGCTCTTTTGCTGATATGAATGCCCAATCGGCCAAAGGAATTCTCCAAATGGTTGGTACATTTCTGAATATCAGCATCTATAGGTACTCCAACGACAAGGTTGAAGTGAGCATATACCAACTGTTTGTTTTCTCTTGCTATCACATCCTGTACCTTCTTGATGTCCTCCACGGCTATCTGGTTGCTTGGATTTGGCATACTGGCATGACGGTTTTTCTTCTTGTCGAGTAGGGAAAGTTCTCTTTTCTGATTGGGAATGAAGAACATCTGGTTATACACAACTACATCGGCAGATGGAATGCTGTCAACCAATGATACCATATCTACTGGCATTGAAACATTGTTCACCTCAATATTGGTGAATGGACGGACTATGGATGGTGTGCTGACACAGTCAACATCAACAAGGCTATAGACCTTGCATCGTTTGTTGCCCATGCTGATAGACTCTTCATCAACTTTGAAGTTTGTCATTGACACAGTCTTGTCGTTGAAGTTCATGGAGAAATAGCGGTCAACATATTCACGAGCCGTATTGCCATCGAGGTAGGATGCTTCCAAGCCGGAATCCTTCAATTGGTCTTTGACTTTTCGGATCTTCACCATAAAGTCGCGCCATTTCTTACTGTCAAAAGAGAAGATGCGGCTTTTCTTATTCTCCTGGGTGATAATCAGATAAGTCTGGCTGTCAGTATAGGAACGTCCATTGAAATACTTGAAGTAAGACTCTGACAAGAACTCATGGTTGTCGTTACTCTCATCCTGAAACTGTTTGCGCACGAAGACATCCTGCTTATGAATGGCATAGCCTTCACCGAGGGTCTGGGCAAGTGCGGTGACAAGATGATTGAACTCATAGTAGCTGTCTATGTTGGCAGAATACTTCTGCACCGGGTTCTCCATCTTCAAAATGGCTGAGTATTCGCCAGTCTTGGTGTAGAGCACGCCAATGCCATCCACATCCTCAACAGAGAAGTAGATGTCCTGAAAGATCTTCTTGCGTTTGCCTCCGGTTCCAAAAACAGAGACTGAGATAGCCATGCCTATGAGTATAGCTACAAATGCTATGATTACATATATGATCATTGTTATTTGCTCTTTTATCAAATGAAGATAGGCTCATCCTTGCGAGAGGGTGAGCCTACCGATTTACACTATTCAGATTTCAACACACTTGCTCATTTGTTTACGTTTGAATTTTGTTTGATTACATTCTATGCGAACAAGCATAGATGAACACACCATGCTCTTCCTTCTTGGTATGCAACCCTTTCTTCTGTTTGAAGAAGATGAGGGCGGCTCCCGAACAGAGGGAAACAGCAAGAACCACAAGACCAACCACAAAGCCGAGAATGCAATATGCTATGATAAAGCCGAGGATGGCTCCACCAACGGCACAGGCTGCCCAGGTGATGTAGCGTCCCTGGAACCCCATAAATTCAAGGGGCTTTTGGAGACCCTTGAACATGGGATAGCTTACGTACTGATTTTCGTATACTTCTCCTGACATGATGTATTCTTTAATGCTTGAACGATAGATTAGAGACCGAAGAACAAAGGCAGAGCCTGGGCTGCAGCAACGAGGAAGATACATGCGCCAACAACCATCATGATCTTCTTCTTGACATCCTGCTCCTCATTGTTCATAGCGATGTAAACGCTGATAGCACCTACAACGGCTACTACACCGGCAATGGCATAGCAGAGCTTAACCACAAAAGGTACATACTTGGCAATCTCCTCCGTCACAGTTGCGAGGGCATCTGTTCCGGCTGTGTAATCACCAGCTGCATTCTGTGCATAGGTCGCCAATGTTCCACAGAAAAGGAGCATGGCGAGCGTCTTCATACGCTTGGCACTGAAAATTTTTTTTGCGAAATTCTTGATTTTCTTCATTTGATTTCTTTTAATGTTACTTAAAAAATTACACTCATTTATCTCTCCTGCAGGTTGAGATGTTTTGTTATCCTATCTTTTTACCTTATACTATATTATAACCGAAGAATGCAGGGAACAGGATAGTTGTACCTATCATGAACAGGCAGGCACCAATCAGCATCATGATGGATTTGGTTACGTCACCTTCGCCCGTATTCATCTTTATATAGATTTGTAAAGCTCCTATGATGGCTACGATGGCTGCTATGGCATACACTAGATAGACTACATAGAGCATCATTGTTACCGTAAAGTCATGAGCATTGCTCAGTGCGTCTGCTCCCCAGCTATAATCGACACCTCCGCATTTGGCAGATGCCAACATTGGCTGGAAGAGCATGACACCTATTAACATTATGGCAAACAAAAGATTGTGTTTACAGCTTATCTCTGGCATTCTTCTTTTCTATTTTTCGGGTGTTGTGCTTATTGTTGAGATTCTGCATAAACTCATCTGAGAGGTAACTGCATTGTGGCACTGGATCTATGTGCTCCAAAATCTCGTCGTTTTTCTCATTGAGTTCTTCACTGGTCACGGTATGTGACTGTGGTTGCTGCGACAGCTCTTCATCTGAAGGAGGTTGCGGATATGGCACGTTTCCTGTCGGGTTGACAACTCTGAGTCCATCATCCGTGATTTGCTCCGTGAAGGTCATGTCACCCTCGTCAGGACCCTCGTTGCGTTCTTCGATTGCAACTGGCTGTTCCTCATTGGTCAAATCACCTACATCATAGGTCTCTTCTTCTGTTTTCTTTTCATCCTTCTTCCCATGTAGGTCTAATGTGATCATTACTGCAAAGTACACTACATACACAAAAGTGAGGACGAGCGCAAAAATTACGAATCCGGACATTTTCAATCTGAATTTTATTTGTTATTTTTATTGTTATCATACTCGGTACTTACATCCGACGAGTCGGCGTATTTCCCAAAAACAGTGCAAAGGAACATATATTTGTGCGATAAATGAAAAAACAAAGCTAAAACTGTTTCAGTCTTAACACAGATTATAAAAGAAGTATGATAATATTTTAATAATCATACTATAGAATAACGAAAGGGCGTATAAAACAAAAAAAGGAGACCCTCTCGAAAGAGAACCTCCTGATTGGTTAGTGTCATGGCACTTTCACACTATTTGGGTGGTTTGATGATACCATTGATTACATCATTAACATCTTTGTAGTTGACGTATCGATGAGATTCATTTATCACCTTATCCTGATAAGCAGCTTTTATCTTCTCTACAGTCTTTGCACCTGCATCATCGTTGTCCAGATAACAATGTATCACAGTATATTCCTGCAGATATGGCAATAGAACCTTGATGTTACTGACAGAGTTAAGAACGAGGTAGTCGCATTCATGTGGCAGGCAAAGCTCATTTCCTGTTATCCATTTCTTGATACTGGCGTATGTCAGCATATCAAAGAAACCTTCAAAGATGCAGCATTCTTTATGTGGCTCGTTGTTTGGTCTAATGATTGAAATCGACTTTTTGCCGATGCTTCGTTTGCTGTATTTGTTTCTGGCTTCCATTCCGCCCTCGATATTCTCGAAGGCTATGGCATAGTAACTCTTGTCATAGATACGATAATGTACTTCCTTGCAATACTCCTTGGCTATGTCATAGTCTATTCGTCTCTGCAAAATGTAGTCTCTGAGATAAGGGTGACTGAGCCCAACAATACGCTCAATGATGGTGCTGGCTTCTTTTGCCTTCTCTCGCTGGGCAACTTGGTCTTGCTTCCAGGCTTCCTTTCTCTCATCTTCCTTCCTTTGGGCTTCATAATCCTCTGAATACTGAAGATGGTGTTCCTTTATCTTCTGTTCCAGATAGGTCAGAACTTCATGGTTGTTCCAGGAAGGATTCATTTTCTGAACCAGATTGATGAGATTGCCACCTTCGCCTGCTCCAAAGTCATTCCATAGATTCTTCTTGGGACAGACATTGAATGAAGGCGATGCCTCAGTCCTAAAAGGAGACAGATACCAATAGTTCTCCTTGAATATATAGACATGATGATAGCCCTGTGATTCCAGGAACTGCACAATGCTGACTGATTTAATTTCTTCTATAGTCATGCTGTTACATATATTATGGGCACATATTAGTTTAATATATATATACCCGGTTAAACTTAAACTCGTAAACTCACTTGGACGGAAACAGAGTTGGGTGATAATGGTAGCCGTCTTTTTCTTTTGTTATCAACTTTCGTTCATTGAAAATCTTTAGCATCTCCTTCACTGCATTATCACCACGCTTGTAGCCTTCTTCGGCGTAAGCTTCACCCAGAGCCTTTACCAGATCGACGTATCTCTGTGGAATATTCTTGGAGAAGAGCTTTTGAAGTACCATCGTATGAACATCGTCTGGCAGAGAGGTGAGCGGCTTATCTTTGGGTTTGACAACAGTGACGTGATAACCGACATCAAGTACTGGCAGAGAGTTGTCGTCAATGTGGAATGCCCAGCTCGAAAACTCTTTGTCTCGCATGTGCATGGGTCTTACCTCACTGATATTGGCATCCTGCTTGTTCTTACTGATAATCAACACCGTTTCTGCCTTATTCTCCAGCTCTGTACCAATATGACCACGAGTATTGTTGTCATTCTTGTTTAGGTGGAGCACACAATGAATATGCAGATCATACTTGCTCGTCCATGCCATTAGCATCGTCATTACGTCTGTGGACTCCTTGGCGTTGTTAATGTCGTACATGAGATCTCGCAAACCATCGATAATGACAAGTCCCACGCCATCAAAAGTTCTTAGCGCATAATCTATGAGGGCTATGCGGAGAGTAGGGGTGAACTCCCTTAGACCATAGAATTTGATGCGCTTGTCTTCCCTGTTAAGACTGAGTCCTGCCAGTCGGTAGATTCGCTCAACAACATTGTGGCAATGATAGCGACTCTGCTCCGTATCGAAATAGAGAATTTGTCTCTTTCCTTCTGGAAAACTTGCCCGGTAGTTGAGAACCGTCGAATTGGTTAACGCAGCTGCTACCATCGCCGTGATGTTGAATGTCTTTTTGCTCTTTGCCTTACCTGTTGATGCGCTGAAATTTCCGAAAGTGGCAATGGTACAGTCGCCGACCCATAACACCTGGGGTGGTACAGGTGGCTTTTCTGAAGCTTTTATCTCTCCTTGTCTGAGATAACTTTCCAGTTCACTGTCGTTGAAAGCACTCTTGCACAGCATGCCTACTTCCAAGGAACTTGCTGCAGACTCTTCTTTCTCACTTTTACTGTTTCTTCCTCTTGCCATTGCTTCTTTCAATTTGATTTCTACACTTTGAGGGATCAATCACTATCTCAGACTTTTCCAAGAGAGCCGTCAGTTGGACATCAGAATAAACTCTGGTCTTGTTTTTCTTTCTGTCTTTCATAACGCTTCTCTATTTGTTGGCACTGTCCTTTCGTGCCGGGGTGATATGGTTGTTGCGCATCCATTTCAAAAGCTCCTTCTTGTCGAAATAGATGGTTTTGCCCTGTGGCTTGTAGTGAGGAATCTCCATATTCATGGTGAGCTTGTATATCTGAGACTGAGAAACGCCAAGATATTCAGCAACCTCGGTGGTGGTGAGCATCTCTTTGTTTGAGAAATATCTTTCCTCAATCTTTGAAAGACGCTCGTTAAGTGCCTCAGGTTCTACCGAAGTGAGTTCCTTTACTCTCATTTCCAAGAGTTCTACTCTCTTGGCAAGTATGTTCATGTCAATTTTGCTATTTCCCATTTTCTTATTACTTTTAATGTTAGACAATAAGGGGGCTACCCCCGAAACTGAATCGATTCGGGGGCAAAATTACCCCAATAAAATCTAATACAACTGACCTTACTCCTGACACTCGGAAGTGTCAGGGGGGATGTAAGGAGATTTTTCTTTTCAGTTGTTTAACTTACTTTACTTCATCGCATTTCTTTCAGTTGTTTTACAAAATCCAGAAACTCCCCATTTGGGAACTTTGCAGATGAAGCCTTCAGTTCACTGAGTCGGCTGCTGATAGCACCTCGCTTGGATGCCTTTCCCGTACTCTTAGGGGTGAGCAGCTGATTGTCCGCAATAAGTGATACCCAGTTGTGGGGAATCATCTTCTCGATAGACAAAGCATACAGCAATTGAAGTACCTGTCGCATGTTGACTACAACCAGAGATTCATCCAACTCGCATTTGAAGAATCCGTCCATCGTTTCTTCATCGATACCATCTACAAAGAAATTCGACTCATTGGCGAATTTCGTAATGAGTCGAATCTGTTCTGTAGTGAATGAAGCAAGAATGCGAGGGCTTTCAATCACAACTTCTATGTGGTTGAACTCATAAACCATTGTCTCAAAGTCTCCTTTCTCAAATGAGGACTTGGTGAAGTACTTGGTGACAAGGTCTTTTCTGGTAGTAAGCAACTCATACAAGCTGAATACATGCTTGAAATGGTTGCGGACGATCATCTCCTCGGAAGAGAAGACCGGCAGGTGATAGCTAACAAAGTCGTTGACATATCTGTCATACAACTTGCCATCGTTAAGGATTTCCGACTTGTACTGCTCGTAAGCAGCACGATAGAGTGTCCAAAGCTCATCTTTGGAAAGCTCAATCTCTTGTTTTGGACAATGATCTGAGCACTGTAAACACAAAAAGAGAGAGCACAGAGGAATTGTTCTTCTGACTCATATTACTTTTTGTTAATGAATAAAATTGAAATACGCCTGCTTAATAAAGCAGGCGGAAATGTGTATTTAACTTGACGTTTATTTGCTATGTAAGTCATCATTTCAGTGCAAAGATACACTAAAATTGTGCAGTCTATCTGCATTCAGTATAAAAAATAACATCAGTATGATTATTTAGACTGTTCTCAAAAGAAAAGCCTACATTAGGGAATATCCAATGTAGGCTTCTGAAATTTAGACACTTATCTGTCCTATAAAGTTCTTCGTCTTGGTCTTTTGCTGAGTATCTGATTAATCTCCATGGTGCTGATAGGAGCCTCTATCTTGCAGCCAGATTCTAACCATTTGATAAGGTCATCCCTAAAGAAGGTGTATTTCTTACCCTTCTGATTGACAGGGATTTCTCCGTTCTGTATGTAAGTGTACATAGTGGATTTCTTGATCTTAAGAAACTCACAAGCTTCCTTCACATCCATCGGAATATGATCTGATAGGGAAGGTCTTTTGGTCCTGCGTATCTCTTCTCGAATCAGTTCCATAGACTGGTCAAGGAGATCGAATCTTTTCAGTATCTCTGACAATACTTCCGGTATGTCATTGAATGTGATTTGTCTTTCTTCGTTCTGCATATTAAAAACTTTCTTTATTTCTGATGATGAAATTGATAATCATTGTAATCGGGTACATCTATCTCAATCACGCATTTGCCTTTCTGCCTCAATGTGCGTCTCATGCTTTCCACTTCAACATCCTGGAGCTCGGTAGGGAAACACTGCTTGATGAAAGTTGCTCGTTTCTGACCGCTCCAGCCAAGGCGTTCTCCAATATTCCAGGAATAATGCCTGATGTCGAGAGTATTCAATGCTCCATTGGTTTTCACTGGGACGATACATGATTCTGGGATGTCGTATAGTTTGATGTTCTGGCACAGTATCTCCAAGTACTCATCTGTCATATATGGAGAAAGAACAGAGTAAGTGTAGTCTTTGACCGCATCATATATTGAGCTTTCAAGACTATACTGCCTGTTGCGATAGCGTTCACGCATTTCTTCTGCTTTCTCCACATCCGATATGGATGGTTCGTTGGAAGAAATACTGTTGTTGATCACGATGTCTCTCACAGCTTGCGGCTTACGTAAGCACATGAATGCACAGACAATGATGGCAAATGATATATAGTAGAATATCATCGGCAAAGAGAAACCGGAATCTGAGTCGGAAACTGTCATCATCAGGTTAGCAATCGCTCCATATATTCTTGGAGCGACTACTATCATAATGATGGTGAGCATATTCGAAATGAGGAGAATCAAGAAGTTCTCTTTTAACTTTTTAATCATTGCAATTGTTACTTTTTGGAGTTTTTGTGACTGCAAAGATATAGAGAATCTTGCTATTTTCTACTATTTCGTATCAACAAAATGTGTCTCTTAAACACTATTTATTATTCTGTGTTTCAACGCTTTAAACTATATTTTAGTTTCTCTTTTTTGCCTTTTTATAATCTTATTTTCTCTTATTTGCTTTTAGGTGTATCGTACTTTCTGTTGGCTTCTCGTCATCTTTCACGTTCGTTAACGTAATTCTGCCTGCTGCCTCACGTGTTTTTGGGTTTGCGTGGGAAGCGTAGATCTGTGTCGTGCTGACATTCTTATGGTTGAGCAGATGCTGAACGGTATATATGTCTGTACCAAGTTCGAGCTGCAACGAGGCATACGTATGACGGAAACAGTGGAAGGTGATATGCTTTTCGATACCGCACTCTTTCAGCCAGCTCTGCATCACACCATACGTCATAGCACGTTTGAAACCTTGAAAGATATATGTTCTGTTGGTCTTTGGATGGATTAGAGCATACGCATCATCACCAATTGGAACCTGGGTCTGGCATTTTGTCTTCACGCAAATGAAATCCAGATAATATCCACCATCAGCATAGCTACGGATATTCTCCCATTTCAATCTCAGGATGTCACTGATACGGAGACCTGTAAGACAGGAGAATAATGCCGCCTTTCGAACCACAGGAATAGAACATTCAGTGGCATACATTCTTCTAACTTCCTCCAATGTAAGACTTTGCTTCACTGGCGTTGTACATGAAATGTTTTCCAAAAGGCTGGCAAGATCATCTGTCAGCCTTCGCTCACGATACGCCTTTGTCAAGACCTGCTTGAACACATTCCAATAGGCTGATGCCGTATTTCTGGAAATAGACTTCTTGATAACATGTCCACCTCTTGATGACACTTTGGTATCAAGGAGATATTCCATATACTTGTTACAGTAAAGAACATCAAGCATCTCAAATGTACATTTGCCTTTACTGAACTTCTCGAAATGCTTGTAGGCTGCATCACACTTCACATAGTTGCGATTGACCATATTTCTGAAATATCCGAGAAAGTCCTCCTTCAATCTGTCACGGTTGAAGAAATCGTACTTCTCATCGAGAACATCAATGTACACCTTACAACGAATAGCTTCTGCCTTGGCGAGAATCTTGTCGTTGTAGAGCTTCTGCTGCTTGTTGGCAGGATCGGCATAAATGTACATGCCAAGTGAGCGACGTCGTATCAACTCCATCGTCTCTGGGTCTCTATATCCTGGCCAGAAGTCCAGGAAAAGTGACTTTGTTCCGTTGCGTCTGTCACGCATACGGAGCTTAACGGTTTTACATACTTGCATAATATATCTGATTTTTGTATTAATAAAATTCGGTTGCAAAATTCCTAAATGATACTACATTGACAGCAGTAAAGGGAAAGTAAATCATACTATTCAGTATAATCTGTTTTCAAATCATCATTTTTGAAACGTTTTTCCATGAGTCTGTCGAATTCTTCTTTTCTAAAGAACATGAATTGCCCCTTCTTTACTTTAGTGACTTTGTAATGCTTGACGTAATAATGAACAATATCCTTTGTCATTCCATACTTCTTCATAGCATCTTCGACAGAATAGTAGCGTTCTCTTCCTTCGAAATATCCAGTCTTCAGCGCCTGGATGTGCTGCTTTGAATAGTAGGTTACTCCATATTCAACTTTTGAAGGTATCTTATGCCTGTGGATGAATGAACGTACTGCGTCATGCGTCATCTTGTAGGTATCTCTCATCTCTTCAGGAGTAATCCAGTCATTTATATCCGCATACTTATGTTTCTGATTGTATAGGATGTCAATGGCCTTCTTCTCATAGAAGTTGAAATTCTTAAGAGCTATTTTAGGAGTTTTGTTCTCTCTGGTCATCACGCCGACATGCTTGATGGTGATCTTGAACATTTCTGCCACTTCTTCAGTTGAGTAATATCCTTCTGGAGTAGGAGGACATGCTCGCTCCTGTGCTTTTGCCTGGAAGATGACACGTTCTGTTCCATCCAGGTTCTCAACTTTCTTGGTGTTGCCCATTCGCTGTTGAGTAATCTTGTCGAAGTCGGTTCTATAGATCATAGTGAACTTACCCCGCTTCTCTGTCCTTACATCATAATTTTTAAGAGTGTAGCTAATCTGATCCTTTGTTAGGCCATACTTTTCCGAAATTTCTTCGTAGGTGTACCAGTCCGGATCTACCTCATTGCCTTTTTGCTTGATACTATCAATATGTATCTTTGAATAGTAAGCCTTACCATTACGGTTAACTCTTGGTACCTTATGATAAGTAACAAAACTCATTGCATTAGTTCGAGTCATACCATACATGTCCATCACCTGATCCATTGTATAGTAGTTGTCGAGATTGATTTCTTCAAGAAGATCTGCAAACTTAGCATCAACAGCCTTTTTACTGAAGAAGGTGTTACGACCTTCATAAACTTTTGGAATACCCATACGGTCACAGCGTCCCCATACGGCTTTGCGACCGATGTGATATTTCTCCATGATTTCACGAAGGGTATAATACTCCTGCTCTTCCTTGATTTGATATTTTCTCTTCTTGTATGGTGAAGCTTCATCGAACATCTTGTCTAAGTCTGATGTTCTAACAAAAGTCTTATTTCTGATTTTTATAGCTTTAACAATACCAGTTTGGAAATATCTATATACAGTAGCACGGCTTACACCGAATAGAACGCCAACGTCTTTCGGGGTAAGGAATGCCTTTTCTCGCAAGGATTTTATCTTCTCTTCCTCACGCAAAGCTTCAGCACTTTCTTTCTCATTTTTCTTCTTTTCGGATTCTCTTTTCCGGAAAGCGACACGTTCACAGCGTCTTGAACAGTATTTACTGGTCATTTTGCTGGCAACAAACTCCTTTCCACAGACTCCACACACCTTAATTATTCTCATTTTTACATGCTCTTTTTGGTTAATGAGGTCGTCGATTTTGTCTCAGACTGTCTCACATATTCTCAGTATTTCTCACGAGGTGCCAAACATGAGAAATGGTCGAAGGATTGAAACTGTCTCATTTTGTCTCAGAAGGTACCAAAACATAGATTTTTTCCTTTCCATTTTCTCACAGAATTGAGGGCCACGAATGAAATTTGAGCCAAAAATACACCAAAATATTGGTTTCAGCAAATTACAAATGGAATGTGTTAAGACGAAAAAAGCCACCTAAGTAGGTGGCTTGCAATCAGTTATAAAAATGTTCGTTTTAGAGCTGTCCAGGTGGTTACTTTCCGATGCAATAGGAACTAAATATTGAATTTAAAGTTTCTTGCGGGGTTATGCGCTCTTCGCCCGTTATCTCAGCAAGGTGGTCGATGACCATGCGGAGGTCTTCGGCGAGGAGGTCGCCGCTGAGACCGAGGTCCATAGAAGCGATTACACGCTGGAGACTTTCGTCTGCGTTGAGCAAGGCTGAGTAGTGGCGTGCAGAGGTTATGACGATGTCGCTTTCTGATATCTGAGGAATGTCAGCGGCTTCGACGATAAGCTGTTCGAGACGCGAGAGATTGGTGCCGTACTTGGCGCTGATGTCCACCAACTGTGAGTCTTGAATTTTGAGTTTTGAATTTTGCGCTCGGCTCGTAGAGACGCTTGTCAGAGCAAGAGTTGTCGGCTTCGCCGATGAGGAGTTGTTCAATGATGAGTTAGAGAGGTCGATTTTGTTGCGTACAATGATTAGCTTCTTGCCTGCCACGCGCTCCTTTATGCCTTCTATCTCAGCCTCTGTTGGTCGTTGGTCGATAAGCCAAAGCACGATCTTCGCCTCTTGCATCTTTTGGAATGTGCGCTCAATGCCGATATTCTCAACGATATCGTCGGTTTTGCGAATGCCGGCTGTATCGACGAAGCGAAACTGTATGCCATTGATGATTGTAGTGTCTTCTATGAAGTCGCGTGTAGTGCCATGAACGTCGCTCACGATAGCTTTCTCCTCGTGGAGGAGATGGTTGAGGAGCGTGCTCTTTCCGACGTTGGTGTTTCCGACGATGGCTACTGGGATGCCGTTCTTGAGGGCGTTGCCTACCTCGAAGGAGTGTGCGAGCGAGACAAGACGCTGGTGGATGTCGTTGGCGAGTGCGTATAGTTCAGAGCGGTCGGCAAACTCCAAGTCCTCATGATCGGAGAAATCAATCTCCAATTCTAAGAGAGAGGTGAGTTTAAGGAGATGCGCACGTAGTTCTGAAAGTTCGTTGCTGAAATGTCCCTTCAGCTGACTGAGCGCCATATCGTGAGTAGCCTTGTTTGTGGAACTTATAAGGTCGGCTACAGCCTCTGCCTGCGAAAGATCCATCTTGCCGTTAAGGAATGCGCGCTGTGTGAATTCGCCAGGACCAGCAGGTAAGCATCCGTTCTCGGTGAGCAGGAACATCACCTGTTGGAGTATGTATGACGATCCATGGCAGGAAATCTCCACAGAGTCCTCTCCTGTGTAAGAGTGTGGGGCGCGAAATATAGACACAAGCACTTCGTCTACGACCTCATTGTCTGCATTTATGATATTGCCGAAAGCAAGGGTGTATGCCTTGCGTTGTGACAAAGAGAGATTGGAGCCGATAGGACGGAAGACCTTATCGGCTATGCTGATTGCTTCGGGACCTGAGATTCTAATAATGCCAATCGCACCACCAGGGGCGGTTGCGATGGCGCAAATTGTATTGTTGTTCATTGTGTGTTCTGGGTTACTTGTTGGGCATAGCTTCCTTGATGAAGCCATGACGATAGGCGTAGAGTAGGCGCTGCAGGTCGTTGATCTGATTTTTCAGTTCGCGACCTATATCGGTATCTGCAACGCGCATGCGATGCGCCGACATCTCTACAATCTGCGTCGTCGACTTGATATCGGTACACTTCTGTATGGCGTCGATTGTGGATGTGAAGGGCTCGTGCTGCACGAGTACGAAGCCGCGGCTATGATAGACGAGCGTGTAGCCCGCAATGCCGGTCTCCTTGTGGTAGGGCTGAGAGAATCCGCCGTCGATAACCATCAGTTTTCCGTTCGCCTTAATAGGGTTCTCGCCATTGCATACGTGTACCGGCACATGTCCGTTGATGATATGTCGGTTCTCGCCTACAACATCGAAAGCGTCCATTATATTGTCAACGATTTGTTCGTTATCGCGTAGCTTGAAGTAGTTGCCTTTTTCTTCTACATGTGTCTCCTTGTCTTCGATGAAGTAGCGTTCAAATGTTGCCATTTTCGATTTGTCGAAGAGCGGACTATCCGGACCGCACCAAAGATAGAGGAAGTAGTCGATGGCGTAGTTGCGTTCCTCTGGCGTAGAATCGCTTTGGAAAGCCGAGCGTATGAGCATCCCTATATTGTACATTAAGTCCTTGCCCGAGCACTTTGTGCCCGGAACTATTTCTACTTCCTTCAGCTTTCCATCCTCGTCGAGAGGTATTGACGCATGGAAGAGCAGGTTGTTGTTGTATACCGCATACATGCAACCGTGCTGCAGGAGCAGACGTATGTGCTTATGCAGCTTCTCACTCACCTGGAATGAGTGGTTAATCTTATCCATGAGTTGTTTTTCCTCAGGCGTGAGTCGGTTCGGATGCTCTGGGTCGATTGTCGGGAAAGAGTTGCTCTTCAGCGGATACTCCTTACCATTAAGAGTTATGGTACCCTTCTCGTAGTCGATGAAGTTGAGCATGAGGCGGTCTGCCATCTTCCACTTGGCGTGGCGTTTTATGATGGCAGCCTCTTCCTTGAACTGCAGCACGGTTATAGCTTTGTGCATGAGGGCCGCAAGACGTTTCGACTTCTCGTCGACCCGCGCAGAGTCGGCAAACGAAATTTTCGGGATGAACTCCTCGCAAGGATCGTTGCCATAGGTGTCCATAGCGAACGTGGCAAGCGGCATGAGGTTGATGCCGTAACCTTCCTCAAGCGTTGTCATGTTGGCATAGCGCAGCGAAAGACGTATAACATTGCATTGGCATGCGCGGTTGCCAGCCATAGCTCCCATCCATAGCACATCGTGGTTGCCCCATTGTATGTCCCAAGAGTGGTAGCGCGAGAGCGTGTCGAGGATGATGTGTGCACCAGGTCCGCGGTCGAAGATGTCGCCGAGGATATGTAATTGGTCGATAGAAAGGCGCTGTATGACGTTAGATATGGCTATGATGAAATCATCGGCACGACCCGTTGATATGATTGTGTCTATAATCACGTTAACATAGTCGGCCTTATTTGCGTCATCGGTTCGCTCGTGCAGCAACTCCTGAATAATATAAGAGAAGTCGCTCGGTAGAGCCTTGCGCACTTTCGAATGGGTGTATTTGCTCGAAACCAAACGGCATACAGCCACCAGGTTGTGTATGGTGATGTGATACCAATCGTCGAGATTCTCCTCAGAAGCCTTTATTAGTTCAAGCTTCTGGTCGGGATAATATATTAATGTGCAGAGTTCGCGTTTGTCCGATTCACGCATGAGATTGCCGAAAAGCTCATTCACTTTTCGCTGGATATTGCCCGAAGCGTTCTTCAGAATATGCAGGAACGCCTCGTATTCACCATGAATATCGGCAACGAAATGCTCCGTGCCTTTAGGCAGATTGAGAATAGCCTGCAGGTTAATTATCTCCGTGCTTGCCTCCGAAATGTTCGGGAACGACTGGGCAAGCAGCTGCAGGTATTTTATATCATTAGCTGTGAATTTATGGTCTTTTCTCATATCGTAGTGTTTGTTTTGTGGGGTACGATTTAGATGATATACTTCGTCATATGCTTCATCTGTTTATCGGCAGAAGAAGCGATAGGCATGAAACCCTCCGTAAGATGCGATTTCTCCTCAAGAAGCGCCATTGAAGAAGCGGCGAACGACAATAGCCGCATATCGCTTAATGTCTTATGCATTGCGCCTTCGTCGTAATCGCTGTTTATAAGCGTGTCTGAAAGAGAATCGAGCAGCGTTTGACGTATCGTCTCGCGCTTGTAAGCGTATTGTAGATACAACAGAAGCGCAATTATATCCTTGATGGTTTCGTCTGAAACGCCCTTGAGTTTTTGCTGTATAGCCTCTTTTACATGCGCTTCGTGTTCGTTGTATGTCTTTACATACAGTTCGTTGAATAGTCGAAGCATAGTTGTCGTGTCGGTCGTAGACGTGAACTTCTCGTTGGCTATGACTTCGATAGAAGCTTTAGGAGAAATCTTTTTTATAAGTCGAGCTTCCGCCGGACCGCAACAATGGAAGACGGTAGGAGCAAGCATGCACGATAGGGTGGTGAGCTGTTCTGTCAAACCGTTTGCGGAGGTGAAGACCACAGGCACACCCTTGTTCGTGTAATGCTTGATAGTCGTAGCCGAAGCAGACGACCATTTGCCGCAGATATGCACAAGGTCGGGCGCTGTGTCCACAACTTCCACGTCTCCAAAAGCGCTGATGCTTTCAGAGATAGTGCTCAGCAAGTCCTTGTTCAAGGGTGTCGCCGAACTTTTGACAAGACTTATAAACTTGATTCTCATATCTTATGTGTAGAAAAATCGTGTTTGTCAGCTCGCATATAGCGCAACTTCGTGAGCATGTCGAACCACACGAGCGAGAGTTCGTAGAACGGTATTGCCCATGCCGAGATACGCTCGCCGAACAAACGGCACTTCTTTTTAACCAAAATGATACGCAGAGCTAATGTAAACGTGATGCAGACGACAGCAATAACTAAGGCTAACCATCTGCCTGTTAGTCCGCTATACACTCCGGCTGCTATCAACGCTGCATAGTTGAGATACATAAGCAGAACGTCGAATGCGTATGTCAGGCGCATTCTCGACTTGCGCTCGAGATGGCTGCCTACATGACTGTTTGCGATGCAGAACTCGGTCCATGTCTTTTTCGTGCGACATTCCTGATGGAGGAACGAATCGGGGTCAAGAGAGATGGCGGCAGAGCCAGGCTCAGCAAACTTGTTGATGATGAAGTCGTACTCACCATACACATGCTGCAGGTTGCCACGATAGCCGTCCTTGCCGATGAACTCCGAACGCTTGAACGCTATGTTCGCTCCTGTAGAGCGATACGCCATGCCGCGAGCAGCCGAGCGAAGATAGTAGCACGCCTCGCGCAGACGTATGAAACGGCGGTAGGGCTTCACGTCGTCCTTATAGTTGGAGTAGCCGACAACGAGATTGGTGTTGTTGTCGATATTGCGGGCGATGCTTTGCAGCCACTTGTCGGAAGCAGGAGCGCACGAAGCGTTGAGCATAACAATCCACTCGTTGTGAGCCGCCTTTATGCCGAGCGAAGCCGAGAGCTTGGGCTTGCTCATGAAGAGCGAACGCTTGGGAATGTACGTTGTGTACAGGTTCTTGTGGTCGGCATACTTGCCCAGCACAGCCTCAAGGTCGAGGTCTCCCTTTTCGCCTACAACGATAACTTCAAAACCCGGAGCATAGTCCTGGTCGAACAAGAGAGGCAGATGCTTGTCGAGAGCTTCCACATCGTTCTGCGAAAGCACAACGACGGTAATGGGTGGCAGTTCGCAACCTTCTTCCTTGTAGCTTCTGTTGCTCTTAACCGAACGGAAGAAAGGATTAGCCACTACCGACACGACGGTCAGCAGCAGAACTACGATGCATATTATGATTGTTATATTGTCGATTAACATTTCTGTGATGATTTACAAATCTTCTGTAATGTAGCCTTTCGGCAGTTTTCGGCAGTTGTACGAACTTGCCATAATCTCACCGTATGCGCCTGCTGAGCGAATAGCGATGAGATCGCCACGATGACACTTGTTAAGGTCTATTGCCTTAGCGAAGACGTCGCTTGACTCGCAGATTGGTCCCACGACGTCGTAGGTCTCTGCCGGCTCCTCGCTCGTGAGGTTCTGAATCTTGTGCAGCGCCTGATAGAGAGCCGGACGTATTAGGTCGGTCATGCCTGCGTCAAGAATGGCGAACTGCTTGTGCGTGCCCTGCTTAACGTATAGTACACGAGAGATGAGCGATCCGCATTGAGCCACGATAGAACGTCCCAACTCGAAGTGCAGCTGCTGTCCTTCGCGCAGACGTAGATGCGTGGTGTATGTGCGGAAGTAGTCTTTGAAGTCGGGAATAGGCTGACGGTCGGGCGAGTCGTAGCTTACGCCTAGTCCGCCACCCACGTTGATGCTCTGTACACGTATGTTCTGCTTTTCGAGCTTAGCCTGCAACTCGTTGATGCGGTTGCATAAAGCCTCGAAGTCGCCCATATCAAGTATCTGAGAACCAATATGAAAGTGCAGACCTACAACGTTGATATTCTTCATTGCGTCAGCACGTTCTATCACTTTCTCCATGTCCTGCATGGCGATGCCGAACTTGTTCTCGGCGAGCCCGGTTGTGATGTTTGCATGAGTATGAGCGCCAATATTCGGGTTGATGCGGAAGGCTACATTGGCGGTCTTGCCCGCAGCAACAGCCAGTTCCTCTATAACCTCCAGTTCGGCAATCGACTCCACGTTGAAGCAGGCGATGCCTTTCTCCAGTCCGAGGTTAATCTCCCAGTCGCTCTTGCCTACGCCGGCATACACCACCTTGTCAGCAGGAAAGCCTGCCTCGATAGCCGCCTTTATTTCGCCGCCACTCACGCAGTCGGCACCAAAGCCATACTGGCTTATTATACGCAATATCTTCGGGTTGGCATTTGCTTTTACAGCATAATGAACGTGAAAATTGTCATGCTTCTCACATTCCTTTTTTATAACCTCTAATGTATCACGCAGCAACTGCGTATCATAATAATAGTAGGGTGTTGCTATCCTATTTAATTTGTCAACCGAAAACATTCTTTGTGTATTTAAATGGTTATTATTATAAATGATATAAGGAGTTAACTTCGTGGCTACGCCATTATCTCCGTTAACTCCTACAATCTTGTTCTTTGACGTGCAGTCTTTCTTTTACTTATGGTTGAAGAGCACGTCCGAGAGGCTTTGCAACGCACGCACCTTGTCAGACTCTCTGATGAGGAACGAAATGTTATAGTTGCTTCCGCCATACGAAATCATACGCACGGGGATATTCTTCATAGCATCCAAGACAATGCTTTCGAAGCCGAGGTTGTTCCAGTCGAGGTCGCCCACAACGCATACGATGCACATGTCCGAGTCGACGGTTACTGTGCCGTACTTCTTCAGCTCATCTACAATCTCGTTGAGATGAGACGTGTTGTCGATACTCATCGAAACGCCCACCTCGCTCGTCGTAATCATATCGATAGGAGTCTGGTAGCACTCGAAAATCTCGAACACCTTGCGGAGGAAGCCAGTAGCAAAGAGCATGCGCGACGACTTGATCTTGATAGCCGTGATATTGTCCTTAGCTGCAACAGCCTTAATTTTGCCTTTGAGCAGCACGTTGTCGATGATAGTGCCCTCTGCCTTCGGGTCGAGAGTGTTCTTGAGGCGTACGGGTATGCCAGCGAACTTAGCCGGCTGCACGCAAGTAGGGTGCAGAATCTTTGCGCCGAAGTAAGCAAGCTCGGCAGCTTCCTCGAAGTTGAGCTGACGTATAGCCTCGGTCTTCTCGACCACGCGCGGGTCGTTGTTGTGCATACCGTCGATATCGGTCCATATCTGAATCTCCTCGGCAGGCAGAGCCGCTCCGATGAGCGAAGCCGTGAAGTCGCTACCGCCGCGCAGCAGATTGTCAACCTCGCCGTAAGCGTTGCGGCAGATAAATCCCTGTGTGATATATATCTGATAGCCCTCGTTCTCTTTCATTAACGCAGCCAACTTCTCCTTGATGTAGTGGGTGTCGGGTTCTGCGTTCTTGTCTGTACGCATGAAGTCGAAAGCCGACAGCAAGCATACCTTCACGCCCTGCTCCAGCAGGAAGTTTGTAACCATATTGGTGCTGATAATCTCGCCCTGCGCTACGATGTTCTTCTCTTCGAAACTTGTGAAAAGGTCTTTTGTGAACGAACGGAGATAGTTGAATTCAGATGCAAGGAACTCGCGAGTGCGCTGTTTATATTCGTCGGTAGAGTAGAGTTCCTCTACGTGCTGCATATATTTCTGCTCAAGATTGTTGATTACATCGTTAGCTCCGTCGGAGTTCTTCTTGTAGAGATAGTTAGAGATCTCGATGAGTGAGTTTGTTGTTCCTGACATTGCAGACAACACAACAAACACTTGCTCTCCTGACTCAGAGACCATTGTCGCAACGGATTTCATGCGTTCCGGAGTACCTACAGAGGTTCCTCCAAATTTCATTACTTTCATTAATGTTTTATTATTTTGTTTTTACTTGTACTTTTACTTTTACTTGTTATATCTGTCAGTCACGTCGTGCAGCTTGCCGTCCTCGCACTCGAACACACGTCCAGGGAACTTCTCGATGAGTCCGTGGTTATGTGTAGAGAAAACGACAGCTGTGCCCGTGTGGCTGATTTCGTAGAGCAGACCTACGATCTTCTCCGCTGTCTCAGGGTCGAGGTTTCCGGTAGGCTCGTCTGCGATGATAATCTTCGGACTGTTGAGCAAGGCGCGTGCGATGGCTATGCGTTGCTGTTCGCCGCCCGACAGCTCGTGCGGCAGGCGCAGCTTCATGTCCTGCATACCTACGGCTTCGAGCACCTGCTCTATGCGTTCTGCAATCTGCTTCGACGATTTCCAACCCGTAGAGTGCAGCACAAACTCGAGGTTGCGGTACACGTTGCGGTCGTGCAGCAGCTGAAAGTCCTGGAAGATAATGCCCATCTCGCGACGCAACGCCGGTATCTCGCGACGCTTTATGTTAAGCAGGTTGCGACCCAAGACTTCTGCCTTCTCTGCGTCGTCCTTGTCGAAATCCACTTCACAGTATATTGTTTTCAGGAGCGACGACTTGCCCGAACCCACTTTGCCGATAACGTATACAAACTGGTCGGCGTCAACCTGAAAGTTAACGTCGTTGAGTACGCTGTCGTCTGCCTGATAGACATTTGCTTTTTGATAATCTATTAACATCTTCGTTCTTTTATTTTACTGCCATTGATGATAGCAACCGCAAAGTTACGAATTTTCTTTGTAACAATGTGGCGTTTGCACTTATTAATTGCGTATGGACACTATTATTTGAGCGCTTCGAGTTCTTCGCAGAGTTCTGTCCAGCGTTCTTCTTCTTCGTCCATTCTCGACTTTATAGCCGTATATTCGTTTATGAGAGTCATGTCGGCGGCGTTCTCAGGCTGGCAAAGCAGGGCGTCTATCTCTGAGATGCGGTTCTCCATAGCCTCGATCTTCGTTTCCGACTCCTTGATGAGTTTCTCTACACGGCGTATCTTCTTCTGCTGCTCCTTATGCTCGGCGTAGCTTATCTTGCCCGCACTTGCAGCTGCGTCGTCGTTCTGCTGTGCAGCTGTGGTCTGTGCAGGTGCAGCCTGCTGCGAACTCATGGCACCAAGCTCGTTCAGACTGCTGATGTCGCGCGAGCGCAGGTAGTCGTATATGCCGCCGAGATGCTCGCGCACGGCGCCACCGCCGAACTCGTATACCTTCGAAACGAGACCATCGAGGAACTCGCGGTCGTGACTGACGATGATAGCCGTGCCGTCGAAGGCGTTGATAGCCTCCTTCAGCACCTCCTTCGATGCCATGTCCAAGTGGTTGGTAGGTTCGTCGAGGATGAGCAGGTTCACCGGCTCGAGCAGCAACTTTATCATAGCCAGACGGCTACGCTCGCCGCCCGACAATACCTTCACCTTTTTGTCGATTGCCTCGCCTCCGAACATGAACGCTCCAAGAATGTTCTTTATCTTCAGACGTATGTCGCCCTTAGCCACGCGGTCGATTGTTTCGAACACGCTTATCTCGCCGTCGAGCAGTTGCGCCTGGTTCTGTGCGAAGTAGCCAATCTGCACGTTGTGGCCCACCTTTAGGTTTCCAGTGAACGGAATCTCGCCCATTATGCACTTCACGAGCGTCGACTTTCCCTCGCCGTTCTTGCCTACGAAAGCCACCTTTTCACCACGCTTTATGGTGAGGTTCACATCCTTGAACACGGTATGCTCGCCGTAGTCCTTGCGCACGTCCTCGCAGATGATGGGGTAGTCGCCCGAGCGAAGGCACGGCGGAAACTTCAGATGCATCGTTGCATTGTCCACTTCGTCCACCTCGATAGGCACAATCTTCTCCAACTGCTTTATGCGGCTCTGCACCTGTACAGCCTTCGTCGGTTTGTATCTGAAACGTTCTATAAAGTCCTTTATATCAGCTATTTCCTTCTGCTGGTTCTCGTAAGCGCGCAACTGCTGTTCGTGGCGTTCGGCACGCAGTTTCACGTACTCGTCGTACTTCACCTTGTAGTCGTTCACCTGTCCGCATGATATCTCTATGGTGCGGTTAGTGACGTTGTTGATGAATGCGCGGTCGTGACTCACAAGCACAACGGCTTTTGCGCTCTGCTGCAAGAATCGCTCGAGCCAACCGATACTCTCGATGTCGAGGTGGTTGGTAGGCTCGTCGAGCAGCAGTACGTCGGGGCGTCGCAGCAGAATCTTTGCCAGCTCGATACGCATACGCCAGCCACCGCTGAACTCCTTCGTAGGGCGGTCGAAGTCGTTGCGTGTGAATCCCAGGCCGGTAAGTGTGCGCTCTATCTCTGCCTCGTAGTTGTCGCCACCCATCATCATGTAGTGGTCGTGCTTCTGCGTGAACTTCTCCACCAATTCGGCATATTCAGGGCTTTCGTAGTCGGTGCGCTCAGTCATCTGCTGGTTGAGCTCCTCTATCTGCTCCTTCAGCTTAGCCGTGTCGGCAAACGCCTTGCGTGCCTCCTCCTTTACGGTCGTGTTATCCTGCAACACCATCACCTGCGGCAGATAGCCGATAGTGGTGTCTGTCGGTATAGCCACGTTGCCTTCAGTAGGCTTCTGCAGCCCGCATATAATCTTCAGCATCGTCGATTTGCCGGCGCCGTTCTTGCCCACAAGTGCTATGCGGTCGCGGTCGTTCACCACGAAACTTACGTTGCGGAACAGCGGTTTAACACCAAACTCTACTGACAGTTGTTCTATTGAAATCATTTTCTTCTTTTGTTTAAATACATGTTGTTATCGGGCTTTGCACGTCTACCATCCACTTCTCGCCCTGCTTCTTCAGCTCTAATTTAAACTTGGCGTTTGGACAGATAGTGGCAGGCTTGCCAATCGAGTCGCAGTTGAGGAAATTGCGCACTTCCACTATTGCCGTTGCCTTGTCGTCATCCAAATCAATCGACTCGACGTCACATTCGGCTGTGTCGCGCTTGGAGTTGTATACGTCGACATCCTCCTGCGTGATGTTGGTAGCCTTGAAGCGCACCCACTTTTCCGATTCGGGCGTGCAAGCATTGAGAGCCTTATGGTAGCGCAGGTTGAAGTAGTTCTGCGCGAATCCAACAACACTCTGTTCTATGGCTTTCTCCTCGCGGTAAGAGCACGAAGCCGTAAGCAGAACGCCTGCGAGAAGACCCGCGAGAGCCGTCCGTTTGTGGGTATGAATCCCTTTGCTCGTATTCATTATCTGTTTGCTGTTTTTTAATTCTGCATTTAAAATATGCAAAGTTACTGATTTTTGTTTGTTTAGGCAAAATGTAGTTAAAGTTTTGTGCGAAACCAATATTTTTGATAACTTTGTAATGAAAAACCCCTCCATTTATTCTCTTCACATTATAATATAGCAATGTTCAAATTTATATCATTCGGTAGCGGAAGCTGTGGCAACTGCTACTATCTATATACAGAAAACGACGGACTCTTGATTGATGTTGGTGTAGGAACGCGAAGTCTGAAGAAAAGTTTCGGCGATTACGGGTTGCACATGCTCGGCGGATTTAGTTCGATTCTTGTTACGCACGACCATGCCGACCATATCAAGTCGGTAGGAAGTCTCAGCAAGAAGCTCGACCTGCCCGTCTATGCCACTCAACTTGTACACTCGGGTATGGACCGCAACTACTGCATGAAGATGAAGCTTGCGCAGGCAAACCGTCATTATGTAGTGAAGGGCGAGCCGTTTGAGACAAGCGGATTCCGCATAACGCCGTTTGGCGTGCCGCACGATAGTTCTGACAATGTTGGCTACTCTATTGAGCACGAAGGCGTTGTCTTCACGCTTCTCACCGACGTAGGTCATATCACCGAAGAGATGAAGCAGATAATAAAGAATACCGACTATCTCGTGATAGAGGCAAACTACGACCCTCAGATGTTGCAGAACGGACCCTATCCGCGCTATCTGCAGGACCGAATCAGATGTGGCACTGGACACCTGAGCAATCCGCAATGCGGTGCTACGCTCGTAGAGAACTATACAGAACGCCTCAAGCACATCTGGCTCTGCCATCTAAGCGAGGAAAACAACCATCCCGAACTGGCACGCAAATCGGTAGAGCAGGCACTCTTGGACGCAGGCATTAAGGTCGGCGACGAGGTGAAGCTTGATGTGCTCAGACGCAAACAGCCCACTGGCGTGTTCGAACTTGCGTAGTCGTGTGGTTTTAATAGTTAAGTCCTATGACTAAATAATACAGACATACAAAAGAACGGTTGTTACCACGGACTGGTAATGTTGTTACCGAAGTGCGAAAACAATGTTACCGAAGTCGGGTAATGATGTTACCAGTTTGCGGTAAAGATGCTTCGAGCAACGATGTGAAACAACTTTGTGGTATATTAATGCGAAAGACCCTGCCAATAGCGTTTGGCAGGGTCTTTTCAATTGATCAGTTACTATGGAAGTTGAGTTTAGTTCTCCATGAATTTCTTTGCTGCTCTCAGCTGGTGGCGCATGTTACTGAGCAGCTGCTGGCTCTCCTGCAGGAGATTGAGGTATACGAGCGATATCTGCAGCAGGTTGTTGTCCTTCATCTCCGTGATGCGGTCGATGTGACGCTTACGCACTACTGAGAGTTCGTCCTTGCACTTGTCGGCCAAAGCGAGCGTGTCGCGATAGTGCTCGAAGCGGCAGGTAGAGATCTGTGTTTCGGTCTGCTGCATAAGGTCGTTGATAGTGGCGCGTAGCGGGCGGAACTCGTCGATGTATAGTTGCGGAACAGGGTTGAAGTTGTTGTCCACATGCTCCTTAATCGGGTCGAGGATACGGCGCAGGCAGTAGATGTACTGCTCAGAAGAGTTGATGCCAAGGTGGAACCATGTGTTGCGCTCTATCGCGATATCCGTAGGAACTCGCTTCAAGGCGAGCAACTCCTGGCGGCGGAACTTCTTCAACATCTCCTTCTCTTTTCTAAGTTCGTTGTTCACCTTGCGCAGAGTGCGTGTGCGCTCGTTCTCCAAACCGTCGATAATATTGTTGAACTCGTCGATGGCGAAGCGTGTCATGAAACTCTGTGTGCGCGATACGTGCTTCAAGAGCAGGTCGAGCACAATCTCCGGGTCGCGGGTGCGCATCATCAGGCGGAACACATCCTCCTTCTCGCCCTCTTTCTCCTTGCTTGCATACTTGCGGTTGCTCTTGATGAGCAGCACAACTACGAGCACCATGAACAGAATCTTGGCGAGTATGCCGCCGTAGAACATTATCAGGCAGACAAGGGCGCAGGCTCCGAAGGCTACTGCTGCGGTGATGAACCAACCGCCGATTACGCTGATTACACCAGTCACACGGAATACGGCACTCTCGCGGCTCCAAGCGCGGTCGGCGAGTGAAGAACCCATTGCAACCATGAACGTTACGTATGTTGTAGAAAGCGGCAACTTGTAGTTGGTACCGATAGTGATGAGCATAGATGCGAGCACGAGGTTGATGGCTGCACGCACTACGTCGAATGCGGCTCCGTCGTTAAGCTCAGCCTCCTGCTTGTTGAAGCGGCTGTCAATCCAGCGCGACACAGACTTCGGCATGTACTGCATTACCCTGCTATTGCCGTCCTGAGTGACGCGGACGATGCTGCGTGCCGCACGGCTCGAACCGAACATCTCGTCGCCTTCGTCCTGACGGCTAAGATCGACGCTGGTCTTTATCACGTTGCGCGCCTTCTTAGATGTAGCCATAGCCACAATCATGATAACGCCGGCTGCAAGTAGGAAGAACGGAGGTGTCTGTGCCGACTCCATGAGCGAAGTCATCATATAGTCTCTTGCGTCAAGGTCGTTGCTGTTAGCTACATAGTCGCGGAACGAGTCCATACCGGCGAGAGGCACACCGATGAAGTTCACAAGGTCGTTGCCGGCGAAAGCCATAGCAAGAGCGAATGTACCCATGAGCACAACGAACTTGAAGACGTTGACGCGCAGCATGTGCAGAACCTGCATCATGATAGTTGAACCTATGAACGTGTAGAGCAGCAGTAACGAGATGTTGCTGTCGATCCATGTACGAACGTCCTCTGCAATGAAGCGGCTCTTGCCCAAGCCTTTAAGGAAGATGAAGTAGGAGAGAGCTGTGAAGGCGATACCGCCGAAGAGTGCGATAGAGTAGCGCGAGTGTTTCTTATAATTAAAAGTGAAAACTATACGTGAGAGCCATTGCACAATCATACCGAAGAAGAAGGCGATAGCCACACTCACGAAGATGGCGACAATCACGCTCAACGCCTTGTCCGTGTTAAGCAGGTCGGCAAAGCCGAGCGTCGGGTCGGCTGCAATCTTGATAGCTGCAAGGACGAACGTACCGCCAAGCAACTCGAACACGAGCGAAACGGTAGTAGAGGTCGGCATGCCGAGCGTGTTGAACATGTCGAGCACGATAACGTCTGTAACCATTACGGCAAGGAAGACGGTCATTACGTCGTAGAACGAGAAATTGGCAGGTTGCATAATGCCGTGTCGTGCCACGTCCATCATACCCGAGGACATTACAGCGCCAATTGCCACACCTGCCGAAGCAACGATGAGCACCGTGCGGAACTTCGCCACCTTAGCTCCGATGGCGCTGTTAAGGAAGTTGACGGCGTCGTTACTTACTCCAACAAAAAGGTCGAATACTGCCAGACATAGCAGAAAGACCACAATCGCTAAATAAATTGTTTCCATTTATATATTTACTTTGGTTTTTTCATGGTGCAAAATTACTCGCTACGTATTACACCGTGTTTAAACACATGTTACAATCCGGTTACAACTCGCAAAAACTGTCAGTCTGATAGTGGCAGACATTGTAAAAAAAGCATAAAATAGGGAAACTCCTAATGCTTTTTAGGCAAAATCCCTATACTTATATAATAATTCGCATTAATTTTGTAGTTGAAAAAGTGTAGGTATCCTAAACGGAGACCTGTTAACGTAGAACTTAAATATATACTAATATGATACGCAGATTGTTATTGGCAGCAATTGTCGGGATAATGTCACTCCCGATGGTGGCTCAGGATGATGACGACATGTACTTTGTTCCGAAAAAGCAAAGCAAAGACGTGATAGAGTTTGAGAAGGGTGACGGTACGTACGATCTTTCGGCGCTCGATTCGACTACAATGATGATGTCAGACTCGGCACGCTATTTCGATGGCGCTGACGACGAGTTCGTATGCTCGCGCCGTATGCAGCGTTTCGACGACTTCTATTGTCCGTCGCTATACAGTTACTGGGACGATCCGTTCTGGTATGGTTCTTATGGCTGGTATTCGCCGTATCGCTCGTCATGGTATTGGCGCTGGTACGGCTACAATTCGTGGTATAGCCCGTGGTACTACTCGTGGTATAATCCGTGGTACAATCCATGGTACTACGACTGCTGGGGTTGGAACTATCCTTATTGGGGCTGGGGCGTGCCATACGTTCACTACTCTTATCGCGGCAGACCAAACCCGTCACGCAACTTCACTTCGGGCGGTTTCGGCAGCGGCTCACGATTTGGCAATCGCAACACGACTACACGCAACCAGCGCAATACATACGGACAGCGCAACTCGACACGCAACAACTCGCGCTTCGACAACAACCGCAATCAGAACCAGCAGTTCAACCGTCGTCCCGACTATGCTCAGCCGCAATATCGCAACAACGGCTTCGGCAGCAATCGTGGAAGCTTCGGCGGAGGCGGCTTCGGTGGAGGCAATCGCGGCGGTGGTGGCTTCGGCGGTGGTAGCCGTGGCGGTTTCGGCAGCAGAAGATAATAAAGGTGGAAGCCCTTCCATCACAATATAGTTTTCTCGTCACATTATTAATTTAATAATACAGCAATGAAAAAGATTTTAACAGCCTTCTCGTTCGCAATGCTCGGCGTTGCGGCAATGGCTCAAGAGACATACGACAACGCACAACTTGCGACAAAGGATCTTAACGGTACGGCACGTTACGTAGGTATGGGTGGCGCGATGGAGGCTCTCGGTGCCGATATCACAACCATGAATACCAACCCTGCAGGCGTGGGTCTGTTCCGCCGCAGCATGATTACCGGTTCGTTCGGTTTCAACAGTCTGTCTGGCACAAAGGATATCGGCAAGGACAAAACAAAGGCAAGTTTCGACCATGTGGGCTTTGTATATGTGATGCGTTCGGGCAGACATTCGTATGTCAACTTCGGCGCAAGCTACACAAAGAGTCGCAACTTCAACCAGATTGTTACGGCAGCAGGTAGACTCAACGGTGCTTCGCAGAACAAGGTTTCGAGCATGAAGAACTACAACGACTTCTATCGTCTTGAGGACCATAACGGCGAATTGACAAGCCAATGGGGTAGCAATGACTATCCCGACCTTGCGTACAACCAGGTAGACTACCTTTATAGCAACGCTTTGCTTGGCGGTAAGAATAGCGAACTCATCGGTATGAACGCCAATGGTTATAAGGGTGGCTACTATCTTGGCGATGCTAACGGAGCGCTCGACGCTTCGGGCAATCCGCGTGCTGCCTATTATGACGCTACGGGCTACGACTTCAGACGCGGTTCGAGTGGTTACATCGGCGAGTACAACTTCAATCTCAGCGGCAACTCAAAGGATCGCTTCTATTGGGGCTTGACGTTCGGAATGTATGATGTAAACTATCGTTCGGCTTCTGTATACAAGGAGAATCTTGTGAATAGTGCGCAGAAGGCTATCGGCGACGTCACCATTGCCGACGAGCGCACTATCAGCGGTTCGGGCTTCGACGTTAAGGCTGGTGTTATCTTCCGCCCGATTGAAGAGTCGCCGTTCCGTGTGGGCTTGTATCTGCACACTCCGACTTGGTACGACCTTAAGACCGAAAACCGAACAACTCTCCTCAGCAACCTCGCAGAAGGATACGGCAAGGGCAACCAGTCGACAAGCGGCAGATACGACTATAAGTTCTATACTCCTTGGCGCTTCGGCGGTAGCCTTGGCTATACCGTAGGCAACTATCTGGCTTTGGGCGCAACATACGAGTATGCCGACTACTCTTATTGTGACATCCGCGTAAACGATGGCGGTTCGTACGATTATTGGGGCAACTATTATGAGGAGACGTCGCGCGACGAGGCTATGAAGAACAATATAAAGAGCGTGCTCAAGGGCGTTTCTACGTTGAAGATTGGCGCTGAGTACAAGCCTACACGTAACGTTGCTTTGCGCTTAGGCTACAACTACGTGTCGCCGATGTACAACAAGAACGGATATAAGGACGGAACTCTCAACTCGTATAGCAACTACTACAGCTCTACGACCGATTACACCAATTGGAAAGCTACCGACCGCGTTACTGCCGGTATCGGTTACGCATACAAGAAGTTCTCTGTAGACCTGGCTTATCAGTACAGTCGCACAGAAGGCGAGTTCTTCCCGTTCATGAGCTATTCGGACTTGGCTGCCGTGGGTGGCGACAAGACGAAATATGACGCAGGATACGACAACTTCTGCGATGGTAAAAAGGTAACAGACAACCGCCATCAGGTGTTGCTTACACTCGGTTATAAGTTCTGATATAGCGCTTGCTTGATACTTTTTACCAAAAAAAGACGCTATAAATTTGCAGCATAGGAAAAAAAACAATACCTTTGCATCGCATTTCAACAAAAAGCAGAGGCCGATATGGCTCAGTTGGTAGAGCAACGCATTCGTAATGCGTGGGTCCCCGGTTCGAGTCCGGGTATCGGCTCTTTGTTTTTGATGTGTGATAGAGTGGTATGCGGCAATAGCTCAGTTGGTAGAGCACTCGCTTCCCAAGCCAGAGGTCACGGGTTCGAACCCCGCTTGCCGCTCTTGATAGCATGTTTTTTTAAGAAAAGATTTCAACTTTAATACAAAAGCGACTCTAATTAGAGCCGCTTTTTCTTTTTTATGCTGTTTATTTTTGAAGTTTGTATTTATATAATTGTGGTTTCTTGATTATTATTCGTAATTTTGTACCGATTAAACTTTCGTAAGAAACAATTGCTTTTATTAAAAATATGAATGAATTTGAACTTATTGCCAAAACCTTCATGGGCTTAGAGCCGGTATTGGCAAAAGAGCTTACCCAATTGGGTGCAAACAATGTACAGATAGGTCGTCGTATGGTGTCATTTACCGGTGATAAGGAAATGATGTATCGTGCAAACTTCCAACTTCACACAGCAATTCGTATCTTGAAGCCTATTGCTAAATTCAAGGCGCGCTCGGCTGATGAGGTTTATGAAGAAGTTAAGAAGATCGATTGGAGCAAGTATATCGAAAAGGGAAAGACTTTCTCTGTTGATTCTGTTGTGTACTCAGAAGAATTCCGTAACTCACGTTTCGTAACATACAAGGTAAAGGATGCTATCGTTGACCAATTCCGCGAGAACACTGGTACACGTCCTAACATTTCTGTCAGCAACCCTGACATCCGTCTGAACATCCACATCGCAGAGGCTGACGCTACGCTGTCGCTCGACTCAAGTGGTGAGTCGCTCCATCGTCGCGGTTATCGCCAGGAGTCGGTAGAGGCTCCGCTTAACGAGGTGCTTGCTGCAGGTATGATCCTTATGACAGGCTGGCGTGGCGAGACCGACTTTATCGATCCGATGTGTGGTTCGGGCACTTTGCTTGTAGAGGCTGCACTTATCGCCCATAATATGAGTCCTGGTATCTTCCGCAAGGAGTTCGCTTTCGAGAAGTGGCCTGACTTTGATGCAGAATTGTTTGACACAATCTACAACGATGATACGCAGGAACGCGAGTTCACTCACCATATCTATGGTTACGATATCGACATGAAGGCTGTAAACACAGCACGTCTAAACGTGCGTGCAGCTGGTCTTTCTAAAGATATTACGATTGAAAACGCCGACTTCAAGGACTTCACTCAGCCAAAGGAGAAGAGTCTGCTTGTTGTTAACCCGCCTTATGGTGAGCGTATCTCTACTCCGAACTTGCTCAACACTTACAAGATGATTGGCGAGCGTCTGAAGCATGCTTTCATGGGTAACGAGGCTTGGGTTCTCAGCTATCGCGAGGAGTGCTTTGAGGCAATCGGCTTGAAGCCGTCTATAAAGATTCCGGTTTATAACGGATCTTTGGAGTGTGAATTCCGCAAGTATGCTATCTTTGACGGCACTATGAAGGACTTCCGTCAGGAGGGTGGCATCGTTAAGACTGAGGATGAAAAGCGTCAGATGGCAGAGAAACATCGCTTCAAGAAGAACCGCGAGTTCAAGAAGCGTCTCGACGAGGAAGAGGAAAATGCAGAGTCGGACATCCGCTCGTTCAAGTTCCACTCTATAGAGCGTCGCAAGCAGAACGACGATCGCCGTGGTGGAAGCGAAAGAAAGGGCCGCGACCGCTTCGATCGTGACGATAAAGATTTCAAAGGCAAGGGCTTTAAGGGTAAAGGCTTCAGCGACAAGGGCGGCAAGTCTTTCGGCAAAGGCTCACGCTATGGCAAGAGTGACAGAAAACGTTCTAACAGAGATTTTGACAATGAAGATTAAGTTTTTTACAGTTTTGCTGGGGTTGTTTACCTCGCTTAACATGAATGCTCAAGAGTTGAAGTCTTTCACGCTTGAAGACCTCAACTTCGGTGGCAAGAACTATCGCAACTTCGTGCCACAGAATCGCAACTGCGTGTGGTGGGGCGACCAGCTTGTGCGTGTTGAATCTGACGCTTGTTATCTTGTGAACAAGCAGAACGGCAAGGAGACACAGCTCTTCACGGTAAGTCAGGTTAACCAATGGGCAGGTCCGACAAAGGATATCAAGGTGCGCTCTTTGCGTGGCGCATCTTTCCCTTATGCCGACAAGTCGCTCGTTGTGATTAATACCGGCGAGCGCATCTATACTATCGACTTCAAGAGTGGCTCATTGAAGAAATGCAACGAGTTCGTTGACGGCGAGTATGTACTTGAGATGAACGCAAAGAGCGATGCTATCGCTTATCTTAAGGATAATAATCTTTATGTCACACGAGGCGACCAAAAGTGGCAGTTGTCTACAGACGGCTCACGTGAGATTGTATACGGACAGAGCGTTCATCGTGATGAGTTCGGAATCCGTAAGGGCACATTCTTCAGCAACAGCGGCGAGAAACTTGCTTTCTATCGCATGGACCAGAGCATGGTGACTGACTATCCACTTGTAAACATACCGGAAGTTAGCTTCCAGCCGGAGGATGGCAAGTCGCGCATAGCAACTCTTGCTCCTGAGAAGTACCCGATGGCTGGCGAGACAAGCCACAAGGTTACTGTTGGTGTGTTTGATACAAACACAGGCAAGACTGTATACCTTAAGGCTGGCGACCCAACAGACCGTTACTTTACAAACATCTCTTGGTCTCCCGACGACAAGACCATCTATATGTTCGAGCTTAATCGCGATCAGAACGATTGCCGTCTCATAAGCTATGACGCATCAACTGGCGAAAAGACTGGCGAACTCTACCGCGAGACAGACGCAAAGTATGTAGAGCCGCTTCATCCTATCATTTTCTTGCCTTGGGACAACAGTTCATTCCTTATGCAGAGCAGAAAAGATGGCTACAACCATCTGTATCTTTGCTCAATCGGCAAGTCGGGTAGCCGCATGGCAGGCAATACCATGTCGCTCGATGTGAAGCAGATAACCAAAGGCAATTGGGAAGTTCTTGATTTCCTTGGCTTCAACGCAAAGCGTAAGGGCATTATCATCTCTTCTAACGAGATTAGTCCGATTCAATGCAACATTTTCTTTGTTGACTTGAAAACAGGCAAGCGTATACGCATGGACGAAGGTGGCAAGGGCTGGCACTCGGCATCTTTGAGCAAGAGCGGACAGTATATCTACGACAACTATTCGGAGCCAAATGTTCCGCGCAATATTGCTATTGTGAATGTTGCAAACGGCAAAAGTTTCTCTTACTTCAAGGCTGATGATCCTTGGAAGGGATATAAGGTTCCTGAATACACCTGCGGTACTGTGAAGGCTGCCGACGGCACAACCGACCTTTACTGGCGTATGGTGAAGCCGGTAGACTTCGATCCGAACAAGAAATATCCTACTGTAGTGTATGTTTACGGTGGTCCTCACGCACATAACGTTGACGCACGCTGGCACTATAGCAGCCGCAGCTGGGAGACATACATGGCTCAGAAGGGTTATGTTCTCTTCATTCTCGACAACCGAGGCTCTGAGCATCGTGGCAAGGAGTTTGAGCAGGTTACATTCCGCCAGCTTGGTCAGGAAGAAATGAAGGATCAGTTGAAGGGTGTTGAATACCTCAAGTCGCTTCCTTACGTAGATGCCGACCGCATCGGCGTTCATGGTTGGAGCTATGGTGGCTTCATGACCATTTCGCTTATGACAAACTATCCTGACGTGTTCAAGGTAGGTGTAGCTGGTGGCCCGGTTATCGACTGGAAGTGGTATGAGGTGATGTATGGCGAGCGCTATATGGACACACCGCAGCAGAACCCGGAGGGCTATGCAAAGGCATCTTTGCTCAATACTGCAAAAAACTTGAAGGGTAAGCTCCAGATTATCCAGGGTTATAACGACCCGACTTGCGTGCCGCAGCATTGCCTTACTTTCCTCAAGGCATGTATCGGCGCAGGCACACAGCCTGATTTCTTCTTGTATCCAGGCGAGCCTCATAACATGCGCGGTCATCAGAGTGTACATTTGCACGAGCGCATCACACAGTATTTCGAGGATTACTTGAAATAATATCTATATAAACAGGAGGGCGTAACGGCCGGTAAACATCTTAAACTATTTGCCGTTACACCCTTCTGCAATTTCAACAAAACACGAATCATTAATCATTAAACATTATTATATAATGAAAGTTCTATTGTTAGGAAGCGGTGGCCGTGAGCACGCATTGGCCTGGAAAATCGCTCAAAGCGCAAAGGTGGAGAAACTCTTTATCGCTCCAGGTAACGCAGGCACACAGAATGTCGGTGAGAATGTAGATATTAAAGCCGATGACTTTGAGGCTTTGAAGAACTTCGTTGTGGAGAATGGTGTAGACATGGTAATTGTCGGACCGGAAGATCCATTGGTGAAGGGCGTTTATGATGACTTCAAGAACGACGAGCGCACAAAGAACGTTCCGGTTATCGGTCCGTCAAAGGCAGGTGCTGTTCTGGAAGGTAGCAAGGACTTTGCAAAGCAGTTCATGAAGCGCCACAACATTCCGACAGCAAAATACGAGACATTCGACGGCACAACAGTAGAGGAAGGCTTAAAGTTCCTTGAGACTCTTAAGGCTCCTTATGTACTGAAGGCCGATGGTCTGTGCGCAGGCAAGGGCGTTCTTATCCTCCCCACACTTGAAGAGGCAAAGAAGGAGTTTAAGGAGATGCTCGGTGGTATGTTCGGTAATGCTTCAGCCCGCGTAGTTATCGAGGAATTCCTTAGCGGCATCGAGTGCTCTGTGTTCGTTTTGACCGACGGCAAGAACTACAAGATTCTGCCCGAGGCAAAGGACTACAAGCGCATCGGAGAGCACGATACGGGTCTTAATACCGGCGGTATGGGTAGCGTTTCGCCAGTTCCGTTCGCTACAAAGGAATGGATGCAGAAGGTTGAAGACCGCATTATCCGTCCCACAGTAGAAGGTCTTGCTGAGGAGAATATCGATTATAAGGGCTTTATCTTCTTCGGACTAATCAACGTAGAGGGCGAGCCTATGGTTATCGAGTACAACTGCCGTATGGGCGACCCTGAGACAGAGACCGTTATGCTGCGTCTTAAGAGCGACATTGTCGACTTGTTCGAAGGCGTTGCAGAAGGCAATCTCGACAAGCGTGCAATTGAGTTCGACGAACGTGCAGCTGTCTGCGTAATGCTCGTTAGCGGTGGTTATCCGCAGGCTTATGCAAAGGGCTACGAGATAACCGGTCTTGATAAGGTTGAAGATTCTGTTGTCTTCCATGCCGGCACAAAGATGCAGGACGGCAAGGTCGTTACCAGTGGCGGACGCGTCATTGCTGTCAGCTCTTATGGCAAGGACAAGTCAGAAGCTTTACAGAACTCGTTCACACAAGCACAGAAGATTGAGTTTACAGACAAGTATTTCCGTAGAGACATCGGTCAGGACTTATAATTATCAGTAGAATTGAACGTAAAAAGATTTCAGAATAAGGTTGCAGAGAGTCGCATTGCGCTCCCTGCAACCGCTGTTTATACACTAATCGTATGCGCATTGTCGGGAATGTTCGGCAACGGCATGTGGTTGCAGGTGGTCTTGCTCGCTTTTGCAGGCTACCTGATGTTCCAGTTGAACAACGTAAACGCCCTGATACGCATCTTCAGCCGAATGATTTCGTGCTCGTATCTTGTATTGATGACGATGGCGTTCTTCCTTTTCGACGATATCGCTAACAGCATCATTTCCGTACTTGCGATAGCCTTCTATATGTTCTTCTTCAGTATCTATCAAGACGGTACAGCCGTAGGCCGTATCTTCTATGCCTTTGCTGTACTGGGCATAATGAGCGTCGTTTTTGTGCAAAGTCTCTACTTTTTGCCGATAATATGGGTATTGCTGTTTACGAATATCATGGCTGGCAATGCGCGTATGATAATAGCTTCGCTCATGGGCTTGACCCTTCCTTATTGGTTCATCGGAGCCTACGGACTTATGTCGGGTGACGTTATGCTGCTGATGCCCCATTTCGAGAGTCTTGCAGAGTTTGCGCCTATTGCCGACTGGCAGAACGTTAGTTGGGCTGAGATAATAACCTTTGGCTTTGTGGCTTTGCTCTCAATAACCGGCATGATTCATTTCCGCTTGAACAACTATAAGGATAAGATCCGAACACGCATGATGTTCGAGATATTCTCGGTTATGAACCTTTGTCTGTTGCTATTCATTGCGCTTCAGCCGAATCATATTGACGCTCTGCTGACGTTGCTGATAGTGAATACGACACCGATGATAGCGCATTACATAGCACTTACGAACACAAAGATAACCAACTTGTCGTTCTACATTATTCTGTTAATAACCCTTGGACTCACGATAGGCAACGTATGGACACTCTTTTAAGTTTTCTTGTTGATTGGGGCTATTGGGGTATGCTGTTCGCCTCGTTCCTGGCAGGCAGTTTCTTCCCGTTCAGCAGCGAAGCCGTAATGCTCGCCCTGCAAGCAGCAGGTCTTGAACCGCTTCCGCTCGTGATCTATGCAACCATCGGCAACACCTTAGGTTCTTACTTCAACTATGGTGTGGGCAGATTGGGCAAGCTCGAATGGATCGAGAAATATCTGCATGTTAGTCAAGAGAGTCTGCAGAAAGCCGAACGCTTTATGGGAGGCAGAGGAGCGCTGATGGGCATCTTCGCATTCCTTCCGATATTGGGCAGCGCTATCACAATTCTTCTTGGACTGATGAAAGCGAACATACCTATCGCCTTTACGACAATAGCCGTCGGAAAACTCCTGCGATATATTATTCTTGCCTTCGGCGGAACCTTCTTATTCTAAAATGTGGAGCTATGAATTCATAGCTCCACATTTCGGACATATACCTTTCTTATTCATTTTCGCTCCGCAATTTCCGCAAACATACTTGTAGAAGTTGTTGCGCGCGTATGTTCTCATTGCGTAATAAACGTACGCTATAAGGATAGCATAACCTATATAATATAAGGTGGTGATGCTGAATATTATATAGTTGGCGGCGCATACCGCAGCCAATCGGCATAAGTAGAGTGTGGCTGCTGTTGGCGACAGTTTGTGATACACATCGTCGATTGTAGCGATGAGTATAATCATCATCATCCATACCGATATCAGGAAGATAGCAAGAATCGGCGGCAACGCAAACGGGTTGAGCGTCGGATGGAAGTAGAAGCAACGCCACGTGTCGGGTGCAAACAGCTGAATACTCGAATAGAATGTTGCTGCCGACGCCACAGTTAGCGCCAGAAGCGTCGGATAGAACGAGTCGATGTCGTCGAAATGTACAACCTTAACCTTGCGACGTTGCAGACGATACACCACGTATCCACCTGCTATCAGACTGATTATGATGAGGAAGATAAGCAGATGCACGTCGGAGAACATCAGGATGAATTGCGATATAGGGTCGTCGGGCACAACCGAATTGAGCAGTTGGCTCTCATGAATCCATCCGAACTCATACTTATCGCTCGCCACCTCAATCCATACGGAGTCTACAGGGTCATCCTTCAGTATCTTTATGTCAGCCACCACGATATGCGAGTTCTTCTTTACAACAAACGAGTCGATAGCCATATTGCTCAGCATCTCCTCCGGTTGCTGTTTAAGCAAATGGATGGAGTCTTTCTTCACAACGAAATTATAGTTCTGCGCATAGTGGTGAGTCTTGTAAAATTCGTAGTTGAAGTTCTGAATCTCGCTGGTACTGTCTACGTTATATCCTGTAACATCGCGAGTTCCCGCAGGAGTATGGACAGACGAAGGTTGAGCCTTACCATTCGGATTAGAATGGTAACACCCAACCATAGCCATGCTGACTATCAGTACTGATATGAATTTTACGAATCTGTGCATTTACTTACGATGTTTCTAATAAGATAGTTACTATTCAGCGTGAACTTCCATCTGGCATTTCGCGCAATTGAACGCCAAACGCACACGCATACCGTTCATTGCTTCAAGATAAAGCGGCTCATGCCATGTGGGGCGCTTGCCGCCGTTCTTCACGCAATAGCCCAAAGCATAGCGCAGACAATAGCGGCAGGTCATAAGCGGCGGAACAGCAGATGTATCCGTAGCGCTGCCTGCCTTGTAGTTAGGGTTCAACTCGAACGCCTTTGGAGCGTTCTTTATGCCATGTGCTGCGTAGTAGGCTTGCGCTATAGGGTTGGCAACGTTCGCTATATTGATTGCATCGGCATTTACTGTTGTTGTAGTTCCTTTACTACTGCTTGCCGACTTGATGTTGCGGAGACTATCACCACCCTCTGTCGTAGGGATAGCTGTATTCTCCAAAGCTTCAATCATTTCTCTGCGCAGCGCTGCCAGTCGACTTGACGGAATGAAGAACTCGTCGGCAGAATTAAGAATTCTGACATCCTCTGCTTCCCAAGCCGTATTGCCGAGCTTTTCAAGCTGTTTTACGATATTGTCGTGTTGCGACTTCTGAGCCTTTTCTGGATTCTCGTTGAACACCACTTTTGTCTTGCGTCCGCATTCGTCCGTGGCTGTAAACGTCAGTTTGCCGTCTACAACATCCACAACGAATCTCACCTGCAACTTGCGTGTAGATGTCTTGCCCTGCATGGCACGCTCAAACTCGATGTCGTTATTGCGATAGAGCGCCATGCCCGGCTCCAGATTCTTAGGCATAGTGAGAGGGAAGAGGCGGTTGTTCTCCACGCGGTTTACGCGGAAGCCCTCCAGCTTCTTCTGTCTGTTGAAGAAGCACAGACCATCGCCGTTGGCGAACATAGCTGTGCCCGCCACGTTGAACGACCCACGACGAATCTCCTTCACATATCCCACATACTCGCCCATAGCCTTCGGCGTATTGAATGACGAGATATCTTTCTGTCGTCCGTTGAAGAAGTAGTGCGTGAATCCGCGGTTGAATGTCTTCTCAAGCGCCGGCGTGAACGTATAGCTACACTTTCCGAACGACGAACGGCAGAATTTGTCGCTATGCTTTGCTATGTAGGCATTGAGCGCCTCGCTATAAGTAGCCACCACGTTCTTCACGTAGTTAGCATCCTTCAGTCTGCCCTCAACCTTCAGCGAGCAGACACCCGCTTCGAGCAGATCGCCCAGTCGGTCGAGCTGGCACATATCCTTAAGCGAAAGCAGATAGCTGTCCTCGATGAGAGTCTCGCCGTCGCTATCCTTCAGGTCGAACGCCATACGGCAGAACTGCGCGCACTCGCCACGGTTGGCGCTACGGTTGAAGAAATACTGCGAAGCATAGCAAGCGCCCGAATAGCTCACGCACAATGCGCCATGCACGAACGCTTCAAGCTCCACATCGGGATGCACCTTGTGTATGTTCGTTATCTCCTCCAACGACAACTCGCGAGCCAATACCACGCGCTCGAATCCGTTCTCCTTTAGCCACTTCACCTTGTCGGCGCAGCGGTTGTCGGTCTGCGTAGAAGCGTGCAAAGCCGGCATGCGATAACCGCGTGTCATGTATTCAGCCTTCAACTTCTTGTAGATTTCGAGCACAGCCATGTCCTGCACCAGTATAGCGTCAACGCCCATCTCTACGAGCTGTCGCAGCAGGTGCTCAAGCGCCTGGAGTTCCTTCTCGTAGACGATAGTGTTCACCGTGACGTACACCGCCGCACCGAACTTGTGCGCATAGCGTGTCAGTTCGGCTATATCCTCCGTGCTGTTGCCGGCAGTCTGGCGAGCGCCGAATTGGGCTGCGCCGATATACACGGCATCAGCACCATGGTCGATGGCAGCGATGCCACATTCAAGGTTCTTGGCAGGCGCCAAGAGTTCTATCCTTCTTAATCCGTTAGTCATAGCAAATAATAGTTTATCCAGTTGTTGAACAGCAGATTGGCGTGCGCACGCCAAGTCACGTTAGGCTTGTTCGCCGGATTGTCATCAATATAATAGTTCTGCGGCACATCCACGTCGTCGCGAATGTCCTTGTCGCGTCGATACTCTTTGTCGAGCGTGTACGGCTCATACTCCATGTGTCCGGTTATGAATATCTGTCTGCCGTTATGGGCATATACAATACTCGTTCCGCTCTCCGCCGACTCGGCTACGATGTCGAGCTCAGAGTGAATGCGTATATCATCCGGGCGCACTTCGGTATGTCGGCTGTGCGGCATGTTGAAAGTGTCGTCGAAACCGCGGAACAGAGGCAGGGTAGGGTTCATAACCTGCTGGCGGAAGATGCCGAACTTTTTTGTCGGCAACTGATGCTTAGGCACTCCGTAATGATAGTAGAGTCCGGCTTGTGCCGCCCAACAGATGTAGAGTGTGCTCTTTACGTTGGCGTCAGCCCAAGCGAATATCTCCGAAAGTTCCTTCCAGTAGCTCACGTCCTCAAACTCAAGATGTTCTATCGGCGCACCCGTCACGATGAATCCGTCGAACTTCTCGTCCTTCAGTTCGTCGAAATAGGTGTAGAAGCGCTCCATGTGTTCAGGCGAAGCGTGTTTCGGCGTGTGTGTTCTCAACTTCATGAGTGTAAGCTCTATGTCGAGCGGCGAGTAGGAGAGCACACGTGCGAAATCTTTCTCGGTGGTCTCCTTTATCGGCATGATGTTGAGAAGAGCTATCCTCAGTTTGCGTGTGCTCCTGTCCACAGTCTGAGCACCATTCTCTATAAATATATTTTCTTCTTTCAGACTCTCTATAGCAGGAAGTCCTTCCGGCAATATTAATGACATATATACTGATTTGTTTATTCTATGCAAAATTACTGAAAATATTGTGCATTATAGCATCACAACCATGTTTTTTGCGCTATAAATGCTAAATACATGTCATCGTACAGCGTTCGCCGTCCAACCGGATCGCGTTCGGTGTCTGATCAGATTCCGTACGCCGCCCGATCAGATTGCGTTCGGTGTCCGATCGGGTTGCGTACGCAGAACGGTCGTAAACTCTATGGTGATGAACTGAAAAGCTTAGGAAGAACTATCCCAAACCTTATGCAGAGCCATCAAAAAACTGGCGCTAATCTACAGAAAACCCCATGCTAAGAGCCGAGAATATCAATAATATTGTAAGATAATAGCCGCAGATGGAACATTTTTTTCAAACATTTAATTAAAATGCAATATACTTTGCTCGTAATATGCGCGATTTTACGTATCTTTGCAACTTAAAATAGAAAAATATAAAAACGGATATAAAATGTCGAACAAATTTGTTGAACACAAAGGTTTCAATCTCGTTGAAACAAACAAAGAGATTTTAGACAAGTGGATGAAGCTTGATGTCTTCCACAAGTCTATCGATGAACGCGAAGGCTGTCCACAATTCATCTTCTTCGAGGGTCCTCCTTCGGCGAACGGACACCCGGGCATCCACCACGTGCTTGCCCGTGCAATCAAGGACACCTTCAACCGCTATAAGACAATGAACGGTTTTCAGGTGCCGCGCAAGGCTGGCTGGGATACACATGGTCTCCCCGTTGAGCTTGGCGTAGAGAAAGAGCTTGGTATTACAAAGAAGGATATTGACAACAAGGATTCGGAGAAGTATATCTCTACAGAGGAGTACAACCACAAGTGCCGCGAGAACGTCATGATGTTCACAGCCGAGTGGCGCAAGCTCACCGAGGAGATGGGCTACTTCGTCGACCTCGACAATCCTTACATCACATACGACAACAAGTATATCGAGACTCTCTGGTGGCTTCTGAAGCAGCTCTACAACAAGGGTCTGCTCTTCAAAGGCTACACCATCCAGCCGTACTCTCCGGGTGCAGGTACCGGTCTTAGCTCTCACGAGCTCAATCAGCCGGGCTGCTACCGCGACGTTAAGGACCTGACCGTCACAGCTCAGTTCCTCATCAAGGACCCGAAGGCAGAGTGGACAAAGTGGGGCAAGCCTTACTTCGTAGCTTGGACTACCACTCCGTGGACATTGCCTTCAAACGTGGCTCTCTGCGTTGGTCCGAAGATCGACTACGTGGCTGTCGAGACATACAACCTCTACAGCGGCGAGCCTGCAACACTCGTTATGGCTGAAAACCTCGTCAAGTCGTACCTCAAGGCCGACCAGGAGTGCACAGAAGGCGAGTTGCTGCCGTTCGACAAGGAAAAGAAACTCTGCCCGTGGCGCATCGTTGACCGCATGAAGGGCACAGAGCTCGAGGGCTTGCACTACGCTCAGCTCATGCCGTGGGTTAAGCCGTGCGAGAAGGTTGACGACCAGGCTCCGGCTTTCGTTCTCGACTATGCTGCTGCTCACGCCGAGAAGGTGTTCGCTTCAGAGGACGGCCGCGACAAGTTCGTTGAGATGGAGAGCGAGGCTTTCCGCGTAATCCTCGGCGACTATGTTACTACAGACGACGGTACGGGTATCGTGCATATCGCTCCGACATTCGGTGCTGATGACGCCAAGGTGGCTAAGGATGCAAACATCCCGGCTCTCTACCTTATTAATAAAAAGGGCGAGACACGCCCGATGGTAGACCTTCAGGGTAAGTTCTATGCTATCGAGGAACTCGACAACAACTTCCTGAACGCTTGCGTTGACAAGGATCTTTATGCTCATCATGCTGGCGACTATGTTAAGAACGCTTACGACCCGAAGTTCAACGCCGACGGCGTTTGGGACAAAGCAGCTTCTGACAAGGCTGAGGACCTCAACGTGGTGCTCTGCATGGAGCTGAAGCAGGAGGGCAAGGCTTTCCGCACAGAGAAGCACGTACACAACTATCCGCATTGCTGGCGTACAGACAAACCGATTCTCTACTATCCGCTCGACAGCTGGTTCATCAAGGACACAGCTTGCAAGGAGCGCATGGTTGAACTCAATAAGACTATCAACTGGCAGCCGGAATCAACCGGTTCGGGCCGCTTCGGCAACTGGCTCGAGAACCTCAACGACTGGAACCTTTCGCGTTCACGCTTCTGGGGTACTCCGCTTCCTATCTGGCGCGACGACAAGCGCGGCGAGAAGTGCATCGGTTCGCTCGAAGAGCTTTATGCTGAAATAGAGAAGGCTGTGGCTGCCGGCGTTATGACGTCTAACCCGCTTAAGGACAAAGGCTTCGTACCGGGCGACTACTCTAAGGAGAACTACGACCGCGTAGACCTCCACCGTCCGTATGTAGACAATATCGTACTCGTTAACGACGATGGTCAGCCTATGCACCGCGAGAGCGACCTCATCGACGTTTGGTTCGACTCTGGTTCTATGCCTTACGCACAGCTCCACTATCCGTTTGAGGGCGAGATGGCGCGCGGCACAGAGGAGGATCGCAAGGCTCTTGTTAACAGCAACTACGAAGGTGTGGCTATCCCGCCGAAGTTCTTCCCGGCTGACTTCATCAACGAGGGCGTTGACCAGACACGTGGCTGGTTCTTCACATTGCACGCTATAGCTACAATGGTGTTCGACTCGGTTGCGTTCAAGAACGTAATCTCGTCTGGTCTGGTGCTCGACGCAAAGGGCAACAAGATGTCTAAGCACTTGGGCAACGCTGTCAATCCGTTCGACCAGATTGAGGAGTACGGCGCCGACGCTGTTCGCTTCTACATGATGACCAACTCTGAGCCGTGGGACAACCTCAAGTACGACCCGAAGGGTGTTGACGAGGTGCGTCGTAAGTTCTTCGGCACATTATATAATACATACTCATTCTTCAGCGGCTATGCCAACGTAGACGAGTTCGATGCTAAGGCAGAGCTTGTTCCGGTGGCAGAGCGTCCGGAGATTGACCGTTGGGTGCTCTCTGTGCTCAACACTCTCGTGAAGAATGTAACAAAGGAGATGGAGGGCTACGACCCGACACGCGCCGGTCGTCTCATCATCGACTTCGTGAACAACGACCTCAGCAACTGGTACGTTCGTCTTAACCGCAAACGTTTCTGGGGTACGGATATGTCTAAGGACAAGCTGGCTGCTTATCAGACTCTCTACGCTTGTCTTAAAACCGTGGCTAAGTTGCTCGCTCCGTTTGCTCCGTTCTTTGCCGATCAGCTCTACTGCGACCTCGGCGTTAACGAGCTTGAGGGCACAGAGTCGGTTCACTTGGCTAAATTCCCGGTAGCTGATGAGAGCCTTATCGACAGCGAACTCGAGAGCCGCATGGGTATGGCGCAGACCATCACCTCTATGATTCACGCTCTGCGCAAGAAGGTGAACATCGCTGTGCGTCAGCCGCTGCAGGCCATCATGGTTCCGGCAGCAAGCGAGGAGCAGCGCCGCCACATCGAGGCTGTGAAGGACTTGATTCTGAACGAGGTGAACGTTAAGGAGCTTCGCTTCGTAGAGGGCAACGGTGTTCTCGTGAAGAAGGTGAAGTGCAACTTCCGCACAATGGGTAAGAAGTTCGGCAAGCTTATGAAGGGCATCGCAGCAGCTGTTTCTGCTTTCGATCAGGATCAGATTGCACTCTTCGAGAGCAACGGCAGCATCGTTGTGAACGTTGAAGGTCAGGACGTAACCGTTGATGTGGCTGACGTTGAGATAATCTCTGAGGATATCCCGGGCTGGCTCGTAAGCAACGAGGGCAACCTGACAGTAGCTCTTGAGATTGAACTTACCGACGAACTCCGCAACGAGGGTATGGCTCGTGAGCTCATCTCACGCATTCAGAACATCCGCAAGGAGTCGGGTCTTGAGATTACAGACCGTATCCATGTAACGGTTTCGCCCAACGAGCGCATCGAAAAAGCTATCGCTGGCTATGCCGATTACATCAAGTCGCAGGTGCTCGCTCTCGACATCAATGTCGCTGAGAACGACGGAGTAGAGGTTGAAATCGACGACTTCAAGCTCAACGTGAAGATCGTTAAGAACTAATACATAACAAACACAAGAGGGCGTGTTCATCGCAACACGCCCTCTACATAAATAACTCTAATATTCAATCTTACTAAACCCTATCAATCATGGCAGAAAAGACACGTTACTCGGACGAGGAGCTTGAGGAGTTCCGCGCGATAATAAATGAAAAGTTACGACTCGCCCGTCGCGATTTCAACTCGATGATGGACCAGTTGCGTAACACAGACGGCAATGGCATAGAAGATACGTCTCCAACATATAAGGCTCTTGAAGAGGGTAGCGCTTCGCAGTCGAAAGAAGAGATTGCGCAGATGGCAAACCGTCAGCAGAAGTTCATCCAAGGACTTGAGGCTGCTTTGGTGCGTGTGGAGAACAAGACTTATGGCATCGACCGCATTACTGGCGAACTCATTCCGAAGGAACGTCTTCGCGTCGTACCTCATGCTACACTTAGTGTCGAATCTAAAAATGCACGTAAAAAGTAGTAGATACTACAAATTGTGAGTGTATCAGGTCTGCATATATATAATAATGTATGCACGAACTTGGTACACTCCCATATTTTTTAATAATCGATGATACGGAACAACAAAACATTTAAAGCTTGGATGGCAGTAGCTATTGTAGTGGCTATACTGCTTATCGACCAAATCATTAAAATTGAAGTGAAGACCAATATGACACTCGGCGAAGCTAAGCGAGTGACAGATTGGTTCTATATCGAATTCATTGAGAATAACGGAATGGCTTATGGTATGAAGTTTATTAATAAACTCGTACTCAGCCTTTTTCGTCTATTTGCTATAGGCTTTATTGGCTATTATCTTGCTAAGATTATCAAGAAAAATGTGGCACCTTTAGGATATATCGTGTTAATCGCAATGGTGCTTGCTGGTGCTGCCGGTAACTTGATTGACTGCCTTTTCTATGGTCTTATATTCGACGCTTCAACACCATTCACCGTATCTCAATTTGTTCCGTTCGGCGAGGGATATTCTACATTCCTTCACGGCAAGGTGGTAGATATGTTCTACTTTCCGATTATTCAGACAACATGGCCTGAGTGGGTTCCGTATTTCGGAGGCTCTGAATATGTGTTCTTCTCTCCAGTCTTCAACTTCGCTGACGCATGTATCAGCGTCGGAGTTGTGGCTTTGTTGCTGTTCTACAGAAAACAGTTGGAAATTTTGTTCTCTAACAAATAACAATCATAATGCAAAGAGTTATATATTACGTCATAGTAATCGTGTCTGTATTGGGCATCGTAAGCTGTAAGCCTGGTATACCGCGCAAATATCTGAAGTCGGACAAGATGGCGGACATCATGTACGACTATCATATTGCGGAGGGTATACAGAACGTGCAGGCTACTGGCGACACAGTTACCATGCGTGCTTACTTGGCATATATATTGAAGAAGCATAAGGTGAGTCAGGCAGATTTCGACTCATCGTTGGTATATTATACGCGTCATACAAAACTTCTTGAGGATGTGTACGACAAGGTGGCGGAGAGACTTAACAACGAGTCGGCTATCTATGGCGGATCGCAGTTGAATTTTGGCGAGGATGTCAGCAATTCCGACACAACCAACGTTTGGCAGTTGTCGCCTACTATGATTCTCTCGCCCTATTCAGCATTCAACCGCAAGACTTTTGAGGTAAAGGCCGACACTTCTTATCATGAAGGCGATAAGATTATGCTCGATTTCGACACAAAGTTTATCTATCAGGATGGTGTAAGAGATGGTTCTGCGGTACTTGCTGTGACCTACAGCAACGATTCAGTTGAGGTAGTCAGCAACTCGCTCATGTCGAGCACTCACTACCATCTGCAGATTAACAATACGGGTCGTCTGAAGATTAAGAACATAAAGGGTTTCTGGGTGCACAACAATACGCAGAACCAGGATCTGACTTCAAAAACTACATTGAAGATGTTGCTCATTACGAATATCAAGCTGATTCGTATGCGCACAAAACCCTCGGAATCGTCGGATAATAGTGAATATGCAGAGGGTAGCAAGACCGACTCGTTGAAGCGAAAAGGTAAGGATAGCTTGGTTATAAAGAAACCGGCTAAGCCGTTATTGCTAAAGCAAACAAAATAATTTGTTGCGGTTATGGGCAAACTTTATGCAGCCAACCGAGTAGTGAGTGCGGAAAACACTATTAAGAATGGTGTGGTGGAGATAGAGAATACGGTTGTTAAGCGAGTGTTCAAACTTGAAAAGGAGATTGCATTCACAACATGGCTTGGAGGAACCATTTATGTAAAGGAAACAGAACATGGACTGCAGGCTTTCAAAGACAATAATATACTAATATAATAACAAACTAAAATTAAAAGATTATGTTAAGCGTAAACGAATTAGAAGATCGACTTATCGATTTGGCATTTGCAGAAGACATAGGTGATGGCGACCATACAACCTTGTGTTGTATTCCTGAGGACGCTATGGGCAAATCGCACCTTCTCATTAAGGAGGATGGCATCCTTGCTGGTGTAGAGGTAGCAAAGCGCGTATTCGCAAAGTTCGATCCTGCTATGCAGGTAGAGGTGCTTATCAACGATGGCACACCTGTGAAGAAGGGCGACATTGCAATGGTTGTTACTGCTAAGGTTCGTTCTCTGCTCCAGACAGAGCGACTCATGCTCAACATTATGCAGCGTATGAGCGGCATCGCTACAATGACAAACAAATATGTTGAGCGTCTGAAGGGCACAAAGACTCACGTGCTTGATACACGCAAGACAACTCCGGGTCTGCGTATGCTCGAGAAGCAGGCTGTGAAGATTGGCGGTGGCATGAACCATCGTATCGGTCTATTCGATATGATTCTTCTGAAAGACAATCATATTGACTTCTGTGGCGGCATCACAAACGCTATCACACGTTGCCATGAGTATCTCAAGGAGAAGGGTCTCGACCTTAAGATTGAGATTGAGGTGCGCAACTTCGACGAGCTTGCAGAGGCGATGAATTGCGGTGGCATCAACCGTATCATGCTCGACAACTTCTCTGTAGCTGACACAAAGAAGGCTGTAGATATCGTTGGCGGAAAGTTTGAGACGGAGTCGAGTGGTGGTATCACTTTCGATACAATCCGCGACTATGCAGAGTGTGGTGTTGACTTCATCTCAGTTGGTGCTCTTACTCACTCGGTAAAGGGTCTTGACATGAGCTTTAAGGCTTGCGATTAAATATAGCGAAGCCTATGAAATCATTAGTTCTTTCTGCAGCAATGCTCCTTGCTTCAAGCGGAGCATTCGCTTGCTCTAATCTCATTGTAGGTAAGAAGGCGAGTGTTGACGGTTCGGTCATGGTGTCTTATAATGCTGACGATTACGGTATGTTCGGTCATCTTTGCCATTATCCGGCAGGCACTCACCCAAAGGGCTCAATGCGCCAGATTTACGATTGGGATTCTGGCGTGTATCATGGAGAGATTGAGGAAGCGCCAGTTACTTATAACGTTATAGGTAATATCAACGAGTTTCAGCTTTCAATCGGCGAGACCACGTATGGCGGTCGTGAGGAGATGGTCGATTCAACCGGAATTCTTGATTACGGATCGCTTATTTACGTAACTTTGCAACGGGCAAAGACTGCACGTGAGGCAATCAGCGTAATGACTTCTCTTGTAGAGAAGTATGGTTATAACTCGGAAGGCGAAACTTTCTCTATCTGCGACCCTAATGAAGCTTGGATTATGGAGATGCAGGGCACTGGTGCAGGTTCAAAGGGCGTTGTTTGGGTAGCAATGCGCATACCTGATGATGCTATTTGTGCACATGCAAACCAAAGCCGTATCGGCAAGTTCAATATGAAGGACAAGAAGAACGTGCTTTACTCAAAGAACGTAATCTCTTACGCTCGTAAGATGGGATGGTTCAATGGTAAGGATTCTGACTTCTCGTGGAAGAATACATACGCATTCCCAGACTTCTCTGGTCGTCGTTTCTGCGATGCACGTGTTTGGAGCTTCTTCAATCACTATGCTGACGACTTCGACCGCTACTTGCCTTGGGCTTTAGGTAAGGATAAGGATGCAGAGGACATGCCTTTGTGGATTGTCCCTAACCGTAAGCTTTCTGTGGCTGATGTCGAGAACGGCATGCGCGACCATTATGAAGGTACAGCTCTTGCACTCGACACGACAAGCATTGGTGGTGGTGTTTACGAGATGCCTTATCGCCCGACTCCTTTGACTTTCACAGTTGATGGCAAGCAGTATTTCAACGAGCGTCCTATTTCTACGCAGCAGACTGCTTTCACATTTGTGTCGCAGTTGCGTTCATGGTTGCCACGCGAAATCGGTGGCGTCTTATGGTTCGGCAATGACGATGCAAACATGGTAGCGTATACACCGGTATATTGCGGCAATACTGTTCAGCCTGCATGCTACAACACGAAGGGTGCTGATGCTGTTACATTCAGTTCTGACAACGCTTTCTGGCTTTGCAACATGGTGAGCAATATGGTCTATCCACGCTATTCGCAATTGTTCCCGGAACTTAAGGCAGTTCGCGATTCGCTCGAAACAAGCTACTTCGCAAATCAAACTTCAATAGAGAAGCAGGCTGCCGACTTGTATAAGACAGATAAGGCTGCAGCTTTGAAACTCCTGAACAACTACAGCAATACAAAGGCTGATGAGATGCTTGTTAGTTGGAAGCATCTTGCTACACGTATCATTGTCAAGTACAACGACATGGCTGTAAAGAAGGAGAAAGACGGCAAGTTGCTCCAGTCTGTAACACGTCCTGGTTATCCGGCAAGTTTCGGGCGCAAGCTTGTAAAGGAAACCGGCGATTGGTATGCAGTTCCGGTTGAAAAGAAATAATCGATAATGGCATAATAAAAAAGGATAATTATGATTGCTGTAATATTTAAACAGCTTTCATAATTATCCTTTTTTAGTTTATAAAAGCACGGAATGCGTGCTTTAAAACTTATAAAGTATTTTTCTAAATGTCCTTGCTTACAAGCATTAGCACTACTTGTACAAGTAGCGCTTGATGCTCTTCTTAGGTGTCTTCTCAAACTCCTCTTTCACAATCTCAATAGCTGCAAGACGGCAGTAAGGCGGCTGCGAAGCATTGAGCTCCTGGCGGTTCTCCTCCATGATGTTCTCAAGGTCAGAGTCGTTGAGCTGCATTGTAGCAGCCTCGTCGAAGTCGGGATAAACAAGACCAACAAGTTTCTCGCCACGTTGAACGACGATGCACTCGTTAACCATATTCAGCGAGTTGAGCTTGTCCTCAATCTCCTCCGGATAGATGTTCTGACCAGAAGCGCCGAGAAGCATATTCTTTGAGCGTCCCTTAATAAATACATTGCCGTCTGCGTCCATAAGACCGAGGTCACCGGTATGATACCAACCCTCTGCATCGAGTGTCTGTGCTGTAGCCTCTTCGTTCTTGAAGTATCCGAGCATTACGTTAAGACCACGAGCAAGAATCTCGCCAGGTACATTCTGCGGATCCGGGCTGTCAATCTTAACCTCCATGTGTACAACAGGCTTGCCGCACGAACCTGCAACAAAGTCGTGACAATCTGCATAGCATATAATAGGAGCACACTCTGTAGCGCCGTAACCAACAGTATACGGGAATTCAATACGCTGCAAGAACTGCTCTACTTCCTGGTTGAAAGCAGCACCGCCAACGATAATCTCATAGAACTTGCCACCGAACGCATTTACAACCTGCTCGCGAATCTTCTCGAAAACCTTCTTGTTTACGAACGGCATGTTGAGCAACAGACGCATGCGGTTGGTCTGAAGCTTAGGCAACACCTTCTTGCGGATAATCTTCTCGATAACCAAAGGTACAGCAATGATGATTGCCGGTTTTACTTCTGCGAATGCTGCAGCGATGATAGCCGGAGAAGGAACGCGTGTAAGGTAGAATACGTGACATCCGAAGAGGAATTCGAAGAGGAATTCGAACGCCATGCCATACATGTGCGCCATAGGGAGAATACTGATGACATTATCGCCCTTCTTAATGTGCTTGGCTACGGCAGTCATAGCAAAGTCGTAGTTGCTCCACATTGCGCGGTACGGAATCATAACACCCTTAGAGAAACCAGTAGTGCCAGAAGTGTAGTTGATAAGCGCCAACTCCTCTGGGCTTTGCTCTCTGTAATAGTGTACGTGCTCCTTACGGAAGAACTTAGGATATTTCTCACCGAACATAGCGTTAAGATGTTCGCGAGCATAAGTAAGCTTATCAGTACGAGACACTACGAGCGAATAGTCGGGGATGTAGATAATGCCTTCAAGGTCTGGCATCTTTGTTTGGTCGATGATTGTAGCAACATAGTCACCAACGAAGAGCAACTTTGCTTCGCTATGGTTTACAATGTTGTGAATCTGATCGGCTGTGAACTCATGAAGAATAGGTACAGCTACAGCGCCGTAGGTAAGTGTTGCGAGGAAAGCTACAGCCCAGTTGGAGCTATTACGTCCGCAGAGCGCAATTTTGTCACCACGCTGCACACCACTACTTTCAAACATAATGTGGAGCTTTTCAATCTTGCGAGCTACATCATGATACTGTAAAGTTGCGCCTTTAAAATCGGTAAGAGCATCCTTATCCCAATTGTTGACGATGCTCTTTTCTATAAGTTCGTTAAAACTTGGTATTTCAATCATTTGCACAATAATAAAAAGTTTGTGCAAAGATACACACTTATTTGCACAACACCAAAAGTTGTGTGCAATATTTTAGGTATTTGTGCAAATAAGTAGTGTTTTTATAATGACTGCTTTAAAAGCAGAGGTTTATTAATAGTCGTCGTCAGCAACATCCTCTGCTTCGAGGTTGAGATCTTCCTCAGTTTCGAATGTTGTACGATAGCTTTCTTCTGTGAGCTTGTCCTCGTCGAAGTCGTCTTCATCATCGTCGTCGTATGAGTTGTCGTCGATTTCATCATCGAAATCGTCGTCCTCGTCACCATCGTACTTGTTGCTCTTTGGAGCAATGTCTTCATCCAAAACCGGCTGTTTCTCAACCTTCGGCTTAGCCTTTGCGAAGATAGCCTCAACCCAAAGACCCTTAGGGATCTCGAGCACGTCGTAGCCGTCGTTCACCTTTTTCTCGTACATGCCACCCGGCTTGTGCAGACGATCCTTAGGCAGTGTAGTGGTGCTGATATCGAAGCCAGCCTCGATGATGTCCTGCACGCTCTGTGAAAGCGAGTCCCAGCCACCGCCGAAATTACGGTCGAGCACCTCCATGAGCTTTGCAGCAGAGATGTGGTGAATATTCTCGTATGTGAGGTCTGTAATGCGGTTGATGGCGCGCTTCTTGATGCCCCACTTCTTGTTTTCGTTGTCGTCGAAGTGGATGTTGCCCACCTTGAAGTCGCGTGCCTCGTATTTCTTAATGACCTCAGGCTTGTCTATCTTGATTTCTTCTATTTCAAAGGCACTACGTATAACGTCGATATAGTGGTTGCGATTGTCTCTGAAATCCGACTCCTTTTCAGCGGTTTCCCACATTCTGAAAATGTCGTTTTCTTCAACTTCCCATACGTTACTCTTTGTTAGTGTCTTGAGTGTCAGAGCTTTTTGTTGTTTCATATATTATTAAAGTCTTATTATTTGTTACTTGATTTGTCAGTTACTATTGGCGTTTGTGTTTATCCTGTCGCCATTTTCGCTGCAAAAGTATATACTTTACTTATATCCTACAAGTTTTTACAATAATTTTTATGCGATTTACATGAAATTATTGCCTACATGTGGGTGTCATAATTGCACACTACCATCGGGGTGTGCTTATACGAGCAATCCGATAGTTACTAGAATCCCGTATATGAGCATGTTGCGGGCTGTCATGCCGAGCACTTTATTCAGTTCTACACCCTTGTCTATGCGGTGCATCTCGATGGATGTTGCCGCATGGAACGGTATATATAACAAAAGTAGGAGCATAGCCGAATAGCCCATTGTATAAGTGGCAGCAATATTCAGCAGCACAGCAGTAATACCTATTATATAATAGAGCCATCTGCCTCCACGCGCTCCGATTCGTACTATCAGCGTGCGCTTGCCGGCACGTCTGTCGTTATCGATGTCTCTATAATTGTTCACGATAAGCAGAGTGTCGATGATGAGTCCACAGGCTATAGACTGTACTATTACAGAAAGCGGGATAGACATGAGTGGAGTAGGCGGAGCCACGAGCCAATAAGTCATGCAGACCGGTACCAAACCGAAGAACACGAGCACAAGCACGTCTCCAAGTCCGAGATATGAGAACGAGATGGTGTAGAGAAAGCAGAATACTACGCAGGCAAAACCTACTAGTATCATCTCCCATCCTCCATAGTAGACAAGCGGCAGACCGATAGCACACGCTAAAAGAGTGGTATAAAGCAATCCGCGGCGCATGGCCGCAGCAGTAATCCAACCCTGAGCGCAGGCACGCTTCGGACCAAGCCGCTTCTCGTCGTCCGTACCCTTCATGAAGTCGAAATAATCGTTCACGAAGTTGGCGTCTATCTGCATCACGAGAGCAAACAGCATGCAGAGCACAGCAGCGCCAACCCTCACAGCATCGCCATATTGAGATATTGCAGACGCGATGCCGATCATCACGGGCACGGCAGCGCCAGTTAGAGTCTTCGGACGAGCCGCAAGGAACCATGCCTTCAAAGAATTTGTCGTTACATTCGATTCGTTCATCTTATTTATCAATATTAGTTGTGTTTGTTCTTGCAAAATTAACCATAATAGATTAATTTTGCAATTAAAATTAAATTTTTCGAAAGATGAATGGAAGAAACGTGAGTCTCGATCTGATGGAGTTTGTCGAGCAAAACATATTACCCCGCTACAATTCCTTTGACAAAGCGCACCGTTTGTCGCACGTCAACCATGTTATAAAGCAGTCGCTTGAACTTGCCTTAAAATGTGGCGCAGACATCAATATGGCGTATGCCATAGCTGCCTATCACGACCTCGGGCTGGAGGGTCCGCGTGCCGTGCATCACATACAAAGCGGCAAAATATTGATGGCAGACCGCCGCTTGCAACGCTGGTTCTCAGCCGAGCAGCTACGCATTATGAAAGAAGCCGTAGAAGACCATCGTGCTTCGGCGTCGCATGCTCCTCGTAGCATCTACGGCAAGATTGTAGCCGAAGCTGACAGAGACCTTGAGCCGATGCATATCTTCCGTCGCACAGTGCAGTATGGCTTGAGCCATTACCCCGAATACAGCAAGGAGGAACAGCGCAAACGCTTTTTCGAGCATCTCGACCACAAGTATTCTGCACACGGATACATACGCTTATGGCTTCCTAACTCGCCGAACACAGAGAATTTGAAGGTTATAAGAGACATGGTAAACGATAGAAGTGCGTTGGAAGACATCTTCGACACGTTGTTCGAAGAGGAAAAGAATGCATCCGAAGACTAATAAAAATCATCCGCAACGACCGACGCACATGTACGTATCGTTCGTTGCGGATGTTTGTATCGGTCGGCTCAGATGTGCGTGCCGACCGGCGCGTATCATTAACATACGCTTAATATATTCTTAATATACTCTAAGTTTGTCGCCCACCTTAATCTGATAATCAGGACTGAGGTGGTTTTTCTTGTAAAGGCTTGACAAACGGATACCGTATTTCTGTGAAATCAAGTACATGCTCTCGCCGTTCTGCACTATATGCGGACGGTTCTTGTATTCCTTTGTCGCCTTCTTGCGCTTCTTTTTTAGATAGATAACGTCGCCGGCAGCAAGCTCCTCTTTGTACGACCGTTCGTTGTATTTGGCGAGTTTTCGCTTGCCTATACACAGTTCCTTTGAAAGCGACTGGAACGAGTCGCCCTTGCGTGCAATCACATAATAGTTCTTGTTGTAAGCCTTTATTACGTGGAAGTTGCCGTCGGGCGCGACACCATCTTCCGTAGAATGCTTCACCATGAATTGGTCGAACTTCTTAGCCTTGTCATACAGGTTAAGATTGTAAAGCTCGATAATCTGAATGAGCTTCGAAGCATACTGCGGATTTGTAGCGTAACCACATTGCTTCAGTCCGCGTGCCCAACTCTTGTAGTCGGTGCGCGAGTAGTTGAACAGTCGAGCGTAGCGCGATTGCGTTGCAAGAAAACGGCTGTGGTCCTCGAAACTCTGACGTGGATTGTCGTATGCTCTGAAGCACTCTCCACGTTCGTCGTCGTCATGAAACACACGACGACCGGTCCAGCCGTGGCATTTTATGCCGAAATGGTTGTTAGACGACTTTGTAAGCCAACTTCTGCCTGCGCCACTTTCCAATAAACCTTGCGAGAGAGTGATACTTGCCGGAATGTTGTATTTCAGCATCTGTTCGATAGCAAGGTCCTTGTATTGGTCTATGTATGCCTGATAAGCCGAATTCCATTTGATCTGGGCAGACACATGAGTCACCGATAGTATCAGCACAACAAGTGTCAATAGCGCATATTTCATTCTTGAAATGTTCATATATTATAATGTAGAGTGTTAAATATTGATTTTTGAGGGTATATAGGCTCAATGATGGGGGCATATCAAAGGCTTACAACTGCAAAGTTAGTGTTTTTTAGCAACAATTAATCAAATATCTATAGCGATTGTCACATTTTTTGTATCTTTGCATAAAATAACGCAAACCTTAACTATCAAGCTTGCTTGAAACGATGGGGCGCAATGTTATAAATGAAAAGAATAATTAATATTTTAATAATATAAAATAGAAGAAATGAAAGCATTTGTATTTCCTGGTCAAGGATCACAGTTTGTAGGTATGGGCAAGGACCTGTATGACAATAACGAAAAAGCAAAGGAACTTTTCGAGAAGGCTAACGAGATTCTCGGTTTCCGCATCACAGACATCATGTTCGAGGGCACCGACGAAGAGCTTACTCAGACAAAGGTTACACAGCCTGCTGTATTCCTTCATAGTGTTATCTCTGCACTTTGCCTTGGCGAGGATTTTGCTCCTGCAATGGTAGCTGGCCATTCCCTCGGCGAGCTTTCTGCGCTTGTTGCAGCCGGCGCATTGAGCTTTGAGGACGGCGTAAAGCTTGTTTCTGCACGTGCTATCGCTATGCAGAAGGCTTGCGAGGCAGCTCCTGGCACAATGGCTGCCGTTATCGGTCTGCCCGATGAGAAGATAGAGGGAATCTGCACAGAGGTTAGCACAGACGGCAACATCGTTGTTGCTGCCAACTACAACTGCCCGGGTCAGCTCGTTATCAGCGGCAACGTTGACGCTATCAACGCTGCATGCGAGAAGCTGAAGGCTGCCGGCGCTAAGCGCGCTCTGCCTCTGAAGGTGGGTGGCGCTTTCCACTCTCCGCTTATGCAGCCTGCAAAGGAGGAACTCGAGAAGGCTATCAAGGCTACTACATTCTCTGAGCCTAAGTGCCCTGTTTACCAGAACGTAGACGCACAGCCACATACCGATCCTGCTGAAATCCAGGCTAACCTCATCGCACAGCTTACAAGCAGCGTGCGTTGGACTGCAAGTGTGCAGAACATGATTAAGGCTGGTGCTGACGACTTCACAGAGTGTGGTCCTGGCAAGGCTCTCCAGGGAATGATTGGTCGTATCGACAAGACTGTGTCTGCCCACGGCATCATTTAATTGGTATGGCTCAGCAGAAAATCATAATATATCAGATATTCACACGATTGTTCGGCAATCGTACCAATGTGTGCAAGCAGAACGGTACGATTGCTGAGAACGGTTGTGGAAAGATGAACTTCTTCTCCGACGAGGTGCTTCAGCAGATTCGCGCTAAGGGCATCACCCACGTATGGTATACGGGTGTAATCCGCCACGCGTCTATGACCGATTACTCCTCGTTCGGCATTCCACGCCAGCATCCGGCTGTAGTGAAGGGTAGAGCAGGTTCGCCGTACGCCATCACCGACTATTATGATGTTGACCCCGACTTAGCAGAAAATGTGAATGAGCGTCGTGCGGAGTTCGACGCACTCGTCGAGCGCACTCACAAAGCAAACATGAAGGTCGTCATCGACTTCGTGCCTAACCACGTTGCACGCCAGTACCACTCGGTCGTAAAGCCAGAAGGCGTTGAAGATCTCGGCGCAACAGACAATAAGTCGATGGGATTCAGCCCTAACAACAACTTCTATTATAATGTAGGCCAGCAGTTCGCTCCGAGCATCGACCTCTATGCCGGCGAAGCTGAACCTTACACGGAGTTCCCGGCAAAGGCGACGGGCAACGATCATTTCGATGCGTTCCCAGGCAAGAACGATTGGTACGAAACCATAAAGCTTAATTATGGTGTAGACTATTGTGATGCTGGCGGGCGCTCTGAACACTTCACACCCGTGCCAAGCACATGGCACAAGATGCTCGATATATTGTTGTATTGGGCAGCAAGAGGTGTAGATGGATTCCGCTGCGATATGGCAGAAATGGTGCCTACAGCGTTCTGGAGTTGGGCTATAGCAAAGGTAAAGGCTGCCTATCCCGAGATTCTGTTCGTAGCAGAAGTGTACAACCCGATGGATTACCGCCATTATGTTGCTTCTGGCTTCGACTATCTTTATGATAAGGTGGGCATGTACGACACTATGCGCAGCATCATCTGCGAGGGTTGTCCTACATCAAAGATTACTACAGCTTGGCAGTGGGTTGACGATATTAACGATCACATGCTCTACTTCCTTGAGAATCACGACGAGCAGCGCATAGCAAGCGACTATTTCGCTGGCGATGCGTTCCGTGCTTACCCTGCGCTTGTGACGAATGTACTTATGCGCAAGAATCCGTTCATGGTGTATGCAGGACAGGAGTATGGTGAGCGTGGTATGGACGAAGAAGGCTTCAGCGGTTGCGACGGCAGAACAACGATATTCGACTATTGGACCGTTCCTTCTCTGTATCGTGCATTCGTTTCTGGCGAATCGACCAAGGAAGAAAGCGAGCTTTCGCGTCTCTATTCCCAGGTTCTCAATATTGCAAATTCAGAAAAGGCTGTAAGCGAAGGTGACTTCTTCGATTTGATGTACGTAAACGAGCATATAGCTAATCGCCAGTATGCTTTCTTGCGCAAATCGAATGACGAACTATTGCTCGTCGTTGCCAACTTCGACAACCAGAAGGCGTCGGTATCGGTGAACATACCCGACCATGCGTTCAACTTCCTCAACATTCCGCGCAAGGATGTCAAGGCTGTCGACTTGCTTTCGGGCAACAACGTTGAGGTGCGTTTCGGCTCTACTACTTCAGTAGACGTGGATGTAGATGCATATAAATGTGTAATACTTAAAACGAAATTGAGTATGGATACAGAAGAGATATTCAATGCACACAACAAAGAGGAGTTTCCTCCAGCTCACACGGCAGAACACTTGCTCAACCAAACAATGGTTAGAATGTTCGGATGCGAACGCTCGCGCAATGCTCACATCGAACGCAAGAAAAGCAAGATAAGCTACATTCTCGACCATAAACCTACACGCAAGGAAGAGAAGGAGATTGAGACGCGCATGAACGAACTCATCGAGGAAAACCTCCCCGTGAAGTATGAGATTGTTGATCGCAACAATATTCCTGAAGGCATCAGTGTAGACCGCCTGCCGGAAGACGCATCCGAAAACTTGCGCATTGTGCGCATCGGTGATTATGACGCGTGCCCGTGCATAGGCAAGCATGTACGTTCTACCTCACAGATAGGTAAGTTCGTGATGCTCGGTACGAATTGGGACGAAATGAAACATTCATTCAGAATCAGATTCAAAATAATCTAATTACAATTTACTTAATAACATTATGACAGAAAACAGACAAACATTGAACCGTAACTTGGCTCAGATGCTCAAGGGCGGTGTGATCATGGACGTTACTACTCCAGAGCAGGCTCGTATCGCAGAGGCTGCAGGTGCATGTGCAGTTATGGCGCTCGAGCGCATTCCGGCTGACATCCGTGCTGCAGGCGGCGTTTCTCGTATGAGCGACCCGAAGATGATCAAGGGCATTCAGGAAGCAGTTTCGATCCCTGTTATGGCAAAGTGTCGTATCGGTCACTTCGCAGAGGCACAGATTCTCCAGGCTATCGAGATTGACTATATTGATGAGAGTGAGGTGCTCTCACCGGCTGACGATGTATATCACATCGACAAGACAAAGTTCACCGTTCCTTTCGTTTGCGGTGCAAGAAACCTCGGCGAGGCATTGCGTCGTATCGCAGAGGGTGCTACAATGATCCGTACAAAGGGTGAGCCGGGTACTGGCGACGTTGTACAGGCTGTACGCCACATGCGCATGATGCAAAGCGAGATGCGTCGTCTCAAGTCTATGGCTGAGGACGAACTCTTCGAGGCTGCTAAGGAGCTTCAGGTTCCTTACGAGCTTGTTAAGTACGTACACGAGAACGGCAAGTTGCCGGTAGTTAACTTCGCTGCTGGTGGTGTAGCAACACCTGCTGACGCAGCTCTCATGATGCAACTCGGTGCTGAGGGCGTATTCGTAGGCTCTGGCATCTTCAAGAGTGGCAACCCGGAGAAGCGTGCTGCTGCTATCGTACAGGCTGTTACAAACTACAATGACGCTAAGAAGCTTGCTGAGCTTTCAGAGGACCTCGGCGAGGCTATGGTAGGTATCAACGAGCATGAGATAGAAGTGCTCATGGCTGAGCGCGGCAAGTAATGAGAATTGCTGTATTGGCACTCCAGGGCGCATTCGCAGAACACGAACAGATGCTCCAGCGCCTTGGAGTTGAAACATTCCAGATTAGACAGCTTGCCGATTGGGAACAGCCGAAGGATGGTCTTGTCATCCCTGGTGGAGAGAGCACCGTGCAGGCCAAGTTGCTTAGCGACCTGCACCTGCTTGAACCTATCCGCAAAGCTATCAGCGAAGGTTTGCCCGTGTTCGGCACTTGTGCCGGTCTTATTCTTCTTTCTAAGAAGATAGAGGGGGAGCCAGCAACTCGTATATCGACAATGGATACCGAGGTGCTCCGCAATGCTTACGGTCGCCAGCTCGGCAGTTTCTATACCGTTGCGCCGATGAAGGGTGTAGGCGAAGATATTCCTATGACTTTCATTCGCGCGCCGTATATCAGCAAGGTGTCAGGCGACGCAGAAGTGTTAGCTGAGGTTGGCGGACACATTGTGGCTGCACGCCAGGGCAAGCAGCTCGTCACTTCGTTCCATCCTGAACTCAACGAAGACACACGCATTCATGCGTACTTCCTGAGCATGATTTAATTCATCTTAAATAAAAGAAAGACCTTATCAAGTTTTTGGTAAGGTCTTTTTTTTGTTTTCTCTGCATCATTATTATTCCTGTTGATTTGTAAGAAGACTCCGCCATATCTGTAACATTATTCCAACGGTGATGGAACAACGTTCTATCGCCGTCGGAATAATGCGATATGCTCACCGCAAAATTTGCCCATACCGAAAATAATGTGTAACTTTGCACTCCAAAACTATTAAAGAAGAAAAGGTAATATGATAACAGTTAGCAATCTCGCTATTCAATTTGGCAAGAGGGTTCTCTACAAGGATGTAAATCTCAAGTTCACAGCAGGTAATATTTATGGCGTTATCGGCGCAAATGGTGCCGGTAAGTCAACATTGCTCCGCGCTATTAGCGGCGATCTCGAACCGAACAAGGGCTCAGTTGAGCTTGGTCCGGGTGAGCGTCTCTCTGTGCTTGAGCAGGACCACTTTAAGTTCGACGCTTACCGCGTGCTTGACACCGTGCTCATGGGTCACGAACCGCTTTGGAAGAACATGAAGGAGCGTGAGGAACTCTACAGCAAGCCGGAGATGACAGAGGAAGATGGTGTACGTGCCGCCGACCTCGAGTTGAAGTTTGCTGAGATGGACGGTTGGGAAGCTGAAAGCAATGCTGCACAGATGCTCTCAAACCTCGGTATACCTGAGGCCCTCCATGAGAAGCAGATGAGCGAACTGTCAAACAACGAGAAGGTGCGTGTAATGCTTGCTAAGGCTCTCTTCGGTAATCCAGACAACCTCCTTCTCGACGAGCCGACCAACGACTTGGACCTCGATACCGTACAGTGGCTTGAGGAGTATCTGAGCAACGTTGAACAAACTGTACTCGTTGTGAGCCACGACCGTCACTTCCTCGACGCTGTCAGCACACAGACCGTGGATATCGACTTCGGAAAGGTTACGGTGTTCGCCGGCAATTACTCGTTCTGGTACGAGTCGTCACAGCTCGCTCTGCGTCAGGCTCAGAACCAGCGTCAGAAGGCTGAAGAGAAACGTAAGGAGCTTGAGGAGTTCATCCGTCGATTCTCTGCTAACGTTGCAAAGAGCAAGCAGACTACTTCACGCAAGAAAATGCTTGAGAAGCTTAACGTTGAGGAGATTCGTCCGTCAAGCCGCAAGTATCCGGGAATCATCTTCCAGATGGAGCGCGAGCCGGGCAACCAGATTCTTGAGGTTGAGGGCTTGAAGGCTGTTGACGATGATGGTACAGTACTCTTCGACAACGTAAACTTCAACATCGAAAAGGGCGAGAAAGTAGTGTTCCTTAGCCATAATCCGAAGGCGATGACAGCTCTCTTCGAGATTATCAACGGCAACCGCGAGGCTTCAGCAGGTACATTCAAGTGGGGCGTGACTATCACAACCGCTTATCTGCCGCTCGACAATACGGAGTTCTTCCAGAGCGACAAAAACCTTGTCGACTGGCTCTCACAGTACGGTCCGGGCAATGAGGTTGTAATGAAGGGATTCCTCGGACGTATGCTTTTCTCTGGTGAGGATGTACTGAAGAAAGTGAACGTACTCTCTGGTGGCGAGCGCATGCGTTGTATGATTGCGCGTATGCAGCTTAAGAACGCCAACTGTCTGATTCTCGATACCCCGACCAACCACCTTGACCTCGAGAGTATTCAGGCATTCAACAACAACCTCGTTGGCTTCAAGGGCAACATACTCTTCTCGAGCCACGACCACGAGTTCATCCAGACCGTAGCCAACCGAATCATTGAGCTCACACCGAAGGGAACTATCGACAAGCTCATGGATTACGACGACTACATCTACAACGAGGAAATCAAGGAACTCAAGGCGAAGATGTACGCCAAAGACTAATTTGACACGACAATAGAGATAACATATACATTTTTTGTCTATGTTGTCTCTATTTTTCGTGAAACGCAGTTTTGGCAAGGTATTTGCCTAATAACATATAAATACTAAAGCTTAATATAAAAATGGGAAATAAAGAAGACATAGAGAAAAACATCGAAATCAACGACGAAAACGTTGACAAGAATGTCGTTTCTGAAGAAAATACAGAAAACGCATCTGCAAAGGCTGACAATTCGGCAGACGAAATGACAGCCGAGCCTACCATTGAGGAGCAACTCGAGGCTGCCAAGAAAGAGGTTGAGCAATACAAGGACAAGTATCTGCGTGCTGTTGCAGAATTTGACAACTATCGCAAGCGCACCCTTAAAGAGAAAGCTGAGCTTTTGCTCAACGGTAGCGAAAAGGCTGTTTGCGCTTTCCTGCCCATCCTCGACGATTTCGAGCGTGCTATCGCCGACAAGACAGAGGACGTTAACGCCATTAAAGAAGGAATGCAGATTATCTTCAACAAGTTCAACAAGACTCTCGAATCGCTCGGCGTGAAGAAAATCGAAACAGAAGGGAAAGACTTCGACGTCGACTTTCACGAAGCAGTTGCAATGGTTCCGGGTATGGGCAACGATAAGAAAGGTAAGGTTATCGACTGCGTTCAGACAGGCTATCAGCTCAATGACAAAGTTATTCGTCACGCGAAAGTGGCAGTAGGACAGTAATTAAAACCACTTATTCATTAATATATAATGGCAAAGAGAGACTATTATGAAGTGCTTGGCGTCAGCAAGACCGCCACAGACGACGAAATAAAGAAGGCGTATCGAAAGATAGCTATCAAATATCACCCCGACCGTAACCCTGGCAATAAAGAGGCTGAGGAGAAGTTCAAGGAAGCAGCAGAGGCTTACGATGTGCTTCACGACCCTCAGAAACGCCAGCAATATGACCAGTTTGGCTTTGATGCTCCTGGCGGCGGATTCGGCGGTGGCGGATTCGGTGGCGCCGGTGGTTTCTCTATGGACGATATCTTCTCTATGTTCGGTGACGTGTTCGGCGGACATAGCGGTGGATTCGGAGGCTTCGGTGGCTTCGGCGGTGGAGGTCAGCGTCAGAAACCGCAGTACCGCGGTGCCGATTTGCGCATAAAGGTAACGCTTTCGCTCCAGGAGATTGCAACCGGAACCACAAAGAAGTTCAAGGTGAAGAAGGACGTTACATGTACTCATTGTAACGGTTCGGGCGCAGAGAAGGGTAGCGCCAGCGAGACTTGTCCTACATGTCATGGTAGCGGTGTTGTTACTCGCACAGTTCGCACTATGCTTGGCATGATGCAGACACAGTCGGAGTGTCCTACATGTCACGGCGAAGGTACTGTTATCAAGAATAAGTGTAAGGAATGTGGAGGCACCGGCGTCGTTAAAGGCGAAGAGGTAGTCGAGATCAAGATTCCGGCTGGCGTAGCCGAAGGAATGGTTGTAAACGTTCCGGGCAAGGGTAGTGCAGGACAACATAATGGCATTAATGGAGATATTCAGGTGTACATCTCAGAAGAGCCTAACGATACTTTCGTGCGCGATGGCAACGATGTGATTTACAATCTCTTGCTCGATTTCCCTACAGCTGTACTTGGAGGAAGCGTAGAGATACCTACTATAGACGGCTCAAAGGTTAAGATAAAGATTGAACCGGGTACACAGCCCGGCAAGACACTCCGTTTGCGCGGCAAAGGTCTACCTTCCGTTCAAGGCTACGGCACTGGTACTGGCGACCTCGTTGTGAATATCAGCGTCTACATCCCGAAGACTCTGTCTAAGGATGAGAAGAAGGCTGTTGAGTCGTTCGCTGGAAGCGACAACTTCAAGGGCGACAAGGAGACCAAAAAGTCAATCTTCGAGCGCTTCAAGAATTATTTCAACTAATAGCAGACGAGTTGATCTTACAAAAATGAATTATCAGGAAACGATAGAATATCTGTTCAATTCGACCCCCGTCTTTGAAAAGGTGGGGGCTTCTGCTTATAAGGAGGGCTTGTTCAATACGGAGGAGCTTGACCGCCATTTCGGCCATCCTCATCGTAAGTTCAAGACTATTCATGTAGCAGGCACCAACGGAAAAGGTTCGTGCTCTCATACCTTGGCAGCAATTCTTCAGTCGGCAGGTTACAAGGTCGGACTTTATACTTCTCCGCACCTTGTAGATTTTCGTGAGCGCATCCGCATCAATGGCGAGTGCATAGACGAGCAGTACGTTATCAACTTTGTTGAGCAAGAGCGCTACTTTTTTGAGCCTTTACATCCCTCGTTCTTTGAACTCACAACGGCTCTTGCCTTCAAATATTTCGCCGAAAAGGAGGTGGACATTGCGGTTATTGAGGTCGGTTTGGGAGGCAGACTCGATTGTACAAACATTATCACGCCGTTGCTCTCTGTTATCACTAACATAAGTTACGACCATACACAGTTCCTTGGCGACACCTTGGCAAAGATAGCTGCTGAGAAAGCTGGCATCATAAAACAGGGCGTGCCAGTTGTAATAGGAGAGTGTTGTGACGAGACGCGTGAGGTGTTTGAAGCTAAGGCAAAAACAGCAAACGCTCCCATCGTGTTCGCAGAAGACAACACGGAAGTGCTTGGATGTTCGCTTGAAGAAAATAACGTTATGCATTATGAAACAAAGACATACGGCGTTATTGAAGGTGAGCTTTGTGGCGATTATCAGCAAAAAAATACCAATACAGTACTCAACGCTGTCAACCAGTTGCGTGAGCTTGGACTCATTAATGATGTCGATTGCGTTACTGCTGGTTTTGCTAATGTGTGTGAGGCAACAGGACTTCTTGGTCGCTGGCAGACATTGTGTAAAGCTCCGCTCACCATTTGTGATACGGGACATAACGTAGCTGGTTGGGAATACCTCAGCCAACAGATTGCAAGACAAAATTGTAAGACAAAGCGTGTTGTTTTCGGAATGGTAGACGACAAAGACGTACGCCATGTTATGGCGATGTTGCCAAAAGATGCAGTCTACTATTTCTGTAAAGCAACTACTCATCGAGCCATAACTGAAGATAAAATACAGAAGATAGGAGAGGAATGTGGTCTTCACGGCACATGCTATAGTAGTGTTGAAGCAGCGTATAAAGACGCTTGCAATGACGCTACGATTGAAGATTTTATTTTCATAGGAGGCAGTAGTTATGTAGTTGCAGACCTTCTTACATATTTAGAAAATAACAATTAATTGTTTTTAACGGAAAGCACCAAGGAATTTTGGTGCTTTCTTTTGTGTGTTACATTTTTTTTTGGTTACTTTGCATACAATATAAGTAACTAAAAAACTTAATTTATGATAAACACAACCGAAATAGAAAATATCTGCGGTCTGAAAAGAAGCGATTTTCAGGCTACAGTAGGCGGTAAAGAAACCGACCTTTTTATCTTGAAAAACAATCAGGGCAATGAAGTCGCTATAACAAATTATGGTGGCGCACTCGTTGCTATCATGGTTCCAGATAAGAATGGCAATAGAGCTAACGTGATTCAGGGCCATGATAACATTCAAGACGTTATAAACTCACCCGAACCTTATTTGTCTACACTCGTAGGACGCTACGGCAACCGTATCTGCAAGGGACGTTTCCAGCTTCATGGCAAGGAGTATCAGTTGCCTATCAACAACGGTCCGAATTGTCTGCATGGCGGCTTGAAGGGCTTCAACGCAAAGGTTTGGGAGGCTCTCCAGATGAACGAACACACTCTCGTACTCAAGTATGTAAGTCCTTATGGCGAAGAGGGCTTCTCTGGCGAGATGAAAGTAACAGTTGAATATTCGTTCACAGACGACAACGAGCTTGTTATCGAATACATGGCTACAACGAACAAGAAGACCGTTGTGAACCTCACAAGCCATGGTTTCTTCTCACTCGCAGGCATTGCTAACCCGACTCCTTCTATCGAGAATCTTGAGTGCGAAATCAATGCTGACTACTATCTGCCGATTGACGAGACATCAATTCCTACTGGAGAAGTACGTTTCGTAAAGGGTACACCATTCGACTTCCGCACACCGAAGACTGTAGGTCAGGATATTGATGCCGACCATGAACAGATCAAGAACGGTGCAGGCTATGACCATTGCTTCGTACTCAACAAGAAGGAAGAGGGCGAACTCAGCTTTGCAGCACGTATCAAGGAGCCGGTAAGTGGACGTACAATGGAGGTTTACACAACTGAACCAGGAGTTCAGGTTTACAGCGACAACTGGGCTGATGGTTATAAGGGACAGAACGGCGCAACATTCCCACGTCGCAGTGCTATCTGCTTTGAGGCACAGCACTTCCCCGATTCTCCTAACCATCCTTACTTCCCATCGGTGGTTCTTAATCCCGGTGAGCAGTACACACAGAAGACAGTGTATAAGTTTGGAGTAGAAAAGTAAACAGACTTTATAGCGGGGGCATGCGGCCTCCGCTATTATGCATAAAACCAATGCGGAAGCTAACCCTTCCGCTACTTTATTGAATGTACTAATCAATAAAAAATAACTAAAACAACAAACAAAACAATGGGAAATTCCACAACAAAAAAAGGTAATTTCGTTGCTATTCTTGCAATGATTTTCCTCTTTGCTATGATTGCCTTTGTGACAAACCTTTGCTCACCAATGGCTGTCATTTTAAAAAACAACTTCAGCGTTTCTGATACCCTTGCACAAGTAGGTAACTACGGCAACTTTGGCGCTTACTTCCTTATGGGTATCCCTGCTGGTCTTCTTATCCAGAAGTTTGGTTATAAGAAAACAGCTCTTCTCGCCTTGATCGTAGGTATTATCGGTCTTCTTATCCAGTGGCTCAGCGGTTCTATGGGCTTCGTTGTTTACCTTATCGGTGCTTTCATCTCTGGTCTTTGCATGTGTATGCTCAACACAGTTGTAAACCCGATGCTTAACCTCCTCGGTGGTGGTGGTAACACTGGCAACCAGTTGGTTCAGATTGGTGGTGTGTTCAACTCTGCTGCTGCAGTTTGTGTTTACATTCTCATGGGCGCACTCATCGGCGACGCAAGCACAGCTAAGGTTTCTGCTGCTACTCCGGCATTGATGATTGCACTTGCAATCTTTGTTTTCGCACTTGTTGTGATTTTCTTCACCAAGATTCAGGAGCCTGAGCAGCCTAAGGTTGACGCTTTGGCTAATGACAAGTATAGCTGCTTCTCTTTCCGTCATTTCAAGCTTGGTATGCTTGCTATTGCAATCTATGGAGCAGTAGAGGTTTGTCCTCCTACTTATATTCTCGCTTACCTTACTTCTGCCAAGGATGCCGCAAATCCGGGTCTTGCTATGGATGCAGGCTATGTTGGTACTCTTAGTGCTGTATACTTCATCTTCATGCTTATCGGCCGTTTCGTAGGTGGTATGATTGGTGGTAAGGTTTCTGCAAAGACCATGATTGCTACTGTTAGCTTTGTCGCAATGGTTCTCGTTGCATTAGGTATTATGCTTCCTGTTGAGCAGACCATTAGCTTCCCTGGCATCGACTACACAACTCTCAGCTTGAAGTGGGGAGAGATTCCTGTTGGTATCTTTGCTATCATGCTTGTAGGTTTCTGTGCATCTGTAATGTGGGGTGGTATCTTCAATCTTGCTACAGAGGGTCTTGGCAAGTATACAGCAAAGGCTTCTGGTGCTTTCATGATGATGGTTGCAGGTTTCGCTGTGATGATTGGTATTCAGGGCCTTGTTATCGACCTCACACATAACTATATGGCAAGTTTCATCGTTGTACTCCTTGCTGCAGCATACATCTTCTACTACGCTCTTTGGGGTTCAAAGAACGTCAACACAGACATTCCTGTAGAATAATTGAATATATAAAGGCTTGCTCTTGCGGGCAAGCCTTTTTTCACAAATAAAACATTTATAACTAAAACCTTATTAATTATGGATATCGAATTTGTAAGAAGCCGCTTCATTAAGCACTTCGACGGTAAGACAGGCAATATTTATCAGTCACCAGGTCGTATTAACCTCATTGGTGAGCATACCGACTATAACGGAGGTTTCGTTTTCCCAGGTGCAGTAGATAAGGGCATCATGGCTGAACTTCGTCCGAATGGCACAAATACTGTTATGTGCTACTCAATTGACCTTAAGGACCGTGTAGAGTTCAAGGTTGACGATCCGCAGGGACCACGCGCAAGCTGGGCACGCTACATCTATGGCGTTGTTCAAGAGATGCGTAAGCTCGGTGTTGACGTGAAAGGCTTCAATACTGCGTTTGCAGGTGACGTACCTCTCGGTGCTGGTATGTCTTCTTCAGCTGCTCTTGAGAGCTGCTTCGCTTTTGCTATCAACGATCTCTTCGGCGATAACAAGGTAAGTAAGTGGGATATGGCTCTCGCTGGTCAGGCTACAGAGCACAACTACTGTGGTGTAAACTGCGGTATCATGGACCAGTTCGCAAGTGTATTCGGTAAGGAGGGTTGCCTCATGCGTCTCGACTGCCGCAGCCGCGAGTTCGAATATTTCCCCTTCAAGCCTGTTGGCTACAAACTGGTGCTCCTCAACTCTTGCGTGAAGCATGAGCTTGCCGGCTCTCCTTACAACGACCGCCGCAACTCTTGCGAGAATGTTGTTAAGCATATAGCTGCTAAACATCCGGAGGCTCACTTCGAGACTCTGCGCGACTGCACATGGGAACAGCTTGAGGAGGTTAAGGCTGAAGTAGGTGAGGAAGACTACAAGCGCGCTCACTTCGTGCTAGGCGAAAAAGACCGTGTTCTTGCTGTTTGTGATGCTCTTAATGCAGGCGACTACGAGACTGTTGGCAAGAAGATGTACGAAACTCATGAAGGTCTCAGCAAGGAGTATGAGGTTTCTTGTGAAGAACTCGACTTCCTCAACGACATCGCCAAGGAGAATGGCGTTACTGGTAGCCGTATCATGGGTGGCGGTTTCGGTGGCTGCACAATCAACCTCGTAAAGGACGAGCTTTATGATCAGTTCATCGCTGACGCTAAGGCTAAATACTCTGCAAAATATGGCAAGGAGCCGAAGGTAATCGACGTTGTTATCAGCGAAGGTTCACACAAGGTTTGCTAAATTAGCTCTATAACAGTTTCCTAGATTAGCTCTATAATAATATGTGTAAGGGCAATTCAATAGCGATATTGAATTGCCCTTTTATTGTGTCTATATGTGTTCTCGCCGTTCGCGTACGGAATCTGATCGGGCAGCGTACGGAATCTGATCGGGTCGCGTACGGAATCAGCATAGACAACGAACGCGAACGATGACTGAAGCCTGCATACGGCGTGTCATTCTCTTAGAATGAATTTTTCATGGATACTATCAATATTCTGCAAAAGGTAGTTGTGGTTCCTCTTGTTTAGGTTTTGATAATAATTTATTATGGGGTTTATCGTCGCCCAAACTTACACCAAGTCCCATTAACCTTATCGGATGAGAGGCGTTAATCTCTACTTTTTGTAGTAACCCTTTTGCTAAAGGTAGAATCGTATCTTTAGATGTTAGTGGGGTAGCGCAGGTCAGGCTTCTTGTAACTTGCGTAAAGTCTGCGTATTTCACTTTTAATGTAAGTGTGTGACCAGAAAAATCGCTCTTATCAAGGCGGTTTACCAGTTCCAATGTTATGTGGTATAGCTCGATTATAACATTCGATCTCAATGAAAGGTCCTGAGCGAATGTACTTTCGCAACTAACCGATTTTCTATCATTTCGTGCTTCTACTGGACTATCATCAATACCACGTGCATAGTCATAGAACAATTGCCCGCGTTTTCCAAACAAACGTGATAGGGTAGACAGCGATTGATTTCGCAACTGCCGAACTTTAAATATACCCAACGAATGCAATTCGAGTGCAGTTTTATGCCCCACAAGCCACAAGTCCTCTACCTTTAACTTGTCTAAAAACGCGATAGCATTATCAGGATGAATGATACATAAGCCGTCGGGCTTATTATAATCGGATGCTATCTTGGCAAGCAATTTACAATAAGATACACCGGCCGAAGCCGTTAAGCCAAGTTCATCATGAATTGCAGCCTTTATTTCTTTTGCAATATCTGCAGCTAATTCAATACCTTTTTTATTTTGTGTAACATCCAAGAACGCTTCGTCAAGTGATATCGGTTCTATTAAGTCGGTATATCTTTGAAATATATTATGAATTTTATTGGAAATTTCTTTATACCGCTCAAATCGAGGTTCTATTATCAACAAATTAGGACAAAGTCTTTTTGCCATTCTAATGGATTGCGCAGAATGTACGCCATAACGACGCGCCTCATAACTTGCAGTAGCAACAACACCGCGGTCAGAATCGTGTCCAACAACAATTGCTTTCCCTGAAAGATTAATGTTATCAAGTCGTTCCACAGCAGCATAGAAGCAATCCATGTCTATATGTATTATCTTACGATAGTGTTGCATCATTTATAGTTATGAAGTTAATCATTATTCAAGTTATGCCAATAATTTACTTTGCAAGACCTATTTATCATAAACCTGTGCAAATCACATCAAATGTACAAAATATTATTGAATAATCTAGTATCTTCCATGTATAAATTTATAATCTTAAAGGATAATTCTCTATAACGGACATTATGATAAATATGCGTTTTATTTTTATAAAATCATGAATATTACCAATACACTTCTCTACTGATAACACATCAAGATATCGATAAATTGTCGACATCTTGATGTATGTTTATTATCGACTTCTTGTTGACGTATTGTTTAGAATGGCATTCCTACGGCGAAGTGCAAAGTCATGTCCTTTAAACGTGGATTTGTTATTGGGAAATGTTGCTTGTTTGTATCGTATGCAGGATCAACAGCCTTCATGCCGAAATCCACTCGCATGATAAAGTAATCCAGATTCAAGCGTAATCCTAAACCATATCCTACAGCTATCTGTTTGTAGAATTCGTTGAACTTGAATTGTCCTCCAGGTTGGTCTTTATAGTTTTTCAAAGTCCATATATTTCCTGCATCGACAAAGAATGCGCAATTGAATTTCCAAAACAAGAACGTACGCAACTCCATATTCATATCAAGCTTCATATCGCCAGTTTGGTTTATGAAGTCGATACGGCCATCCTTTCCCTTGAATTTACCAGGACCAAGTGCACGAACGTTCCAACCTCTAACAGAGTTTGCGCCACCTGAGAAATAACGCTTTTCAAATGGAAGAATTTTACTATTTCCATAAGGATAAGCAACACCAAGTCCGAAGTGCAATGCGAGTGTATTCTTTGTATCGATTTTTACGAGACGCGTATAATCAATATCTCCCTTAACATATTGTGCATAAGCAATTTTAAAGAGCGTGTACTGATTTTGGGCGTTGCGTCTAGCCTTAAACAGATTTGAGATGCCGTATAGCAAGTTTCCACCTATTTCTACGTTAGAACGCAGAGCGTTTTTAGAATCGCTGAATGAATAATTCAATCCAGTTCGCAGGATAAAGATATCCTCATAATTATATCTAAGGATGGCATTTCTATTTGAAGCATCATCAAGATATTCTTTCTTAAATGTTGCTGAAATCCAAGGCATGTGTACATAGTTTATGTCCAAGAAATCAAATCTGTATGATGGTTTCTTTCTGCCCATGCTCCAATGGTATCGCCATGCAGCAGTAAGCACTCGACGATGGAACTCCGGTCGATTCTGCATGTTGTAACTAAAGAGCAATTCCGACTTCATACGGTTCTTCTTACGAAATCTTTCGGACAGGAAAGGAGCAATAATACGCGGAAAAGCCAGCTTTGTTTCGATATTATATTCCACATAATTCTCGTTCTGATAACCCTCAAGTCCCTTGATTGCCTCGTATGCACCACGCAACTGGACACTGAAGGTTTCACTTCCACGGAACAAGTTGTTATTAGTATAAGTCAGTGATGCTGCAGCACCAAAATCACCAGCTGTATTTGTACCTTCAGGTTGGAAAGATATAGAATTAGGCTTTCGCGTGCTTATCTGCACGTTACAATCCAAAAGATTTGTATCGGGTAGTTCCTCAAAATGAATGTTTGTATAACGAACAGCCTGCAGACGTGCAAAGTTGTTGTAAGTATTTTGGACATCCTCTGAGCAGAATAAAGCATCAGGTGCAATTACTGTATTGTTATAGAGTACACGCTTGCGTAATGGCAGTTTCTTGCCATCACCAGAACGGAAATAAATATTGTTAATGATATATTTCTTGTGCGGAGTCTCAGGACTATTATTTGAACTTCTATACTTTATAAGATGAAGCTCAACGTCTACCCTATTGCTCTTGCCAATAGTGTCAACTACGTAATGAATAAAATCCTTATTGAATTTGTAATAACCATTATTCAGAAGAATCTGTGCAATACGTTTGCGCTCAGCATCAAGAGTTGATGTTGAAAAAGGTATACCTCTCTTTAACAGTTTTCCTTTGAAGGCTTTCTCCTCAAGTAACGGCAAGAGTGTTTCGTCCTCTATTACATATTTAACTGAATCAACGTAATACAAAACGTTTGGATTTATGGTATATCGAACAGTTGCCTTCTTGTTCTTTTTAGCTACATTATAAGAAGCGTCAGCTTGCAGATATCCCATTGACTTCATTGCCGACACCATGTTGTCGCATGACTTTTTCGTCTTTAACGAATCGAAAACAACCGGGCTCTCCCCTATTCTTCTCAGTGTGCGATTTATCCATTTTGTGCTGTCTCTGCCAGACAAGCTATATATGCCCAAAGGAAGCTTTATTAAAGAGAACCACTTAGAGTTTGGACGCTGCGCATAATAAGGCTCGAGCGATTTCGCATTAAAAGACTTTTCATCGCTGCTTATCGTGCAACTTTTCAAAAGACAATCGTCATCGGCAATGAACTTCGTTGAGGAACAAGAAGAGATAAAGGCTAATATAGCTATCATCCCTAACGTTATTGAAGCAGACTTTATTTTGACCTTAGACAACATCTTTACTAATAGTACTAAATTAATATTCATTATGTTTGAAAAACCATGCAAAGATACAAAAAAAACGATAAATATTGCTACCTTTGCATTGTCTTTTACTCGAAGAGAGAATTCATAACGTATTTTGATAGTTTTATTTAACAAGATGATAAGCAAAAACAAAATTAAATATTTACACTCACTCAAAACCAAGAAGTTTCGTGATGCTGAAGGCGTCTTTGTAGCCGAAGGTCCAAAAGTTGTTGGCGATATATTTTCGCGTTATAAAAGCAACTTGACATTACTTGTCGCAACATCAGAATGGTTGAAAGGTGAAGGACGCTCAATAGCTTCTGTTGCTAATTGCGAAATAATCGAAGTTACAGAAGACGAACTTACCAAAGCAAGCTTTCTGTGCCATCCGCAGCAGGTACTTGCCGTATTCAAGACGCTCGATTCTCATGTTGATACCAACCTGCTTACAAGCAAACTTACCATTGTGCTTGACGGCGTACAGGATCCTGGCAACCTTGGCACAATAATTCGTATAGCCGATTGGTTTGGCATCGAGAACGTAATCTGTAGCGCAGATACAGCTGATGCCTACAACCCGAAGGTTGTACAGGCAACTATGGGAAGCATCGCTCGTGTGAATGTAACATACATGAATCTTTCTGTACTGTTTGATTCGCTGCCCAAAGACTTCCCTATCTACGGTACACTTCTTGAAGGCGACAATATCTACAATCAAGAACTTACAGAGGTAGGTTTGATTGTGATGGGTAATGAGGGGAAAGGCATATCCCCTGCCATTCGCAATCTCGTAAACAGAGCTTTACGAATACCTAATTATCCGGAAGGTCGTGCAACGGCCGACAGCTTGAATGTAGCAATAGCAACAGCTATTGTATGTGCCGAATTCAGAAGACGCTTCTAATATGCATAGAATCATACTGTCAATAGGCACTAATTTCAACCGCGAGTCAAACGCCAAACTCGTAAAAGGAATAATATCCGAGGCATTTCACAAAGTGCAGTTTTCTGAAGAACTGCTTACAAATCCGGTTGGAGACGTATTAAGCGACAAGAAGTATCTCAATTTTCTTGCTTGTGGCTTTACAGAAGATGAGCCAGAGCAAATCGTTGCAAAGACCAAGCAAATGGAAACGCAATGTGGCAACACCGAGCTTCTGCGTAATGAAGGCAAAATTGCTATGGATATAGACCTCTTGAAATATGACGATCAGCGCTTTCACGAAAGTGATTGGTCAAGAGATTATGTAAAGAAGTTGATTAAACAATTCGAACTATAAAAACAGATATAGATTAACATAAAATGAATATGAAGACAATGTTAAGACAATTGATACTACTGCTTTGCCTGTTTGCAATCATGCCAAGCAAAGCTCAAAAAAAAGACATTGAATTTGACAAGTTTTTCTGCGACAGCACATTGCGTGTAGACTACATCTTCTCAGGTGACGCGCAGTCGCAGCAGATTTCCCTGGACAAGTGTAACCTTATGCCTCATTGGTATGGCAAGAGAAACAATCTTGACATACTGCCTGTTCAAGGAAATGGTCAGATTACGGTGCGCGACCATAACACGAAGCAGGTTATATACACGAACTCGTTCTCAACATTGTTTCAAGAATGGCTGACATACGACGAGGCAAAAACTACGAACAAGTCGTTCGAAAACGTGTTCCTTGTACCTATGCCAAAGAATGTTGTAGACATAACTGTCGATTTGCGTGATAACCGTCAGAAAATTGTTACAACGATGACTCATGTCGTCAATCCGAACGATATATTGATCAGACACATCGGATTCAATTACGTTACGCCATACATCACATTGCAAGCGGCAGAAGACACAACGAAGTGTATTCATATTGCATACGTCGCAGAAGGCTACAGCAAAGACGAAATGTCTACATTCTTGGAGGATGCCCGCATCGCAACAGAGGCACTTTTCGAGCATGAACCGTTCAAGTCGAAGCGCAACCGCTTTAACATAATTGCTGTGGAGTCAACATCTGAAGACTCCGGTACAAGTGTTCCTTCAAAAGGTGTATGGAAGAATACAGTTTTGGGTAGCCATTTCGATACGTTCTATTCAAACAGATACCTCACAACGCTCAATCTGAAGAACCTGCACGACGCACTTGCCGGCACTCCGTACGAACATATAATCGTATTGGTGAACACTTCCGAATACGGCGGTGGCGGCATATTGAACTCGTACAATCTTAGTATGACACACCATCCGCTTTACAAGCAGGTCGTTGTGCATGAATTCGGTCATAGTTTCGCAGGATTGGCTGACGAATATGCCTACGAGCAGGAGGCGTTGCCGATGTATCCACATGATGTAGAGCCTTGGGAGAAGAACATAACAACACTCGTTGATTTCCACGATAAATGGGAGAAACTCATTGCTCCGACAACACCGATACCAACACCGGTTGACTTCTACGGCAAGAAAACCAAGAAGAACAAGAAGAATGCAAAGCTGCAGCATCCGTTAGGTGTATATGAAGGTGCAGGCTACAGTATGAAAGGTGTCTATCGTCCATCGTTCGACTGCCGTATGCGCAGCAATGCCCACCCCGACTTCTGTCCGGCTTGCCAGAAAGCGCTCAACGAACTGATCGATTTCTATACAGAATAATCCGCAATATATGAATATATCAAAAAGAACCAGATTGGCTTTATTGGTATGTTTCATCTCTCTTTTATCTACTGTTAATGCACATAGCCGTGCACATATACATATATACAAATCGTCAACCGAGCAGACAGATGCCGAAAAGCTGTCGAGGGCTGTCGATTACTTTCAAAGCGGCAAGTTCCATGAGGCGCTGATATGGTTCTCAAAACTTGACAGCAAGTACAAGTTGAACCCACGTTTTCAGGCTTATATGGGCGTTTGTTGCTATTACGACGGCGAATATGAGCGGGCGGTAGCGACTTTAGAGCCGATACTGACCAAACTGAATGCGTTTGCCCCACACGAATTGGCAGTATATTACTATTGTGTGGCAGAAAGTTATTTTCGTCTGAAGAAGTATATAGACGCTGTGCCGCTGTTCGAGAAGCATACATTGCTCTGTTATAACAATGAGAAAGGCGATTCGCTGTTGCGTATCGGTATGTGTTACAAGCACATGCGCGACATCGAAAATGCTCAGGAATACTTCATCGAAGCGCTGGCATACTATCGCAGATACAACAATCAAGACAAGTTAAACTATATAGAAAGAGAGTTAAAACAATTGGCTGACAATTAGTGGCATGTATTTTGCATGTACTATAATGCCTACATGTGCATAGGCAGAAGTTAAATATTTACGAACATAATTCAAGGATAATATATTAAATGACAAATTCGTTTTCACAAAGAGTATCAGAAAACCTATCTTTCAGCAGAGAAGAGGCTTTAAGGCTGTCTTCAGGTGCTATACGTCCCGAACATATTGTGCTTGGAATGTTGAGAGACAAGCAAAGTCCGCTGAAGGCCCTGCTTACGGGCGCCAATATAGATGTCGACAAGGTGAAGTTGCAGCTTGAGAAGAATATTCAAGAGGACAACTCTGCCGCAGCTTCGTCTGACAACGGAAACATTTCGCTCGACGAGCATGCTAACAACATTCTCAAATTATCAATACTTGAAGCCCGACTTCAGCATTCTAAGGAAGTGGACGTTGAGCATATCATACTTGCCATACTGCATGACAAAATGGCAAGTGGTGCCAAAAGCGTACTTCTTGAGAATGGTTTAACATACGAGAAAGCTATGAATTTTCTTATGCAAACAAACTCAAATGTCAAGAACGGCGTAGGATTGTCTGACGATGACGATAATCTGGTGTCGCATGACAATTTTTCTTCACATAACAACAAGAATCAGAGCGCTACTTCTGACACAACGAACAAACCAATGGGCGGCGGAACAGACAAGACACCAGTGCTTGACAAGTTCTCTACCGACCTCACACTTGCTGCAGTCCAGGGTAAACTCGACCTCGTAATCGGACGCGACAAGGAGATACAGCGTGTCACCGAGATACTGTGCCGTCGAAAGAAGAACAACCCTATACTTATCGGCGAACCTGGCGTTGGCAAGAGTGCCATTGCCGAAGGACTTGCCCAGCTTATCGCCCGCCGACGCACATCTCCGCTGCTATTCAACAAGCGCATCTTCCGTCTCGATATGACATCTATCGTAGCCGGAACGAAGTATCGCGGACAGTTCGAGGAGCGCATCCAGGCATTGCTGCACGAGTTGGAACAGAATCCTGACATCATTGTCTTCATCGACGAAATACATACTATAATAGGTGCAGGTAGCACGCCTGGCTCAATGGATGCTGCTAATATCATGAAGCCAGCGTTGGCTCGCGGTTTGGTACAATGTATCGGTGCCACAACGCTCGACGAGTATCGCAACTCTATCGAGAAGGATGGTGCTCTTGAGCGTCGTTTTCAGCGCGTAATGATAGAACCCTCTACCGAAGCAGAGACGCTCGACATTCTGAAGAACATCAAGGAGCGCTATGAGGACTATCATCATGTGCGCTATACCGACGAGGCGTTGGAGGCTTGCGTGAAACTGACTGGCAGATACGTCTCAGAGCGTGCGTTCCCCGACAAGGCTATTGACGCAATGGACGAGGTCGGCTCGAAGGTTCATCTGCAACATGCAGTAATTCCACCTTCAATAATTGAGAAGGAGAAGGAATTGGCAAACATCCATCAGTTGAAGATAGCGGCAGCAGACGACCAGAACTTTGAAGTGGCAGCTACTTACCGCGACCGCGAGACACAGCTTGAGAGCGAACTTAAGGTTCTGAACGACGAGTGGGTGGCTTCTGACGATGGACGCCGTGAGACAGTCACAGAGGCAGACGTCGCTAACGTGGTTTCTATCATGTCGGGCATACCCGTACAGCGAATTTCTGAATCGGAGAGTTGCGTGCTGAAGAACCTCGGCGACAGACTCAAGTCGGTTGTGGTTGCTCAGGACGACGCCATCGGCAAGATTGTGCGCAGCATACAGCGCAATCGCCTCGGACTTAAAGACCCTAACCGTCCGATCGGCGTATTCATGTTCCTCGGCTCAACCGGTGTAGGCAAGACATATCTTGCACAGACCTTGGCAGAGCTGATGTTCGGCACGAAGGACGCTCTTATTCGTATTGACATGAGCGAATACTCGGAGAAGTTCAATACCTCGCGTCTTGTAGGTGCGCCTCCGGGATATGTAGGCTACGGCGAAGGTGGACAGCTCACAGAGAAAGTACGCCGCCATCCCTACTCTATCGTTCTTCTTGATGAGGTGGAGAAGGCGCATGGCGATGTGTTCAACCTCTTACTGCAAGTGCTTGACGAGGGTCGCATGACTGACGGTAACGGCAGAATGGTCGACTTCCGCAATACGATCATTATCATGACCTCGAACACCGGCACACGCCAGCTTGTCGATTTCGGCAACGGCATAGGTTTCAACGCTGCGTTGCTTGACAATTCGAGCGAAAAGGCTAAGGAATATGCACGATCTGTGATACAAAAAAGTCTGGCACACCAGTTCGCGCCCGAGTTCCTCAACCGTCTCGACGAGATTATCACGTTCGACCAGCTCGACAATACAGCGATACGCAAGATTGTGGACATCGAGTTGTCTCGTCTGTTCAAGCGCATCAACGATATGGGCTATGCCGTTGAAATCAGCGACGAAGCAAAGACTCTGCTTGCAAACAAGGGCTACAGTCCGCAGTATGGAGCGCGTCCTCTGAAGCGTGCCATACAGACATACATCGAGGATGTGCTTTGCGAGTTGCTGCTCTCCGACGAGAAGAGAACAAGCAAAACCATTGCGATTGATGTTGATGGAGACGACAAGCTGAAAGTGGAGTTCAAGGAGAGTGCGGCTGAATAAGCTGTAACAGACAGAACAATTAGAAGAAAACGATTATGAGCAATAACAACAATCACCAACTGGGCGAAGCGCCTTGGTTGCATGTCATAATATCTACCGGTTTAGGTGTCGGTTTTTGGCCTTGGGGACCTGGTACACTCGGCGGTTTCGTTGCGCTACTCATCTGGATAGCCCTCTACTTCACGCTCTCTCCACTTTGGCTTGCCATAGCCACGGTTCTGCTTGTGGTAGGTACGCTATTTGTGGGCGTTTGGACAGACAACGTGATGGAACGCTACTGGGGCGAGGACCCTCGAACCGTAATCATCGACGAGTATTTCGGAACATGGGTGGCTACGCTTGCGGCCTTGTTCGTTGACGGTCCGTCGTATGTAGCCGTTTCTCTCGCAACGATAGGCTTTGTCTTGTTCCGCGTAATCGACATTACGAAACCGCTTGGCTGCCGTTGGGTAGACCGCCATATACACGGAGGTTGGGGCTGCATGCTCGACGATGCGTTGGCTGGCTTCTACGCCATTTGCTTGACTTTGATTATCAGGTACGCAGGTTTGGTAGAATACGTACACGACCTGCTTTCATAAATAGTTATGCTGTTTTTCATAACAATAACAACATAAGAAAAATAATTCCGCGTCGATTGGTACGAATGTTCGTATCAGTCGACGCGTTTAGTCTCTTTTATACCAACGCTTTGCTGGTACAACAAAGTCTTTATTGATTATTATGCGCGCTTTTGGCAGCGTCTTCACACAAAAGACAAGGTTGTCATAGGCATCTTGTACGTAGGTGTGCCCGAAAAGACTATCGCAATATGCACAACCGAAGGACATGCTGGCTCCATGATGATACTTGCTGTAGCGTGGTTTTATATCGCCAACCTTCAAATTCAATTCAGGATGAGCGCCGATGTATTGCTTTACGCCATCAACTATCTCAGCATAAAAGCAATCAATGCCACTTTCTATCTCTATTCCTTCTGCCGAAATCAACTTATTAATAAGATATATGTGATTCTTTTCGTGACACTTCCAGCAAATCTTCTGATAGAAACACACCTCAACATACTTCACCTTCATTGTTTCGGCATAACGTATGTTGCCTAAAATCATAGAACGAATGAAATCGTCAATCGGAAGCGAATGTTCTTCTTCCCTAATCTTATGAAGAAGGACACTTATTTCGCCGCGTATGTCCTGAATATAAAAGCAAGGCAGCTTGCTTAATACTATTTTTCTGAACGAAGGCATTAGCATCCAGCATCCGCACACGCGTTCCTGACGCATGGCAAGATATACCTCTTCCACATTGCGCGGCAAATTGCACACATTGAAGGCTATCTTGTATGGTCCGCAATCTACCAAGACATCGGCTTTCCATTTCTCCGTCTTCACTTTCGTTGTGAACGGAAATCCGATGTCTTTGCAAATTGATTGTATTGTATCTGTAACAAATGCTTTTTCCATAGGTCTGAGCTCGCCTTACTGGCACGGCTTGTATTGCGACATCATGCTGCGTATCTCGTTGGCTCTCTGTGCTGACAATGCAGGCACTCCTTCCAACTTATACTTCTCGCCGAGCTTTTCATATTTATACGTACCTAATGTGTGATAAGGCAGAATTTCTATCTTCTCAACACAATCGTAATGCGACACATGCTCACCAAGTTTGCGTAGCCACTCGTCATTGTCGGTCAGGTTTGGAACCACAACATGACGCACCCATGTCTTTATCTTACGTTCCTCAAGAATATCGAGGAAAGCAAGATTGTTGTTCTGCTTTACGCCGGTAAGCGTCGGATATAGCTCCGCGTCCATTGTCTTGATGTCCAACAATACAAGGTCTGTATTGTCCAACACCTTTAAGACCTTATCCGTAATGATAGCACCACTTGTGTCGAGCGCAGTATGCAAGCCTTCGGCGTGACAAAGTCTGAAAAACTCTGCCACAAACTCTGATTGCATCAACGGCTCTCCTCCAGAAACCGTTACACCACCGCTTTTAATGAACGAACGATACTTAACCACTTCGTCTCTCAACTGCTCGGGAGTGAACTCGTACTGGCATTTTCCGTTAGGATCCCATGTGTCCGGGTTGTGACAGAACTGGCATCTCAACGGACATCCCTGCATAAAAGTCACGAAGCGTACACCTGGCCCATCTACCGTGCCAAACGATTCAAAAGAGTGTATTCGTCCTATCATTTAACCCAACAGCTTTTCCAAAAACACATTAAGGTCAGAGTCGAGTCCTTCCATAAGATCCTTGCCGATAATGACAGTATCGTCGTCGGCGATATAAAGCTCGGCAACATTCTCCTTGTCCTCGTTCTCAAGCACAAAGCTGTAAGGCTTAAGAATGCCGAGGCTGTCGGCTAATGCAGACTGTGCCGAGAGCGTAGCCATAAGCGTCTGCTCCACACCTGTATAGAAGTCCTCGTCGTTATTGTTTATCCATTGCTCTACAACGCAACGTGTAACCTCGTTGTCGTCGTCGTCGAACGCCAACATCTCGCCGCTGCCTTGAGAGACACGCACATGAATATCCGTAACGACAGAAGCGTCGTCGCGCGGAGGAAATTTCTGAGCAATTTTCTTCAAGAAGCGCTCTATCTGCTGTGTTGTTTGTTCGGTTGCTTTTTCCATTTCGATTTTGTTTAGATTATTATTTATGTAGAGATATTGCAAGTTGGGTGAAATGAAGTAAGTTTCACTTTACGTTGTGCATACTATCATCTGCAAATATACGCCTTTTTATTAACAACGCAAACAAATTGTGGAAAAATATCTGCGTTTTATTTGTCATTACGAATTATAATATTAATTTTGTGGTAAACTAAAGCGATATATGTTCAATACAGACGCTTATAATTAATTTCATTAAGATTGTAATTAATAGACTATAAAACTTATTTAGTATTATGAAACAAACAATTTTGGTAACTGGCGGTACGGGCTTTATCGGTTCGCATACAACAGTGGAGCTCATTGAAGCAGGTTACAAGGTAGTAATTGTTGACGACCTCTCAAACTCAAAGATCGAGGTTCTTGATGGTATCGAGAAGATTACTGGCGTTCGCCCTGCATTCGAGCAGGTAGACCTTCGCGACAAGGCTGCTACAGAGGCTGTGTTTGCAAAGTATCCTGACATTCAGGGTATCATCCACTTTGCTGCTTCTAAGGCGGTTGGCGAGAGCGTGCAGAAACCATTGCTCTACTATCGCAACAATATCGTGTCGCTCTTAAACTTGCTTGAGCTTATGCCAAAGTATGACGTTAAGGGCATCATCTTCTCTTCAAGCTGCACTGTATATGGTCAGCCGAAGCCAGAAAACCTCCCCGTTACAGAGGATGCTCCTCACCAGAAGGCAACATCTCCTTATGGCAACACAAAGGAAATCAACGAGCAGATTATTGCCGACTATATTCACAGCGGTGCCTCTATCAAGAGTGTCGTTCTCAGATACTTCAACCCGATTGGTGCTCACCCGTCTGCAGAAATCGGCGAGTTGCCTAACGGCGTGCCTAACAACCTCATTCCTTTCGTGACACAGACAGCTATCGGCATACGCAAGGAGCTTACTATCTTCGGTAACGACTACAATACTCCTGATGGCACTTGTATCCGCGACTACATTTATGTAGTAGACCTCGCAAAGGCTCACGTTGCAGCAATGGCTCGCGTGCTCGACAAGGAGACCGAACCGATTGAATACTTCAATATCGGCACCGGCAATGGTAACTCTACACTCGAAATCGTTGAGACATTCGAGAAGGCTACTGGCGTTAAGCTCAACTGGAAGTTCGGTCCGCGTCGTGAGGGCGATATCGAAAAGATCTGGGGCGACTGCTCAAAGGCAAACAAGGTGTTGGGTTGGAAGGCTGAGTCTAACCTTGCTGATGTGCTTGCTTCTGCTTGGAAGTGGCAGCTAAAGCTCCGCGAAGACGGCGTAATGTAATAGGCTTTAAGTGGTTGTGGCTTCTTGTCATAACCACTATGACTTATATAAATGAAATAAGGCTACAGCAGAAAAGCTGTAGCCTTTTATTTGTTATTAAAGTAATGCTTAATATTCTGATCCTTCGGACTTTATAACACTTGGCCCGTCAATCACTTCAGGGGTATTGTTTCCACGGTTCACGTCGTCATATACTTTTCGCAAGTCCTCATATCGAATGCTGATGTCGCGGTTTACGGGTCGGTCTTTATCAAGCAGACTATGTGAGAAAAGCCACTCGTAGGTCTTGCGCAGATAGAACAAACGAGCCGGTGCACCGTGGTTTGCGCCCTGCCACCAATCGTATAGCAAACGCGTATCATTACCGCTTTCCTTCAGTTTCTCTACAACCACTTTAGACTGCTTTATAGGCACCGCACGGTCTGCTGTGCCATGTATTATCCAGAACGGCAACTTGCCCAATCCGCTCACGTCTTTCAAGGACGAACCGCCGCAGAATGCCATTCCTGCTGCTATGCGGTCGGGATACGTTGCACAAACATCCATTGTGCCATATCCGCCCAAACTCATGCCGAGCACATACACACGGGTTGTGTCACAAGCATAGTTGCGCTTCACCCAATCGAACACATCCATTATCTTCTTAGGGTTCCAAGCGCCGCCAGGGTTCTGCGGAACAATAGTCAGCGCTTCAATCTCGCGACCCTTTACGATAGCGTCAAGCGGTCCGTAGCGACGCACACGATTAAGATTTCTGCCGCAAAGGCTCGCTCCGTGGAGGAATATGATCACCGGAGTATGCTCCTGCGAATAGAAGTAGTCGATAGGTGTGTACACCCAGAAGTTGTAGCCGTTAGGAATTGAATCTTTAACCGGTCTGAGGAAGTCGTAAGCCGACATGTGCAATGCCGAGAACGCCAAGAATATAGTAAATAGTATCTTTTTCATAAATAATGTTCGTATTTGGAACGATAAATCTGTGGAAGCGAAATTACCATTTATATTTCTAACAGCGAAATTTAACTAATATCTTTACCACAGATTAATAGGCTTTCACCTTTTTTAGTAAGCAAATTATGATAATATACCACGTAATAAATAAATAATATGTACCTTTGCAAAAACAATAACACCGATATGGAAGTAATTAAAACCGATATTGAAGGAGTGGTTATTATTGAACCACGCATTTTCAAGGATGCTCGAGGATATTTCTTCGAGAGTTTTTCACAGCGAGAGTTTGACGAAAAGGTAGGCCACATAGAGTTTTGTCAGGACAATGAGAGCATGTCGTCGTATGGCGTGATGCGTGGTCTTCATTTCCAGCGCCCGCCATTCACACAGAGTAAGCTCGTAAGATGTGTGAAAGGTGCCGTTCTTGATGTTGCTGTAGACATAAGAAAAGGTTCGCCAACATACGGCAAGCATGTGGCTGTAGAGTTGACAGAGGACAACCATCGCCAGTTCTTTATCCCTAAAGGCTTCGCTCACGGTTTTGCGGTGTTGAGCGAAACAGCCGTATTCCAGTATAAATGCGACAACTTCTATCATCCGGAAGCTGATGGCGGCATATCTATTCTCGACAAATCGTTAGGCATCGACTGGCGCATACCTACCGACAAGGCTATCTTGAGCGAGAAAGACACTAAGCATGCTCTGCTGAAAGACTTCGATTCTCCGTTTACTTTTTAAATATCTATAACTATGAACATATTAGTAACTGGTGCCAACGGTCAGCTCGGACACGAAATGCAGCGCGTGGCACTTGGTAGCAAACACCATTATATATTTACTGATGTAGCTGATGGCTACGAACAGCTCGACATCACCAATATTGACGCCGTACGTGCGATGGTAAAGGAGCGCAACGTGAATGTTATTGTCAACTGCGCAGCCTACACCAACGTAGACAAAGCAGAAACCGACTACGACTTTGCCAATCTGCTAAACAATACAGCTGCGGGCAATCTTGCTACAGCCATGAAGGAAGCAGACGGCACGCTTATACACGTGAGCACCGACTATGTATTCCAGGGCGATCGTAATGTGCCGTGCCGTGAGGATTGGGAGACAAATCCGCTCGGCGTTTATGGCAAGACAAAGCTCGCAGGCGAGAAGTCGATAGAGGCCACAGGATGCAACCATATCATCATACGTACAGCATGGCTCTATTCGCAGTGGGGCAAGAACTTTGTAAAGACGATGCAGATGCTCACCTCTACAAAAGACTCACTCAAGGTCGTATTCGACCAGGTAGGCACCCCGACATTTGCGGGCGATCTTGCTGATGTTATCTCACATATAATCGAAACAGAACAACTTGACAAGACCGGCATCTACCACTTCTCTAACGAAGGCGTATGCTCATGGTTCGACTTTGCGAAGGTTATATGCGAACTTTCTGGCAACACTTGCGACATCCAGCCTTGCTACAGCGAGGAGTTCCCGAGTCCGGTAAAGCGTCCGCACTTCTCTGTGCTCGACAAGTCGAAACTCAAAGCTACATTCGGTGTAAAGGTTCCCTACTGGACCGATTCACTGAAAGTGTGCATCAAGCAGCTTGCAGAAGCAAACAACAAATAAGCATATCACATACTAAATTAGTAAATAATATGAAGAATATCATCATTACAGGCGGTGCCGGTTTTATCGGCTCACATGTTGTTCGACTTTTTGTCAACAAGTATCCGGAGTATAACATCATAAACCTCGACAAACTCACATATGCTGGCAACCTCGCCAACCTGAAGGACATCGAGGACAAAGAGAACTACACATTCGTTAAGGGTGACATCTGCGACTTCGAGATGGTTCTCGAACTCATGAAGAAGCACAAGGTTGACGGCATTATCCACCTTGCTGCAGAGAGCCACGTAGACCGCTCTATAAAGGATCCGTTCACCTTCGCACGCACTAACGTGATGGGCACATTGTCGTTGCTTCAGGCTGCGAAGATATATTGGGAGAGCCTTCCAGAGAAGTACGAGGGCAAGCGCTTCTACCACATCTCTACAGATGAAGTTTATGGTGCGCTCGAACTTACAAACCCGGAAGGTATTGAGTCGCCGTTCACAACAAAAGCTTCTTCTGCTCACCACCATGCTTACGGCACAGAGTTCTTCCTTGAGACCACCAAGTATAACCCCCATTCGCCCTACTCTGCCGCAAAGGCAAGCAGCGACCACTTTGTACGCGCTTTCCACGACACATACGGCATGCCGACCATCGTGACCAACTGCTCCAACAACTATGGCCCGTACCAGTTCCCGGAGAAACTCATCCCGCTCTTCATCAATAATATCCGTCATCGCAAGCCGCTGCCGGTATACGGCGAGGGTCTGAACGTACGCGACTGGTTGTACGTAGAGGACCACGCTCGCGCTATCGACCTTATCTTCCATAAGGGCAAGGTGGCTGACACATATAATATCGGCGGTTTCAACGAGTGGAAGAACATCGACATCATCCACGTCCTTATCAAAACCGTCGACCGTCTGCTCGGTCGTAAGGAAGGTGAAGACCTCAACCTCATCACTCATGTTACCGACCGTATGGGCCACGATATGCGCTACGCTATCGACTCACGCAAATTGCAGAAGGAACTCGGTTGGGAGCCGAGCCTGCAGTTTGAAGAAGGCATTGAGAAGACCGTGCGCTGGTATCTTGACAATCAGGAGTGGATGGACAACGTGACGTCTGGCGATTATCAGAACTATTACGAGTCAATGTACAAGAATAGATAAGCAATTATGAACATCGGATTTGATAACGAGAAGTATCAGAACATTCAGTCGGAGCACATCAAGGAGAGAATTTCGCAGTTTGATGGAAAATTGTACCTCGAACTTGGTGGCAAACTTTTCGACGACCATCATGCAAGCCGCGTGCTGCCGGGTTTTCAGCCCGACAGCAAGTTGCGCATGTTTCAGAAGATAAGTGACAGCATAGAGATAGTGATTGTCATTAGTGCTGCCGACATTGAGAAGAACAAGAAGCGCGCCGACCTTGGCATCACCTACGACGAGGATGTGCTACGTTTGCGCAGCGAGTTCCAGAACCGTGGCTTTATGGTCGGTTCGGTTGTCATCACTCATTACAACGGACAGCCCGCCGCAATCGCCTTCAAGCAGCGTCTTGAGCGCAGCAACATCAAGACCTACTGCCACTACCTCATTGAGGGCTACCCGCATGACGTCAAGCTCATTGCTTCAGACAACGGCTTCGGAAAGAACGACTACGTAAAGACCGAGCGTCCGCTGGTTATCGTGACCGCACCGGGCCCGGGCAGCGGCAAGATGGCTGTATGTCTTAGCCAGCTCTATAACGAGAACAAGCACGGCGTAAGAGCGGGCTATGCAAAGTTTGAGACATTCCCGGTTTGGAACCTTCCGTTGAAGCACCCAGTGAACATCGCATACGAGGCAGCAACGGCAGACCTTAACGACGTCAACATGATTGACCCATTCCATCTTGAGGCTTACAACAAGATTGCGGTGAACTATAACCGCGACATCGAGATTTTCCCCGTATTGAACGCTCTCTTCGAAGGCATCTACGGCGAGAATCCATACAAGTCGCCGACAGACATGGGCGTGAATATGGTAGGCTTCTGCATCAGCGACGACAAGGTTTGCTGCGAGGCATCGAAGAACGAGATTATCCGCCGCTACTATGAGGCTACAAATAAGCTGGCTCTCGGCGCATGCAACGAAGGAGAAATCAGCAAGATACAGATGCTGTTCAACCAGGCGAAGATAACAACCGACTTCCGTCGCACCACCGTTGCAGCACGCGAGTGTCTGGAGCGTACCGGACACACATCTTCGGCTATCGAGCTTGAGGATGGCACTATCATCACCGGCAACTCAAGTCCGCTGTTGGGCTGTAGCGCCGCCCTTCTGCTTAACGTGACGAAGCATCTTGCCGGAATCGACCATACAACAAAGCTCATTCCGCAGTCGATGATTGAGCCGATACAGTATACCAAGACCAATTATCTTGGCGGTCACAACCCTCGTCTGCATACCGACGAGGTGCTCGTGGCGCTCTCTGTGCTCTCTGAGAACGACGAGAACTGCCGCAAGGCATTGGAACAATTGCCTAAGCTGCGTGGCTGTCAGGTTCATTGCACGGTTATGCTGAGCGAAGTGGACAGAAAGATATTCAAGAAACTGGGCATCGGTCTCACATGCGAACCGGTTTTGAAGACAAAGACGCGTTAGTTTCTGCCGTAAACAAGGCAAAAATGCAAACAAAGACATCGTGCTACAAGCATATATAATAATGTGTATACAAAGAAGGGCTGAATTCCTTATGCGGAATTCAGCCCTTCTTTGTATACTATCTCAGTACCTGTGTTTGGTACTTGAGTTCTCCGATACATGTAATAGCATTACCCGACACCGGTAATAAAGTTACCAGATACAGGTAATCGACTTACCAGATACGGGTAACATACTACTTGCGCGGAACAAGTTTCAGTTCGGTAGGTATCTTCACCCATTTGCGGTTGACAACAATCTTGATGCGACTACAACTCTTTTGCTTAAGCACATACGAACCATCCTCAGGATTGTAGGTGAGAGTGGCGGTGAGATCTTCAGACCCGTAATCGTTGACAATCTCGAGAGTAGCGCTATTCTTGCCGTCAATCTTGGCAGACGTGATTAGCCATTTGCGTTGGTCGCGCTTGGCTCCGAAGTAGCCGGGTATCTCTCCGAAAAGCTCTTGATCTGGAACAAGTACGTTGTTTTCATACAAATTTATGTCCATATACACCTTAAATTCATCGTTGTAAATGTACGTATGGAACACTTTGTCGCTCTGCGCTGTAAGTTTAACAGACACAAGGAGCACAAACATAAGGATGAATAACTTTTTCATATTGTTAATTTGTTTGTTTTAACATTGTGTAAAAATATGAGATTGTAAGATATGTGCTTAACTCTGCGCAAAAGTATTAAATTTACATCAAGAATACGGCTGTTTTGCAAAAAAAGAGAGCATAAAAATCGTTTTTTTATCTTTAAAATAGTATTTTTGCAAGCGACATTAAACTTTTTTATGAAAAAAGAGAATTTATTTCCAGACTACATTTTTGAATCGAGTTGGGAAGTTTGCAATAAGGTAGGAGGCATTTATACAGTGCTTTCCACAAGAGCCAAGACGCTTGTAGAGCAGCTTGGTGACAAACTCATCTTTATTGGTCCTGACTGTTGGGGTGAAAAAACAAGTCCGTATTTCGCCGAAGACGACAAACTCTTCGCTTCGTGGAGAAAGAAGGCAGAGAAAGAAGGCTTGAAAGTAAAGATAGGCAGATGGACGGTGCCGGGCAATCCGGTAGCCATACTCGTCGACTTCAATCAGTATTATGCTAAGAAGGACATGATATACGGTCAGCTTTGGGAGAAGTACCACGTTGACAGCCTTCACGCATACGGCGACTACGACGAGGCTTCGATGTTCTCGTACGCAGCGGGGCTTGTTGTGGAGAGTTTCTATAACAGCGAAATCAGCAAGCCTAAAGCTAAGAAGCAAGCTAAGGTTATTTATCATGCTAACGAGTGGATGACTGGTTTGGGCGCACTCTACATCAACGACCGCGTGCCGCAGATTGCAACCATCTTCACCACACATGCTACAAGTATCGGACGCAGTATTGCCGGCAACAACAAGCCGCTCTACGAATACCTTGAGGCATACAACGGCGACCAGATGGCTGCCGAGCTGAACATGGAGAGCAAACACTCTATTGAGAAGCAGACAGCGCTCCACGTTGACTGCTTCACAACTGTGAGCGATATAACAGCCACAGAATGCAAGGAGCTTATGGACAAGCCGGTGGACGTAGTGCTGCCGAACGGCTTCGAAGACGACTTCGTGCCACAGGGCAAGACTTTCGACAAGAAGCGTGCCGCAGCCCGCAAGCGTCTGCTCGACATAGCACGTGCTCTCTCTGGCGACGAGATTGAAGACGACGCAATCATCATCTCTACAAGCGGACGCTACGAATGGCGCAACAAGGGCATTGATGTCTTCATCGATGCTATGAATCGTCTGCGCACCAATGCAGAGAACCTTAAGAAGGACATAGTTGCCTTCATCGAAGTGCCGGCATGGGTGAATTGTGCACGCGAAGACTTGGCAGAGCGTTTGGCTGCTATGGAGAAAGGTGAGAAATTCGACACTCCGCTCCCTACCCCAGTCATCACTCATTGGCTGAACGAGCAACAGAACGACCGTGCATTGGGCATGATGAACTGGCTCGGCATGCACAACGCCAATGGCGAACGCGTAAAGTTGGTGTTCATTCCGTGCTACCTCACAGGCGAGGACGGCATTGTGAACCTTTCTTATTATGACACTATCCTGGGCAACGACCTCTGCATCTACCCGTCTTACTACGAGCCGTGGGGCTACACTCCGCTGGAGGCTACGGCGTTCAAGGTGCCGTGCATCACAACCGACCTTGCAGGCTTCGGCCTTTGGGCAAACAGCGTTATTGGCAAGGAAGGCACCATCGAGGATGGCGTGGAGGTAATCCACCGCACAGACTACAACTACAATGAGGTGGCTGACAGCATCAAGGCGGCTGTTGAGAAGTACGCCAATGCTACGAAGCAGAAGCAGGGACGCATACGCAACAAGGCACGCGCTCTGGCAGAGAACGCATTGTGGAGCAAGTTCATTACATATTACTATGAAGCATACGACATCGCGCTGCGCAAGGCGGAGGCAAGATGCTCGAAAGCTGGCGAGTAATTAAAAGGTAAGAAAAATACAACTATATAAATAATAATTAATAACTTATGAAAATCAAAGCAGACTATGCTAACGCTCCTCAGTGGAAGGAGGTAAACGTCAAGTCTACACTTCCCTCAGAGTTGAAGTGTCTTGATGAGCTCGCACACAACATGTGGTGGGCGTGGAACTATGAGGCTCGCAACATGTGGAAGAGCCTTGACAGCGATCTCTATGAAGAGGTTGGTCACAACCCGGTAATGCTTCTCGACCGCCTGAGCTATGAGCGCAAGGAGGCTATCGTGAAGGATAAGGCCATCATGGAATCGGTTAAGCAGGTATACAAGAAGTTCCGCGACTACATGGATGTTGAGCCAGACGCAACACGTCCATCTGTGGCTTACTTCTGTATGGAGTACGGTATCAACCAGGTTGTGAAGATCTACTCTGGTGGTCTCGGTATGCTTGCAGGCGACTATATGAAGGAGGCTTCTGACTCTAACGTAAACATGTGCGGTGTAGGCTTCCTCTATCGTTACGGCTACTTCAAGCAGACTTTGTCTATGGACGGTCAGCAGATCGCTAAGTACGACGCTCAGAACTTCAACTCTCTGCCGGTAGAGCGCGTGCTCGACGAGAACGGCCAGCCGATGGTTGTTGACGTACCTTACAAGAACTATCAGGTTCACGCATACGTATGGGCTATGAACGTTGGTCGCATCAAGCTCTACTTGCTCGATACAGACAACGATATGAACTCTGAGTTCGACCGCCCGATTACTCACGCTCTCTATGGTGGCGACAACGAGAACCGTCTGAAGCAGGAGATTCTCCTCGGTATCGGCGGTATACTCACACTCAAGAAGCTCGGCATCAAGAAGGAGATCTACCACTGCAACGAGGGCCACGCAGCTCTCTGCAACCTCCAGCGTCTTATCGACTACATTAAGGAAGGTCTGTCGTTCAACGAGGCTCTCGAGCTCGTTCGCGCTTCTTCACTCTATACTGTTCACACTCCGGTACCGGCTGGTCACGACTACTTCGACGAGTCGCTCTTCGGCAAGTACATGGGCGGTTATCCGCAGATGCTCGGCATCACATGGGACGAGTTCATTGGCATGGGTCGTACAAACCCTGAGGATCACTCAGAGCGCTTCTGTATGTCAACCTTCGCTTGCAACACTTGTCAGGAGGTTAACGGCGTAAGTAAGCTCCACGGTTGGGTGAGCCAGCGCATGTTTGCTCCGATCTGGAAGGGTTACTATCCTGAGGAGAGCCACGTAGGCTACGTAACAAACGGCGTTCACTTCCCGACATGGACTGCTACAGAGTGGCGCAAGGTATACGCTAAGTATTTCGACAAGAACTACATCTACGACCAAAGCAACGAGAACCTGTGGCACGCTATCTACAATGTGCCCGACGCAGAGATTTGGGAGACACGTATGGCGCTGAAGAAGAAGCTCGTTAACTACATCCGCGAGAAGTTCGCTGCTACATGGTTGAAGAACCAGGGCGACCCTTCACGTGTTGTTGCCCTTCTCGATAGCATCACACCGAACGCTCTCTACATCGGCTTCTGCCGCCGCTTCGCTACATACAAGCGTGCTCACCTCCTCTTCACCGACCTGGAGCGTCTTTCTAAGATCGTGAACAACCCGGAGCGTCCGGTTAAGTTCATCTTCTCTGGTAAGGCTCACCCGGCTGACGGTGCTGGTCAGGGTCTGATCAAGAAGATCTTCGAGATAAGCCAGCGTCCTGAGTTCCTCGGCAAGATCATCTTCCTCGAGGACTACGACATGCAGCTCGCTCGTCGCCTTGTTTCTGGCGTTGATATTTGGATGAACACTCCGACACGTCCGCTCGAGGCTTCAGGTACATCAGGCGAGAAGGCAGAGATGAACGGCGTTGTAAACCTCTCAGTTCTCGACGGCTGGTGGGTTGAAGGCTACCGCGAGGGTGCAGGTTGGGCTCTCAAGCAGGAGCGCACATACCAGAACCAGGGCTATCAGGATCAGCTCGACGCAGCTACTATCTACTCGCTGCTTGAGAACGAGATTCTGCCGCTCTACTACAACCGTAACGAGCAGGGCTTCAGCGAGGGTTGGATCAAGACAATCAAGAACTCTATCGCAACTATCGCTCCTCACTATACAATGAAGCGTCAGCTTGACGACTACTATGACAAGTTCTACAGCAAGGAGGCAGCTAACTTCAAGAAGCTTGCAGCCAACAATAACCGTCTCGCTAAGGAGCTCGCTGCTTGGAAGGAGACCGTTGCTGAGCGTTGGGACGCTATCCGCGTGGTTAGCAAAGACGACTCTGCACTCAGCGCAGCTGAGACTGGTAAAGAGTACACTCTCCGCTACGTTATCGACGAGCAGGGCTTGAACGACGCAGTAGGTCTTGAGCTTATATCTATCAAGACTGACAAGAATGGTGAGGATCACATCTTCAGCAAGCGCGAGTTCAAGATGGTAGGTCGCGAGGGCAACAACTACACATTCGAGGCTACATTCGAGCCTGACGTAGCTGGTGCATTCAAGAGCTGCGTACGTATGTACCCGAAGAACGAGAACCTCGTTCATCGTGAGGACTTCTGCTACGTTAAGTGGCTTGACTAATAACATTCAAGTTGACGAGTATACAAGTATACGAGTTGACATGTAAATAAGAAGACGAGTAGACGAATAAGCGTTTTTGTGGCATTCTATAATTGCTGTCAATAACGCTTATCTGTCTGCTCGTTTTTGCATTATATGCCCCATCTAATATAAAACTCAGTTAATCAGGTATTCAATTTGTTAAACTTTTTAAATTTTATATTGCCTAATATACCTAATAATATAAATAATTTGTACCTTTGCAGCCGATTTAGTCCGTAAAGGCTCAAAGAAGTTGCGGCACGATGCTTGCACGCCTTGCGGAAAAACCCGTTTATATAAATAAATAAATGTACGCAATCGTAGAGATTAACGGTCAGCAGTTCAAGGCAGAGCAGGGCAAGAAGCTCTTCGTTCACCACATCAAGGACGCTCAGGAAGGCCAGACTGTTGAATTCAACAAGGTACTGCTTGTTGACAAGGAAGGTTCAGTACAGGTAGGTGCACCTGCCGTAGAAGGTGCTAAAGTTGTATGTGAAGTTGTGAATCCTCTTGTAAAGGGTGACAAGGTCATCGTATTCAAGATGAAGCGTCGCAAGGACTATCGCAAGAAGAATGGTCACCGCGCACAGTTCACAGAAGTTGCAATCAAAGAAGTAATCGCTTAAATTTAGGAGGAACAAGAAATGGCACATAAGAAAGGTGTAGGTAGTTCTAAGAACGGACGTGAATCAGCTTCTCAAAGATTAGGCGTTAAAATCTGGGGTGGCCAGAAGTGCATCGCAGGCAACATCATCGTTCGCCAGCGCGGTACAAAGCACAACCCGGGCCTGAACGTAGGTATTGGTAAGGATGACACACTCTATGCATTGGTTGACGGCGTCGTTAACTTCCGCAAGGGTCGCAAGGACAAGAGCACTGTGTCTGTAATACCTGAAGCAGAGGCTTAAATTTAATAAAAAAACTATTCCAAACAAACATATTAATCCCAATCCTCATACACTTGAGGATTGGGATTAATGCTTTTTATACATTACTACCCTTCTGTACACTAATAAATTCTTAGTTTTTTATTAGTTTTTATGCCGTAAGAAATATTTTTTATGTAATTTTGTATCTCGAAAAAGATAACGAAGAATTTTATAATTAATATTTCAGATATGCTTACACTTAAACTCATCAGTGAGGAAACAGAACGTGTTATCCGCGGTTTGAACAAGAAGCACTTCAAGGGTGCTGAGGAAGCCATTAACGAAGTGCTCGCAATCGACAAGCGTCGTCGCGAGACACAGCAGGAACTTGACTCGAACCTTGCAGAAGCAAAGAAGATGGCAGCCCAAATCGGTACTCTTATGAAACAGGGCAACAAAGAAGAGGCTGAAGAAATAAAGAAAAAAGTATCTTCTCTTAAAGAAGTGAACAAACAGCTTGAAGAAACAAAGGCACAGGCAGAGAAAGACCTCGTGGCTAAGCTTTGCACTATTCCTAACATCCCGAACGATGATGTTCCGGAAGGCAAGGACGCAAGCGACAATGTTGTCGTTAAGGAAGGTGGTGAAATGCCGAATCTCCCGGAGGACGCTATGTGCCACTGGGATCTTTGCAAAAAGTTCAATCTTATCGACTTTGATTTGGGCGTTAAGATTACAGGTGCCGGTTTCCCTATCTATATAGGCAAAATGGCTCGCTTGCAGCGTGCTCTTGAGGCGTTCTTCCTTGATGAAGCTCGCAAGAGTGGCTACCTTGAGGTACAGCCTCCTTACGTTGTGAACGAGGCTTCTGGTTACGGTACCGGTCAGCTTCCTGATAAGGAGGCTCAGATGTACCAGTGCCAGCTCGACAACCTCTACCTTATCCCTACAGCCGAGGTGCCAGTAACAAACATCTTCCGCGACGAGATACTCGACGAGAAAGATCTGCCTATCAAGCGTTGCGCTTACTCTGCTTGCTTCCGTCGTGAGGCTGGATCTTACGGCAAGGACGTTCGCGGTCTGAACCGTCTGCATCAATTCGACAAGGTAGAAATTGTACGCATCGACAAGCCTGAGCATTCATACCAGTCGCTCAACGAGATGCTCGACCATGTAGAGGGCCTGCTTAAGAAGCTCGAACTCCCCTACCACATCCTGCGTCTTTGCGGTGGTGACATGAGCTTCACATCTGCTATCTGCTACGACTTCGAGGTATGGAGCGCCGCACAGAAGCGTTGGCTTGAGGTTTCTTCCGTATCTAACTTCGAGAGCTATCAGGCAAATCGTCTGCATTGCCGCTATCGCAATTCGGAGACAAAGAAGACCGAGCTTTGCCACACTCTCAATGGTTCTGCACTTGCTTTGCCACGTATAGTGGCTGCAATCATCGAGAACAACCAGACACCTGAAGGCATCCGTGTACCGAAGGTACTCGTACCATACTGCGGTTTCGAGATGCTCGACGATAAGAACTTTTAATTAATTACAACAGAGATTTGAGAGTTAAGATTTGCACGTTGCGAAAGCGTATGATATTTACACGTATAACAACAGGCAGTCGTAGCTCTCAAATTTTTGTTTTAATTCATCTACAAAGCAAACATCAACAAATCTAATCCGTTACTACCTATGAACAAAATTGTCCTTAAAAAGCAACTTTCTGAAAAGGTATTCCTTTTTGAAATCGAAGCACCATTGATTGCCAAGAGCCGTAAAGCTGGTAACTTCATTATCGTCAGAGTTGGCGAGAATGGCGAGCGTGTGCCGCTTACTATTGCTGATGCAAGCATTGAGCGTGGCACTATCACTATTGTGGTGCAGAAAGTTGGATTGTCATCAACCAAGCTGTGCGATCTTAACGAGGGCGACTACATCACCGACGTTGTAGGACCGCTCGGCAACCCTACCCATATAGAAAACTTCGGAACTGTAGTATGTGCTGGTGGTGGCGTAGGCGTAGCACCTATGCTTCCTATCATCCGTGCGTTGAAGGCTGCTGGCAACCGTGTGCTTTCGGTTATCGCAGGTCGTTCTAAAGAACTTGTTATTCTCGAAGACGAAGTTCGCCAGAGTTCTGACGAACTCATCATCATGACCGACGATGGTTCGTATGGCGAAAAGGGTGTTGTGACCGTAGGTATCGAGAAGTTCATCACTCAAGAGGAGCATGTGGACAAGGTGTTCGCAATCGGTCCTCCTATCATGATGAAGTTCTGCTGCCTCATGGCACAGAAGTATAACGTACCGGTTGAGGTATCGCTCAATACTATCATGGTTGACGGCACGGGCATGTGCGGTGCTTGCCGACTCTCTATTGGCGGCAAGACCAAGTTCGTATGTATCGACGGACCGGAATTTGACGGTTCGCTTGTCGATTGGGACGAGATGTTCAAGCGTATGGGCACTTTCCGCGATGCAGAATGCGAAGAGATGGAGCATTACGAAGAGCATTTGCGTGGCTTTGCAAAGCAAGAGGAACTTCACAGTTGCGAGACTTGCATGGATGTAGAGCCGACAACCGAGACCATCGAAGAACTCACCAATCGCGATTCTGAATGGCGTAAGGAGCTTCGAGCTGCAATGAAGCCTGCAGAGCGCAAGGCTATAGAGCGTGTAACAATGCCTGAGCTTGACCCAGTATATCGTGCAACCACACGTACCGAGGAAGTAAACAAGGGCTTGACAAAGCAGATGGCTGTACGCGAGGCTCATCGTTGTCTCGACTGCGGAAAGCCAGCTTGTGTAGAAGGCTGCCCGGTTAACATCAATATACCGTCGTTCATCAAGAACATCGAACGTGGACAGTTCCTCGCTGCTGCCAAGGTTCTTAAGAGCACATCTGCTCTGCCTGCTGTCTGCGGTCGTGTATGTCCGCAGGAGAAGCAATGCGAGAGCAAGTGTATCCATCTGAAGATGAACGAACCGGCTGTAGCTATCGGCTACCTGGAGCGTTTCGCAGCCGACTTCGAGCGCGAAAGCGGCAACATCGCTCTGCCCGACCTTGCTCCGAAGAACGGCATAAAGGTGGCTGTAGTTGGTAGTGGTCCTTCAGGACTCAGCTTTGCTGGCGACATGGCGAAGAAGGGCTACGAGGTTCATGTCTTCGAGGCGTTGCACGAGATTGGCGGCGTATTGAAATATGGTATTCCAGAGTTCCGTCTGCCTAATCACATCGTGGATGTTGAGATAGAGAACCTGAAGAAGATGGGCGTTGAGTTCCATACCGACTGCATAGTTGGAAAGACGATAACTGTCGACCAGCTCGAATCTGAAGGTTTCAAGGGCATCTTCGTAGGCTCGGGCGCAGGCCTGCCTAACTTCATGAACATCAAGGGCGAGAATGCGCTGAACATCATGTCGTCTAACGAATACCTTACTCGTGTCAACCTCATGGATGCAGCCAACCCGCTCGCAGATACACCTCTTAATATAGGCAAGCATGTACTCGTCGTAGGCGGCGGCAACACCGCTATGGACTCTTGCCGTACTGCTAAGCGCTTGGGTGGCGACGTTACTCTTGTATATCGTCGTTCTGAGGCAGAGATGCCGGCACGTCTTGAGGAGGTGAAGCATGCAAAGGAGGAAGGTATCAATTTCCTCACGTTGCACAACCCGATAGAATATATCGCTGACGAGAAGGGCGCCGTGAAGGCAGCCGTGCTTCAGGTTATGGAACTTGGAGAGCCTGATGCAAGCGGACGCCGCTCACCGGTGCCGGTTGAGGGCAAGACCGTAACACTCGATGTCGACCAGGTAATCGTTGCAGTTGGCGTATCTCCAAACCCACTCGTTCCGAAGTCAATCGAAGGTCTTGAGCTTGGCAGAAAAAACACTATCGCCGTTAACGACCAGATGCAGAGTTCGCGTCCGGAAATCTTCGCAGGTGGCGACATCGTTCGTGGCGGAGCTACCGTTATCCTTGCTATGGGCGACGGCAGAAGAGCTGCTGCGTCTATGGACGAGAAGCTCAGAGGATAAGACAATGAACGGATAACAAACAGATAACGAAAAATAACGAACGAAATAAAGGAGTCGGAATAAAGCAACCGGCTCCTTTATTTCTGACAAAAATGAAAACTTACGGGAATAACAATTGAAAGGAAACACAATGTCAGGATTCTACACAATAATTCTTCTAATATTAAGTAACATCTTCATGACTTTAGCCTGGTACGGACATCTCAAGCTACAGCAGACTGGCACGTCGAGTCATTGGCCGCTTATAGGCGTCATCGTGTTCTCGTGGATGATAGCCTTCTTTGAATATTGCTGCCAGGTGCCAGCCAATCGTATCGGCTTTCAAGGCAACGGCGGACCGTTCTCACTCGTACAGCTGAAGGTTGTGCAGGAATGTGTCAGCCTCATTGTCTTTGCCGTGATAGCCAACGTCATGTTCCAGGGCGAATCGCTGAGATGGAATCATCTGCTTGCCTTTGTATTCCTCGTAGCGGCAGTATATCTTGTTTTCAAATAAGAAGCCATGCCGAAGACTCCCGAACAAATTCTATACCATAAGCTATACAAGCGTTTTCAGAAAGCCCTAACAGACTTCTCTATGCTCTCTGAGGGTGACCGCATACTTATTGGTCTCTCAGGCGGTAAAGATTCGCTCTGTCTGCTTGAGATGCTTGCACAGCGACAGCGCATTTACAAGCCGCGGATAGAGGTAGAAGCCGTACATGTGCGCATGGCGAACGTGAGCTACGAATCAGACACATCTTATTTGGAGTCTTTCGCCAAAGAGCACGGCGTGAAGCTGCATATCGTGCAGACTGCATTCGACGATACCACTCCTTCTGACAAACCTGTTTGCTTCCTTTGTTCGTGGCACAGACGCAAGGCGTTGTTCCGCTTTGCACAGGACAACGGCTTTAACAAGATAGCACTCGGACATCATCAGGACGATATCATTCACACCACAATGCTCAATACCTTCTTTGAAGGCTCATTCTCAACAATGCCAGCCGTAAAGAAATTGGACAAAATGCCGCTGACCATTATCCGTCCGTTGTGTCTGGAGCACGAAAAGGACATCGTAGAATATGCCATGCTACGTCGCTATGCGAAGCAGGGAAAAACATGCCCCCACGAACGTGAGACCAACCGCACACAGATGAAACGTATATTTGAAGAAATAGAGAAAAACAATCCCGAAGCACGCTATTCTGTATGGCATGCCCTGCAGAAAGACGGAAAACTTGTGGAATAACGCGGTCAAATTACATTTCAGTTACAAATAGTTGTCTATAAAATTGTCTGTTTGATAGAAAATTCATACATTTGCACTAAATTTAGAACACGGACTATGAAGTTAGCAATAATGACTAAATCCACATTCTTTGTGGAAGAAGACAAAATACTTGCAGCCCTCTTCGATGTTGGGTTAGACAATTTGCACCTTTATAAGCCAGAGACTTCGCCGATTTATTCAGAGCGACTATTGTCGCTGCTGCCAGATAAAGCCTACGAGAAGATATTCGTACACGGTCATTACTATCTTAAAGATGAGTATCGTTTAGCAGGAATACATCTCGACAACGCAGCGGAGTCGGTGCCCGAAGGCTACAAAGGTAAAGTAGGACGCACTTGTCGCGACCTTGCCCAGCTTAAAGAACTCAAAAAACAATCGGCATATGTATTTCTTGGTAACATTTTCGACAGTCAGTCGGAACCATTGGAGCCATCTACGTTCACTATGAACCAGCTGGAGGAAGCTTCCGACAAGGGCTTGATTGACAAGAAAGTGTATGCTTTGGGTGGAATGAACTTTGACAATATTCAGATTGCCCGCGACTTGGGCTTTGGCGGTGTTGTCATCCGCGGAGATTTGTGGAACAAGTTCAATATACACAATCAAATGGACTACAAAGAACTCATAACATACTTTGAGAAATTAAGAAAGCTTATATATTAAAACCTAACAAATAACAACAATTTAAGATGAGTGAACAAAACTCTTTTTTGGTATTCTCAGGTACAAGCACGAGATACCTTGCAGAGAAGATCTGCGCAAGTTTGGGTTGTCCTTTAGGCAATTTGGTAGTAACCAGATTCTCTGACGGCGAGTTCGCAGTATCGTACGAGGAGTCTATCCGCGGTCGCGACGTATTCCTCGTTCAGAGCACATTCCCGAATTCAGACAATCTTATGGAGTTGCTCCTTATGATTGACGCAGCGAAGCGCGCTTCTGCACGCCACATCATCGCCGTTATTCCTTATTTCGGCTGGGCTCGTCAGGACCGTAAGGACAAGCCACGTGTTAGCATCGGAGCTAAGCTTGTTGCCGACCTTCTGAGCGCTGCAGGTATCGATCGTCTTATCACAATGGACTTGCATGCAGATCAGATTCAGGGCTTCTTTGATGTACCGGTTGACCACCTTTACGCTTCTGGTGTTATTCTGCCTTATCTGCAGAGTCTGAACCTGAAGACTGACGAATTTGTTATCGCTTCGCCTGACGTTGGCGGTTCTAAGCGTGCTAACACTTACGCTAAGTATCTCGGTTGTCCGCTCGTGCTCTGCAACAAGACCCGCGCTCGTGCAAACGTTGTTGACACCATCCAGATTATCGGCGACGTTAAGGGCAAGCACGTGATTATCGTAGACGACATGGTAGACACAGCCGGCACTATCACTAAGGCTGCCGACGTGATGAAGGAGGCTGGTGCGCTGAGCGTACGAGCATGCGCTTCTCACTGCGTTATGTCAGGCCCTGCATCTGAGCGTGTTCAGAACTCGGCATTGGAGGAGATTGTCTTCACCGACTCTATCCCCTACTCTAACCGTTGCGCAAAGGTAAAGCAGCTTTCTGTAGCCGACATGTTCGCAGAGACTATCCGTCGCGTCATCAGCAACCAGAGCATCAGCTCACAGTACCTTGTGTAAGCAGATATGAGTAAAGTGTATCGATAAAGATATGCGTAAAATATAAGCAGGAGTAGAATTGTTGTTCTACTCCTGCTTTTTTTGTGTAATATCAATTGCTGTATGCACTCTAACCATGCTCGTAGATATCAAGACCTTTCTCCTCTACTCGCTTATCAACATGTACACCTACTGACATATCTACTATCTTAAAGATTATGTATGTAACCGATACATTGTATACGACACTTACCGGCGTAGCTACAAACTGAATCCAAAGCAGATGCCAATCTCCAAACCCCAAATCGGTCATTAGAAAAAGCTTCTTGTCATTTTCTAATGACCGATTTGGGGTTAACAACAAACGGATCAATAATTTCTTTCCGTTCGTTGATACCCTTGTCATTAACCATCCAAGAAGTTTTCACATAAGAAACTTGTTTTACTTGAGTAAAGCGGATGTATGCTGGGTAAAGTCCGCTTTTGTTTCTAAATCTAACTGTAGCTTTTTAAATTGCCATACTTTTGAAATTAGTGAATGTCTATATTCTTTATAGTTCTCGATTTTACAGTACATTTTTTATTGTAAACCAGCCCTCCAGAAAATTGTAAACAACTTGTAAACCGAAGGCATCAAAGACTACTTTTATTACGTGCAGAACGTGTTAAAAAAATAAAGGCAAGCACCTGATTTTCAAGTGCTTGCCTCGTATTTCACTAATTTTCAGCATTCTAGGATTATTCCTCTACTGCAGCCTGCGCCGCTACCAATGAATGTTGATTATCAGTATATTACGTCAAGTTCGGGAAACATTTGGGAAACATTTTAAACACATTCTGCGTATTCTGCACGCATACATCATGTCTAAGAAAGTTCCTTATAATCCTTAAATGTTAACGACAATGTAAAAGAGCACATTCAAAACAGGTAAGCGAGATATGTAGTAAAAACACATTCTGCTTGTTTTGCATGCAAAATTAACGATTTTCTCTGAGATAAAAGCAGGCTTTAGGTTTTATTTCTAATTCAATATAGCATATTAAGTCATTCTGTTACCTAGAGATTCCACTCCATCAAGTATATTCAGTAAAAAGAAAAAAGAATTGCCTTACGCACATTAGTAGGTTTAGGTTTAAGTTTAATTTGTCTTATATATATATAAGGTAGTAAACTTACTGCTCCAAAACGCAAGTTTGACTTTATAAGATTAAAGAGGCATGTATATATACATGGGTAAACTAAACCTTAAACTTGGTTGTTTAGTTTACCCATGCTTCAGCTGTTCAACTTCTCTCTTTACCGAAAAGTCATTACATAAAGATTTGCCAGTCGTTATACTTCGATATTTTTACAAGGATCGAAAGACTCATGTTCTCCATGAAAGACATAACCCAACTGATTTGATATGCACATGGTATTGCCTATCCTCACATCCACATTATAGTGAGAATGACCATATATCCAGAAGTCGATACCGCTATCCTTGATATAATCTTCCAATTCTACAGTGAAGGCTCCGTTAGCCTGACTATCGGCAAACTTGGGACATTGCATTTGGAAAGACGGTACATGATGAGTGACAACTATCTTTCTCCTGGCGTTGCTGGATGAAACTGCTTCTTTCAAAAACGCAAGGCACCTTGCGTGTTCACGGTTGAAGTCTGCAAACGTGAGAAGCTCTTCATTGAAGAAGATGCGTCGGAAGTCGCTTATGACTTGTTCCGTATAGTATGCCTCCTTCAAGGGTATCTTAGACCACAAAGTTGTTACGATGAAGTCGATGTCTTCTACGTGTACAACAGCATTATAATAACTGTGAACGTTAGGACGTATTTCAAGACAAAAGCCATCGTTAAGCTTGGCAATGTCATAGTATTTGTAAAACTCGTGGTTGCCCATGCAAACTATCACCTGCTGATAGTTCTCTGAAGCCCAATCCCAGAATGGATGCTTAGAATAGTTCTCGTCCCCCAGGTAGCCGATGTCTCCTGCAAGAACGAGAATATCCCCTGTTACTTGCAAGGGATTCTCCTTCAGGTATCTCCAGTTGTCGGCAAACTCTAGATGGAGGTCTGACGCATATTGTATTTTCATAACTGTTCTGTTATAAATAATTCGTCTAATTGTTCCAATAAAGCCTCGATGAATGATGAATTCTGATCAAGAGCCTTTGCTAGAGGTTCTGAAAGCGTGTTCCAATCATTTCTTATTGAGGCGACAAAATCTCTTATGCAAGCAACAATCGATTCGGGAGCGATAATCTCGTTGTCTTCCATGATGACCACATTCTTCAACACATCAGACCGATGCTTCTTGATGTCTTTACTATTGACATGCTTTCCGTTTGCTTTGTCTTGCAAAAGATTGAGGTAAGCACGTGCTTTCAGAGCTATGAGGGCAGATGAGTCTGCATGACGAAGCCCATTGGTCAGCTTGCTATGCTGGATAGTGAAGTGATAGAAATCATCATCCATGATGATTGCACTTAGACTTGATGTTACCTCGTCAACAGGAAGAGGCTCAACTGTCAGTCCTTTCGGCTCGCCAAGAATGTCAGGATGCCGTGAGAGCAGTTCTATCATTTCGGGATAGTCTGGTTTTCCGTTGACAAAACGGTACAGTTCGTACTTTGGAGTTTCACCTCCTTCCTGCTTGCGTTTCTCTGGATGATAACCACCTTCTCGTATAAATTGCCAGAAATGCTCTGCAAAGTCGGCAGTCATCTTCTCTACAACAACTATCATGTCAATGTCGTGGGTTGCACGCGGACGTACTGTCGTTCCTGCCATGGTTATGTCACAAGCAGTTCCACCAATGATGACATAGTTATCTGAATAGGCTTCAAAAGCCTCACGAAATTTCTCTAATCCTTCCATTCTATTTCATTAATTAAACGTTCAACTTCGCCTTCCACTCGTGGGTCTTCATCCTCACGTAGAGAAATGGCCAAAGATAATCTGTCCACCCATTCAGTTTTTGTACCAAAAGCAGTGACTGGTGGGTATTTCCATGCTTCAATGATGATGTTGCCATCAAATTCGTTTGGGCGCACTAAGGTTCCCGATGATTTGAATTCCCGTAGTTGTTTGACAGATACCATGATCATTCTTTCCGGATCGGGATTCAGCCACGTGTAATGTGCAAGGGCATTAATGCCACATACGGGGAAATTATCGTCTGAAAGCAAATCGTCACAATAAATGCGTTCTTCAACAGGGTTAACAAGGAACGACTGGGCTTGCTTCCACAATTCCATTCCTTTCTTGTCAAAGTGGATGGCCTTCCGCTTAGAGCCTCCAGATACTTTCTCGCACAGCCCCAAGTCTTCAAGGCAAGTAATACCAAGTGTAATGCTTGCATATGAATACGGAATTTTGTCCTCAATATCACGTGCCGCCAATCCTTCGATACTCTCTATCTGCAGGTGATAGAGCAACAGGTATTGTGCGACAGGCGTTAAGACCTTAGCTTGTTTGGTTTTACGAATGCGCTCATTAGCCAGAAGCATTGGCAAATGGACGTATTTGTCAGATTCAACGAAATACACGTCTTTGTCGATCAGTCTCTGCCGTTCATAGGCAGGACAAGTTGGCAACAAAAAAACGGTTGGAAGCTGGAATAACGAAGTAAGGTTGTTTGCTGTAACAGACAAGCCACGTGGGGTAGCTACTTTATCTTTAGGTTCTGCGAATAGCAATGGCATACCATGAAACTCCCCATCGTAGAACTTGTACGACAACATTTCTCCGATGGTAACACCTTTCATCTGCGCCTTGCTTCGTTCTTGCAGCTGTATAGGTCTTCCTAATATGGCAATCTCTTTCATTTTAACCATTCTGCATTATTTTAATACACTATTAAAATGATGCAAAAGTATTAAAATAATCTGAGATAACCAAAGATTTTTCAGACAATTTATATAAGATATGCGTCATCCACCATATAATCATAACGAACTTCTCCCATACACTTACATTCCATCGAAGAGTTTAGTAAACATGCTTCATAATGTCAGTGTGACATCAACCTTATTACCACCATTTCGAAACTTTATAGTATGATTATTGAAATATTATCATACTTCTATTATAATCTGTGTTAAGACTGAACTGGTTTTTCGTGTGTTTTTTCGTCAATCATATAAAAGTCTGTTCCTTTGCAATGCTTTTGGGAGTTCTCCTGCCTTTTGAGAGTATTTCCGAGTATGATAACAAACAAAGGATAACAATTAAATATCAGATTGAAAAATGTCAGGATTCGTAATTTTTGTGCTCGTCCTCACCTTTGTCTATGTGGTCTACTTTGCTGTAATGATCACACTAGACCTCCATGGCAAGAAGGATGAAAAGAAATCAGAAGAAGAGACCTATGATGTAGGGGATATGACCAACGAGGAACAGCCTGTTGCAATCGAAGAACGCAACGACAATCCTGACGAAGGTGATATGACCTTCACCGAACAAATCACAGATGATGGGCTTAGAGTTGTTAACCCAACAGGCAATGTAACTCCCCACTCTTCTTTTATCGAAGAACCACCAATAACGGAACAGCCATCATCAACGACAAGTGAAGAACTTAACGAGAAAAACGATGAATTCCTGGAGCACATTGAACCAGAACATCAATGTAGTTACCTCTCAGAAGAGTTTATGCAGAATCTCAACAATAAGCACAACACCCGAAAAATAGAAAAGAAGAATGCCAGAGATAAACTGTAAAAAGAATCATTTGTTTGCCATATTGTCGATATGTGTCATGCTCTTCCAGCCAATGTTGGCATCAGCCAAATGCGGAGGTGTCGATTACAGCTGGGGAGCAGACGCACTGAGCAATGCTCATGATTTTACGGTAACAATGATGCTCTATGTTGTCTATCTGGTGTATGCCATAGCAGCCATCGTAGCCATCATAGGAGCTTTACAAATCTATATAAAGATGAATACTGGCGAAGGCGATGTAACCAAATCCATCATGATGCTTATTGGTGCTTGCCTTTTCATGATTGGTGCAACAATCCTGTTCCCTGCATTCTTCGGTTACAATATAGTATAAGGTAAAAAGATTAGGATAACAAACATCTCAACCTGCAGGAGAGATAACGTATGTAAAATTTCAAGTAAACATCAAAAAAGCAAATGAAGAAAATCAAGTATTTAGCAAAGAACTTTTTCAAAGCCAAGCGCATGAAGACGCTCGCAATGCTCCTTTTCTGTGGAACCTTGGCAACCTATGCCCAGAACGCAGCAGGTGACTATACCGCCGGTACAGATGCCCTTGCAACCGTGACGGAGGAAATCGCCAAGTACATTCCATTCGTCGTTAAGCTCTGTTACGCCATTGCTGGTGTTGTTGCCGTAGTGGGCGCTATCAGCGTTTACATCGCTATGAACAACGAGGAGCAGGATGTCAAGAATATCTTAGTCCTCCGAAATGCGTTTGAAAAGACAAGAAAGCAAATGAAAGCAAATGCACTAAGTATCAATGCTTTAAGCGATAATTTGAATTTTCCGATGTTTGCGGAACTCACTCTTAAAAAGACATAAAAGACTGTTTCTTGTTTCCGTTTTGTTTCTCGTTTCTCGTTTTGTTTTCTTATCTTTACATCAGTTTTCCGAAGTAAGGGAAGAGAAAGAAAAGCAAATGTCAGCATTGGAAACCATATCTGACATGAACTTTCAACAAGAGGGAGAAAGACCCTCCAGGCAGCAGAATACAAAAACAAAATAACACTTTATACATCATGGCAAGACCAAAGAAACAAGTAAAGCTGAAAGAGCCGATTAAAATTCGGTTGAAGTCGCTCGCAGATGGCAACAAGAGCATCTATCTTGACATCTACTATAAGGGAGTGAGAAAGTATGAATACCTCAAACTCTATCTCGTCCCCGAAATCAATCCCGTCTGTAAGGAACAGAACAAGCAGACTATGGCGATTGCAGAACGCATCAAGGCAGAGCGCATCAAAGCCCTGCATGGTCATGGCATACAGGACTGGGAAACCGTCAAGCAAGGTTCAATGCTTCTCACTACTTGGATAAAGAAGTATTGTGAAGGTGGTGTCGGCATCAAGAAGTCAACGCTCCATTGCCGTGTGGAAATGCTGCACACCGTGGAGAAGTATCTTGACGAGACAAACAAAGGCTTCATTGCCCTTGAAGAGGTCAATGCGGAGTTCTGCCGTGCTTATGTAAAATTCTTGCGTAACTTCCCAAATTCCCATATCAAGTATGGCGAGCCAAGACCTATCAGTGAGAATACGGCAAGCCGATACCTCGGAATGTTCTCCACTGCTCTCAATAACGCTGTGCGCCAAGGCATTATCCGAAACAATCCGATGAAGGAACTTGATGCACGTGAGCGCATCCAACCCAAGGAAGGCAAGAAAGAATACCTTACTATAGAGGAACTTCGCACCCTCATAGCTACGGATAGTTACCGCCCAGAGGTCAAGGAGGCTTTCATCTTCGCTTGTTTTACAGGATTGCGATTAAGCGACATGTACCGTCTTGCGCCGATGCACATCTTCAAGACCGCTGACGGAAAAGGCGAATACATAGACATGGAAATGCAAAAGACGGAGAAGCCTGTTATAATACCTCTCTCGGAAGAGGCTAAGCGTTGGTTGCCGAAACCAAGAGGAAATAATATTCCTTTCTTTGACATTCCGACCACACAGACCGTTATAGGCAGGGCTCTCCGCAAATGGGCGGAAGCGGCAGGGATTGAGAAGCATATCTCATTCCATTGCTCACGGCACACATTCGGAACGATGATGCTCACGCTCGGTGCAGACCTTTTTACCACAAGCAAGCTGATGGGACATTCCAACATTCAGACCACGGAAATCTATGCTAAAATCGTGGATAAGAAGAAGGAGGAAGCCATTAACCTCATTGACGGTATGTTCACATAACTCATTGACAACGAAAATATATAGAGACATGACAATAACTATCAGACAAAAGGCACTTGCCAACGACAACATAAGCTTGTATCTTGACATCTACGATGGTGGCAAGCGCAAGTTTGAATTTCTTTCCCTCTATTTGTTGCCAGAGGTTGATGCAGAGACCAAAGCAAGGAACGAAGAAACATTGCAATGTGCTCACCAGATAAGGGCAGAGCGTATTCTTCATCCAGAGACCATTCCAGAGGTAGGTCATTTGATGATTGTGAAGGAAATCCCCAATGACGAGTCTCCCGAAGTCTTAGATTGGATCCAGACTTACATCGACTGGATGAGCGACAACACAGACTATTCCAAGGCTATTGTTGACCAATCAAAGTATCTGAAATACCTAATGAGCGAGTTCCTTGCCAACAAGCGCAGACCTCACATCACTCTGAGGAAGTTCGACAAGGAATGGTTAAAGGCTTTCTTTCTTTGGTTGAAGAACGACTATGTACCCCAAAAGTATGTACGAGTTGAAGCCAAACCTTTGTGTGAAGGTTCCCTTCACAATGTTCAACAGCGCATAGTGACGGTGTTCAACAAGGCTGTCAAGTTCGGCAAGTTGAAGGCTAACCCTTTCTACCAGTTGGAGAAGTCAGACATCTTTCCCAAGCCAAAGGCATCACATAAGCAGTATCTCACTCCAGATGAACTGAAAAGGTTCATGGCTTCAGATGAGAGAAGTCCAGGGGTTGCAGAGACACAGAGAGCTTTCGGTTTTGCCTGTCTAACAGGACTTCGTATCAGCGACATCAAGGCTCTGCGGTGGAGTGACATCAAGAGGAACGAGGAAACAAACACGCTTGTAATCATCCAAAAGAAAACCAAGGCTCTCAATGCCGTACCAATCGGCAATACCGCCTTGTCATGGATGCCACCCAAAGGCAATGATGATTTTGTGTTTCACCTTCCTGCCAAGGCTAATGTGGATGCAGCCCTTAAAAGGATAGCTAAAAAGGTGGGCATTGAGAAGAATATCTCTTTTCACTGTGCCCGACATACATTCGGAATTTTGGTGCAGGCGGTTACTGGTAACATTGAGACTACCAAGAAACTGATGGGACACAAGTCACTCAAATCCACCGCCATCTATGCAGATGTGCTGACGAATGAAAAGGTCAAGGCTGTTGACAACACAAAGAAAGCCTTTCGAGGTCGCAAACAGCGTGAAGAGAACAAGCAAATACCAAGGACAAAGCGGACAGCAGCCACCAACACCCATCCACGCAGAATAACTTTTTTACAG
>OWIM01000007.1_pt1 | contig 156020 bp, 206 predicted proteins | sample 1732751 | NCBI WGS metagenome assembly OWIM01 (sample SAMN05065749, study PRJEB22554) | human gut metagenome | biome: ENVO:2100002; feature: ENVO:00000062; material: ENVO:00002003 | host: Homo sapiens | place: USA
CTCATTAATGATTACACTTAATTTTGCCGTATTGCCTGATTTCGCTGTTAGAACCGCTGTGAGAAATTCAACTGGATAAAATGTTTTTAGCCAAGATGTAAGATATGCTAATAATGAATAAGCAACCGCATGCCCACGGTTAAAGCTATACTCTGCTTGTTTAGCAAGTAACGCCCACATATCTTTAATCTGTTGTTCTGTCCATTGTTTTTTAATTAATCCTTCATGGAATTGAGTATACAAAGACGCCATCACATCTTTTTTCTTCTTGCCAATTGCTCTTCGTCCAGTGTCTTGTGCTTCCTCAGAGAATCCAGCATATGCAAGCAAATGCAGAGCATCTTCCTGATATAAAAGAATAGAATGTGTCTTTGAAAATAGAGTTTTTAAATCTGGATGTATAACTACTGTTTCATCTGGATATAATTTGTTTTTGCAATAATCAGGAAAACTGTTTTTTGTTCCGGGACGATTGCTTGCATTAATTGCAATAATGTCTTCTATGTTGTCTGCCTGTGCATCAATGCACATCTTTTTTGCTTCAGCAGATTCAAATTGAAATACTCCTACAGTATTTCCACTCTTATAGATTTCATCATAAACTCTTTGCTCTTCCAAGTTAAGGTGATTAATATCCACATCTTCCCATGTTAAATGCGCCATTTTTAATGCGTCATCTATGATATCAAGTGTTTCTAGTCCTAGATAGTCCATTTTAACCAATCCAAGATCATCCATTGCTGCATGCATCTCTAATTGAATCATAGGATTTTTCTCATTATCTAGACACAATGGACAATAATTGATAACAGGATGTGGCGTAATCAATGTTCCTGCGGCATGACGACCTCTGCTCTTAGGAAGCCCCTCTAGTTCCATTACATATTTAAACCATAATGGGAACTTTTTATAGACTTCATTTAGTTTCTCGTCTTTGCCAACAAGCTCTTTAAGCAATACGTCCTTTTCTACTTCTTCACCTAAATCACTTAGTGTCTTAACAGTAGGAATCATTTTAGTGACTTCATCACGAAGACTATAAGGAATCTGTCCAAAGTATGGAGAATCTTGCTTTTCATTAAGCACTTTTCCAATATCACGAATTGCCACTTTTGTAGCCAGTGTATTAAAAGTAGCAATTGGCGCAACATTTTCTTTTCCAAAAAGCTCCTCTGAGATCTCTATAATTTCTTTTCGTCTACGTTTACTAATATCCCAATCGAAGTCTGCAAGGCTACCTTTTCTTCCAAGATTTGCAAAACGTGAGAAATCCAAATCCCAACGTATTGAATCTATCTGAGTAACACCAAGCATAAATAAACATAAACAATTTGCACCAGAGCCACGACTATATCCTCTTGGTAGTTGTCTTGCATCTGCCGCCTCTGCAATCATATGAAGCATAATAAAATAATCTGTGTAGTCAAGCGCATTAATAACAGGCAGTTCTTTTTCAAGTCTTTCTCGTCTTATCTTTTGATCTTCTTCACTCATCCATCCAAATTTGTCATCAAATTTTTCAAAGACAAGATAATGAAGATAATCCTCATGAGAAGAAAACTCTTCTGGAACATTAATTGTTGGCATAATATTTCCATGGTCAAGACCATAGTCAATATCATCATCAATCATATTAGCAATATGTGCTGTCTCATCAATACCTTGTTGGACTACTCGTTCAAGCATCCAATCTCCGAGATACTGAAAAACATCTTGCTCATTTTGCAAATGACATCCAACATACGTTTCTCCTGTTTCTCGACCTTCACCAATAGAAACAAAAATAGAATGTGTATCAATTTGATTTGCACTTAACATATGCGCATCAGTAGTAATAACATATGGCATATTCATATGTCTTGCAAATTTATAAATTAATGTATTGCACTTTAACTGCTGTTCAGTTTTATGTGATTGAATTTCACATGCAACATAATCAAATGTATCTTTTAAAAAATTTACAAATTCTTCTGCTTCATCATACATTCCATTTTCAAGATATCTACTAAGACGCCCAACTTGACATGCAGTTAAACAAATAATCCCTTCGCCAAGATTGTTCTCTTTAATCCAATTGATAGATATGCGTGGCTTTTTATACATGCCTGTTGTTGCAGCTTCACTAACAATTTTAAAGAGATTCTGAAGCCCTACTTGCTTTGATGCGAGAAGAACTAAATGATATCTTGGCTGAGTATATTCTTTTGAATCATTCTTTTCAAGATAATTGTCAACTTCATAAATTTCACAACCAACAATTGGTTTTACTCCATATTTCTTGCATAGTTTCACCTGTTCAACGAATCCATGCATTGTACCATGGTCTGTTAGCGCAATATGACTTTGACCATTATCTGCTGCATATTTTACAGCTTGTTCTACTGTAAGAATTGAATCCAGAAGAGAACCAATCGCACTGTGGACATGTAAATTAATAAACATATTTAAAAATCCTCCTCTCTCAACAATTTTATCTTGTTTAAATTACATTTCATTAATTAGATATTTTTTTATAATTGACTCTTGTCTATTTACGAGTATTCCTTGTAAAATATGCTCAATATGCTCTAAATCTACAAAAGGTATACGAAATAATTGTATATTATTTTGTATACAATATTTATTTTTCTCCTTGTCTCTCCGTTGCGCATCAATAAATCCTTTTTCCCCACCAAAATAATCGACTGCTCTAAAATGTTGCTCTCCATCATATTCAATACAAGCATTATATTTTGGTAAATAAAAATCAAAACGCTTTCTTGGCAGATCATTGAAAGAAAAATTCGTTTCATACGATATATTATTTTTTGTTAGATAAGTTGATATTGCAACTTCTCCTTTGGACTTCTTATAATAGCAAACAGGACAATATTTTTTATTGTATCTTGAAATAAATTTGTCTGGAGTAATTTGAAAAACAGTATTACATGTCTTATGACGCATATGGATTTTTGTGTTATAATTAATATATTCATCAATAATCATATATTCGTCGAGACAATCTTCTCCAAGTTCTTGAAGAAAGTCATCATGTGTTTTCTTTTTATTTGGAGAGCAATTACATCCAAATATCCTGTCCAAAATTAATCGTCTTGGAGACTGTTGAAAAATTTCTTTACAATTATCGCAATAAAAATTACATTTTTCGCTCATTGTAGTAAATCCATTTATATAATGATACGGTAATGGAGTATTTTCTTTAACCCATTGTTCATTATATAGGGCTGGCTTGATGCCATAACAAAATGGGCATCCACTTCCTCTTAACGCATCTTTTGGTAATTTTAAAAATGTATTATTGCATATTGAGTGATACATTTCTACCTTAGTATGATTGTTTATATAGTTCCCCAAAACTTTATATGTGTCTCCTAATGTATTACTTAGCTCACGCTCAAACTCCTCTTGGGTTTTTCTTTTTGGCATTATTCTTCACCACACGTATTATTGTGTTAAATGGCTATTACGCATTTCTTAACTGCGCGTGTAACACTCGTATATAGCCATCTATAATATTCTTCTTTCGTCCCCATTACCTCATTAAATATAAGAACCTTGTCAGCTTGGCTACCTTGAAATTTATGGGCTGTACAACAATATGAGTAATCAAACAATAATGGTTTTTGTATCTTATAAAATTCTTTCCAATTATCATTATTAACTCTCGGCTCGTGCATAGTAAGCATTTGATAATCAATATTTATTTTTGATTTATCAAATACTTCTCCTGTCTCAGTTATGAACTTTCCAGTTAGTTTTGGATGTAGAAGTCGAGTTTCTGTAGTATGAATTCCAGAAATAATCCCAATGCTTCCATTAACAAGTGGGACTTCTCCATTTACATCTGTAATTCTCCAATAATTTTTAAGACAAATTAGTTTGTCTCCATCTAATGGGCCATCTTGATATTCATCTTCCCATTTTAACTGACGAATTTTTTTGTTTAAGTTGTGCCTAGTGTTATTTCTGCCGCATAAACAAACATCTGCCCCTAACACCAATCTTTTCGAGACCTGTTTTTTTGACATAATCCTTGCTTCTTTTGGCCCACCATAGATAAGTGGCTCTCCTGCTCTGATATTCATAGAAAGACGAATAATAGGAGAGTCGAGAGCTTGTCTTGTAATTTCAGTTAAAACAACATGAGGATGTTCAAGAATATTTGCGCTTTCAGTAATAGCAGGGAGCTGAAAATTGTCTCCAAGAAAAATAATATGTATTTTATGGGACAATAATAAATTAAAAATTTCTTTGTTTACCATGCTGCATTCGTCAACTACAATAAGTTTAGGATTATATTCAAGCATTTCTCGTGGAAAAAATTCAATTTCATCACTATCTGGAATTTTTTTGGGGATATATAAAAGCTTATGAAGCGTCATTGCATTATTGTGCCCTTTGTTACGTAAAACCAATGCGGCTTTCCCAGTTAGACAGGCTTCAACAACTTCGTCTTCATCAAGATTCAAGGCTTCCATAATATATTTGACTACAGTTGTTTTGCCGGTACCCGCATATCCTGCAATAACAGTATACGGCTCTTTATTTTTATAACGTTCAACACAAATTTTAATCGCCTCTTGTTGCCCTTTTGTGAGTTCCAATTAAACATTCCTCCTTTCTATAATTTTGTGTTGCACATCATCCAGTGATGCCAATTTTAGGATTGATGTGGAAAAACTCAGTGTGACTACCAACATCAATGATGGTATCTTCATTAGTATTCCACAGTCTCAAATAATAAACTGTAAAATTGCGATCATCACAGAACTTCTTAATTTCATTAAAAGCCGCATCGTAGACTTCTTCGTCGGTCATATTGCCTTCAAATGTTGCAATTTCACGACCATTGCCATAACTATTATAAAAGTAAAGTTTATGCATTGTCAGTCTCTCCCTTTAGCTGATTCCACATATCATTCCAATACGTTTCATGATCACAATCAATATCAAAAGTTACTGCTTCCATGTTGTTACTTAGACCATGGTTGAGGATATATTCTAGGGTGTCACTATCAATATGTAGCGGTACATATGTCAGATGATAGCCTTCAGATTCATCGCCTACAGTAGTAATCATCAGTGTGGCATTCTGTGCATTCGTGTTCATTAAAAATCACTCCTTAATAAAATATTGTTTAAATTTATAGACAAAATATAAAAAATTGTTTAAGTTTATAAACGAAGCCGTCCTTCTTGCAATTTGTGATAGGTGGCTCTTCACGTTTCTCATCTTCTTTGTCATACTTCTTTTCACATTGTGAGCAAACCTGTCTTCCTTCAGGAATAATTTCACCACATGCGACACAGCAATTATTATATTCAATCATATCATGCATCAACTCCTTAACTATAATTTTGTATTGTTCAACTATACATATAATATCACAAAATTTTGATTTGTCAAGTAGTTAAATGCATAAAAAATGGGGAGATAAGTTCTCCCCTAAATTTTATTCTGATAGCATTTTAAGAAAATCGTTCTCGCTAATAATTGGAATATCTAATTCAATAGCCTTCTTATTCTTGCCGCTTGTGCTTGTGGTATCATTATTAATAAGATAGTCAGTCTTCTTGCTCACTCCAGATACATATTTGCCGCCATTGTCTTCAATGGCTTTAACAAGTGCATCCCTATTTGGGTAATGAGTTAAACTTCCTGTAATGCAGAAGCTTTTACCATCAAGATTGGAACTAGAACCCACATCATTCTCAACGATAAAGTTCATCTCAACAGGAAGCAATTCAACCATTGGATCTTTGCTATTCCACCAATCATGAATTGACTTATTTGTAATTTCTCCGAAATCATCAATTTGCGAAAAATCATATCCATTAGCTAATGCTTGTACAAAATCATAATGGTCTCCATTAAATTGCTTACTAATAGCTTTTGCCGCAGAAGAGCCAATATTAGGAATACCAAGCGCAGTAATAAATCTATCAAGCGTTACTGTCCTTGATTTTTCAATAGAATCTAGCAGTTTATCTACAGATTTTACCCCCATCCCCGGCAGTTGTGTAATTTCATTCTTATGTTCTTTCAAACGATAAATGTCCTTATAATTATGTAAAAATCCATGGGAAATTAGCAGCTCAAGTGTCTTCTCTGATAGACCATCAATGCTCATTGCTTTACGACTTACAAAATGCGTAAACTGTGCCAACTTCTTTGCTGCGCAATTTGGATTAGTACACATGAGAACTTTACTATTATCAGTATATTTAATCTCAGTAGGCTCTCCACAACAAGGACACGTAGTTGGAATTGTTAGTGTATTGCTACGAGTTAGATTGTCATAAACTTTAGGAATCACCATATTGCTGCGGTATACCGTAATAGTATCACCAATTCCAAGTTCAAGCTGCTCAATGATAGAAAGATTATGGAGTGTTGCTCTTGTAGTCAATGCTCCATCTAAATCTATTTCATCAAAGATTGCGACAGGTGCGATCAGTCCGCTTCTCGTTGGATTCCACTCTACATCTCGAAGAGTGCTCTCATACATTTCATCAGCCCACTTAAGAGCCATACGACATCCCTCATGATGTGCGGTAACTGGTAGTGTCTTGGAATATGATTTCATACACATTTCAAAGATTAATCCATCACAAGGATATTGATACCACTCTGGCTGCATACCTTCGATACAGTCATCAATATTTCCAGTACATCGACCAACAGTTTCAAATCCAAGGCAATCTAGATATCCGAGTTCGTCCAATTTAGAATCAAATAGTGTATGGCTATCATATAGATCTGATACACACTCAAAAACCACATAAGAAAGATTTCGCTGCTTTGTAATATTTGTATCAAGCTGACGGAGGCTCCCCGCTGCTAAGTTGCGAGGATGACTATAAGGCTCATCAAGAGACTCATTAATCTTGTGAAAATTCTTCCAAGAAATCACACATTCACCGCGAAGTTCAAGTTTATCGTTGTAATCAATATGCATTGGAAGATTGGTAATCATCCTTGCCTGAGCGGTTACATCTTCACCAATTTCACCATTGCCACGAGTTACAGCCTGAATAAATTCTCCATTTTCGTAGCGAACCACGAGTGTAAGCCCATCTAACTTGTAGCTACAATAAAATGGCTGATTGCCAATAAATTTTTTAATTTCATTCGCATCTTTAGTCTTTGCTGCAGAAAGCATTGGTTTACTATGCTTAACTTTCGTAAAACAATCAAGCACTTGCCCCTGTACCTTACGAGTAGGAGAATTGGCAAGCCAAAATCCTGTTTCATCCTCAAGTGATTTAAGTTCGTCAAACTTCTTATCATATTCTGCGTCAGAGATAGTCGGACGGTCTAAATTATAATATTCATCGCAATACTGCAGCAGTTTGGCTGTCAGATTTTTAATAGTTTCAATTTTATTCACTCAATCATCCCTCTACTCAGAAATTCGATCATTCTAGCTTTATTGTTTCGTAAATCATTTTTGTTCTCAGAAACTGTTTCAAGAACTTCATCTAAAAGATGCATCAAACCTAATAAAGTAGTTTGATTAATTTCTTTAATTATCCATTTACGACATTCACATTCAGTATGTTCTTTGTCAGTACATTCTGAGCGCTTTAATCCTAAATCACAATTTCTGCATACTGATTCCATATTTTATCTCCTAGCTTATTTTTTTGTTTATTTTAGTAGTCTGTTAAGACTATGGCTCTATTCCAGAAACTAATCTTCTTGACTTCATTATCCTGCACATCTTTATATAATACAGAGAACTTCTTAATTGCAGATCCCTTGCTTATTGCATATACAACGGCAACATCATCAGTGAACTTATGCCCAACCATCTGATTAGGTCTTGCAAAATAATACATACCCATTATTTATTCCTCCATTTATTTACAATATTTACAAGATCTATTATGACAAGGAGCCTCTGTCTGCAATGTGTGCAACAGTTTATGAAGTTGATCATATTCACTTCTTGTCATGTTGTGTCCTTCTCAAAGCATATATAGTACAATATTTAATCTGTCCATGGCTCCAATTTGGATGCTTGGCGCGTATTCGACAGTATATAAGGGCATATTTATTAAACTTATTTTGCTTGCCTGTCATTTTTATCCCTCAATTCATTTACAGCATCTATCAGTTCGTTGATTTTTAAAATAAGATCATCGCCAGATACACCCATATTCCAACCATAACTTGTCAACTTTTTAAGCTTTTTGTCTTGGTATGTAAAAGTGTACTGGCCAATACGGTTATAGAGATAAGGAAAATCAACATTATGCATAATTCCATATTCTTGACCTGCATGATAACCATGATCATCGCTAGTACACATCCACAATACATCACCAGTGGCACGTACAGAGCTGATATAACCAATGGTGCCATCCTTTGTTTCAACATAATCTCCTACATGAAATTCATAATCCATACAATTTTTTCTCCATAAATTCTATTTTTTACTTGCCGTTATTATGGCAATCTTCACAAACCGCGTATCCTTTATATACATATTCGCCATCTACAATTTCATATCTGTCAAAAAACCCTGCCTCGAAATACATATCACCTTGTTTAACAGTTTTTCCACAACAGCTACATGTTGCAAATTCTTTATTGTCTGTCATAACTTTACTCCTCATCGTCGCAAAATACGTCCTTATATTCCATAAACAAATTATTGATGGCCTCTGCCATGATTCTGTGCTCTGTATGTACTTCTTCTTTATAATAAAGATTACGATACCAATTAAGAATTTCTAAAGGCTTGGTCATATTGCACTCTTCAACCGCTTTCACAAAATAATTTTCAAGATCCATGAGTTACTCCTTATTCGTCTAATTTGTCCTTACATTCTGGGCAATAATCTTTATTGCCATCTGCATAATGAATCCATCCAGCTTTCTTCGCCTTGTCTAATGCTGCATCGTAGCTATCTGCATATTCACTATGCTTGCCGCATTTGTCGCAAATTCTACAATATTCCTTTACAGTGTTAGTCTGGAGAGAACAAAGAAATAGCATGGAGAAAAGACATATCCACCACTTATTAAAAACAATCGCAAGAGTAGTCCAGCAAATTACACATACGCTATTTCTGATTGCCCATGCCCACCATGCACTCTTATTCATATACCTTAACTCCTTATATTAAAATGTAATTTTTATCATTCATCTATGTAAATATGACTCTCTTTAAGCTCCCATTCAAACTCTGAGAAGTCACCGTCATCCGTCACAAATCTACCACGCAACAGATCCAATTCAACAATTTCATGATACCCGCCATCACCATCTTGATAATAATATGTATAACCGCCTGACGGATAACCATGTAACAAGTCTTGCACTTCCATATTTAACATTTCTTCGAAAGTTATATTTTTCATATACTCCCCCATATATTTAGCATATTTATTCTACATCTTTTGTTGTTACGAAAATTTGATATTCTCCAAATTTATCCTCTACTTTTTTTTCGTCTACCAGTTGCCAATCAATCGACACAATATTTGCCAGCGGGTACATTACCCCACAATTATCTTCTAAGTAACCATCACTTTTAATATCAATCATCATATATTCTGGAACACTACACAGCAATTTTTCTACAATTCCATAATTATATTCAAAACCAGTATGCCTATGACCGTCTACAGTAGTAAAAATAGGCTTAAACTTTTGAAGAGTCACCATATTCTTTCTAAATGCTTTTTTAAACAATTCCATACATTCACCTTAAAAATATATTTTTATTTGTTATTTAACACCAATTTCCTACTCCATAAGTGGTATCTTTATTAAATTTCTGCTGGTCTTCAACCCATTTAATCAATTCTTCTTTGTTGTAATATGTAATATTACCTATAGTATGAGGGAAAATTAACATATTTTCATGCTTTGGTACAATGGGTTGCTTATAACAAGCAGTTAGACTACAATATCCAGAAGACGAATTTCTATATGGACAAGCATATTCGCAACATTGGATCATAATATTCCTCCTAAAATTTTGTTTTATTTCTACAGCAGAATACAACAATGGTCAATACAGAAGTAATAATATGCTTTCATACTTCTAGTCCATGATTGATGTAAAACGAGTACGTTCATATGTTCGATTTTTATAGTCTTCAAAACTAATAAAGAATGGACAGCTATTTGTGTTTTTACATCCACAATCTCCATAATTACAATGCCACCATTTATATTCTATATTCCCACTCAGTTCTGCATGTGGGCAATCCATTTGGTGCGATGGCATCTCATCTACTAAAATTTTCATAATTTATACCTCGTTACTTAGAAATAACCTGCTCATAATGGCGTAGTTCAACAATTGCTTCCTTGATTGCACAAGCAGGAGTCCCATAATAAGTGCATCTAGAGCACGAATATTCAGGACACTTCTGTAGTCTATTAATTAGATCGTTAATCATTTTTTTAACCTCCTACATTAATAAGTCTTTCAATATAATTTCTGTCCTGTGAGAAGATAGGAATTTCATTATCAATTATCCACTGGCTTCTCTGTGTATAACCACAAATATTTCCTGCTTCATCGTACTGGGCAAGACCATCATCAACCTTAATGCAGCAACTACCACGCTTTAAAGTTGTAGCACAATCGTTCCAATTAATGCCCTTCTGGGTCATAAGCATATCCTGAATGTTGTTGCAAGACTTGCCATGAAGATCCTTATGACTAAAGTTGGCCTGACCTACAGACAGGATGGAATTGCGAGTAGCGTCTTGTTGCCTCCATAGCATATAATTGCAAACCTCTTCTTTTGGAATTGTAAAGACACGAGAATCAAACATTGCACCTTTGTTCATTGCAATTTCAAGAATTTCAATATAAGAAGCATCTTTTTCCTCAAGATGTTCTGTATAAAGTCGTTTAGATTGTTTTGAAATATTACGAGTAAAAGCTTTATTAAACGCGAGAGTAGCCATGCTTGCAGAAACGCTACACATCTTCTGTAGATTGTTCCCAAACCAAGCATCTGTGGTAAGCTCTACATAATCCACTAATACAAGAGAAATCTCGTCACTCTGTGTATACCCAAGAACACAGCCCTGAATATTCTCACAAAGATACTTCATAGTCTCCTGCATAGTCTTTACAAAAATATCATCAAAAGGTTTTTTCATGCCCTTAGTAAAAGTATGACCAGCTTTCATATCCATTCTAATAACAATCGGCATTCTTCTTGTTAAATAAAATCTATTAACATTTTCATAATTGTTTTTCATTCTGTCACCAAGTGTAGTTTTGTCCATAAGTTAATTCCTTTCAATTTCTTTCAAAGTATTAGTTGACGCATCATAAGTATAAGGCATTCCATTCGGCGCATAATAAGGAGACATATAGCCGCGTCTAGAATATCCAGTGCATTCATTAAAAAGTATATACACGATTTTGGTATTCGTATCATAATATAGGTCTTGCATAGCGGTTGGTCTCAAACGACCATTAGTATCCTTTATATAATCCTTAGAACCAGTTGATGCACATCCTGCTAGACATAGAAGAGAGAGCGTCAAAGCAACAAGGCAAATAACTGTTTTAAATTGTTTTTTCATTTTATTTCTCCATATTAACAATCAGGAAATCATAAACGTCTCCCCAATCATCAATAATAACCGGTACATCGTTAACAATTACATCTCCAATTTTAAATCCATGCAACCAATCCTCTTCAAATACAAAGTAACCAATCCATTCTTCTTGGTCATGGAACACTTCTTCGAGCAAATTAATAACCATATCAAAAATATCTGTAATATAAAATCCACAAAAGTCTTCGCAAAGATCTTTTAGAGCACTATCAACTCTTGCCATTTTCGTATCCAGATTTTCAAGATGCTTCATAGTATTAATAAAAGCTTCCTTAGAGATCATTGTTTGCCTCCTCAATTTTTCTTGGATTTATTAGTTCAATCTTTACATGGCTATATTGGCCACCAGTGCAGTATATAATTCCATTTGTTATTGCCATTTCCAGTGATACAAATTGCAGTTTATCATACTTAGATATTCCATCTCCAATTTTATATCTTGCCCCATTTTTATCAACAGAAACTACAAACTCTCTGTATTTTAATATAGGATTACATTTAATCCATTCATTTTCTGTGTCGCATCTCGGACGTATTGTAAGAGGATAAGTTTCCATAAATTACTCCTTAATATTCAACTTATAACCAAGCTCCTTTTCGAGCTGTTTCTTTGACACTTCTCGTTCAACAACTTCAAATGTAGCCCATTTGTCATTTGACACACAAACATTAAATTTTGTAAGTATTTTTCTTGAGTCCCACTGATACTTCCACTCTTCATATTCTTTTTCTTGTGTTATATTAGTAAGTGTAAGATCAATTTTTGGAAAATGCACTTTAATTTTGTCACCGTTACTCGCATAGCATATCCCTGTATAATCAAGATAAGGGGTGCCATTTTCAACATAAATCTTTACGTCAGTTGGGGTAATCTTGCTATCAATAATTACATGATTATTCATTACTTGTTCTCCTTTTATTCAACCAATCACAATACTTTTGACATTCTTCTTTTGATGTAAACCCAATATTTTTACCATATGTGAGTTGATCTCGCTTTTCAATAACATCATCACAGAACTTATCATATACAAACTGGATCCCAAAATCTTTATAAGAATAATCATTCCATCTGCTGTCACCAGTGCATTGATAACTTTTATCGAGGCGATAATATCTTTCCGATGGATAATTCGCGTCATTAACTCTATATCTCAATGCCTCAATCCATGTCTCTTCTGGCTCATACCAATAATCTGGCTGTGAACATGTGCAATTCTTGCTTGTGGTTGTCCCATCAGGCCAAGTCAAAACCCATTTCCTATTTTCGTCGCATTTGTCGCACTTAGGCTTTTCATGTGGTTTATTATATGCCATCCAAAGCTGAGATTTTTCAAGCGCATCCTTAAAGATATCGTCAATAGCAGTCTTATAAAATTCTTTTTCTACTTCTCTACGAAGATTTCGTGATTTATATTCCAAATCACTTTCTTTTCTTGACACTTCTAGGGATTTATCCTCAAGCTCTTTATTGCGCTTCTCAAGATACTCATTGCGTCTTTTAAGCGATTCCATGTCACTCTTCAAAGAGTCTTTAGCTGCATCAATAAGCTTTGATTTTATTTCATCAAATAATTCATCTGCTTCAGACGGTTCCCACATAGGCCCTTCATGATCCCAATAACTCATTTAATTATCCTTTCTTAATAACCTTGAATACTTTTGTCATGGAATGGTTTAACTGGCGCAAATAATTCATAATTGTTTTTGTAATTGCAGTTTTTCTTAAACTGGCAATCAATCTCGCACCCATATACAAAGTAGCTATGCTCACAATAGTCACAAAGATCTTTTCTTAGATTGTATTTGATTAAATATTTTGCTCTAGACACGTCATTATTCTGATGCTCATATTCATGTGCAAGGCACTTGTCATAATCATTGAATACCTCTCCACAATAATCACATTTATATTGATCAACTTTTGTCATGTTTTATCTGTCGCCTTCTTTCTACCACGTCTTTTTGTTGGCTCTTCTGACTTAATATCTGGTTTATCAGGAAGCCACATCCAATAAAGTACATTCATATAAGTGTTCCAAACTCCATTCTTAATGGATACGACTTTGAATTTATCTGCATCTGTATAGCCAAGAACATCTACCATGTCTGGAGGGAGTTTATCTTTTGTACTATTCCATCCCATTGCGATTAATCCTTTCTGATCTCACATTCTTTAATTAATACTTGTGGAGAAACTTGTCCATTATATACGTTAATACCCAATGTGCCAATCACATTAATATATGTCTCTTCTCCTGCAAAATTATTATTCATCCAATTAAACACTTCATTTGATTCATCGCATTTGAACATCACATATTTGATATTCGTATCCTCGTCATAAATTTGAATTGTATCATCGTTCTTGCCGACAATTTTAGCATTGTCATTATATATATATAAATCTTTAATCAACCACAATGGTTCGTCTACTCCATGTGCAAAAGTTGATTTATATTTATCAAGTTCTTGGCACCACGAAATTGATACATCTTCTGCATCAACAATGAAGTCTACTACATATATTTTTTCAAAAGATACGTCTTTGAGATTTTCATTAAACCATTCTCGTGCCTTATTAATGTCAGTCAAACAAAGACCGAATGCTTGTGCATGACCCTGTGACATAGTAGATTCCGGGCATTCATCGACAAGTTCTCTGAAGTCTTCAATTGGGCAATAATCAAAAGCTCTACCGCTTCCAGTAAATCCATTATCTGTTTCTATAACAAGAAGTACAGGTTTATTCAGTATCTCAGACATCTTCATTGCAACAAGCCCTGTATATGCTGAATTTAATTCACCTGTCGCATCTACAATAGCAACTTTATCATTAGAATAATCATTAGAAGCCATGAATGCCTTGCATGCTTTGTCTTTAGCGCGATCTTGCTTCGATTTATATGATTTTGCAATCCTAACGCAGTGTTGATAAATATTTTCTTCAACAGGAAAATTTTCTCCACGTTTTACATATTCAAAAGTTTTTTCTTCACATTCACAAAAAGCATTAACCAGCAACTCTCGCTCCTCAAATGAAGCACTACGTAGAAACGCATTAATCAAAGGAGTAACGTAGAATGCAATTGTAAATGGAGACACAATCCCTTTTGTAGAAAAATCCTGCGCCTTGAGAATCTCTTGAAACATTTTATTGTTAATGTGATCTATTCCATAGTTGACCATCGCACGAGTATTAAATGATCTCATTGACATTACATCTGAAATATCTGCTAATGCCACTAAGTCAGTAAAATGATCTTCACAAATATCATTCCAATAGCACTCATCTAATGCTTGCAGGAAATTATATGTAACATGAGCGCCACACGCTTCCTTATTTGGATACTCATCAGACGCTTGGTTGTTTACTACAATAGCAGGATTTAATTTATCTGTGGACACTTGATGGTGATCAAGAACAATTACTTCAATACCATCGTTTATTAACTTTTTACATTCATCCACATCATTACTCCCTGCATCTGGAATAATCAACAACTTTGTATTGTCTGGAATATCAAAGTCCCAAGATGCTAGACCATGTGACTTGTTCTTCTTATGCACAATAATTGATACTGGATAGTCTACGTCCATGATTTTAATATATTGATACATCATTGTTGCACTTGTGATTCCATCAACATCAGTGTCAGACAAAATTGCCATTTTATGCTTATTACAAAAATGATAATCAAAGCAATTTACTGCTTCATCTATAGAATTTAAATTATCCCAATTGTCGGAACAATTGTCACACAACGCTAGGTATTCATTATAATTTTCAATTCCTCTATTATTTAATACTGTTTTTAAAATATTTGTAGTATCATTATTGCCTGTTAGTTTATATTTCAAATGCATGCACCCTTTCTTTGTGATACCACTATATCACAATAATTTTGTATTGTCAAGTAACAAAAAGGCTCCCAGTTGCCTAGGAGCCATATTTTTTTGATATACTATTGTGTTTTTCTATGAAATACATTATCTTTGATAGATTTTAAACAGTTCTGACATAGACATGCCATTCGCACGAGCAAGATCAACCGCCAGAGCACATACATTTCTTGGCTGTGATGCCCCAATTACTTTACTCATATAGTCTAGAAGAGTATTATATTCATCGTTACAATGACCATCGCCCTCCCAACAAATAATATCACGGCCATTAATCTTAACAAAATTATAAGGAGTTCCCATGTTTGATCCTTTAGTAAAGCTCCACCAGCCCCAATCGTCAGGCCATTCTCCTTCATAATCTTCCATGCGCTTCATGTCTTTCTTATCAATTTCACATACTTTATATTGATCGCCAGAATATGTTGTAACAAAATCTACATTAAGTTCTTTAAATGCTTTTTCAATATTGCCACCAGCAAGGATCTCAATCTTCATTTTTACATTTCTCCTTTACCATTTTTAAAACAGCTAGAACATCACGCTTATGAATATTATTTTCCATCCAATCACAATAATCAGGATGCGCTTTATAGATGTCTATGAGCTTCTGCCCACTATATTTGCCGAATGGTAACACATATTCTTCTGGGTTAATAGTTGTACTTGTTGGTTCAATATATCCTGTAAAATCCATTGTAAGGCATTTGCGACTTGCAAGGTAATCGGCAACATGTAGCATCCTAGAGAATCTATCGTTAGGTTTTGGAAGAACAACATTGCTTTTCCTATCCTCTGACCACTGCCCCATGTGCTTAGAGACTACATCAGCGATAAATTCAATTTCCTCATGATCTAAGTATTTCCCATCATATTTTCTAATTTCATTTGCCATCAGTAGTGGATGATTAAATCTTGTATATTTAGACGCTTCATAATCTTGCTGAGAACCACTTTTGCGACCATCGTGCAACAACCCCGCTACACGCATTAAATCCATCTGTCTCGTAGTAAGCTTACTGTTATACTGCTCAAGTTCAAAAAAGAAATTTAAGAATCTTACAACCGCAATTTGATGACGCATAAGCCCGCCTTCTCCAAGACTATAAGTGGGATGATATTTTCCGGTACTTGAAGCACCAATGTGCCATATGTAATCTGGCATATCTTCAAGTAGCACCATGGCAAATTCTTTAATATCTGAGTTCGTAATCGTATTTAAAATCGGCTGAATCAATTCTTTCTGATCGTTTGTCATTATTTCATTTCCTCCAAATTAATAATCTTCATCATTAATATAATCAACAATTGGCCCTTTTCGCCCACAATTGTCACATGTCGCATTATAGTCTGTTAGTACAATATGCTTAATCTCTTTTTTGCTTGGCTTGGCGATCTTAATAAAACATTTTTTACAGAGATCCTCACTAACTTCAACACAATTTCTCTTATACACTTTTAACTCTCCTTAATCACAATTTCTTCGTCGGCGTATCCGCCATCAGTTGTATAATGTATTTTTTTAATACCAAGGTCTTTGAGATAATTCATGCATGCAGCGCATGGACGAGATGGTGAAAGCTCATGATTGAGATTCTCTCTATATGTCCATACTTCACATTTGCTAACATCAATATCCATATATTTCAACTGCCCAAGTGCGGCCACTTCTGCATGTGTCAAATGAAGAGGCTCTGTATTTGTGGCAGAACAATCAAAATTTCTATACTTATTATATTTCTTTTGAATCGGTGAACTCTTTCTGCTATTGAAGCCTACACCTACAACTTTATTGCCACATGTGACAATTGCACCAATATGTACTCTTGGAAAACTGCTCATTTCAGAAGCAGCTTTTGCATGTTTAAAAAATTTTCTCTGTTTATTCGTCATTGTCCTCACGCAAACTATATATATTATTTTTAATTAGATATTTAAATTTTTCGGGATTGTCGCTAGGAGATTCTTTATTGTCAAGAATATGATCTTTATCAATAATCGCATATACTGGGATCCCATTTAAGAACATATTTGAAATGTTTTTTAATTGTTCTTCATCGACATCTTCATCATAACAAAAAACAATCTTGGCATTTAATCTTGTTAGCATCTCAACTTGAGTTTTTGAAATCTTTGTGCCACCAGTACTTACACCATAATACCCCATATTATACAATTGCTGCACAAATTTTTCACTTTCGCCAACCCATACCGTCCCTGTATGTTGAATTAATTTTATATTTTGAAATAGACCATACAAGATTTTTGACTTTGCACATGGCTCGAGAAAAAAATATTTAGATATTCCGCTGTTCGGGTCATATTCCATTCTTCTTGCTTTAATTCCAACCAATGTCCCAATCTCATCTCTAATTGGAATCGCAATTGAGTTTGTCATCGGATCAAAAGAAACTTCAAATAGCTTTTGAGTGCTTAGACTAATCCCATCATCCTCCCATAGTTTATTACCGTAAGGGAGATAATAAGATAGAATTTTTTCTGGAATAGGCTTTAGCGGAGTGTCATCAAAGTCATCTTCTTCTGTCGCCATTTGCTGTAACATTTTAAGTATTTGAAGAGATTCTGGGACTTCTTCTGGCTCTTGATAATAATCTAGTCCAAATAAATTACAACAGAACTTAAGAGCTTCAGGAAAAGAATAGTCTTCGTTATAACAAATCAAATCAAAGATATCTGTTGTTCTTTTACTACTCGTCATTGTACGAGTATAATTTACAACAGTTAAATTTTCATTTAAATAAATAACTATCGCTGATTTGTTATCTCCAGTTTTGTTCCCGCATGTAATATATCCACCATGATTGTGAATACTGTGGCATCCAATCTCCTGAAGAATCTCTGGCAATTTGTCATTGTCTAATATATATTCTTTTAAAGATTGTACATCCACAAGTATTCACTCTCCTTTCTATGTGGACATTATACGTCAATAATTTTGTATTGTCAAGAGGTTAATTTAATGTTTTATCAATGTGCCGCCACATCTGCAGCATGCAATAGGCAAATGTCGTTAAATAGTAGTTCCCCAAGAAGCTTCCTATCTTTCTGCATAGCTTTTTCAGAGCGTTCCCATGCAAGGTAAGGTCGCATGTGCCACTGGATAAGCTGTGCAACATAAAGATGTATATCTATACTGCTGAAGAACAAGCTGTCGTATGATCCACAAAATTGGTGATTATAATAATGGCATTCATCCGTTTGTTCGCCTTTGCTATTGATATATGTAGCACTTTTGCATTTGCCACAATCATGTATCAATGCCGCAGTTCTAAGTTCCCAGAATGCAACTGGCATTGAATTTAAGTATTCGAATGTTTTGAGACAATGTTCTCCAAGTGTTAAAGAATGATGGCTGTTACGTTGGTCGTAGTCCATAACAGACTCAACCCAATCACCAACACAGCCGTAACTTCCTTCTGCACCTTCAGAATACACAATCTGAATATCATTCCAGCCTTCATACCAATATGGACTATTATAGCTCATATACATACGTTTAATCACATGCTCAGGAACCTTACGCTCACGCTGTGCATTGCGTTCAAGGCATACCTCATAAGGTGTTGCCATGAGAACTGCGATTTTCTCACAAGGGATTTTATTGAGAGACTTAAGGAACTCCATACGACGCTTATAGTTGATGTTGGTAGCATCATAAATGGTGCTCTTTCCAGAAGCAAGGCATTCCCTAATGCGCTTGTGTAACTCCTTGAAAAGAATATTGTTGTCTGCTTGATGATTCACGTCTCCAAACATTTCTTCTCTAAGTGTGTCGCTTGAAAAAATTTCTGCATCATTTTCTACAGCAAGTTTCTTAGCCTGTTCACTCTTACCGCTTGCTGGCAAACCGATCATCATAAAAAATTTAATCATCATTCACCAATCTCTTTCTTAATTGCAATCTTCATAATTTCGTACTGTACGTCATTTAACAGCTCATCAATTTTTGCATCAACTGTGTATTCGTTTTTTAAGAAATCATCACATAGTAAATCAATATGACCGATAGCATCATTAGCGTGTGCTCGTGCGTCTTCTAGATTATATAAGCCTTTCTTGACCTCTACTAAATATTCTGGACTTTCAGAAATCAAACATTTTTCATATGGCACATGGTTGATATATCTTGCAATATACTCCTCTACTCGCAATAGATGATGTAGTTGTTTCGGATCATATCCAAACTTATTAATCCATTCCATACGAGATGGATAATGATGCTCCATTGCAAAATACTTTTCTTTAGCAATACCTCGCATAGACTTAATTGCTTGAACTGGAGAATAATGTGCAATATCTTCTCTGGCGTCAATAAGTCTATTCCATTGATGCTTATACATTGGATTGATGATTTTGTAAGGAGTGAACAAGATTTCTAAGAAGTTCAAATTTTGCTTCCTAAATGTTTGGATATAAAGTCTAATATCCTTCCAATCTGTATGCTCATCATTAGCTCGAATATGAGTTGTACTAACCGGATTTTTGTTCATTGCAATATCCTTAAATGTCGGCGCTACAATAAGTTTAGTATCAACATCTGACTCTTCATAGTCAAGCCCATAATTACCACTACCTTGATAGAAGATTCCCACAATTCTATCCTCTGGAAAGTATTCGAGAGCTTCGTTATAATGCTCTCGAACACCGTCCATTATGTATTTATCTGAATGATAGTTCATTGTTATTCATCGCAATCATTTACTTCATCTTGTGCTTCTTCCATATCTGGAGCTTCAGCAGTTTCCTTAATCAGCCCCTCTAGCATTTTAAATGAATAATTCTTATGCTTGTAGGCACAGAACTTGGGGCGATTAATAATACGAACTACTACGCCTTCACGCACATGGGTCTTACCAACAGGATCGGGGCCATCATAATATTGTTCTGCCATTTCTTTAACATATTCACCAACCGGATGATTTTCATCAAAATATGAAGCATCTGGTAAAACTACATGGACGAATTCAGGAACGCACTTTACCCCCATTTGTTCGCAGCGATAACGCATAAAATCAGGTGAATATTCTACAACATCACCATCTTCGTTAGTCATGGTCATGCGATACACATATAGATCGGATTGAGGCGCATCGCTGCCATCAGGTGAGCAACCATAACTAAATACAGTCTCTTCACCATACTGCTTTACAAAATCTTTATCAAGCTTCTTGTTATTGCCCTTGCCCATAATTGAAGTGCCATTGTCAGTAAAACCAACTACCTCATAGTAAATTTCCTCGCCCTTGCGTAGCTTACCAACAAACTTATCATGATGCTGCTTACGGAACGCATTGCTGCCATAGAAACCGCCATCCCAATCATCTAGAACAGTTCTACGAGTGCCAGACACATAGTCCCAATCATAGATTGGTGTACCTTCACGCTTAAAAATCTTATCCCAAATAGTTCGCTTATACCCCTTTAGAACAGGCACATAGGCAGTTCTCTGCGAGGTGCCATGCATCTTAAGAGTAATCTCAATTTCATCATCTGGCTTAAATGCACCAAAATTATAGGCAAGCTGCTCAGTATCAGCATGCTCAGTAAAGAGAGGGGCTACAGGTACATGCTTCTTACGAGTCTTATTGCCCTTGCCATTTGCAAAATTGTTCCTGTTACGACCACGAGGAATATACTTTTTACAAATCTCATGTCCATTAACTACAGTGATGATGTCTCCGACATTAATGTCATTAAGATTTACTCCAGTATAAGCAAGGCAACTAAGAGGCATGAAAACACCATCAGATTTTTCACCACGAAGCTTAATCGCCTTAATATTACGTTTGTCAGGCTCAAGATATCCAGTATCAGGTGTGCCATCAGGCTTCTTTCTACACATATGATTCTCTACGCAAAACTCTTCACTAAGCTGAAGATCTGAAGGAAAATAAATGCCGACATCTCCAAGAGTAGTTTCAAGGTTTACACATGTATCATTACCAAAAAATGTTGCAATCTGGAGTTTATCCGCATTGGTATGAGGCCGAAGCTTTTCTACTTTTACGACATAGCCACAATGTTCACTCATTTTATTAAATCCTTTCTATAATTTTGTACTATCAATTAAGTAATCTCAATCTTTCAATAACCTTTGGAAGAATCACACAAGCATAATCAATTTCTTCTTCTGTATTGTATCTTCCAAGAGATACACGAATGCTACTTAGTGCCTCTTCGTCAGACAAACCAATTGCTTTTAGCACATGAGATGGAACTGCATTACCTTCATTGCAAGCCGAACCAGCACTAATGGCAATCCCAAATTCGTCAGCCATCGCAACAACATCTGAACCATGCACACCATCAATTCTAAAGTTCAAAATGCTATCTAAATGCTGCTTTTTATCTGTTGCCCCATTAATTGTGACACCTTTTACATTCAATAAATTATCCTTAATCTCCTTGGATAAACGTGCAATTTTTGCATTATTTTCATTCATATGGGTTGTCGTATCTTCTAGCGCAGCAGCCATAGCCAAGACACCAAGAACATTAGTTGTGCCACCTCTGATTCCTCTTTCTTGGCTTCCACCATTAATTAAAGGATGAATATGAATGCCATCTTTGATATAAAGGAATCCGCATCCTTTAACCCCACCAAACTTATGAGCAGAGCATGATAGCATATCTACGCCAAGCTCTTCTACATTAATTTTCATATGAGGGAATGCCTGAACTGCATCTGTATGAAACAACATATGATTGTCATGTGCGATCTTCGCTAGTTCTTTAATTGGCTCAATAACTCCAAGTTCATTATTTACCATCATACATGAAGCAACACCCGGACTAATACCGAAATAATTATTCTGTAATTCATTCACTCTTTTTTCAAATTTCTCTGTGTCAACCATTCCTCTATAATCAACCTTAAATTTATAGTCTGGATCAATAGAATGATGCTCAATGTTAGATGCTAGTGTAAAATCATGATTTAAAACCCATGAATTTGCTTCAGATCCACCAGAAGTAAAGTAAATCTCGTCAGGTTGTGCTCCAACTAGTGATGCAATCTTTTCACGTGCTTCCTCGACCTTAATCTTTACTTCACGAGCATCCTCATATGAACTGTTTGGATTGTAATATTCGTCAAGATTGTCAAGGATAATATTCTTTGCGGCTTCACAAATTGGAGATGTAGCAGCGTTATCTAGGTAAATCATAATTAATGCACCTCGTCTTCTTCTACATCATATTCTTTTGCAATGCCGTCAAGAAACACCATCAAATAATCAGGATAATCCTCTACATTTTCATATCCAAGTGAGCCAATAATATTATAATTAAGATATCTCATCTTAGTGATAATCTCATATGCTGCATCTTGCTTACCATCGTTATAGCCCTTTTCATAGGACTGCTTGTCTAGATTATTGTAATCCATTTTTAATCCATTACCTCCTTAAAATTTGATGTGTCAATAATTTTGTATTCTTTAATCCAACTACATTTACTAAAAATGCTTTGTAGTATCTCTAAGCTGTCTGATTCAGCCCATTTGTGTTTTCCTCTATCCTTGTATATAATTATGTATTTTTTCATTTTCATAGTGTTACAACTCCTTACTTGTTTTATCATAAGCAATTGTAACACTATAATTTCGTATTGTCAACACTCAATTCTCATATTCCATTTAAGTGTTGCGAGTTCAACATTCTGATAATAAGGTGTTTCAACTCCACAGTTGATACATCTCACATATACTGCTCCATATCCAGTAATTCGCATATTTGGACTACTCCCACAAAAAGGGCAGGGTTTTAACTCATCCATCTCAATTGTCCACCACATCAGTGACAAACTTCTTATATTCCCAATCAACGCATTGCTTGTTTGTCATCCATCCAGTAGACCCCTTGAGGCACTTGCCCTTTCGACTACAGGTTTCACAAACATGTCCAAGCTGTAGATCGTGTGCAAGATCTGCAATATCTTCTCTAAGAGCATCTGCAATTTTACGTTCTTCGTCCATTCTCTTATTAAACTCATTATAAGCATAGGTATATTTTTGGTCTTCCACAGTAAGCTGCTCTGCCGCTGCTCTTAGTGTGTGACACAATTTGCACAAAGACTTTTTGCCCTTAGCACAATCCTTATCAGAGCACCACTTTCTACGCTTAATGTCTTCTGCCTGTTCAATAAGATCCGTTACAATGTTAGCCATTTTCATTTTCTCCTTCATTATTATTTTTGTTTTTGGCATTTTTATCTTCATCTGTTGATTCATGGTTAATATCATATCCATATGTATTAAACCAAAAGTCAATCAAATTTTTACTAATTTGATCACCATTTCGTGCATTTAGCTTTTCTGCCAAAGTACTCATTTTCATATATTTCAATTTAATTCACCTCCATAAAGACGCATGTTTGTGGAATAACAGAAATATGTCCATCCAAGATGGCTATCATATAAGGCTTTATAAACTCCACTACCTTGTTTGAAATTTGCTTGAAAAACAACCGAAGGCTCCATGATTCTTTCTCCATCCAATAGTCTTCTTGCAATTTCAATGCATCGCTCACTCGGAATTAGACTTGCAATATATCCACTGCGTGCTCCATGATATTGTCCGGGCTGATAAACAACATCAGGAATCGTATTAGGAAATTCAGGAGATGCAACACGATTTAACACAACCTCGCCAACACACATCTTCCACTCATCTGACAGAAAATCACTTCCTGCCTCTGCATATATTACTTTTGCCAAAAGCATTAAGTCACTTTCAGAATATTGCGGCTGTGGTGCTGAAAACATATCTGGTTGATCTTCAACAATCACTTCTGCAACTTCTTCATATGTAATAATTTCATCCTCTGGATCCATGACAGGCATTTCTTCTAGTGCCGGTGTCGCTGTACATTCTATGGGGATTTCTTTCAAAGGTTGTTTGCTGTTCATGTTCTTACCATCATTAATCGAAATTGAAAATAAAATTAAAATAATAAGACTAATAATGATAAGTAGTTTTTTAATCTTATTCATTTTTTTACCTCGCAATAATTTTGTATTGTTCAATCTATCGTTATCATATCATATATTTTCATTTTGTCAATTGTACAAATTGCACAAAAAAAGTGGGAGCCTAGAAAGCTCTAGGCCCCCTGTGGTCGCTGCCAATAATGGTCAACGCCAATGGAGCGGTAGACGAGGCACGATCTCGCAACAATCAGATTGGAAATCTGATGCTCTACCATTGAGCTACTACCGCATATTTTTACTTCTGTGTCAGCTTGTTAAGCTCCCTCTGTGCTTTGTTGATCAGGTTTGCATTTACAACTTCACTCTTGGCCTTTAGCTTTGCAATACGATTCTCATAATGTAGTACAGTCCTTGTGTTCATAATATATTCCTCCTAAAAATTAATATTTACATGGCAGCGGATAGAGGCTATGCTCCCCTACCTACAGATTCAAAGTCTGTCGTGCTACTATTACACTAATCCGCTATTTGGTTGCTGAGCTTCAGAATCGAACTGAATTGAGCTTGATTATGAGCCAAGTTGAGATGCCAACCTCCCGCCAGCCATAAATAGCTTTGTCTTTATTCATCTAACCTGCACAAACAGGTAACAGAGCAGAAGATTATACCGGAGTCAAGTGGACGAAATTATAGAGAATAAATGGTGGGTCTGGGCGGTTACGCTCCGTCCGTAGTACGCTTAAAAGGCGTATATTCTACTATTGAATTACAGACCCATACTAGTTATATCAAATAAGGGTTTTTATCTTCTTATATTCATCTTTTACATGAATCTTTTTATGGCACCAAGGACATTCAATAGATACTGCAATTTCTTGTCTGTCGCAATCGTCCATTTTAATAAAATACTCTTCAAAATCTTTATAATATCTACCAGTAGGCTCTCTATGAGCATCTTCATTCTGATAGGTAAATACGCAATCGCATTTAGGGCATCGCTGAGTAAATATAGGATTGTCAAAATCTTTTCCTTTACTAATTATTTTAATTGCCATAACTATTTCTCCTAATATATATTTTAATGAGAGCGGCCAGATTCGAACTGGCGACTAAGGGCATTCAATAGCATATCCCTTCACGCTATAAAACTCTACCAACTGAGTTACGCTCTCATAAAGCGAGGCTTCCAATCCTTCTTTATCATAACCAAATAATTCAAACAAGAGCCTAGGTGCACATATCTCTTTTACTATTTGCTATCCGCTGTGCTACGTGATGGAAGTGACGTTACCTCGCTGGAGCAAGTAGTGTGATTCGAACACACATTTCCCCAAAGCGAACGTTTCCAAAGTAGCGATCTTTTTGTATCTCAGCTTTGTTAAATGAGAGAAGACCAATTCTTCCTTACTTGCATATAATGTGGAGCAGGAGGTCGGATTCGAACCGACGTGAGCAAAGCTGGCGGCTTACAAAACCGCTCCAATCGACCACTATGGGACTCCTGCAGATCTCTGTGTCTTTCCACAGCGCCAGCTATGCTTTGTTTGGTGGCGGCGCGCGACGTGCATAGTATCCACATCTAACGCAACTTGAATCGAACAAGTATCCCCCTCTGATAGTGAGGGCGCTTTTCCATTAAGCTATACGATAATATTTGGTGCTCCGCCCAAGCATCGAACTTGGAACCTCCCGATTATTGGCCGCTGCAGTAAGTCCTGCCCTTACATCTCTTAATCCGCGGTTAAGCAGTGTTGCTATTACACCATGCAGCGAAGTCGGGTGCTCTGACCAATTGAGCTAGCGGAGCATATTAATTTGCCGTCTTTCCGAGCTGTCACCGTTTCTGCCGATTTGTAGGGTTCGTTCGAACAGTTTAAGCAACCTATCCCTTGGTAATGATAGCAAGCGGAGCCGTGCATGACTCCATTTTATACCCATTCACCAGCTACTTTCAGCGAGTTCAAATTTAATCTTTCTCGATACAGGGAGCAAATCCTGCAACGGCTTTTATCCTTACTGGTTATCTGATATAAAATTTGCACTACTTACTACCATTTGGTGGGTCAGGGTGGTGTCGATCCACCTATTCCCGAAGGAGGCAGATTTACAGTCTGCTGCGTTTGCCGATTCGCTACTGACCCATATTAAGTTGGGAACTACGAGATTCGAACTCGTGTCTCCGGCAGTGTGCTCTTAATGTTTGCACTATTCTGTCCCCGCCAGTGTCTTAACCACTTGACCAAGTTCCCATTTATGAGGAGAAAGGCGTCTAGAACACCTAGCAAGCATAAGGCTCTCCTCTGTTGCCGACAGGCTTACTTGCAGACCCAAGATTTAATTGTTCTGCCTCGCTCATATTTGTCGCCATCCATATCGGCCATGAGCTTTGTCATTTTACTGTATGACCACAGCGCACTTCGTCCGTGCCAGACGACCTCCTTGCGGAATTGAACCGCTCTAACACATTACGGAGTTGAACCGCTCTAGCGCCTTGCGTGCGCCGTGCTACCATTACACTAAAGGAGGATGTGGTAGGGGTACCGGGATGTGCGCCCGGACGGATTTCTCCACAAGTTTTTGAGACTTGCGCGGTTGCTAGTTACGCCATACCCCCATATAGATGGTAGTTTAATGACTTGCCAAGGTCAATGGTTCTTAGGTCAGCCAGCCACACATTACTTAACGCATTCCATTTGTTCGCGTGGTGCAGGTGAAGGGCCACGATCCCTCAATCCCGTCTGGGCGACAGATTTTAAGTCTGTTCTGTATTCCAATTCCAGCACACCTGCATATCAATGGGCAGTTTTCAGAGATGCCCAGCTCTGCTAGTACTCAAAAGTCTGTCTATTTCACATTAGCCTATTTTCGTACAAGTATTGCTACCATTCAGCCTTGTGGATAACCTATGGCCATTGAACTTGAAACCAAACCATTGCTCAAGGATTTTGTAAAACTTTGTGGGCACACAATTTTAATTAATAATTATCTAAAAGCCCTCTTTACAACTTTAAGACTTAAACTTTGACGAAAAAATAATCTTTGAGCATTGATCTCTGAACATTGATATTTAAACTTTAAGCTTTACAGTTAGAGAATATATGTACATCTTAATTTTAATCAATTTTAAGTCAATCCATATATTAGACTTTCTTACTATATTATTAGCATTAGTAAAAATATTGTTGAAGACCAATTTTTTTATTATTTCACATCAATGTATCGGTCAAAACCATCGAAGCAAGTCCGTTCTAGGTTTTCGAATGGCAGCAAGTTAGCTGCTTAATACTCGATATCAAGCACAGTCAGTGCGTTACTAACCGAAAGTGCCGCATCAACTTCAGTAATGAAACTAGAAATCTCGTTGTCAAGCTGCTCAATGGCATCCTTGACGCCAATAGGATCAATGATGTCATAAGTGTTATCCTTGATGTACTGAACACGAAGATTCTTCATCGCTTCCGAATCAACAGCCATCTTAGAATCCTTCGGCTGTGCCTGAATGACACTAAGAACATAATTCTCTGCTCTCTTCTCAAGAGGATCACCACTGTTCTTATCAAGCTCATTCTTTGCTACAGCATACTGAGATTCAAGACGCTTCTTGAATGTGTTCTTGAACTCCATTCCATGGTTCTTCATCTCAATTGCGGTAGCAACTGTGTATTCAGTGTCACCAACCTTAACCTTCGTTACTGCATTAGATGCAACAACTGCCTTCTTGATTGCATTACGTCTTGCAATCAGATCAGACACCTTCTGGAAATCTGACTTCATGCTGTTCTTGAACTCATTAATAGTCACTCCATGAATCTTCTCATTGGAATGCTTATTCGCAATCACAAACGTACCAGAACAAATCGCATTATTGATACGTGAATCAATAACCTTAAGCTCTGCAAGCGCCTTGTGGACTGTCATCTGCTCCTTCGTTGCCATAATTCATAATCTCCTTTTAGTGATTTTTAATTATTAACTATAATTTTGTACTGTCTAGCGTGCTTACATATTACCACATTACTTGTCATATGTCAAGTGCATCTTGTGGTTTTTTTCTTTTTATGTATTCAAGCGGCTCAATCAATCAAGTTGGCTCTCTCTTGACTACATTCTGAATTATACCACAATAATTTCGTATTGTCAAGGGGTATTTTCAAGAATTTCTACTGGAGTTTCAAATACACGACTGTTTAGTGCAATCAGATCTGCTCTAAACATATCAATTCGCTTATCAAAAGCACTATAATACTTCTTCATAAGCTTTTCCTTCGCAAGCATCTTGCCCTTCTCCTCGTCGTACACATCACCTTTCGCAAGCTTGACCTTGACCTTAAACTGCTTAGGCATCATGTACTTCTCACGAATCATATAACAGTCAAACTCATTGAGAAACTTGTCAATCTTATTAATTGCATCAAGCTCAGTTCCTCTTAGAACAGCGAACGTTTCCTTCGTGTTTGGGTTGCTATAATACTGAATAGCCATTTTTTCTTTTGTCCTTTCTTTTTAAATAATTTTGTATTGTCTTTCGACTTATGCTTGTATTATACCATATGTTTTTCTGTTTGTCAATAGCTTTTTCGTTTTTTTGAATCACATATTGGCTTCTTTCAACTATGCTTTAATTATATCACAATAATTTCTGTTTGTCAAGTGGCACTTTTTAGATATGCCCTACTATTCGCAAGTAATCCAAGCAATTTTACTGCCGTGTTACAAATACAATCTCCATCTTGCCACCACATACACTTCTCCTCTGAACACATCAACGTTTTTGATGACGTTGCAGTATCAGAAAGACAATAGCATAGTGGACAATATTTTTTATCCTCCATATCCGTCACCTCACACAAAAAATCAAAACTATCCATGAACTTATTATATTGTTCTACACAATATTTCAAACAATCAATCCATCTTCCGCCTCCTCTAAAATTTGTTTTAACAAGCCGCTCTTTAGTTGGCACATGCTTAAGTTTATAGTTTTTTGCTTTCATTATTCTACCTCATCCATCTTTGCTCCACAATTTGGACAATAATTATTATTTAAAATAAAAACATTTTCCTCTTCATTACAATGTGAACATTCCATTGTACTTTCTGTCGGAAATAGATTGTCCGGGTGATAAATCCAATGTGCATGCACTCCATCTACAGTTGGCGCTTGCATCAACACTCTCCTGACACTGCCTTTGTATGGCAGATCATTCGATAAACTACTCAGAGTCTCGTCGGCATCAATCAGTCGCATCTATAATCTCCTCCAAACTTGCAAATAGTAATGATCCATCTGAATGATCCTTTTGTTCAAACTTACAAGGCTCCATATTATTTAGCAAGTTACATCCTGAACCATCCCAAAAAACATCATGATATGTACATTTGGTGCATTTTTCTTTATTAATATGTTCAGTCATCATTTCTTTCGCAAACAATTCTCCTTTATGTAAGCATTCTCTCGCTTGAATAGATGCATCGACCAATTCATCAATGAGCTGCTTTAGGTTATTCGCATCACTATACCCATCATAATCGCAACCGATGTCCCATATGAATTGTAACCATTCATCTACGCAATTTGGCTCACACATTTTACATCCTGTTTGTTCATCAATCCAATATTTCATTTTATTCACCTAAAATCCTTTCGGCAAGTAAATCACAATCATAACGCGACACAGCCCAATTAACATATTTTCTATGACAATCGTCGCAATTACAAGTATCAGGAATTTCAGAATTATATCGACAATTATCACAATACATATGATCAATGTATTCGTAAATCAAATGAGATATTTTTTCTTTATTTTTTTCAAGTTCTTTTACTGGTGCTACTTCAATATATGAAGGGCAACTATTATCACAGAGAGCACAAATTCTATCTTCACCACATATCATCATTTTTATCATTCTCCTTTATCTCATATTTTTCTATTAGTTCGTTTAATTTACTTAATCCATTCATAAAAATTAAACCGTTTGCATAAAGGTAATAACGTAGTGCTTTAAGTTCAGCGATAGGGACAGTCTCTATTGTAGGAAACTTATCAAGAAACGCTTTCTGCTTGAAGCAGTATTCTCTAACGGCAGCAACATTCATATTTTCATTATCTCTATCAAATATGATTACTTGATTGACCACATCGGCATCAATTGGCCTCATTTATTTAGTCCTCCTCAAATCTTTCTCCCTAAACAATCAACTTCAACAACATCATTATCGAGCACATCTGTTTCATAAAGCATCTCTTCTAGCACATGAATCTCGTCAAAATAATATGCAAGTTCTTTCTTTAGGTTTTCTATAGCTTCTTCTTTTGTTTTGCCATATCCATAAATATTTGTTAAGTCAAAATTATGATATCTATCAGAATCATTAAATAAATAACAAGTATGTGACTGAAACTTTTCTTTTCCATCATTATGATGTGCAATTTTCATTAACATAATTTGCTCCTTTCGGCTCGTACATGTCACAAGCACTTGTGTCCTCATAACACAAATGCCCAAATATAAAAGTCATCCCCATTTCTTTTTCTTTAGTGGTCGGATGTGGAATATCACAGCATAAATTCCAATCTCCACAACCAATATAATGCTTGCATGTCCCGCATTTATCCATTTATCTTATACCTCTTTTGTAAAAAATAGATACATGACTGTAACGCCACATATATTCGCTGCCATTTCAGTAGAGACTAGCCTAAATCCACGATCACCCCAATAGCTCAGTTCATTATTAAGTGCTTCAGTTGCATAATTACTTACAATCACAACCCGATTATCAAAACTCATTTTAATAATATCCTCCATCTGGCGCATCTCTCTTATAAGATGTGCATCCTACTGGATTACCATTGCATCCGACTTCGTAGACGCATTTGTGGCAATCTCTAATACTCATCAAATCTTTTTCCATCCACTTATTAATAGTTGCGTCATCCACACCAAGATAGAATCCATTACTAACATGGCTTTGCTGAATAATCAGCTCATTAATACCAAAATCGTTAATACAATAGATAAAAGATTCTAGTTCTTCCAAACTAACAAATGGATGTTTTCCATTTCGAAGCAGATTAAGAATTGCTTTATTTTTTTCTTTTTGATTGTTGGGACAATTCTTATATTCATTTGACATTTGTTGATTGCTCCTTTATAAATTTGTTGCCTTAATGTACTATAATTTTGTACTATAGCCAGTATATCACATTTCTACGGTTTGTCAATATAGCAAGTTATACAAACTACAGTTGATAGTTTGGCGATTTTTGTATAAAAAAATAACTCCCACTATATAAGTGGGAGTTTTCGTATAATTAAATCAATACATTACTAAATATTATTTAATTCATGCTATCAATCTTAAGACTATATCCAAGAATTTTTTCTTTGTTGGCTTTACATTTTCTTCTTAAGCACACCAATTTCTTTCCAAACATTTCCGTCCATATCTACTTCAAAGCAGATCAAATCATTTTTAGAACCAACTCTGTTCTTTACAATTCTTAATCCAACATAATTTTTATCATATCTTAAATCATGCTCTATTGGTTCTCCCCAAGTATCATCTTCACAGACATATACATAGTTTTGCTTATCATCTGCTGATAAATGCTTCCACATTTGCATTTGGTCAGTAACATGCATCATTCTCTTTGAGCTTGCAATTTCCTGAGAATTTAAGTTTTCAATAGGGATATCATGCGCCGAATCTGTAAGCTGGAAAGTGCAAATACAATACATTTTTGTTTCATGAATCCACTCTGTAATTTTTGTAGCAGTTGCGGCTAACTTGGCAAAATCCTCAAGCCCAGAGCATTTAAGTGTATCGTATGCTACACCATCACATTTGTAAATTGTATTGGCTTTTTTAATTTCCATTTCGAGCACTTCATCTTCATAGCAAGAGCCGATATTCTTGAATAAAAATTTACCACTGCTTTCAGATTCAACCCATTGCATAATTCGTTGCACTTTCCGATATTCAGAAGATGTTTCATAAATTCTCTTTTTATAAGACTCTTCATCTTCTGTATACACGCCATTATCATCCATCTGTCTATAAATGTACTTTCCGTTATCATCTTTATATGATCCGAGTGCGATTTCTCTTTCTGGTTTATAAACATCTTTAATTCCATGTAGCTCTTGAATCTCTGGAGAATTAATGCATGTAACTAAGAAATTCAATTTAATACTCTCTGCCGACATTTCGTTTGCAAGCAATAGAATTTTTTGCTTTTGAACAAGGACTAGATATGCAATGAGATAAACGAGATTTCTGCCCTTACCGCTATTGCTCAAAGCACCTGTCATCAAAACGTTTCCGGGAAGCAATCCTCTATAATACTTCTGAAGATATGGCCATGGCCCAGCAACGCCCATAGATGGCATGCATAGGAATTGATCAATACATGAAACTGCGTTTTCTGTAAGAACAACAGGTTCATCAATTGCTTGTACTTTATTAGCTACCTTATCAATTCGGCCACGAACAATTCTACAAATATCATCTGGCGTTAATGCATTGAAATTCTTAATTGCCAAAATTTTTGATACATCATATCCAGTCTCATTAAAAGCTCTTAGCAATGAAAACTTCTTAAATATTGAAAGATAATTCTTAATATCATGAGGGTCGCTCATTGCCATTAATTCTTTAATTGTCTTATATCCACCATACTGTCTATATTGTTTAAAACGCTCTTTAGACATGCTGCAGAACGTATTAATTTTCAATTCGGTAAAATCTTCAGAATATGAAACATAATAATCAGAAAATAACTGATAAAAAAACTCACATGCCTTGTCCGAAAAATCATATTTTGGGACAATTGAGGTTCCATATGTTAGATATAATGTTGGCTCTTTATAAAACGATCCAACTACCAGCATTTCGGACTGGCTATTAGTTAATTCAAGTTCCATATTTTCACTTCCTATCAAATTAAGTCTTCCAAAAGATCGCTAATATCCCCTAATCCATCATTCTGTTCAACTGCTTTAATTTTGCTATAATCAATGTTTACACTCTTTTTAACGCGACTTTGTTTCTCTTTCTCTTCTGCTTCTTTCTTTGCTTTTTCCTTGGCTTTTGAATATTTTACATAATTACTCATTAAAATAGCAAGATCATAGTTAACTCTTACCTCTCCGTCAATCACCTTGCCATGACGCTTGTTCCATGCATTTGTTTTGTCTAGTTCTTTCTGATAGTCCTTCCACATATCAAACAATATTTCTAATTCAATTGGCTTGCACCGTCTTCCATTATATTTTCCAGATTGAACGTCTGCAATAATTGACCAAAAACGACGACTTAATGCCCCAACATCATAATGTACAATCAAATACTCATTGAATTCGTCTTGCACAAAACGATGCATTAATTTCTTTTTTGCTTCTGATTCTAGTTGATCTAAATTCTGTAAGGCATCTGAATAAATGGACGAGTACCTGTTGTTTTTTAGTACTCGCCCATTACACATTGTTTTAAAACATTCAGTATGATAGCTTTTCTGTTTGTAAGAAACCATATGCATATCATTCTTTGTCAAAACAATATCTTCCCCACAGAACGCGCATTTTCTAATTAAAGTGGCGCTCATTTGTTGTATCTCCTTACTGTGAAACTACTTCAAGAATCTGGTTTAGAATAGCAATATCTGTAACCTTGGCGAACTGGTCTGGAAGTCCTGCTTCCTTTATGGCAGCACGTTTGGCTTTCTTGTCTTCAGGAGAAAGAGATGACAGAACTCCCTTAATTTCTGCCTTAAGGTTCTTGCATTCTTCGTCTTTTCTAATTTCCACATCCAACTCGTCTGTTTCCATTAGATCCTCTTTATGTGAATTATAATAGTCTTCCTTTTCTTTTTTCTCCTGCTTTGATTTGCTCTCAATATATTCGTCTGTTGCGTCATGAGACTTAATAGAGTTCTTAATTGCATCCTTGACAGTATCAATATAATTCTTTGCAGAAACTTCTACTCTGTCAGCAATATCTTCAAATCTACCACCTGCATCAATATATCCATTTCCACGAAAGTACATCCATCTGCTAACACCATCTACATGCCCATCAGTAATTTCTCTTTCAATAACACCCATCATACAAATATCTGCCTTGTTAGCAAAAATCGAATCATAATCTGTTGAAAGATTAGATGTAAGCATCTGGTATTCATCGCCATTTTTCTCTTTAATATCCTTAATCTTAGTGTGCCCAATAAACACTAGACAGTACCCACTAGATTCTAGTCTGGTAATAACGGAATTAATTAGCTCATCCACTTTTCTACGCCCAGCTCCATAACCTCCAAAACACGCATTAAATTCATGCTTGGTGCCAGACTTCTTATAGTCAAGACGCACAATTTCCTTTTGAGCCATAGAAATCCATTCGTCAACGGTATCAAATGCAATAATAGAAAACGAATTTTCGTCCTTATTTTCTACTAGTTCGTCAACGACTTCCATTAGTGTAGACCAATCTGGGCAATCAGCAACCATTAGATTGTCAAGAGCAAGATAACCTCTCTCATTTCCACAGCTAATCAATAGGCCATGACTCATGTCGCCATATAGTTCTTTAATTAAATTTGCAAACAATGTAGTTTTGCCCCATTTTTTTGGTGCTCTCCAATAGTGGCGATAGTTAGTAATATCTACTGTTACCTCATTTTTCTTCCATAAAGCCATAATAATATCAGTCTCCTTTACCTTTTAAACTATTTATATATCTATCTAACTCTTCTTGTGTGATATATCCTTTTTCAATTGCATCTTCCGCATACAACCAATGCAATGCCTCGCCTGTTTGTGGATGTTTATACGTATAATTTTGTTTACCTCTACAGCACTTTGTAATAGAGCTTGGATCAAATCCATATAAATTTTGTACTTCTTTTGCTCCCCAAAAAATTTGATTTAATTCTATACAATATATTCTTCTACATTTCCACCAATTACTACCTTTACGAGAATCACTCATCTTTTTCTTTGCTTCTTCTGTGTGATGTTTCCCATACATTGGATGATTGCTTGGATTTATAAATCTTTCTTTTGCTTTTTCTGATAGATTTAATTTTTGTTCATCTGACAATTTTTTACCTAAACTGGGATGTTGTTTTTCTATCCATATATGTTTGCCTTTAGTTGTTGGATTTGCCCAATATAATTTATGTTTTTCATACCATTGTTTATATGTTTCTTCATCCATGCGTTCTTTTGGAGAAACTTTAAACTGGGGATTATTCTCGCCTACTAATCCTACTCTTCCATACATTGGATGATTATTTGGATCTGAAAGTCTTTCTTTTGCAGCTTTTGATATCTTTTTTCTTGTTTCTTTACTTGGAGTCCATCCTTGCGTTGTTCCTCCACCATAAACAAGATTATACCAATTGTTAGATTCAACAGCATTAAAGAAAACACTATAATTATATTCCTTTTCATTTAATTCTTCTGCAGAATAAGCAATATCAATTACATTTCTTACAAAATTTTCTTTTCCATATTTGTCAATTGCTTGTTTAAATGCTGCACCACTACCAAGATATTCTTGCCAATTTCCATAGAATTTTCTTTGGCCTAAATATCTTTTGCCATCAATCAAATTCGTTGTGATATAAATAAATCCATATGGATCTTTTACTTCCGTATATGTTGTATCTTGTAGCCCATCAACGGAAGAATTCATTTCTTTTAATTCTTCCATCTATTATCACTTCGCTGTCTATAATTTAGTATTGTCTAGGGAAGCTTTAATTCTTCCCTAGACTTATGGATTCTCACCATGGCTCATCTTCATCGTCCGATGCATCGTCGCCCCAATCATCATCTACATTGGATGTTGACTCTGCCTTACCAGTGAAATCCTGTTCTGCTTTCCTTGATGCATTTACCTTCTTAATTGCTTCATCAATTGCCTTTTCAGTATATGTTTCTTTGTCAATAGTTGATGGCTTTGCACCTGTAATAATAAGTTCTCGATGAGTCGGTGCAAAAACTCTCTTGTCCATATCATTAGATTCGCCCCAGCAATCATCATCTTCCTCATCATTCACGTCTTCAACATTATTAACAACATTGATGTGTCCATGAACCTGAATGGAATTATAAGGCTTTAGCCCACTACGCATCTGCTTTGCGAGCTTTGCATCTTCAATAATAAATTCAGCAGACTCAATAGAGTTATAATTCACAATCTTTGCATCAACCACAAATCGACCAGTTGGCTTGTCGTTTTCTCTTTCCTGATCAATACCAACAAAAACAATTGTCTGCGTAAAATCATGAGCGGGAGCATAATCCTCCGCCTCAAAGTCAACATCCTTCTGACATAGAGAAACTTGTGTTGGGACAAACTTTGTGGTACGAGAGACTTCTCCATCTTTGTTAGTATAACTGCCAAATTCTAGATTTCCTTTAACAAAAACAGAATCCCCATCATTAAGATTTTCATTAATATATTCACATGCATCATATTCTGTTCTATAATGATTGTCATTCTTGAGCTTGCCATTATCTCCCGGAACTTTCTTAAGCCCAGTCAGTACACCAATCATACGATATCCATCGGGTGCATTCTTAATTCTATCCTTCCAAGCAATTGCCTTTACTTCTGTCTTGCCATCTTCATCCTTCTTACTAAAATATACCTTATCGCGCGGCATACCATTAAGCGAAGGATAAATTGTCTTCTTATCCTCATACTCTACGCCAAAGTTAACCATACGGAAATCCTTGCCTGTCTTGGTCTTCTTTTCTGTATAGAAGTTATCCTTCTCTACTCCGCTTACAATTCCTCTAACCTGAAAGGTTCCCTTGGTTTGTGGGAAACTAAAAAATTTTTCTGCCATAATAAAACTGTCTCCTTTATTATATATTTTTTATTTTATTTGGTTGCATTTGCACAACAATTTAAATAATTATCTAGTTGTTCTTGCGTAATGTAATTTTCTCTAATTGCAGTTTCTGCATAAACCCAATGCAATTTTACTCCTGTTATTGGATGACGGCCACATGTATTTTGCTTTTTGGCACAAGCTTTACTGACTCCGTTTGATGAAATGTCAGGATATTTATTCTGTACATCTTTCGCCCCCCAAAAACATTGATCTAATTCTAAACAATATACAGGACGATATCTTGAGCTATTGACCCCAGTGCATTCTCCTTTCTTTGCAGCGCTTATTTTACTTCTAGTCTCTATGCTTACTAAACGTCCTTTTAATGCGTCTGATATTTTTTTCTTCGCGTCTACAGATAGTGGCTTCCCTTTGTTGTTCGGTGGTCTTCCTTTTTTGATATCACTCAATTTCTTTTTGGTCTCAGCAGAAAGACATTTCCCCTTACGCAAATCACTCATTCGCTGTCTTGCTTCTATAGATTGGAATTGCTCTTTTGCCTTTTCCCTTAGCTTCTCTTTTGTCTCTTCCGATACTTTTTTCCCTTTGTTCGACGCACTCATTTTCTTTTTAGTCTCTTCGCTTGGATGCCATCCATTGTTTATTCCGCCACCAAGTACTAAATTATACCAATCATCAGATTCAACAACATCAAAGAAAACGCTATAATCATATTCTTTTTTATTTAATTCATTTGGAGAATAGGCGACATCAATAATACGCTTTATAAAATTTTCTTTTCCATATTTACTAAGCGCTTGTTTAAATGCTATTCCACTTCCAACATAATCTTGCCAATTATTATAAAATTTTCTTTGCCCTAGGTATCTTTTACCATCAACTAAATTTGTTGTGATATAAATAAAACCATATGGATTTTTTATTTCCGTATATATTATATCTTCTTGTAGCTTATTGGAAGAACTTGTTTCTTTAAATTCTCCCACCTATTATCACCTTTTTCCTATAATTTTGTATTGTTTAATAAAATAAAAATTAATACCTATAATATCTTTCATCCATGACCACATTATAATATGTGTATTTATCTAAAATGTCTTTCCCTATATTCAACATATCATTTTCGTGCTCACAGCATGGACATTTCGCTTGTATATATAAATACTCAATATAATTATTTCGTTCATCAACCTGAAAAATTGTTCCACATTTCTGGCATTGAACATTGACGCTCTCTGATTTCATTCATTATTCATCCCCCTTTCTTAACAATTGAAAAGACTATAATTTTGTATTACATCTCATTACGATTGCATTATACCATAATAATTGTGTCTTGTCAAGCTTTTTTATCAGAGAGCGAAAAAATTTATATTTCGATTTTAATTTGCATGGACTCTCCTTTGATCATTGCGCAATTTCCACTTACCTCAATGTTTGTAATTTCATTGTTCCATAAAAAGATTTCATTATCTTTCAATTTAACACCAATCCTTTCTCCATCATCAATAATATGGAAAATTCCCCTAATTTTTTGATTTCCATACCAATCATGATGTATTGTTATTTCCCCATTCTTACCATTTAGATTATGTAAGTCATTTACAATTTTCTTTTCCATAAAATTATGTCTCCCCTTTTGTAATGTAAAATAATTTACCTTTGCTTCTCTCTTATACAAAAATTATACAATAAAAACATATGTTCGGCAACTATTTTTTGCAATTATAATTTTGTATTGTTAATTAAGATTATAGACCGCACCATTACGGCCTATACAAAATCTATAAATTTATTAGCAATAACATCAACATATGAATTTAACTTATATCCATATTGTTGCGCCAATGCTTTGCCTTCTTCTGTATATAAAAATTCTCTTAATCCAAGATTGTTTTTTTCCATTGCATTTTTAATTTTATACAATAGCCCAGATGCAGCAAGTGCCTTCATTGTCAGCAATGGCATATCTACATGTTTTCTATATGTTTGAACTCTTCTATATACCCAGCGGAAAAATTTATCGTCTGAGTCTACTGTATATGCATTATCCATTTCTTTATAGAGACAGTCATCTCCAATTAATTTTTTAACCCTAATAGTTGTTCCATAACACATATATTCTTTTTCTGAAAATGCCTTGTCTAAATAATTATATAATTTTGATGATAATTTAACTTTTCGTCCATCATTAAAACATATATATTTTTTATCTTCGCTAATCATACTTCTATTAAGAGCAACAATATCTTCCATACTTTTGCCACTAATGCCTTCCCATAGCAATTCTAAAAGCGCTTTATCTGTATAGTTATATAACTCATCTTCTATATCATCAAGCTGTTCCCTTGTTAAGAATTTTTGATTCAATGTTTCTGTATCAAGGCATTGAAGCAGCATAGCTTTATTTATATCTGCATAATTATTTTTCTTACAAAAACCATGATGCATACAGAAAATAGAATAGCTTTTCAAATATACATTGTAATTTTCAAGCACATGCACAGATTTTGCATCAAATTCTTTATACATCGCTAATATTTCTTTTCTTGAAAAGCTATTACAATCTTTCCCTTTTTGTTGTTCGTATTTATATGTTTTGTTAAACATTCCTGTTAATGAAGTCTCTGCTACAATTCTACTTCTTTTATAATCGTTTATAAATTGTATCTTTACCTCCTCATTATAAAACACATGATCACCCCTTGTGAATTTCTCGTTTCTTTTATTGTACAGTACAAAATTATAATTGTCAAATCTTATTAAATCATATCATCCAAAATGTTTGCAGCTTGCTGTTTTTTGTCTTTAGACATATTTGCATATCTCATAGTAGTAGCAATATTTTTATGATTAAGAACTGACGCACAAAGATAAATATCTCCAGTCTTTTCGTATAAATTAGTTGCACAAGAATGTCTCAACACATGTGGTGTAACATGTTTACTTGTCACATCCTTACTATATTTTTCTAGCATTACCCTAATGCCGTCTCTTGTAATTCTCTTTTTAAAGCTAGAAATAAACAAAGCATCTGTATTTGCCATGCTAAAATACTTTTTTCTATCTTGTAGCCACAATTCTAGTTGCTTCTTTACTCTATCACCAAATAGAATATTGCATGTTTTTCCTCTTTTTTCGATTACCTTAATAGTATTATTTTCAAAATCAATATCACCAATATCAATTTGCGTAATTGCAGATACACGCAAACCAGTAGTTAATCCAAGCATAATAATGGCTAGATCCCTATTTTTCATCTTTTTGCTTGCAAGCTTATCAACATTTTCAAGAATCATTTGCATTTCTCTTTCTGTTAAGTAAGCAACGTCTGGTGTATCTTGCACTTTAGGACGTTCTGTTCTCTCCATTGGATTTTCTTTAATATAATCATTTTCTTTAAGGAACCCAAAAAATGTATTCAATGCAGACCACTTTGTCGCACGAATACTATCACTTGTATTATAATGCCCATTGATAGTTTCTTTATTCTTCAATGCAGCAAAATATTTATTAATATCCAAAGGTGTTATCTTTTTATAAAAATCATTTGAGATTCTATTTCCATTAAGAAATTCTGCAAACTCCTTCACATATGCGACATATCTCTCAACTGTTGTATAAGATTTAGTTGTACACATATAATAGTAAAATTCAGAAAAAATTTTAGGAAGTCCTTTTAATTTTGCCTGCATCTTATTTGTAGAAACAATTTCCTTCTCCATTCTTCCTGTCATTTTTAACCCTCCTTAATTTTCTTTTTTCTCCATTTAACAAAAGTATATGTTGCCAATGCCCAGATGAAAAGTCTTCCATTCAAAATTGCTGCAATGCCCATAATAAAAACATACCACATCCATCCAATAAGAAGGCAATCTGGCTTCTGCTTGTAGCAATCTTCTCCATCTTCCACCCAATGATAATATTCTTTTTTGTCTTTATATTTTTCATTAATGGTGCCCATAATCTCTCTAGACTTTTGGTCAGTTACATCAATAATATTTTTTATAAATACTTCGAGTTCAAACATATATGTGCATGCTGAAATATTACTACGAAGAAAACAAGTATTTGATTTTTTATTATATTTAACAAATTTAATTTCAACAATCGGAAAATCTCTAACGCCTACACCTAAAAAATTATTACATTTAAATTTTGATCCAGTGTAATATCTAGTGCCATTATAGTCAAAGTAATCGCACACAACACCGTTATTCATATTAAGAAATTACCTCCTCAATAATATCAATTACTTCACTAAGCAAATCAATAGATTCTTCAAGATGCTCACAACACTCTTCTGCTTTGTTATACCTGTCAGATCCTTGCAAGTTATCAGGCATATTATCTAGGCACTCCTGTTCTTCGTCATAAATGTCTTGAATACGATTATTAAGTTGCTCAATTTCGATGGATATGATTTCTAGTTTTTTTCTGCGTTTATTGTTCATAGGCAATACCTCCATTCAAAAATTATAATCATTTATTTGTTATTATAATTATAACGCTATAATTTTGTTTTGTCAAGTATTTTGTTGAGTTTTAATTGCTTTCCATACAGGTGCGGATTTAGTTCCACCAACTCGCTCAACAAAACCAAACATCGAGAGCAAAATCTTCTCGATATCTGTTTCTTTTAGATCCATCTTCCGAGGGCTTTGCGGATAATTGCAAATAAATTCCCCATTATTATTCATTACTTGTTTAATTTGATTTAACGTTTCAAAGAGCATTAGCAAAGAGCTCTGCACATTAAGCACATTAGAGGCGAATACAACATCATACTGTCTATTCAGTGCAAATTTATCAAGTAGTATATCTCCATTGCCAGCCCATAGATCATATGCTACCACATCAAATCCTTTACTTAGAAGATATTTTGTACTAGTAGCTCCCTTCCCCGCACCAAAGTCGAGAATTGTTTTACTTTTATCCACATTACTTTCCACCCAAAGAGGAACTACTGCACGAATCTGGCCATCCTTAATAGCCGAAGCACCTGAACTCCGACTAGTTGCTTTTGCAATTTTGATTTCCTGAGCTGTCATTTTAATCTCCTGTCAACTTACTTAATTGTCTTTTTTAACTCTATCCAATATGACTTTATTTCTTCATACTCATTGCGATCAGCAACTTTAATTGCTGCCCAATTTTGTACTCCTACGTCAACATTCCAGCCTTTTGCTTCTATTGCCTTTGCAATAGCGAAGAATCTATCTTCTTCTTTATCTTCATAAGTAAACTCAGCAAGTCGTTGTCGAAAAACTTTTTTGCCTACATAATGTATTTCCATATTAATCTCCTTTCGAATCAAAAGAGGCCCGTATTTACGAGTTTCAATTTCTACCAACTTCAAGTCCAAGTTTATAATGCTCAATATTTCTCTTAATAGAATGCTTTCTATTCAGCAGAGAAAATGCCAGTTTATGAGCTTTGATTTCCTTTTTAATTCTATTCTTAATTTTCCAAACCTCATTTTCAAACCTGCATTTCCAACAATCCGTATAGTCAAACGAATCCCAACCGTCATACGTGTAAAAGTAATGGTTGGAATAAAAATTCAAACGATGACACTTCCCACAACTATCACATTTTCCATAAGACCATTCCCATCTCGCCTCATCGTGTGGAAGCTTTTCAATAAGATAATCATACTGACCATAATCATTGTCTTCTCCCTGTAATATCGGATTCTTCCACCAATTTTCCATAATTAATCTCCTTTTAATTAGAACCAACAATCATACTTTCCTGCAATTTCATTTGCTTCTTCGATAGATGCAGCATATCCACAAAATCGTTCGCACCACTTATTTGTTTCTTTTTCTACCTCTTCATAATTATTTTGAGGCTTATTTTCTTTCCAAGTTTCCCATATCAAAGAACAAATTTTTGCTGTAACAGCATAAGTATCTTCGTTCCAAACCAATACAACAGGAATACCCGTAACTGGACATTGGAAATCACTGCTTGTAAAATTCATAATTAATCTCCTTTGTTATTTTACAAGTTTAACTCCAGATGACAATTTATAAGCACTTTCTTTTTTCTTCTTGGGAATTAAGATTGTGCTTTGTCCTGCTATAAATTTGATATCCCCTCTGTGTGACACCAATTCTTTTGTAAGTTTAATGATGTGAGATGTTTGTGCTGCATTCAGGTCTGCCATACCAATTATATGATACAAATCAGCTTTCACAAACTTGTCCATTTCGCTAACTGCTGTTCTGCAAGACAAAATTGATTCATTAAGATCTTTTATTGTCATCTTGCTTATATCACGTGTATTTAAATTATACTTCGACAAGACAGTTTCACACTGCTCTATCTGCTTAGAAAGATTTTCTACTATGATTTGATATTCTGAGTGCTTCATTATCAATTCCCTTTCTTATTCCCAAATCACCTTCTGTTTAAGACAGCCTTCATAAACATCTGGATAACTTACTTCTTCAATATTAGGCTTGTCTTTCCCTTTAAAATTATTCCAATCGGATCTTCCAAATGTAGTATGGCACACAGGACAACAATAATTTGCCATATCAATCTGATAACTATAAAACAGGTCATCATCAGTCATGTCCATTCCATGAAACCAATTTTTACATTCTGGACACTGTACTGCAATATGCCGAATAGGAAGAGGTTCATATTCAACTCTTACATTAAAATTCATTACTTATGCCTCCAATGTTTCATTTTTATATTTGCGTATTCCACGATCTCACAATATTCTTTATTTGTAATTCTGTCATCAAATGCAGCACGTTCCTCAACGATTTCAGTCAATTCGTCAATATCATTCGCTTTATCAATCAAATTAAAATATTCTTGCATTTATTTTTCATATCCTTTATTTCAATTTTTCATTCACATAAAATTCAGTACCCTTATGATAACACATCTGACATCCAAGACAACTTCTTGCCCCACAATTAACACTCACATTATTCTCTTTAATATATTCTTTGTCATATACAGTAAAGACATGATCAACAAACCAAAATCTTTCCATATTAAGTTTCATTACCTCATTCATCTTTGGGCTGCTAACTACCAAAGAAAGATTATCAGGTTTTGCAATTTTTCTTTCATTGAACACCCTATCACAAATTGCATAATTCTTTGTCCAAAGACCAAATGAGGTATATGGATTTCTATTACAAATGTTTACATAATTAATCAACTGTGTCTCATTTTCAATGTCTCCAAACGCCTCAAATCTATAAATTAGGTCATTTGTAACAGGGATTTCGTTCCCTTGCAGAATCTTAGTCTTAAGAATATGTCCATTCTCAATTAAATGCTCTTTTAGTGACTTGCGCATCTTCATATAGGTGCTTGCATAACAATGACAGCATACTCCATCTTTATCCTTCTGTCTTGCAAGACAAAATTTATTATTTGCACAGCATGTCCCAATGCTCTTCATCCCATGTAATTTTCCAGAATGATTTGTTTCCCAAACGATTCCGTTCATCATGATATATTCTTCCTTTCTATTATACAATAATTTTGTATTCTGTCAATAAAAGAGGCATAGATTTCTCTACGCCTCTTTACATTTATTTTCTTTAATTTTACTTACTGCTTCTTCTCTTGTTTTCCCAAAATTCGCTTCCTGAAGAATGCCAAGATAAGGGATGAACACCCAAATGTCATCATTATAATCACACCATTCAAGAACTTTTTCTTTTAGAAGGTCTTCTACAGTTCCAACAAGTCCAAAACACACTTCCTTATCGGCAGTCCATACCTTACGAATTGTGCCATCGTAACCACGTTTCTTGAAAAATTTAAGTTCCATTTTTTAAATCCTTTCAGAATTTCAAAGTGTTTTCTGCAATCTCCGAAAGCATATGCGTAAAGTCTTCAACAACTTGGCTCAACAGATATACATCTACCCAATCACCGTCTGATGTTGTGGCCATATACCATCCGTCGCCAGAGTATTCTTCAATCCCATAAATATCTCCATAATTGTAGCGCAAATATGTCATCAACATATTAAATTCATTTTCCGAATTTACCTTATACGCAATATGAGTATACAACCCATTATCTCCATAAGGAATGGGGACAGTAAAATGTTTTAGATTAATGCTCTTGAATGTGTTCGCTTCATATTCCATACAGTCGCTATAGTTTGTAAATTCTTTTCCGTCAAGTGCCTGATATACAATGGTTTCCTTTTTAATTTTCTCCATTTACTTTGTCTCCTTATCCATTTTAAATCCATCAAAGTTGTCAATTTTATCATAAATATATGACCATCCTGAGTCAATCATATAATCTGTAAACCAATGATTGTCACACATCGCTCGCAACTTTGCAATATTTTCTTCCGTTGCTGGATAGTCATGCAGTTCAAGTGCATTTGCAAGGTCATCTTCGTTCCAACGAACTGTACCAAACCATTCATCTTTCATTTATTTATCATCCTCTTAAAATTATATTTTGAATTTACTGCCGTACTGCTGTAATATTAATATCGTTTTTGTTTGCTTTATATTTTCTGCTTGCTTTTGTTTTTGCTTTGTCCCATGCTTCGTCAAGGCCATTTGCCTTTACTTTAATATCTTCTCTAAACATAGGCTCATAACAGTTACAAGTCAGAATAAATTCTTTCATAATTAAATCCTCCGCTTAATCGTCTCCATCACTGTCATCCATCTGATTCCCGTTATACCACTCTCTCAAATAGCTAATATCAGTACAATCAACCTCCCAAGTGCCGTCCATAAATGTTCCATCATCAGGAATTGGGATAATACCTGCATCATCTTTTGCGATTTCAATTGCCTCATCAAGTGTGTTCGCATCCACATCTACCGTTCCCATCATTGTCCAGCACACAGGAATCTTCCAAGTTTTCATTTTACATTTCCTCCTTTTCAATTTTAGCAAGCTCTTTATCCATTTCTTGATTCCACAGTCTATCCTTGATTCTCTGCCAATTCCAATGAATTCTACAAAGCCTGTCCCAAGACATTCTGTCGCTGCCATAAAACACGTCCCATTTAAGTTGTTCACACAGCTCTGCAATTGTCATTTTCTTTTCTTCGTCTGTTTCCCAAAGATGATTCCAATTCCCTTGTGCAAGTTCATAGAACAAATCTTTACGAATTCGTTTAGGAAGTTTGAAGCAGTAAATACAAATTGCTTCAAACATTTTCGGATACTTGTCCAAAACCTTTTGCTGGTCTTTTAGAAGCACAAATTCATTCACGAGATTGTAATATTTTTTACGAGTCATTTAATTTTCCTCTTCCAAAATCCAATCATATCCAAGCCATTTAATTTCATCGTCAGAAAAACCGATCGCATACAAATCTCTACGAGCAATTTCAAGCTCTACATTTCCATTGTCTGTACAACAATCAATTGCATTTTGGAGCAATTCCATGGCTCTTCTATGTGTGATATATCCAGAATTATTTGTCTTGTCTGGAATGATTTCATTTCCATCCTCGTCTTCATCGCCTTCAACCCACCAAGACTCCCACATATTATAGGTCTCACTTAGACGTTCCATCATAAACTCTTCACAGCAAGAATCTTCAACATATGCTCTATAATCAGGATCTTCAATTTCTTCTGTACTATGCCATTCATAATAATATCCATCCAGCATATCAAGAATCTCTTTTTCGAGATATTTATATGCATCATCCCATTTAATGCACAATTCTCTTTCAAAACAATTTACAAAATATCTTGTAATCATATTATTTGCTCCTTTCACTTTTAATAAAAGCTTTCTTTGCTTCTACATCCAACAGTTCACCACATGGCTTATATGGATCGTGTTTAATGCACTCAACATCTTTAAGCATTAGTTCAAACGATTCGCTGTGGCTTTTCCCTTGCTTCATCCAGAAGTTGTAACACTCTTGCGAGAATTGATTTAATATTTCCATTGTGTTTTCTTTACTCAACATTTATTAATCTCCTTTTTATTTTATAAAAGGGGCTTTGTTCAAGCCCCTTTAAGAATAATTTTGTATTGTTTACCAGCTACTCACGTAATAAATAGCTTGCGTTTCAAAGTCAGTGGTGGCAAGAACATTTTCAAGAATCTTAATGGAGTCAACAATGTCATTTACATAATACTCATCGTAATCACACCATCCGAAAAAGAAGCCATCACAACAAGGAAACAACTCCTCTGCAACACTTGAATCAATTACGACTTTGCCATCTTCATAAATCGGCTCCCAACCATTAGGAGTCCCCTTATCTCCATTATGCACCTGCCCATACATCATTGTGCAAGAATCAAGCACTGTTTTACAGATACCGAGAAGGTTTTCAAGAATCTCCTTTGTACACTCATGATGATAATCACAATCATCCTCTCCATCCTGAACGTTTTCAACGAAGAATGCATGAATCTGATTTGCTTTTCTCCAATAGCCAACCTGCTCCATGATCCTATCGTATCCATATTTATGCTCTGCGTCCCAAGCAGAATAACGTTTCTTGTAGAAAGGTTTATAAAATTCAATTACATCCTTGCTCGGAAGCTCGCTTTCATCAATATTGCACCATTCCTTAAGTGTGCAGTCTGCATATTTACTTCCTTCTTTCTTTGCTTTCATCCAATCAAAATAATTTTCAATTGCACTTACCTCGCTTGGCGTAGCATTCTTGTAACGAGGCATTCTGTTAAGATACATATCAAGTCCCATTTTTCAAATCCTCCTTTAATTATTTATACATGCCATTTTGACAATTGCTCATTTACATATCCAATATGCGCAAGTTTATCATTAATACTTTTTGTACGCATTTTCATTGTTGTCTTAATTGAAAAATCAAGCTCTTTTTTAAATCCTTCCCATTCTTTTACAAGAGTAAGCATCATCCATTCGCTCAAACTACAAACATTTTTTACTTCTCCATTATGGGTAATTACAAAGGCTGGAAAACCACCAATCGTGCTACTATCGTAAATATAAAAAACAAAATAATTTTTCATATTGCTTAATGCAAGATGGTAATGTTTACAACCACCACACATATAATTTGCGTTAGATAGCGTATGAGTTATATAATCAATAATTTGTTCCATCATTGTTTTGCCTTTTGCTTGATACTGGCTCTCTGTAAAATCATTTAACACCTTTAAGGCTTCTTCTGCATGTCTAATTGCGGCAGCAGTTGTTTCGTACTGGTTGCTCATTTCCAAAATCCCCCTTTCATTTTAACAGAAATAAGTACCAACAATATGACAAATATATTTTCTGTAATCAAAATCATCTGGGAAGTACTTATTGAGTTTGTTTTTGCATTCGCTTACAAGCTCATCCATACTTCTATACGCGGCATTAAACAAGGTAGGATAATTTTGTGTTGCCACATAATAGATGGTATCCGCGTTATATGTTTCATAATCATCATACATATCGTTTCCGTTATCATCAATTACAGTTGCTTCCCCTGTGAAATCACCTATACATACTACAATCCCTGCGTCCCACAAGACTTCATTGAAACTGTATTCGTCTTCGTCATATTCCTTTTCCGTGAATTCTGTGAAATACTTTTCGCAAATAGTTTTCAGCATATCTCTTGTCATCACAAGCCCATAGTCATTAATTGCATGATCTCTCATACTCATAATAAAATTCTCCTTTAATATCTTGTTTCTCTTTCATTCATTAGCCAGCCAACGCCTTTGCTATGATTTTCGTCAAACCAATGCCAAATTTCTTCCCTGTGAGTCCCTTTGCTCCAACCATGCCAATCAATATCAATGCATTCATTCTCGTCAATAGGGACATCTTCAAGCTCATCCCAGAGCTTTTCAATCTCTACATCTTTCATTTTTTAAATCCTCATCATAAAATTAGAATCCCTTACAATACAACCAACGCCATCTTTCGATACTCTTTTAAAACATCTTCCTATCATAAAATCCATACAAAGCAAATATTTGACATTCGGGACTTTTTCAAATAGCTCAATTGTATCTTTGCAAAAAATTTGTGTTATCGGCTTAAAATTTTCATCATAGCAATCATAGAAATATGTTTCCATATTACCCTCAACTTTCATATACATCCACCGCAACATCCCCACTCAACATTATCATTAAACACTTGATCAATTTCTGCTGCATATTTGCGGAACTGTTCTGGAATTCTCTCTACATCAATTTGCCATTCATCTTGCCATGCTCCCTCATAATTTGGCATTAGACCGCCACCGCTGCTCCAAAACGGATCGTATGTCGATTCATCTTTAGAGTTGAAACCATAACCAAATGTAATTTCCTTTCCGTCAATCTCAAGTGTAAGCACACCGCTACACAGGTTGGGATAGCTCCCAGTGTAAGAAACAAAGTTTACATGTTTAGTTTCATTGTTGTTTCGATTAATCAACATTCTATTCTCCTTTCAGCATCTGTTCAATCAGTGCTATTGCCTTATCATCTTCCAGATAGAAACCGTCACTTCCAATCTGTGCCTGAAGATTACATACCAACTGCATAAATCTCCAATCGGGAACCATGTGCCAGTATGCCTTAAGTATCTCACAGAACTTGTCAATTCTCTTTGGGTCTCTCATTTTTATTAGCTCCTTTCTAGATTAAAGGCTGGAGCATTAAGCTCCAACCCCAACCTTTGCGTTAACCAGCTTGACGAACTCGTCCATCCATGCATGACCATCCATGATCTTTCCCCATCGGTTCTCTTCATAGTTTGCAGTGTTTCTGTTCGGAGCGCTATGCCCGATCATATCACTCATCGCATTCACAGCACCCCATGCAGTTCCTTTAAATTTAGCAATGTCAGGCATAAAGTAGCAGACAGAATAGTTGTCCTTTACTTTCTGAATGTTAGCTTTCTTACGATCAGAATCATTTTCCGTTACAGGGAACATCTGATCGAGGATTTCATTGATTTGTTCAAAATCAAGTGTAATATTCGCAAGTCTATCTGCCTCTTCGTCAAGTGCATCCATATAAAGATTTGCCATACCAAGGCAATGTCTCGCTTCTGCAAGCTTCTCGTCAAGATTTCCAATATGCTTTGTACTCCAAGAGCGCTGTGCAGTGCTAAGTGCAAGTGAGAGAGTATTATTGCAAACAACTCGAATCGGAGTCATGCAAATCTTGATTGCTCCAGTTCCGTCATGAGAATTAGAGAACACCATATAAGGCTCCACATCGTCATCAAGCACTTTCTTAGTCGGCATCTTTGCAAGCAGCCAAACTCTTTTGCCTCCATTGAGAGAACCTGCAGTTTCATAGCGAACAATCCCATCCTCCGTTTCACCAACAATTGCATCAGTGAAGGAAAATGCATCTGCATTCTGCACAATTTTATATCTATTTGTTACAATGCCAAGCACAGTTTTATCATCACTTCTGATGTTTGCCTTGTAGTTCTCAATTTCCGTTCCATCATCCATAAAGACAGGGGTCTGTTCAACAGTCCAATCAAGCCCTGCTAGCTTGAGCGCTTCTGCACTGTTGGGAGCATCCGCAAGGATTTTGCATCTCTCCTGTGTCTCCATATAATGCCAAGGTTTCTCGCGTACACTAAACATGCTATCATTCATTTCAATACAATGAGCCATAATTTTTATCTCCTTTAACAAAATACATATTGATTCTTGCTTTTCTTTCTTTTCTTTTTTTCTTTTTTGCCGCACGCTGTTTCCAAACAGGATGGTCTGGGTACATTTCAAAACAATCACATTGTTTTTGCAAGCATCTTTTTCGTTCTACTTGATTCCATGTCGCTCCCTTGTCATGAAAATGGCAGTAACCACACACATTGTCGCTTTCTGACCCATACAAGCATTCCATAATTGCCTCCTTTCGCATTTCGCAATAATTTTGTATTGTATAAGACAAGGGACAAAAATCCCTCGTTCTTACATTGTTGCATTTCTTTTCAATCTCTTGATATCATGGTCATGTTTATCTACGGTTGCCTTAACAATGCCCATATCAAGAATAGCCTCCTCTAAGTCTTCAACTTTTTCTTCAAGTGTATCGAATCTTTTGTCCATTGCGTCGAATCTCTTGTCAATAGCATTAAATCTCTCATCTATTGCCTCGAATTTCTTATTCACTTCTGCAAATTTTTGATTCATGCTATCTTCTAATGCGTTCATTCCACGCATTATCGCGTCTACCACTTCTTGCAATTCTTTGTTTTCCATTTATACCAACTCCCTTTACTTTATTCTTATTATATCACCTCTGTCTTAAAATTCAATAGGTTACAATTTACAAATCCTTTTACGAAATACGTACAAGTCCACCAAATCTGTCTTGTACTGCAATGCTACCAAACTCGCTGAAATAATCAACTGTTGTATTCCATACATAGGCAAGCACATATCCATCACTAATATCTGCATTGTCCATATCCCACTCTTCATCGTAATCAGAGACAAACAGGAAATTATACATATCCATTTCCATTGTAGGAGTATGAATCACATGATATACAAGTGCATTGTTTTCTTTTTCAAACTCCTGCACTTTTGCTGTGAGTTCTTTGTTGCTGCTAAATTCGTACAAGCCTCCTGTCGGTTCAGAAAGCTGCACCTCATCCATGTCCTTAAATGCCTTGATACATGGAACAAAGAGTCCAAGTGCTTCCATGCGTTTAATTGCTTCTTTCTTTTTGTTTTCTCTTGATACGTTCATATTTATCTCCTCCTTAATATTCAAAATGGTTGATTGTAGCATTAGGATTATCCCTAACTTCTTGCACCAGATGGCACAGAATTTGTGTTACATAATCCTCTGTGTCACTATACTCTGCACCATACAGTCTCGCTTCTGATTCGTCTCCTGCACGATTCTCGTCTGGAATTGTGATGTTATATTTGTCGAGCAAATCCTCGAATACATCGCAGATATCTGCTGAAAACTGTCTAAGTTTAATTTCGTTCATTTTTGTTTGCCTTCTCATTTTACTTTACATCCTCATTAAGATAGCTCTTCAGTAAATCTATAACTTCACCAGAATGTTTGCAAACTACTTCATTAGTTTGTTGTACTTCCTCTGCAATTTTGATTGCTTTCCAACATGCATTCAATAGGTCTTCATACTCAACCAGATCATAACCAGTGAGCAGTTTAAAGAACCATTTGCGAAATTTTTTCATTTTACTTTCTATCCTTTCTCAATAATTTTGTATTGTTTATTGTTTTTGCATTAATTTGCCCTGTTATATATGCATTTTTTGATAGTGACTTCCTTCACAGGGCAAACTATACTGCCCAGAATTTAACTTATGTTTTTCATTTTATATGTACCTTAAATGATACCACATGCACTTGCAATCATTGCAATAATTGCAAGGAACAAGATGCCTCCGAGCAAGCTCCCGATACCAGATTTGGTGGCATCTTTTCCAAAAAGCAGTACACAAACAATGATGATTAGCAGGATAACAATCATTTATTTTACCTCCCTTTTTATTAATAGTATTTATATGCGTCTTTGTCAACACTTACGTCAATGACATCTCCATATGTGATGTCAGGATTTGCCATCAAAAATCTGCCAATTGCTTCTTCCATTGAGTATGCATCTGTGTCGTACCATTCTGTGATTCCGTTGGTGTTAACGTACTCGATAAGATAATAGCCATAATTGTATTCTGGCTCATCACGAGTAGCGTTTTCAAAATATTTGTCAATGTCAAACAGAGAATCATATCGCACAGGTGCTTCCACATAATCGAATTTGTCATTCTCCGTTGTGCGCTCAAGGATTTTACATGCCTCCTTAATGCTTCTTTCCATTTCAGAAAGAATGACATATTCACTTTTTGTATGTGCCTTGTAATAACCACAAGAAAGATTCACTGCTGCACAACCAAGAGCGGGAGCAACTTCACAGATATCAGAATAAGATCCATATGCTGTTTTATAAAATTCCTTTGTAATAAAGTCCTCGAACTCATCATTTGCACAGGAATAAAACACTGCATCATTTGCGTTGGCACGATCAAATTCAATAATGTAATTGAACTCAAGATTTCTTGCCAGTTCAGAGTCTGCAAACTTACTTGATCCTACGCAACCAATCTCCTCGTCCTCGCAGAACAGAACAGAGCAGTTAAACTTTTCAAGAATCTTGAAAATCATATAGACACCACATCTATCGTCTCCTCCGATTCCGTTAGGGCTTGAAACTTTATTGTTCTTTTTGCTATACATGAACATATTAGGAAGCTTTTCATGCACAGTGTCAAGATGTGCAACCAGTAGCACAGGGAATTTCCCTTGTGCATATACATATCCATCTCTATTAAGGATTGTTCCATGAGTCTTTTTCAACTTCTGTCTCACATGATTCTTTAGACTTGATTGAGACATCTTGCAGATTTTTTCAAATTCTTTATTCATAATTATTTTACCTCCATTAAACCGCTTCGTCAATTTCTGTTTCTGATTCCTCATTCTCAAGGATTTCTCTCAGGCAATCTTCACAGTACATTTCGCCTTTGTGTTCTCTCAAATTATTATTTCTGAAGTATTCTCCACATTCTTCACAACAGCTATAATATGCATCACAGCAATCATCACACACATATTCATCTTGGGAATCAATCCAAATCATATTATCTTTTGGATAAGATTCTCCACATTCTGTGCAATACTCATAATATTCATCTCGGCAACATTCACAGACATAAATTTCATGACCTCGTGAATTGTGAACATATGTCCCTTCGCCAACGAACCACTCTCCACAGTCATCACAATAGGAGACACAATCTCTGCAATAAGGTTCTCCATCAATATAGATTACATCATCTTCATCGACATATTCGCCGCATTCGGTACATTTAATTCCGTTATGACAGCAAGAAATATTGTCTTCACAATCATGCTCATAACCACACTCAATGCAAATCGGTGCATGCCCAACAGTAATGTCATTATCATTGTCGTTTCCTTTAGGGCGGCTAAGAGTGCAATTAGAGAAATTGTTGTAATCTCTATAATGAGTGCCTTCAGAGTGAATATATCTACCTGCTTCGTCAGTTCCCTTGCTCACAGTCCAGAAGTTCGGGAAATCAAAAATTTCAGACATGATTTTCTGAACAATTGCTCTGAAAGCGGTGTATCCGGTGCTGCATCCATCATTGTCCTGCGGATAAAGTCTGCCCTGAATCAATTTGTCTTCTCCCCAGTGATACATCTGACGGTTAATCTTCGGCTCGTTCCAGAAATCGTTTCCATTATAAGATGCATCCACAGTGTAAAACACCATAGAAGGAGAATCGAGCATGTAGCTAATAGTACCAGAAGAATACATTCCCTGATAACTATTAGGCATTTCTCTTTTGTTCTGTTTATCAATTGTGTGACAGCTTGCCCAGCTATTACCGAAGCTCATTGTGAGATAATCAAGAGGATTCACAGAAAGAATAGTATGCCTTGTAATCTTGAGCGGATTGAGCGCGTCAGCATACTTTGCAAATTCCCTATTGTACTCAGGATGCTTGCTAACACCAATATAAGTAAGAAGCTTATTGATAACACGACTTGTCTTCTGTCCATCATGTGCATGAACTTCAGGACAAATTTTGTTTAGCTCATCAGCAAGTTCGCTATCAATATACTGAGAAGTATAGGCTGGAATTCTAATCAAGAAATCAAAAATCTCTGTTGGATATTTCTTTCCATACAGTGAAGTTTTTTTCTTCATGTCTTCAGGCATAAAATTATTTTCTTTTACATACTTAACAACATCAGCATCAATCACCCATAACTTGAATCTCTCCAATGCATTACGATCAGTTACACGCTCAAAATCATGGCTGAATACAATCATGAATTTGCCTTCCAGATAATTCGGATGCTTCTTAAAGGCGGTAATCAGGTCTTTCTTGTTGTTTGCCCATGTGTCAATGATTTTGTTCAGTGCTCTGTTTGTATATTCATAGTCATATTCATCAAGCAAGTTTTCCATCTGGTTAAGAAGAGTTTCTCTTTCTTCTTCAGTAATGATATTGCTCACATCCATTTTGATTTCTCCTTCCTTTTCATCAATCAAATCAAAGTATTGTGCATCTACCCAGTAGCCTTCACCATTTCTGCCTTTAACAAAAATGTTGTCGTCATTATATTTATTAATCTCTACAACACGCCCTCTCCAGCCGTTTGTTGTAATGCTATAAGGGGCACCTCGCTGTGCAACTACTCTATCGCCAACTTTAAATTTCATTTTCTATTTCCTCCTTTATCCGACCAATGCGCTGTAGCATCTGTCAAATCTTTCTTTATAGTTATTAAGCTCTTCCTGAAGCTCTCTGTTCTTGAACTGAAGCATAGCCTTTTCCGTTTCAAGCTCGTCATTTCTCATCATGGCAGCAACGTAATCTTCTCTTGACACACTGTGCTGTTTCATTTCAATGATGCTTGCGGAAATATCGTTTGCCTTATAACTCATTTCAGAAATGTAACAGAACTGCTTTCCTTTCCCTGTGTGATTATGTGGAGTCCCACCACAAGTTTTCTGTCTTCCAGCAATCTGATTAGTAAGGGACGCATAACTAATACCATAACAATTAGCCGCCTCACGCGCCGATTTGAACACTTCACCAGTCGTGATGCACATGACTGCCTTGCCTTTGTTAATGCTCTTATTGTCGGGGATGATGTCATATCTGGCTTTGTTGACAATAACGTTTCTTTCCATGATGTAAATTCCCTTTCTGCCTTATAAGGCTATAATTTTGTGTTGTTTATGTTATGTTAAATAATTCCGTCGTTTTGCCTTACCTCACCCTTACACAAAGTTCGTTATCATAGAAGCCAAAGGCAACAACTTCCTTTTCATGGACATTTCCATAGGACAAAGCAACCTCAACTTTGCCTTTAACAATTGGGTCGAGATTGTCGTCATTAACAACCAGAATGTCATTCCAATTGTCATAGAGATTTACAAAGTCACGCAATTTCATTTATCTTCCTCCTTGTTTTCCAAAATCACATACAAAGCATGAGTTCTTTTTGGAAAGGTGAACTTTCTAACCTTCGCTTCCTTATATTCTTGACGGATATATCTTGTATCGCCAACAGCTTTGTCACCAAGACATTTCCCGTTTTGCCAAAGCACGATTCTGTCGATGTCGGTGCCAAGTTGGTAGAACATATTGAGAAATTCGATTAAGTTCATTTGCCTTAAACCTCCTAAAATTTCTCCATCCTAATTACGACTTCTACTGTGGAGGATGCCCCTTGCTCAAGTATGTACATCACATCTATCACTTTATACAGTTTACCGTTTGTCCTTACTTTTTCTCCCTGTCTGGGAATATACTTCATCGTTCCGTGGACAAGGGCATTGTTGCCAACATAGAAATAAACACTAAACATTTGTTTTAAACCTCCATTTGTTCTATGATGTTGAGTTGCTTAAAGATACACTCCAAATCTGCATTTGGATATATGTCTTTATACCAATATACAGCACCTTTCTGCAAGTAATAGGTCAAGGCACAGTTGATTAACTGCGCCTCGTCCTTATTGATATTGAGTTCCATTACTGAATTTCCCTCATCTTTTCCATTTGCTCCTCCGTAAAGATACGGCGAAGCCCTGCATATTCCTCACCACAAGCAAGGAAAGTTTCCCTTGCAGAGATACTGTCGGTGCTACAACCGAACTCAGAACAGAAGTCGCTGAAGCTGTCGTAGCTGTATTTCTCTACGCAAGAAAGGATGTCATACTCGGTGGGAATTGCGTTTGCCTTGAGTTTTCTGAGTTCACGCAACACATTGGTTCTTTCGTGCATCCTAAGCACATCATAATGCGCCTTGTATTTCTTACATGCAAGGTTATCAGCAGTCATTTCGCCTACCTCTGTGTTGCGCAGGCTGTCCCAGAAGTAGCTTGTGTATTTGCCTTTTGGAGTTGTGATTGTGAACTGATACTTGTTGTGTGGCTTGGTTTCGCCCAACCAGTGAGAAGGAATCTCCTTTCCCACAAATTTGATTCCCATTGTAGCGTTGCAATCTGCAAGGAACTGTTTCGCTTGATCAATATAGTCAGTCATTGTACATTCTCCTTCCCATTTGCCTTAAACAGCATAAAGTCGTCTGCCTTCGAGGATACCGCACAGTTCAATCAGGCGGCTTTCTCTTAAAGAAAGAAGTCCTCTCATGCCACAAATGTTAATGATTGCGTCCTCATAAATTGCATCCGCCTTTGGGAATGCGGCTTTGAGCTGTTGCATATATTCATTTGCCTTCATTAGAACACCTCCATTTCCCTTAATACCGCTTTTGCGGCAGTAGTGATGTGGTCATCGTGACAGTTATATTTATCATACCAGCCACAAACAATTTCACTTGGGATAGTTGCATGAATGCAGTCCCATGCAAGTCTTGTGCCGAAGTCTTTATAGTTGCCAGTTGCCTTGAGCTTTTCAGCATACTCAGGCAAGTTAGTGATCTTGCTGAAGCTCTCCCTTATGAAAGGGATTTCGCTTTTAAGTTTCATTTATTTCCCTCCTTTGTTCTTTTGGCAAAGCCCTTAATGATACCCACGATAGATTCCAATCGTGGGCATGATAAAGGTTTCGCTTATTCAGTTCTCCATTCACCAACGAGATTTCCGTTGCTGTCAAAGAGGCAACCATTTTTATATCCGCATGTGATTTTTGCGGGGATTGTGCGCAAGATTTTTTCGAGTTCGTTTGCGAGTGCATAGTTGTCCATGAATGCATCTTTGCTTTCGCTTTTGAATGCATCATTACTGGTGTAGACTTTTACTTCAAACATAATTTACTTTCCCTTCCTTTCCATTTCTACTGCAATATGCGACATTGCAATTGCGTTTGACAGTGAAATGATGATACCGAGAACTGCGAAGAATGGAGTGATTGTTGCGCATCTCCATGCAAGTACCAATGTAAGAAGCACCGCAACACTCAATGCCGCGATGCACATGCACACGTTTTTCATTTGCCTTTTTCCTTTCTTTTACTTGTCGAGCCAATTAGCAATCAAGCTATGGCAAATATTGTCCATCTGGATTTCGCTTGTGCAGCGTTTCAGTTTTGCCTTTGTGCGTTCCGTAATAGGAACACCAAAATCTTCGAGCAGTTTCAGTTTCTCTTTGTAATAGGTTTTCATTATTTGAAACTCCTTTCTCTTGATGTATGCAAAGCCCATAATAATACCCGCGAGCTTTCGCTCGTGGGCATTGGTTATAGGTTTCGCTTATCGGAACATCTCAATTCCGTATTTTTCTTTGTAAGTCCATCCCATAAAAGTCAGGAGCTTGGACATTTCGCTTGTGGACACGCACTGGAACTCTCCCTTGATGGGCAGCGGATTGATGGGACACTTGATGCGGCAGATACACTTTCCATTCTCATAACGAACGAGAAGAATGAGCTGGATTTCCCTTTCCGTTGCATACAAAGCTTCCATTTTCTTGTACTTGTCGTTGTATTCCATGTTCGCGCCCTGCGCATACTTGTACCCGTTGACATCAAACCACTTGAGAAGATTGTCTCGCTTGGTGAAGATGAAGGCTTTGTGATAGGCAGGATTTTCGTTTGCCTTTTCATCTGCCTTGAGCAGAGTCAGAAGAGCATCAGAATGAAGATAACTTTCGCAGTCATCTGTGCCCATATAAGGACAATCTTCACAACAACCATTGCTGCTGCGACACACCTCCAGAGCTTTCATGATATTTGCCTTGTCCATGGTCATTTTCCTTTCTAAATGGAATTTTATGTTTCGCGTATGATATCTCATAGCAAGGCTCGATTGGGAAGCAGGGCACTTGTTAGTCAGTCCCGCTTTTCGCTGTAGCTTCTCCTTTACGCTCCACTAACACGGTTTTCGGTGGACTTTCGCCCCCCCTTGCTATGAGATTGAAATGACTTGCTTTCGCTCGTCTGGAATGGGACTTTTTTGGATAAATCCCCTAGAACCATCTTGTGGGCAATAATCTTAATCAAAAAACACTCGCAAGTGCTCACTTCTAGCATTTTGCCCATAAAGTGAATATGTTTGTTGCACATATTCAAGCCCTAAGAGTCTAAGCCACTCTCACTCTTTGCTGACTGCAATAAGCCCGCAGTCGTTGCTCTGTTGATATTCTTCCACCGTCAACAGTCGGAGACGTGGTGCTTTATGGATTGTTAGGATACGCATGACGTACCCATGTCAATGCTCACTTGGTGTAGATATGCTCATCCCCATCGAAAGAGATGATATATTCAACACCATTATCTTCTACCAGTTCGGCAGACTTGATTGTTTGCAGTCTGACATACTTGCCATATGCCACAAACAAAGCACATACCACCACAAGAGCGAGTATGCGCATGATGTTTTTTTTCATAACATTGTACCTCCTACTCTTCCTATTCGGACTAATGCGGCAACTTGGTTCAGTGTGTTCACACATATCCACTCACGCCACGTGGAGGCGTTGCCATGTGAGCGTGGGGACTTTATCGCGTCCCCTGACGATAATTTTGTACTGCTGGACTTATGCGACAGCAGCGGCTTTCTTCTCAGCCTTGCGCTTCTCAGCAGTCTTTGCGCGGCGAGCCTTACGACGCTCTTCCTTCTCTGCTTCCAGCTCTTCCCATGTCTTAGCATTCTGCTCTGTCACGATAGCGCCCATAGCCTGCTCAACCTTAGAGCGGAAGGCGTTGAATGTCACACGAGTGTATGCAGTCGTGCAAGAGTCCTCCAACTTTTTAAGCTCTGCGAGCTTAATCTTTGCCTCCTCATATTTTGCGGTCAAGTCTGCCACGTATTCCTCGTTCATGCCGTCATTGACATCTTTGAGCTGGTTGCGATAGTTCTTGACAATGCTGTCCTGCTTGAGGGCTTCACCTGCGAGCGGCTTCTTGGCTGCGATAGCACACCCTGCGAGCACGTCAAGCATAGCCTGATTCTTGCATACGGCGTGCCCGTTGACTTCACCGATGCAGTCAAGCATCATCTGAATCGCTTGCATAGCGTTGCTGGTGAGCTTAGAGTCCACGTGTGCAGACTCACCCTCATGCGCCACATTGTGACGAGCGGCGGCATAGCGATAGAGCGCTTCATACGCGATAGTCTCTGCGAACTTCCAGCTTGAGAACTCGTCAACACCTACGAGTTCGGCAGAGAGCTTCGCCTTGCTGGAATTGGATACGGTCATGTTGTCCATGAGCGCGATAGCGATAGTTTTCTTCATAATAAACCTCCTAAATTGTGGTAGGTCACAACCCATATTTTTATGGTACTATGTACCACTATCTAAGAATATACTAATGTTTATTCTCACATAGTAGCACACAATACAATGTATTATGTGCTAATGGTCTATAATGTGTATATTGTCACTAATATTTATACAATACCCATTCATACTGTCACTATGAATATACACACATTAACCTATCACAATATAGTCGGATATCCCCTATATTTATAGATACTTGCCACATATCGCCCTCGCCTCATCATTATATAATATCCTAATGACTGTACTTCTGCCCTCTTAAAAGTGTCTATATTGCCATGTGGGAACGGTATAGTCATACTACTCCTCTTAATTAGTAGACTATTACAGATTATGCTCATATGTGCAGATATAGTCTTTTTTAAGACAGCATTTTCCACTTGAGCAGCCTTTTTGTGGAAGGTTATGGAATTTTCAAGGAACACATTTAAGAATCACAAGAAACGCGCTTTTTCAAGCTGTGAAGTCGAAACGCTTTTTCAAGCTCTGACTTTTTCGATTTTTTCTTGTTCCTCTTTGCACTCTTAGAATATTACTATCACATATAAAAGTCAACAAAATATAGATTTTGATGAATTATTTTTTTATAGCAAAAAATATGCTATATATAGTGTGTCGGGGATACTTAAAACTACAAGATATAGTGTTTTTTGCCCGAAGACTATAGGGTAGTTCAATTACACACTGACTTAAAAATACACAAATTTCCTTACAATTGCACCTGCAAAATTACCGCAAAATTACACATAAAAAATGTTCGTAAATATATGCAACTTCTTTTTATAAACATATTGTTGTTTATACTTCATTAGTAAAAATAATCTACAAAATCACATATAAAAAGCATGTATATATGAATATAGAACCACTCAATTAACATATTGTCGTTTTATTTATAAACACCAATATATAAAAACAATGTTTAATTTATGTAAACGCCTATTATAAATTCATAAATGTTATAATAATTTATAAGCCTATTATTTATTTTATTGCATAATATATAATATATATTAATATAATTAAACATCATATCTCCAATTAAACTATTGCCACCCGCTACGCGGTCGGCGCCAAGAAGCGTCTCGCTCGCTATGCTCCCTCAACTTACAGCTTTTCAGCTAAAGCTGAAAATCTGGATTAATCATTACTCGTTTTTATATTATTATAGGGGGTTGACAAGTAAACGTTTTTATGATATATTAGCCACAGTACAAAATTATTTTATATAATATAATATATATAATTATATATAATATAATGCTCGTATATTTTGTGAACATTTTATGAACACGAAGAAGTGCTTCATGCTACAGATAGAGAATAAGGATTTTACAAATAGCATGTGTTTGAGCGAAAAAGTGTTTCCTTTTTGAGGAGAAAAGTTTCCTTTTTGAGGAGATATGTAAACATATTGTGAATTAAAAATGAATGAAATGTAAATAAAACGACTTTTGTTCATTAAAAAATAGCTAGAAAGGATGATGCAAAATCAGCATGAAAGAATCAGAAGATGTAGTCTTAGGTACGTTAAACCAAGAGACAGGAGAATTTACACAAATTGATGGCCCCGGTGAATGGAGAACTTATAAGCAGCTAGAGTCGCAAGCAAAATATACAGCAAACAAAGAAAAGCAAACTTTTAACTCTGATTTTACATGGATTATTTTTGAGTATGGGAAAAGATTGCTGCCAGAAATCAATGACAAAAGTCTTGTTAGATTAATCTATCTATCCACCATTTGTGATTATGATGGGTGTTTGCCACCAAAGAATGTGATAAAGCAAAAGCTTAAGCTCTCAAACAAATATTGGTCTGTGTTCATCAAGGATATGATTAAGAATAATATCATCATAGAAAAAGATAATTGTTTATATTTAAACAGAGATTTTTTTGTAAAGGGTAATTTGCAGGGGCTGCAAAAAGACGCAGACCATACTAGGCTATTTTGCAACTTCATTAGAGATATTTATGACGCATGTGATAATGTTCAAAGCATTACGCAAATTTCCTATCTCTACAAACTCATTCCTTTTGTGAACCGTAGAACAAATATTGTATGCTACAACCCAAAAGAGCAAGATCCAGAAAAGGTCTACCCTATTACGCTTGGTGAATTCTGTGACATGATTGGGTATAGCCGCAAAAATGCACGAAGGCTTGTTAGTGATTTACTTAGTCTAAAATGCAATGGCCAAAATCTAATTGGATTCTTCGTTACAAATCTGAATCAAACTTCTTGGAAGATTATTGTTAATCCTCGTATCTATTATGGTGGGCAGAATGACAAGATATATAAAGAGCAGATTGCTCTACTGACAGATTATAATCCACAAGAAGCGTTTGATGTAAACAATACAAAATTATAGGAGGGATAATTATGGCGCAACTTTATAAGATGACACTATATGTATGTGACTTAGAAAATAATTTATCTTTGGATGAAATCAAAACTTTAATTGATCAAGATGCATTGAATGGAGTTGCTGTAAATTGTGCTTGCCATTTTGCAGATGAACAAACTGGCCCACAGGTTGAATGGGACGATGACATTGACCTTAATTATATTGACTGCCCCACTTCTGCTTGGGAAAAATATTTTAAGTAAATGAGGAGTAGGTTAATATGGACAATGAATTTGGACGTTATGCAGATGCAATTATTTATGATTTACAGTCCAGTAATTTCTCTAATGAATATTATGATATGGCAAATACTCAACGGCTAAAATTTCTGAATAGAGTGCTTGAGATTCTTGGATATTATGCTGGATATGACGTGGAGGAGGATTAAGTTATGATGACATTATTATTGCTTAGAAGTGTAATTGGAGTAATATTTGTAATTGGATTAATATTTGCTTCAGGATATATAGGCTTTTATTTGAATGTTGATTCCAAGTCTGATAAGCCAATCGGCGTGTATAAAATCATATTTAAATATGGTATTTGTTACCCTGTTCAAGTCTTTAAACTGGCAAATTCTACATATAATGTAATTGGTTCAGTTATTTTAACAACATTAAGTCTAATAGTTTATCCCAGTTTTGCTTTCGTTAGTATTCTACTACTAATTGTCATAAGTGTATTATTTGGATTTGATTTAATATTTAGGAAAAAGGACAAGGAGAATTAATGATGAAAGATGTCTATAAGGTAGAAATCTCTGCTAAAGATTATCCTATATGCTGCTCTGATTTAACTATTGACTTTAATAAACCAATTAATACAGAAGAAATTATTGGGAATGCTAGAGTGGCTTTGATCAGTTCAGGAGATGTAGTATGGATGAACTATGATGGAGATACATATAAACTAGGAGATAAATATAAAGATTTTAATGCGATCATATCTTGTGTATATTATGAGCCAAAGCCATGGTGGAAATTTTGGAAAAAGAAAAAAATATTTGGATATGAAATTATGTTTCTATAAATTATAGGGGGTATTTTGAACTATGTTTGAACTAACTAAATCATTTAAGGACTATAAGTTCCCGCACACTCTACATCAATTTAAAGACTTGCCGCTCGCAATTAAGTATCGGTTCCAACGTGCATTTAGAGGCTGGGCGGACTATGATGTTCTTAGTATGGACACATGGTTTATGGAAGTAATTCCACAAATGCTACAATATCAGCGTGATTGTAAAGTTAGTACACCAGTTTTGGATGTTGACGCAAGTTATGAAGAAAATAGAGAAAAATGGGAGCAGATTCTTGATAAAATGATTTTTCTATGTCAAGAAATGAATGAAGAGACATGCTCAAAGAAAAACGAAGTCACTGAAAATTATGTCCGCGATATTAAAAATGGACATGAAGCAAAACTTGATGATGGAATGTGGTGGGAGCGTCAGCAGGAAATTGATCAATATCGTCAGCAGTGTCTTGAATCATTTTTTAAGTATTTTACAAAATATTTCCATAGCCTATGGATCTAAACTTGAGGAGGAATTAAAATGAAAACATTTGTTAGAACTACACGAATTACGCCAGAAGAGAGAGAGTCACACCTTTGGTATGATCCATTTTATAAAACATGGACAATGGAAACGAGTATTCCAAAGCATTTTAATAAGGCGATAAAAGTTGGATGGGAACCAATTTTGCAGGGGGTATATGAGGATGGTACTGTTTGTTGCATGACACTTGTTGCATCGGAGCGCGGCATTACGATTAAGACTCCAAAGAAACGTGAAATGAGTGAAGAGCATAAGGCAAAGCTTTTTGGCGCAAAAAACATAGATTTAGACGATAATTTTGAAGATGAAATTTAATATGTATAGAGTTACTATACTTAATCATTACAACATTAAAAAACATAAATATATATGACAAAAATCATACATTTTTTTGATTTGGAGGAGATAATACGATGAGCAGCAAGGCAACGATGGAAGATTTTGCGAGAATGTGCCATTCTTATCACGATTGTATTGACTGTCCGTTGCATGACAAAGATGTTCTATGCATGATGGATGATGCACTCGTAATGAATGATTTTTCTAAACTTGATTATATGAACAATGCAGTATATGAGTGGTCTACCGCTCATGATTGAAACAAAGGAGATTGAATAAATATGTTAAATTGGACAGCAGAAGATATTGAGTATTTGAGTAATGTGATGTTGAAGCCATATACAAAAGCGCTCACAGAGGAAATGGCAGAGCACGATAATAAATCTTATGAGATTTGTAAGAAGATGATACTACAGATGGCGGATTTAGTTAAAGTAAGAATTAAAGAGTTAAATTATAATGAAACCAGAGACAGAATGTTCTTTATCACGTTGCTTTGCAATGAATTTGAATTTGATAAAGATGTGCTTGATAAGGTCTATAAAGAATATTGCGAGAATTTTGATGCACTTAATAAACATCTGATTACGGAGGAGGATGGAGAAGATGAATAAGTCATGTGAATATTGTCAATACAATGGAGCATATGGATCCATTATTAATCCTTGCGAGAATTGTCCAAATAATTATTTTATGATTAATGGCACATTCCCAATTGTACAGCCACTTCGTGAAACAACAGATCATGTAACCAATAAAACTTACATAACCGCCACTACAGGTTGTAGAACGAACAGTAATGGTGCAAAAATTAATGATGTATTTGCAACTGATCTAACAACTGATTTACCGACTGCAGATGAATACCGTAAATCTATTTGCGTTCCATATGATTATCAATATGCATGGTCAGAACCAAAGTATATTTGTCCAAAATGTGGTGGTGGAATGTGCAAGAATAAAACTATAGTTCTTGCAAGTAACCCTCCTCAATATGAATATCAATGCAACAAGTGCGGACATGTGGAATATCAATTTGGGTGAGGTGCATTATGAAGAAGAAGATTAATTGTCCAACGTGTGGTGGGTCTGGTTTTGTGGCAAAGTTTAGTAGCTACTCTGTTTGGAGTGAACGTTGTGAACAGTGTAATGGAACTGGTGAAATTGAAGTCCCTTTTACCATTGGTGATAAAATTCGCAGCATGAGTGATGAAGAGATTGCAATATGGTTGAATGCACATGCCACTGATACAGTATGCGATTTTGTTTGTGACAATGATTGCGAAGCAATGGCGACATATGATAAAACGTTTGATGAAGTGTGTAAAGATCTAATCAAGAAAAAACTTGCGAAGGAGTGGCATTAATGATGAAGATTGGTTATATTCAGGAATATGATTTGGAGCTTAATCCCCATTTGACTGAAAGATTTAAATTTAGAGAAGCGTCTTTTACTAGAAGAATTTCAAGTCGAGGCGATAGAGTTTACTCGAAGATGCTGTTGCACCCTGTTGATTATGAAGAGATCGTTGATAATGCTAATATTATGAAAAAGAATAGCAAAATTATTCTAGTTCGTGAGCCATTTTTACTTGATGATGAGCTAAGAGAAAAAGTTGTTCGTTGGGTTGAATGGGCGAATCTGGCAAAACCTAGTGAGTATGATCCATTTGCAAAGGAGGATTAACAATGACTGATCTGACCTACATGGACTGCTGGAACTATGTAGCACCGCTGATTCTTGCCAAAAACGGTACGCTTGATATGGATATATACGTGATGGTGTTTCAGGCGCTGAAGGAAGCGGATGAAAGGAGAAATAAAAATGATTGATGGAGGTGTGTAAAATGAACTATTCCGATGTCGCAGAAATAGGAAAAGATGCACATGAGAGACTGTTCCCGGTTGGAATCATGCTTGGGTTTCCGTTTGATCCAAACATGGCGGATGATATGCCGGGGGAATGGGAGCTGGTGTCAACGATCTGGCGGCGCGTGAAATAATATTTCGTGGAGAAATGCGACTTGGAGCTGAAGAATGGACGTTGCATAGAAGAGAAATGGAGATTATTAAAGAACTTAACAATCTTAATATGACAGCAGAACAAGTAATGTTAGGAAAAACTCCATCAATCCACTATAAATGGCATACAAAAAATGGCAATCGTGTTGCCGAATTTAAAATTTGGGATTGGTGGGATGGCAAAAATATTAGCGATCTTGAGATGAGTGAAAATTATAAAGGGCTTGGATTATCTTATCAACTTTTAGATTATGCTACAAAACGATGTGGTGCTAGAAATTTAGCTGTAAAGAAAAGCAACACTATAGCAAAACATGTTTATGATAAGTACGGATTTCAAGTCACAGATGAAGATAATGCATATTATTATATGTCGTTAGGGGATTGCAATGGGACAGGCAATAGAAGTATTGAGCAGGAGGGTTAACAATGACTAAATATGTCGAACTGAAAACAGCTATTGATGCCGTAAATGACGTTTACTATGATACACCGGATATAAATTTGTCCGCAGACAAACTTGAAGCTGCTTTGCTGGGTATCCCATCTGTAGATGTTGCGCCGGTGGTACATGGACGATGGGATGGAGACAATTGTACCGCATGTAAACTTCCATGGAATTATAACATGACGCAAGATGCAGATGATTGGGGATATTTTGACCCTATGCCTGACTACTGTCCTAACTGCGGCGCAAGAATGGATGAGGTGGAATGATATGGAAACGATAAATTGTATGCGATGCGATTTCCGCCATAAGGATAATGGGAATTGCACCGCTGTCGGTGGATTCTGCACGGCAGTAACTGCTGCACACTGTCCGATGCTGCGGGCATATTTAGATACGGGGCTGACACCCAAACTTGCGCAAGAAACCGCAGAATTTGCAATATGGATACACGAGAATGGACTTGAAAAGATTAAAGAATGGATTAAGGCCGACAATGACGGTCGGCTGGTGGTACTGCCGGAAGGATGGGAAAGCGATGGCTGAATCGAAAAAGCCTATTTACCTCGACAAGAAATGGAAACTTGGCAGCAGCTTCGGCTGGTGGCATATACCGTACTGCCCACATTGCAAGCGGCAGTTGGGGCTGATGACAGAAGAGCAGAAAGTTGAAAAATGCCCAATGTGCAACAGGCCATTAGATTGGGGGAAAAGATGAAAATGGCTGAATACATAAGCCGCAAGGCGGCGATTGCTTATATCCGTGAGCAATCGGAAGAATGTCAAAAAGCGTTTGAAGAGCTTGGTGGGGAAAGCGGAATCTACGCAGACGCCTATAACGATTTGGCGGAGGACTTTTACAGCATTCCCGCCGCTGACGTTGCACAGGTGGTGCATGGAATGTGGGAAACTAATTCAGACAGGCCAGATACACTAATTTGTTCTATATGCAAGTGCGGGTTTGATATGTGGAAACACGACCCACATAACTATTGTCCAAATTGCGGTTCAAAAATGGATTTGGAGGCGTTACAATGAGCGAATGGAAAACAGTTGAAAGAAAGCAGTTTAATATTCTGTGCGGCAATGCACAACTATTAGAGTGTCCACAATGTGGTACATTATCAGTTGTAGATTTTGCGTATTGCCCGGGGTGTGGTAAAGATATGCATATCCCTGAAGACAGGCGTTTTAAAATGCGTATTGATTCAAATAAGTGCCAATATGCTTGTGTGATGCAATCGTATGTGCCTTTAACAGAATCTGTATATCTTAAACCAGAAGATATGCCAAGTCTTCATGATCTTATAAAAGAAATGTATAAGTATAAAGAAATGTATGGGATGTGATAAATATATGCAAATGATAATGTATGCTGAGGTAAGAGAGAATGGTGTGTGGAAAAAGGTTGGTAATATTTTTCCAAGCGCATTTGTTGAGATGAATGATAAATTAACTGATCGGGTTTGTGATGAAAGAAATATTTTCTTATATGAGTTATTTGGTTGGGTTACAAATAAACTAAATGGCTATACAGTAATTAATCCAATTAGTGAATTGCGAGGCTTGCCAGACGATGCATCTGATGCAATTTCGAGTAATCATTATTTTCGTTTGGGAGGCTTTGCTTCATATGTAACTCTTGATGAAATACTTAATTACAATTGGGATGCAACAATTTCTCATGTGGGTCGTATTCCTGAGAAGGCTTATGTGCATTGGAAGAGAGATGGTGTCGCCCCCACTCGTTGGGATAGGAGCATTTCAGGAGAAGACAAAAAGATAATTACTTCTTTTGTTATGAATGGTATTCTGGATGAGAGCATTCCAAGGGACGAAGGTATTAAATATTATGTTGTTGTTGAATATGATCCAAAGACTTGTAGGGAATATTGTAACTTTTTTTGTGATACTTCTCTCCCACTGCTGGTGAAACTTGTTCCACAGGGCGGCAATTATGAAGATGTGAGGGTTGTTTACACATTTGTTGATTAAATGCACTTGACATTTGTAAGTTTTGTGATATAATGTGTTTGTTCGATAGGACAATACAAAATTATAGTAAAGGCGGTGAGGGCTTATTGCTAAACAACAAAAGACGCAGCAATTCTGCTTTAAGTTAAACTCATCTTTTTTAGAAAAATATAATTGGGATTTGAATCTTTCAATTGATGAAGCAAGAAAAACTCCCGGAGTGGTAATTTCTTTAGCAGATTCTCAAATTCTTACATGGATTAATGAATTGAATGGGACACAAGATTATGATGAATCTGCTAAAAAGATTAAGGCGACTATTAAATCAACTAAGAAAGAAAAGAATATTCCAGAAAATAAAACTAAGATTAAGGATTTATATCAACAACTTTACAAATTGCAGTTTAAAGAAGACTATTTGTGCTTGATTATTGATAAGCCTAGTCATTATGATAGGGCCAATCAGGGATTTAAAGTTAATGGGATTGAATATAGAAGGCTTTTAACTACAACAAATGGGGTTAAAACATCAACTGTAGTTTATACAAGTGTTAGATTGCGTAATGAATTAAAAAAACGTATTGAAAATGGAAGAAATATTAATATTCCTCTTGTTCCTGCAAAATTAGGTGCTTATGAGGCTCTTTGTTCTAGTGCTTCAATCCCAGTTAGTTGGCCAAAAGGAATTATTGTCGTCCATGATTGTTTTACAAACTTTAAAGCAGGTTTAATTAATATTGATGATAGTGACACAACAAAGGAGCCGCTTGTTGAATTTGCACCTATGCAGGATGTAGAAAATGATGCATCAGATGGATGCTCAATGATGTTACCATCACTTTCAAGACGTTGGAATGAAGAGCTTGGTGGAGATTCAGAGGAAACTATAAGTGGATGCAATCTTAGATGTGCATGGACAAAAGGCATGACTTTTACGTTTGACTATATAGAATGGGCAGAGAAACATTCGTGTGGATATATTGTAAAAGATGTATGGGGTGCAGATAGAGATATTAGAGAATCTGAACTAATCATAACTGAGAGCCAATTAAAATTGTGGAATTGCTATGATAGTTGGGATGATTACCATGATAAATGTGTCGAAAATCATTATACTATTCGCATCGCTAAAACAGCACCACATGAAGTTGATGATGTAAGACAAACTAATTATCAATTTCTTCAGATACATGAAGCGACAGATGAAGATGTGCATGAACTTATTTCTGATACTGTAAATGAAATTAAGGATATTATGCAGCTAGATTATAGAAAGAGTATTGTTTATTTGTGTGGATCTGGATTGGATGAAAATAATATTCGCTCTATGGATTTTGCGGCGCAAGCGCTCATGATTAATAGAAATATGATTGATGATCCTTATATATATTCAAAAATTAAGAACATGATCCAGAAAAGGATTAGAGAGGCAAAAATCGGTGTTTTAGATGTTCATGGGAATTTTCAGATTATTTCTGGTGACTTAGTTGCACTTTGTGAAAGTATGTTCAATCGTGAACCAAAAGGTGTTTTAAAAGCTGGAGAAATTTATAGTAAATATTGGGCAGATCAAAATGTGAAACAAGTTGTGTGCTATCGAGCACCGATGAGTAACGCGCATTCGGTTTTAACTCAAAATATTTCATATTCAGATGATGCATCATATTGGTTTAGGTATATTGACACTTGTATCGTTGTTAATGCATGGGATACAATGCCAATGGCATTAAATGGTTTTGATTTTGATGGAGATTTGTTATTTACAACTAACAATCCTGTTCTTATTAGGACTCATAAGAATTTACCTGCATTGAATTGTATTCAATATAAGGCAGCGAAGAAGGTAGTCACAGAAGAAGATGTAATAATTGCTAATAAGCTTGGATTCGGTAGTAAAATCGGACAAATTACGAATAGAATTACTTGTATGACTAGTTTAATGTCAAATTATAGTGAAGATGATGAGGAATATAAGATATTAAAGTATAGAACTCAATGTGGCCAAGCGCAACAACAGGCAGAAATTGACAAGGCAAAAGGTATCTTGCCAAATCCAATGCCAAAATCGTGGTATGATTCTCATGCAAATAAAATTGATGAAGTAAATGATTCTGACGAAGAAAAGGAGCGTAAAAGACTATATCAAAGGATATGCGCACATAAGAAACCATACTTCTTTTCATTTAATTATTTGTCATTAAAAACTGAATATGACAAATACATGGCAAATGTTGAATTGAAATCTAGTTCTATGTTCAAGATGAGTTATGAAGAACTGAAACACAAAGAATGTAAAACTGATGAAGAACAGCAATTTGTACAATGGGCAGAGCGTAGAATGCCACTTGATATGTCGCCTTGTATCATGAATCGTATTTGTTGGGCTGTTGAAGAGGATATGGCAGAATTGCAATTAAATTCAAGAGAAAAATTTGATAGCTCTATGATAAAATCTGGATACAACTACTCTCCTACATTATTTAGAGCAATTAGTGACGCATATAAACAATATAAGCAATGTATATCCAACTTTACAAAAAAGAAGAAAACTGAATATTATATTGGTGAAGACAATGAGAATGATGAGGAATATGGGGATGTTGATCAATTAAGAGAACAATTTGCGGAAAAATGCTATAACTTATGTCCAAATCAATATGAATTATGTGATATTTTAATTGATTTATGCTATAAAGGCAGAAATGATAAAGATATTGTGTGGTTTGTTTGTGGTGATGTTATTATTGAGAATTTGTTAAAAAATAATAATGATAATATGTATTATCCTCAAAAAGTAGACTCAGAGGGTGAGTTTTGGTGTTGTGGGCATCAATTTACAATGAAAAAAATTAGAATTGGGGGTGAACAAGAATGAAAGATTATATTTTCAATGAAAAACAAGATATAGAAAATATGATAAATGCGAATTTTGTTGATGAAAATAATCCAACTAATACCATTAAGATGATTGCTAGATATAATCATTATGTTCATAAGCTTGACAAGAATCAGAGCTATAATATTATTAATGCATACATGAGAATAAATTGTAGTTCTTATAGTGAGGTTGGATATTATACGGCAATTCAAGGATGTATTAAAGATGCTACAAAGCGGGTGTGGCGTGATATTTCACAGGTTATTATCACTAAGAAGGAACTTGCTATAATTAAGGCATTGAATGATGACAGACAAGAAAAGTTAGCATTTGTTCTTTTGGCTGATGCAAAATATGAAAATGCATGTAAGAATAGAAATGTAAATTATTCGAACATAAGTATTCCAGAGTTGTATAAATTAGCAAGAGTGACGATGCCAGTTAAAGATAGAGATATGTTTTTGGGCTTCTTGTATGACAATCAATTAGTGCAGAGAAATATTAATCCTGATTCTTCTGGATTTAAACTTTTATATATATGCGATGATGACGAGCCTACTCTCCTACTCTCAGAAAATAACTATAAAGAGCTTGCGTTCACATATATGAATTGGAAATATGGTGGATATAAAGAGTGCAGAGGCTGTGGGCGGTTATTTAAACCCAAAGGTAACGCGCAATATTGCAAGAGCTGTACAAAACAGAACAATATACCGAGAGATAGATTTATCAAATGTATTGATTGTGGAGAAATAGTTGAAATAAAACCAAGAGATGGGCAAACTTGCAGATGTAGAGAGTGTCAGGCAAAAGTTGATGTAGACAATAAATCCATGCGCAATCAAAGATATTACAATTCTCATAAACATTAAGACGGTCAGTCGTTTGTTCACAATACAAAATTATAGAAGTTATAGACATTTATATGAGCGAATTTTCAAAATTGCACCTACTATGATAGTACAATAAATGTCTATAACTATCACAAAACATTCTACGAAACGAAACGGAGGAATACCATGGAACAAGAACTATTAGTAGCAATTCCTGAAACAGTAGCAAATTTGCACCTACCTTCACCGGAATTAAGAAATTATTATAGAGACATTGAACATCGTGTACTCTATATTGACGAGCAGATTGATGAAAACCTTTTTGAATTGTCTAAGGAGATTATTCGTTGGAACAGAGAAGATAAAGACGTACCAATTGAGCAGCGTCTACCAATCAAGATTGTGATAGATTCACCGGGCGGTGATGTGTCTGCTACATGGAGTTTTATTAAGCTTATGGAAATTAGCAAAACTCCTATTTGGACAATTAATCTATGCTGTGCCTATTCTGCTGCTGCAGATATCCTGTCTGCTGGCCACAAGCGTTATGCACTTCCGGGCACTTCTGTTCTGGTTCATTCTGGATCTTGTTATTATGGCGGAACACAAGAACAAGCAGAATCAATGAAAAAGTTTGGCGACAAACTTACTAAGAGAGTCACTGAATACTTCCTTGGTCATACAAAGATTGATCCGAAGGTATATAAGAGAAAGGCTCCGTCTGACTGGTATCTTGACGAAGAAGAAGCATTAGCAAACGGAATTATTGATGAGATTATTACAGATTTAGATGTTCTGTTTTAAATTTGGAGGGCTATATGGCAACTAAGAGAAAGAATGTTGTAAATGAATATGGGGACGTTCCAAAGAGCATTGATGGTCATCCATTTTATGGTATTTTATTAGACGAGGAACAGAAAGAATTTGTAAATGCCATTTTAAATCCAGAAAAGTTAATTATTTTTGCAAATGCAAAAGCAGGTACTGGTAAGACTTTAATGGCAGTTGCTACAGCAAATCTTTTGGTTCAGCATAATGTTTATGATGGAATCGTTTATATAGTTAGTCCTGTACAGGAAGAAAAACTTGGATTTCTTCCCGGCAGTGCTGATGAAAAAATTTCTATTTATACTGCTCCACTATATGATGCTTTGATAAAGCTGGGGATTAACCCATATACTGCTGTCATTCAGGAGGGTGTAGAAAACCAAAAGAATGGCACTGGATATATTGATTGTATCTCTCACGTCTATTTAAGAGGATGCAACCTAGAAAATAAAGTGGTTATTATTGAAGAAACTCAAAATATGTATGTTGATGAGTTGAAAAAAGTATTAACCAGAATTTCTGATACATCTAAGACAATCGTAATTGGGCATAGTGGACAATGTGATTTGTACCATCATCCAGAAAATAGCGGATTTGTAAAATATATTGAGCATTTTAAGGATAAAGACTATGCACAAATTTGTGAGCTAAATACTAATCATAGAGGTATTGTCAGCTCTTGGGCTGATGAGCTTCAAGGATAAAAATAAAAGCAATAAAGGAGAAAAATGACTATGGCAGCTAAGATTCAGAGTAAGTATACAATTCAGGCAAGTGGGATCCTTCGTATTAATAATGACGAAGTTTTTGTTGAAAATGATGATACTGGAGATGTCGTATCACTATCAGAGCTCTTTGGAGATTTTGCAGATAAAGATGTTAAACTTAGCATTGCATATGGCGAGGAACTTTCATGAATGATGCTTTAAAGACTACGGAGATTAAATTATGTGGTTATTTAGACATTAATAAAAATGATACACAGATAGAATTTCTTAGTGACGGAAAGGCGGCTTCTCTATCAGAATTATTAAAAGAACTTGATGGTGAATTAATTACTTTAACCGTTACAAGAACTATTGACATCAGATAAAAAATACGAGAAAGGAAGATTACAATGATTTATAAACAGAATGATCTAGTTAAAATGGTTGCAAAGGAGTCTGGATATTACCAAGGGGCCGTAAAGGATATTTATAGAGGTACTTTTGCTGTAATTACTGATATTTTATCGCATGCGACGCCTGAAGATTTGCCAGTTATTAAACTATTTGAAGGGCTTAATATTGAGGCGAAGTTTTATGAGGGTAAGGAAACTATTAAGCCACGAACTGGTGAAAAGACGTTTAGTGAAGACCACATTTATCCACGTGCCAAGTTTACACAGGCATATCAACTAAAAATTAGAGAATTATGCAATGGAGAAGGCGAGGAATAATCCTCGTCTTTTTTATATAAGAGAAAGGACGAAGCAGATGGAAATAATTAATTTTAATCCTGAAAAAGAAAGCGAAGAACAATATATCTATAGAATTTGTTCGATGAAGCAGTCTTCTGGGATGACATGGCAGCAAATTGCCGATATTATTAATACCGCATTAGACCAAAATTTTGGTGAAAGTGCTTATCGTAAGAAATATCAGATGTTTCAACATGGGTTGAAAGCATGTGAAAAACAGATCTTCTCTGATGACGAATATCTTAAGGAGATTCAGAGACAAACTGATGAACTTTATAAAGCAAAAAAACAATTTCAAGATCAAAGAAGAGAATATAATAAGCTGCTAACGAGTGATGCCAGAGCTGAACATCTGACTGAGAAATTAATTGAAGCAGCAGACAATTTAAGTTCAAGTAAATTATTAAATTCTAACAACGAGTCATTTGTTGAAGCAAAGAATGAAGCGGTTTTAGTTTTAACAGATTGGCATTATGGCATGGTTACTAATAATATTTGGAACAAATATGATGTAGAAACATGTGTAGAGCGTGTTAATGTTTTATTTAATAAGGCAATTAAGTATTTGAGGGCAAATAATATTAATAAGCTTCATATTGTACTTTTAGGAGATTTTATCCATGGGTGTATACATACTGGTGCACGTGTTGCGTCAGAAGAGGATACATGTGACCAATTAATGGAGGTTTCTGAACTTCTTGCAGAGCTTATTAGCTCATTATCACAATATGTAAATTGTGTGTATGTTTATTCTACATATGGGAACCATGCAAGATCTGTTCAAAACAAGAATGATAGCATCCATTCGGATAATATGGAGAAAATCATCCCTTGGTGGATCAATCAAAGGCTTTCACAAAATGAGAAAGTTTATGTTTTAGACAACAATATTAATGAGTTTATCTCATTTAATGTGCTTGACCACGATGTTGTTGCGGTTCATGGAGATCTAGAACGCTTTGGGAAGCTTGGTGTGGATATGCACACATTGTTTGGGAAAAAATATGGACTTGATGTCGAGTATGTATTTTCTGGTGACAAACATCATTCGGAAACAATTGACTCTTATGGAATTGATAACGTAATGGTGAGTTCTTTATGCGGAACTGACGATTATGCGAATAATAAAAGATTATATGCAAATCCTGCTCAAACTTTGTGTATTTTTGACAAAGAAGACGGTAAAATTTGTACTTATAATATCAAACTTTAAACCATACAAAATTATAAAGGAGAAATCTAAACATGGAACAAAAGACTACTAAATTAATTTTTTCACCCGGTGTCGCCAGACATTTACTTAAGATGGGCTGCACTATTTGTGACTTAAAGCCTTCCAAAGAAAATCCAAAGGACAAGACTGTCTTTGTATTTGTTAAGGATGAAAAATTTGATGCTGCTATGGCAGAGATTGATGGACAAATTAAGGCAGCTAAAAATACAGCAGTAGAATAATTAATTCTGCTCAATAAGATACAAAGGAAGTGAGAATGGGATGGCAACTACTGCAAAGAAATCTGGAAGAAAACCGACTGCGGCAAAAAAAGCTGGTAAGCCAATTGTTGAAGAACCTAGCTACCTTTGTCCTTATTGTAATACGATGAAGAAAAGGTCTGAATACTATGTTAGTACAGACCCATTGGTAAAAACTGGCGTTACAAGCATGTGTAAGGAATGTGCAAAAAAAATTGCAAGGAATTATGATGCAAAAACTGGTCGATATGGAGATTGCACAAAGCAATCAATTATTGAGGCGCTTGAAAGATTGGATAAGCCATATTTTGAGGGTTTATTCAATTCAAGTTATGTAGAGAGTAATGACCCTAGCAATAAAAGTCTTCATTCAGATACATGGGAAGCATATATTAAAAATATTTGTTCATTGCCACAATATAGGACTTTAAGATGGCATGATGGTGATATAGCAAGTACATATATGGCAAAAGCTGAAGCGGCAGTTATTCCTGTAGAGCAACAATTACAAAATAGCAAAAAATCAGAAGACCAAGAAGTTTATGAGACATATCAAAAGAATAAAGAAAGTGTTATTAGGTTGTTGGGCTATGATCCATTTGCTAGTGAGGCAGAGAATGATAAACCACTACTCTATTCCCAACTTGTTGGATATCTTGACATGGGTGGAGATAATGAGGACATGATGAGAAATAGCTCTGCTATTACCATTGTGCGTGGTTTCTTACAACAATCTAAAATAGATGATATGCTTGCAAAGTCAATGAAGAATATTGGTGCTAATAATAGAGCTGGTGAAATTAAATCATTGCTTGATTCTAAGCAGAAAATCAGCTCTACAATATCTCAATTGGCGGAGCAAAGTTGCTTAAGCTTAAAACATAATAAGAATCAGAGCAAGGGTGAGAATACTTGGACTGGTAAGATTAAAAAGATTAAAGAATTGAATCTTCGTGAAGGAGAAGTCAACGGATTTGATATTGCTACTTGCAAGGGGATGCAGCAAGTTATGGACTTGAGCAATGCATCTATTCTAAAGCAACTCGCGCTTGATGAGTCTGAATATTCTGACATGATTGCAGAACAAAGAAAACTTGTTACAAAGTTAACGACAGAGAAAAATAGTTATCAAGAAATAACTAGAATTTTATTAAGAGAAAATTTAGATTTGAGAGATACTTTGTCTGATAATGACTTGTTAGATGAAGAGAATCTAACAGATTTAGAAGACCTATTCTCTTCATTTGGAGATGTTGTTGAAGATGATGAAGAGGAAGGTGAAGAAGATGATCCAAGTGAATCATAAATATAAAATAAAGATTGTAGAAGACATGCATGATGAATATCTGGAAAATATGTTTACTGATTATGATACAGTATATGTTAAGCCGGGTGTTTATGCAATGTCTACAAGAAAATTAGAATCATTAGTAAAGATAGCAGAATTACAAAGATATTATCAATGCAATCCTGTTAGATTTATTAGTGATTTTTTTGGTATTGAACTTATTGATGCACAGGCATGGATAGTGCAAAGATCTTGGAATTGCCCAAACGTTCTTGTAGTGGCAACTCGTGGATTGGGAAAATCTACAGTTATTGATTTGATTCTAATGTCAAAAGGAATGCTGTTTAATAACTTCTGGAGCTATATTGCTTCTGGTTCTGGTGGACAGGCTGAACAGACATTCACTACTTTGGAGCGTTTAGCAAATGACAATATTGATGAAATGGTTGGATCAACTGGCTATATATTCAAGAATGAAGTTGAAATAAAGAATGCAGCAGGAGACGGATTTAGCCATTCAAGCAATGGTTTTTCTTATTCTCTATATAATGGGTCTAGTACTCAGACATTAAATAGTAATGTTGATAGAAAAAGGGGTATGCGTGGAACTGTCATATTTGATGAGTCAGGTTTCTTATCGGCAGAAATGATGAAAGTATATGGTGCATTTGCAATTGTTAATAAAAGTTTTAAAACTGGTAAGGACAGAGATGGCAATCTGATTGATCCAATAAGGCTTCGTACCTTTCCATCTAATATTCCAAACCAAAAATTTTATATTAGTTCTGCTTCAAGTACTGATACAGAATTTTATCGTTTGTATAGAGAGTTTGCCAAACGTCAATTAATAGGCGATCCAGATTATTTTGTGGCACATATTGATTGTGAAGTAGCTTTTCATCCAACCATGCATGGTAAAGTTATTGCTCCTTTGTTAATGCAAAGTACTGTAGAGACAGAAATGGCAACAAACTCTGAAAAGGCAAGACGTGAATATTATTGTGAATTTACAACAGATGCAGGATTAAATGCAATTATTAAACGTGGTGTTATTGCTAGAAATAGTGAAACTCGCGTACCACTCTTACATAATGACACAAACAAGAAAAAATTTGTATTTGCTTACGACCCTGCACGAAGTCGTGATAATAGTATTATTCTTGTTATGGAATTGTATATGGACGAAAAAGGAGAATACAAAGGAAGATTTGTAAACTGTGTAAATCTTTTGGATGTTGCCAAAAAGCGGAAAACTCCGATGCAAACTCCAGATCAAGTGAAATATTTAAAAGAGCTTATATTGGATTATAATGGTGATGCGCCAGATTATGAAAATATTGAGGCTATTTTAATTGATGCGGGTTCTGGTGGCGGTGGTGTTAATATCGCGGACTATCTTATGGAAGATTGGAAAGATTCAAAGGGGAATATGCATAGAGGATTAATTGATAAAGAATATAGTGCAGATTATGTTCGTAAGTATCCTAACGCAATAGACAAAATTAGATTAATCTCCCCTACACAATATAAATCCATTATTTACGAAGCATTAATTGAAATGATGAATCTAGATTGTCTTAGTTTTACTGCAGATTATGACAATAAAGGATATTTAACATTATTTGAGGTTGATGAAAAGTTATATAATTCTGAAAAGAAAAGAATTACAAATGAATTAAAAAAGCAAGACATAGATGAAATGGAATTTGCAATTAAGTTGGACGAAGAAATGAAAAAGTCTTCTTGTATGAAAACTAAAGTTGTTAAATTAGATCCATATCAGGAAATTGCATTGAAGAATATTGACGCATTAAAAGAAGAAATGGTCAATATGGTTAGAAAAAAAAGAGAATCTGGAAAAGACTCTTTTGAGCTAACTCCAGAAAAAGAAAATAAATTGCACGATGATAGAAGCTATTGTGCTGCACTATTGGGATGGTTCTTGTCTGAAAAGCGAGCAGAACGTATTCGTAATAAGAAGCGTCCTAGTAGCGCAAATATGCTTGATCAGTTTAAGATTCGAGCACCTCAAAAACCCGGCAGCTTATTTAATTAAGAAAGGCGGTGAAATAATTGCCAACAGAACAGAAGAACACAGTTTCTCATGGAACAGAACATTCAATTAAAGAAATAGCGGATTTCACCGCTAAACAACAGCAAATTGAGCAGTTTAAACAGGCTGCAAAGGCAGCATTGCAATTATTGGATTTACAAAATCCTCCGAGTAAAACATATACAGTATATTCTAAGGATTCACTTAGAACATATTTAAAGAACCCACTTACTGATACAAACCAGAAAAATCTAAGACAGTTAAGCCAATTTTTATACGTTTTGAGTGCGCAATATAGAAGAATTATTGCATATTTTGCTACGCATATTGATTTAACTGCATATAATGTGATTCCTAATGTCTCTATGACAGAGGACAATGACGATGAAAAGATTCTTCAGAATTATGAGTCTACTTTAAAGTGGATTGAAAAAATGAATATGCAAGGACAAATTCATGGCATTTTGACTGCATGCCTTAGAGAAGATTGCTTCTATGGATATATTTATTATGAAGATGGAGAGGAACAAGATAGGAACTCTTTTATAATTGTTCCTTTGAATGCAGATTATTGTAAAATAAGTTCTGTTAATTATAATGGAACTCTTAATTGTGCATTTGACTTTTCATATTTTGATAGTTCTGCCAATAAAGTATATCTTGATTATTGGGACAAAGAATTTACAACTGGTTATAATGCGTATCAAAAGGACAGCAAGCAAAGATGGGCAGAGCTTGATCCAGAAAGAACAGTTGTTTTTAAAATGGATTATGATCAATTGGATAGGGTTATTCCTCCATTTGCTAGTCTATTTGAAGACATTATTGATTTGATTGACCTTCGTGGTATTACAAGTGTTAAAGATAAACTTTCTATTTATAAATTGCTTGTTGCGGAGATTGATACTCTATCCAACACTACCAATCCAGATGATTTTGCAGTAAGTCTTGATTTGGCAGTAGATTTTTATAATAAAATCAATCAAATACTTCCAGAAGAAATTGGTCTCGCGTTGTCTCCTATGAAAATTGAGCCAATTACTTTTGATAAAGATGCAACTGATGAGACAAATAGTATCTCAAAGGCAAATAAGAATTTGTGGGAGTCTGCGGGCGTGAGTCAAATTATGGACAATTCAAAATTGACTGGCTCTACCGCTGTCACTGCAGCAATGAGATTTGATGCATTGTTCATACAAAAACCTCTATTGTGGCAAATAGAGGCAAGAGTTAATATGTTTTTAGATTATGTTTTGCCAGACAATGGTATGCGTTTAAAGTATATGCAAGTGAGCCCTTATTTGAAAGATGAAGTTATTAAAAATGTAAAGGAAGCTTGTACATTAGGACTTCCCATGAAGACGCAACTTGCTGCTTTAATGGGGGTTAGTCCGTTAGACATGAATTCAATGTTGCATCTTGAAAATGAAATTTTGCAGCTTCATGAAAAGATGGTACCACTACAAAGTACTTATACTCAAACTGGTAGTTCTGATACTGGTGGAGCTCCGACTAAGGATCTTGGTGATTTGACAGACGATGGTGAGGCCAGTATAGATAAACGAGATAAGGCCAATTAAAGGAGGTATATATATGTCAGACAATAGTCAAAAATTTATTGTTACTAAAGATAAAGCAACAGCGACATCTTTGATTGCCTCTGAATTTAAGCTTGTATCTCAAATTGGAGATACTTACACTTTTTTAAATCAACCACCAAAACATTTTAATTTTAGCGTGATTGATAAAAGTAAGTATTGTTTTAGTAATATTTTAAGCATGTAGGCTCCTTCCGAGCATTACATAGATATCTTTTAATGAAAGGAGGGAGAATATATGCCGAGAACGTTTTATACAGTTGATGATTTATATAAATTCTGTAAAGAGAACAATTTTTCTAAGTTTAGCTCCAAAGAATATGATAATAAACCTTTAATTGTGCAGTCTATTGAATCGTTTGAATCTAATGATACTAGCAAAGATGGTTTACTTGATGTAAAGCTTAAGGCATGTCATATAGGTGTTAATCGTAATGGCTCTTCAATTTCTGAAGATACAATGAAACAATATATGGATTCTTTCAAAGGGCGTCCAATTCTTGGGTCAATTTTTAAAGCAGACAATGGAGAATATGAATTTCATTCACATGATATTGATATAGATGAAGATGGCAATTTAGAGTATATTGAGCAGCCAGTTGGTGTTATCAGTCAATTAAAGGAGCCATATTTAGAATACGACGAGAAAAATGACAAGACTTATTTAATGGTCGAAGGTCATGTTTTTGAAGATTATTCTAAGGCGGCAGAGATTCTTCAGAGACATAAAACTTGCAAGTGCTCTGTTGAAATTGCGGTTGATGAAATGAGTTGGAATGCGGAAGAGAATTATCTTTCTATTGACAAGTTTGGCTTCCGTGGAGTGACAATTCTTGGCTATGAGCAAGATGGCCAAACTCCTATTGAGGAAGGTATGCAAGGCTCTAAGATTACAATTGAGGATTTTGGAGAAAAGAACAGTATGTTTTCACAGAATTATCAAGAAAAATTGATTGATGCGTTGGAAAAGCTTAATAATACGCTTTCTACGTTTCAAAATAAAGACTTTAATCAGAAAGGAGTGAACGAAGAAATGAACAAGCTAGAAACTCTGATGGAAGAGTATAAAGTTACTATGGATGATATTGATTTTGAAGTTGAAGGTTTAAGTGATAATGATCTTGTTGCTGCATTTGCAGAACATTTTGGCAATAAAGATTTTGATGGTGAAGATGGTACTGATGACACTTCTGATGGAAGTGGCGATGATAACACTGGTGATGAAGCTAGCGGCAGTGAAGGTGAAACGGATCCTGATGGTGGCGACGGAAATCCTGAAGAAAATCCTACAGGCCCAAATCCTTCTGAAGGCGGCGATGATGATAAGGGTGACGACGGAGAAGATGATGACACCGAAATTGATGACGATGAGTCTTCTAAAAGCAAAAGAAAGTATTCTGTTGATGAGAATGGTAATATGACACTCACATGGGAGCTGTCTCATGAAGATATCCGTAATAGCATTTATAACCTGATGTGCGCTGAGAGTGAATGGTGGAATTGGATTATTGAGACTTATAATGATAGTTTTATTTATCAGGATGGCGAAGATGGTAGATTCTATAAGCGTGGCTACTCTATTGACGGTGATAATGTCGCACTAGGTGAAGACAAGGTTCAAGTGTTTAGTGAATGGCTAACTCAGGAAGAGAAAGATGCTATTGCAGCTCTAAAGGCAGATTATGCTAAACTTAAAGAATTTAAGGATAGTTTCGACGCTTCTGAGCTTAAAGCAAAGAAAGATGAAATCTTTGCTCGTGAAGAATATGCAGTGCTTGGTGATGACGAGACATTTGCTGAGTTAAAGGCAAACGCTGATAAATATTCTATTGATGAGATTGAAGAGAAGGCAAAAGTTATTTTTGCTGATTATGTTGTTAAGAAAGGTCAGTTCTCTTTTGAGAATAAGGGAGAAAAGAAACCTATTAGCAAGGTTGGTATTAATTTCAACAAGCCTACAAAGAAAAAGGCTTATGGAAATCTATTTAATGATTAATAAATAATAAATCTCTTATTTAGACTTAAAGCTATTGTATAAATAGCTTTTTGTTATGTTAAAACAAATTTTTAATTATGAAAGGATGAAAATAATTATGGCAAATGTTTATGACAAGATTGTTGGAGATGCACATGTAGTTTGCAGCTCAAGTTTGCTCAAGGGTACTGAAGTAGGTCATATCCTATCTGTTAAGTGCCATAAGGATCTAGATAATGGTTCTATTATTACTCGTGGCGCATGGGTTGAGGCACAGGTTTTCGATAGTGCTGATTATGCCGCTGGTAAGAAGCCATATCTAGTGCTTACGACTCCAATTGGTTACAACAGTGATCGTAAGTATTATCAGGAGGAAAAGTATTTCTATAATGCTGCTGGTGAGATTGCTCGTGCTTATGAGCTTTATGTTGACGACATCTTTGAGGTGTCTGATGATGCAATCACTGCCCTAGCTACCGCTCCAGTTGTTGGTAATTATGTAGAGATTGAGAATGGTCTTTATAAGGAAGCTGCAGCAGCTCCTAAGTCTGGTATTGCTCTAAAGATCATTGAGAAGGTTAATTACACCAATGGTGTTTCTTACAGACTCCACGTTGAGAGTCTTGGTATGTAATATAGGAATTTAAGGAAGGAGGAAATTAATTATGTCTAAGTTTATGAATTTTGATGCAAAGGTTCAGCATGCATTTAATGATGATGTGAATGATTATGTTGCTTTTAATAAGCTAATGCTTGATGCCGCTCGTGGCACTGTTGAGGGCTATTCTGTTAAGGAAGCTAATGATAAGATTGTAGAAGTTTTCCGTCAGGTGATTGGTTGCGATGAGCATTCTACAAAGGCTGAGATTAGACGTGGTATTCGTAAGAATCAGGCAGTTCTATTTGATATTATTGAGGAGACTATTGATGACGCTCTAGTTAGCGGCTGGCAAGAGAATCCTTTCTTTAGAGAGTATGTTGATGTCAAGAATCTTGCTCTTGGCGACAAGAACGAGTTCTATGTTCCTGACAACAGCGTTCTTTCTGTTATGAAGGTTTCAGGCAACCATCACGACATTTTTCTAATGATTAGTGTCCGTACAAAGCAATTTGTATGTTAAATAACCCATTGAATTGCTGGAAATCCGTAAAGCTCATAATACCACAACGTGGACTGTAAAGTCGAGCGTGATGGTGACGAAAGTAGAAAAAAATTATGAGATGGCATAAGGTTAAATCCTAAGTGTTTTTATAATCGGCAATCAGCAGCCAAGCTTTACTCTTGACAATACTAAATTATAGTAGTATAATATAGCGTAAAGAAGGTTCAACGACTAAGAGCCTCGCAAGCGATTGGCGGGGACTGTGGTGGGCACCCTATACAGAGGGTGAAGATATAGTCTGCTCTCTTTGGAAACAAAGAGGAGGTTAGCCTCAACAGGGAGTAGCGTCCCGATAAAATTATTCTTTCAAAATAAAACTAATTTTATAGAAGGTGAATATATGGCAAATGCAAAAATTGGTATATATTGTGTTGAAAACTTAGTTAATAATAAAAAATATTTTGGGCAATCAATTGATGTGAATAGTCGATTGAGCAAGCACAAATCTTTATTAAAAAATAATAGGCATAATAATAAACATTTGCAGAGCGCATATAACACCTATGGATGTGACAATTTCAAATTCTATGTAGTTGAAGAATGTAACGAGGATTTATTAGATGAGCGTGAACGTTACTATATTTCGTTATATAATACCAATAATAGAGAATATGGGTACAATATTGAACTAGGTGGAAATAAAAACAAAACGTTATCTGATGAAACAAAAAACAAGCTTAGATTTGCGAATTTGGGCAAAAAATTGCCAGATGAAGTCAAAGCAAAAATTAGTATGGCAAATAAGGGAAAAGTTATATCAGATGAACAAAAACAGTTTTTAAGAGATTTGCATTTAGGTTTACGTCATTCTGATGAAACTAAAATAAAAATTGGAGCTGCAAGCAAAAAAGAAAATTTGTCTGAAGAGACATTAAAGAAAATGAGCGAATCACATAAACGAGAGAATTTGAGTGCAGAAACATTACAAAAAATGAAAGATTCTCATGTTGGTCTTTGTCATACAGATGAGACTAAAGAAAAATTAAGGCTTGCATTTCAGAATAGGGAGTTTTCAGATGAATGGAGAGCAAAAATAAGTGAAGCGAAAAAACTTCCTATCTATTGTCCACAATTAAATGAATTGTTCACATCAGCAAAAGAAGCAGAAGAAAAATACAAGTCGTGTGGTGTTAATAGAACAAAAATATCTGCTTGTCTACATGGCAAGCGCAAAAGTTCAGGAAAACATCCTATTACTGGAGAACCGCTTACTTGGGAAAAATTTTTGAAAGAATAATATAAGTTAAACATAAAGGTATTAGACAACGTTTAGGTGCTGGCAAGGTCTTCTCTGTTGAGACTAGCTGGTACGCAGTGAAGGTATATGCAGAGTTCGAAAGACTCCTTACTGGTGTTGAGGATTTTGCTACTCTAGTTAGTAAGATTACTGAAGCTTTTGATCGTTATGTCAATCAGGCTCTTTATGAGGCCCTAATTGGTGTTGGCACTACTCTAGGTGCTCAGTGGTACAAGTCTTCTGCTATTGATGCTTCTACCAAGGAGACTCTACGTACTCTATGCATGGATGTCGGCATGGCGTCTGATTCTGAAGTTGTAATTATGGGCACTCGTGCAGCTCTTGCTAGTGTGTTTGCCCTTAATGATGTCTCTTGGGCTTCTGGTGACATGAAGAACGAGATGTATACCACTGGTCGTTTTGGCTATTGGGAAGGAATTAGACTTGTGGAACTCAAGAACGGCTTCAAGCTTAATGATACCACTCAGTATCTAGTTGCTAATGATGTTCTATTCATTATGCCTGTTGGTGTTGAGCCAATGCTAAAGCTTGTTTACGAGGGTGATACTCGTATGTATCAGGTGCAGGATGCAGGCACTCATATGGATATGACATATGATTATGAGGTACAAACCAAGATGGGCATTGGTGTTATGCTCAATCAGAAGTTTGGTTATTGGAAGATTATTAAGTAATAATTAACAATACAAAATTATTTTAAGGAATAAAAGGAGAAATTTTAATGGCAGGTACAAGAACTAAAAAGCCAGAGGCATCCGCCTCTGTAGAAGATGTAAGTGCTTCTGTTGAAAATGAAGCAGTTAAAGCAACTCAAAATAAGGCGCCTCGCAAGTTTGCTATGGATGATCCTATTCTTTGTAAGTCTGTGACTTTTGGAGAATTATTGCTACCGGGCAAGAAGTCTCAGCTTCTTTATACGTGGGCTAATTATGGGGATACAACTGAAGTTGAATTTCAAGACCTTCAAGCGTTGAGATCTACAAGGTCAGCATATTTAAATGCACCATATTTTGTAATTGAAGATGAAGAGCTTCTTGAACAATGGCCTGAATTTAAGACGTTGTATGACAAAGTTGCAGCCGTTGATGTGGATAGTTTATTTAATCTTCCAATTAATCAATTTAAGAAGAGACTTCGTGAAATCCCAGTTGGTTTTAAAGACTCTGTAAAGAATATTGCGGGTGATAAGATTCGTAATGGCTCTTTAGACAGTCTTGCAAAGATTAATGCACTCGATGAGATTTTGGGAACAGAATTGAAGTTGCTAATTCAGTAATAAGTAAGGAGGTTAGGGAATGACTTCCTACGAAACAATTTTTAAGCGTTTTCTTAACCGAATTACAGATTACGATCTTCCTCTTCTTCCAGAAGAAGATTTGGATGAGATGATGTGTGGTTGGTTAACAAGCGCGATTGCGAATTTTACTAGATGTAAGTCTGATTTATCTAATAGAGATGATGAAAGTAAGACATTTAATGCTGATTTAACTAATTATGAGATTGAAGTTTTATCATTGTATATGGTTTGTGCATGGCTTGATCAAAGGATTAATAGTGTATTGCTTACAAATCAGTTTATCGGTGGTAAAGAAGAGAAGTTTTTTAGTCAAGCGAATCAGCTAGAAACATTAAAAGCTCTCAGGGACGCTACGTTTACCGAAGCTAGAAAACTACCACGTGACTATAGTTATGTGACAAATGATTATTTTGGTTAAGGGTGGTGTTGCGTATGATTTTTAAATACGGGGTATTGCCTCAAAACCAAATTCATGAAGAAAAAATACGTCTTCAGGGTGCAATTTATAAGTTGCTACCATATAAAGAAGATGGATATGAACTGTTGGATAAATATTTTCAAACTCTTTTACAGCGCATTAGTGGACTAAATAGTTTATTTATGGAACAGCCTAAAATTATAACTTTAATGAGTATTTTAGAATCAGCACGTTATGAAACTGATTTTCTTAAGTATAGAAAAGATATTTTAGATGCATGTTCTCTTGTAAATGAAATAGAGGAGGTTGATTCCGATGTATGATTTATTTAATAATCGGATGAGACTTCAAGGTCGTAATGTGGGAGAAGTATTTAAGCACCAATCTGATAAGATTATGGATGCAACTTTCACAAATGATGTTGCTTATCGCAAGTGTTATATTCAAGATAAGGATGTTATTTTCCCAGAACAGACTCTTGTCGGCTATAAAAAAGCAAAAGCTGTATTTCAGGGATCAGAAAAATATAATCCACAAAAAATTATGGGCTTTGAGCCTATAGACGCAAAGTATCTGGTACATGCATATTATAGTGTTTCAGGGGATCAGGTAGATTATTACTTACAATTTCGTCCACTTGAACATGGAAGGAATCCGAATGTGAGAGTTGGTTCATTTGTTTTTGTGCCAGATGACCTTGGCGTATATAATTTGTGGTTAATTGTCGCTCGTGATGATAGGCCGCAATTTCCACAATTTTATATTTTAAAATGTAATCTTTTGTTAAAATGGGAAGTTGAAGAAAAAGACTGGCCATTGTATGAAGGAAAACATGTTGATGTTGGTACATATTTTTCATGGGCTGTGCAAAGAACACAGAGCAGTTATAACTCAGGTGTTTGGATGGATTGCGATAGTAGTTCCGTACATTTGGTAACAATGTATAGAAACCCTTCTAATTGCTGGAAACTCCTTAGAGCTGTCTTGCTACAACGTGGATTGAAAAATCGAGCGTGAATGCTTAAAAAGTAGACGGATTGGACAATCAGCAGCCAAGCTTCGCACTTGACAATACAAAACTATTGTGGTATAATGTAAAGTATGAAGAAGGTTCAACGATCAGAGAATAATCTCGTAGGGCAAGTGCCTGAAATGGAGGGCCCCTCTTGTGAGGGTGAAGATATGATCTAAACTTATGCGAAAGTATAAGAAATGTTATTTATATTACTTTGTTAAAAGCATTGGGACAGCGGAGTAGCTACCGTTTTGATTGGCTCTCAAACAATCAATTACCAGTGTTTTATATATTGTGGCTTTTGAGAGGAGACATAATTTATGAGTAAAAAAGAACTAGAACAATATAAAGATAAAATCATAACATTATACGTTAATGGAATGATGCAAAAAGATATTGCTAACATGTTTAATACGTCAAAATCTTCTATTGGACGTTTCTTGCGTAGTTATAATGTTTTTGGTAGGACGAAATTAACATTAGACGATAAAGAGGATATTGTTAGTTTATATAAGTCTGGCAACACAATGGATGAAATTGCTTTAAAATATGGTATTAGTAATAAAACAGTTTCAGAAATTTTACATTTGTCAGGCGCACATATTTCTAGATATGGTGAACATTCTAAAAAATATACGTTGGATGAACATTATTTTGACATTATCGACAATCCAGACAAGGCATACATTCTTGGGTTGTTGTATGCTGATGGATGTAATACTGGGAAAAGCATATCTATCAGCTTAAAAAGTGAAGATAAATATATTTTGGAAAAAATCAATAAGTTAATTGGTAGTAATAGAAAACTAAGGTTAATGCCCTACCATCAGAAAAATGAGAAGTGGAGTGATCAATGTAGTCTTTGTATTACTAATAAATATATGGCAACACAATTAATGAATTTGGGTGTTGTTCCGCACAAAAGTTTAATATTGACATTTCCAGATTGGCTATCAGAGGATTTATATCCTGATTTTATTAGAGGATATATGGATGGGGATGGCAATATAGCAAAAAAAGAAAAGAGAATTAACTTAATTGGTACAGAGACGTTTTGTAGTAAACTTGCAGACATTTTGCATGAAGTGTTGAACATTAACTGTGGTATATATTTATGTCATGGAAATAAAAATACTACAACAAGAACATTGCAAATAGCAGGGGGGAACCAAGTTAAGCGTTTCTTAGATTATATTTACAATGATGCCAACTTATATTTATTTAGGAAATATGATATTTATAAAGATTTATATTGTTAAAATGTAAATAACACTCCACTTGTGTAACGAACAGGTGGAGTAATTTTATGTACTATGTACAGTCGGTAGAAAACCAACTGAAAGCAGTTTTACCAACCAATGTAGATACAAATACGATAACTTATAATGAGCATTTTGTTATTAGTGATAATCCTCTTCGCAGGATTGCGTGGGAAGTTTCTAAGGTAGAGAATACTACTACTTTTGGGCTTACTAAATTAACTTTTACACAGGAGCTCGAATTTGATGTCGTAGATAATGTTTCTTGGATTAATTTCCAGAGTAATAATTTCTCAGACAAAAATACTGGAGTTGAGTACGACTATTACAAAGAAAGAACTAATGACAATAACATTCATTCACCGTCTGAAGCTTGGGGTGTAGAAACTAGTGTAATTTCTTATACTGGAGTCGCTCCAAGCATGAAGGCTGGAGGAAGTTATAAAACTTTTACTGCAAATCTATACAAGAATGGAGAATTTGTTACTAATAGACCTTATTGGCGCATTGAGTATTACAATAGTGACTCTCTTGTATGTGTTGTAGGATTTATTTATATAAATGACCAACTTGTTTGCGATAACAGTAATGGTGAGTTTGTTGTTGATAAGAATAAGATTATTTATAAAGAAAATAATGAGCAATTATTTGGTATTCAATATGACTATAATATTGAGAAGCCAATGGATCTGAAATTGAAATGTTTGCAGATTCTAAATATGATTGGCGGAAGTATAATTATTAGTGTTGATGATGATCCAACAGAAATACAAACTCCTTCTGCTACTTTGACTGTGGAGGTGGAAGGATTATGATGACATCTATGGGTCGTGATTTGCAGAATATTGATGATGATATTCTTTATGCAAAGCGTCAGATTAAGGAAAAGCTTTGTAAAGATTTAGATATTATTAAATATCTGCACAATACTGAATTAGAAAGAGTTAATGCAGAGCCAGAAGATTATTTCAATTGTAATATATACCCTTTTATTAGAATCCCCGGAACACAGGATAAAGTCAAAAACTTTATCTGTTTTTCTGTGGATGATATCGAGGATATGAAATATAATGAAGTAATGAAAATGCAATATATTCAATTTGTTGTGTTTTGCCATGGCGATGATGTTGATACGGGAATTGGGATTTCCCGTCATGATCTCTTAAGCTATTTTGTAAAAGATGATTTCAACTTTAGTAATTTACTCGGTCTAAAGCTTAAACTTGTCTATAATAGAGAAAGCATTATGGATAATGATTATTATTGTCGTACATTAAAGTTTGAGGCTGTTAAACCAAATATGAGACTCAATAGTGGATACTTAAAACCACAGCCAAGAAGAAGCGACGAGGTGGATGAACATGGATTTATTAGAAATTGATGAGTTAGGTCTTTATTTTGGAGATCCATATGTAATTAATGATAATATATCTGTGTTGCAACCAAGTATTGGTGAAATTGCTCAATATGGAGAGCGCAAGTATTTTAGCGTTATTCATACAATAACTGCAATCCCTAGTGATATGAAAAGTCAACTTTGGGATCTCGGTATTGATTGGGAAGAAATTTCTGATTTTGATCTGTTTATGATGCTTGCGCCTACGCTTAATGTTGAAACAACTAGAATTGTTTTAGGTGATATTGACTTGTCCAAACTTAAACCATATAAGAACAATCAAAATGACCAGATTGTTCTTGCGGATAGAGAAACTGGGCTTGTTATAGATATGCTTATTTATGAGCGTATTGTAAATTATTTGCGCAAAGTCCATGGGCTGAAGAAGAAAGTGGAGCATGCGGGAAATAAATATACAAAGAGAATTCTTATTGATGAGGACAGAAAGCAAATTGAGATTAATAAAAATAAACCTTACAAATCGTTTCTTACTCCACTTGTTTCTTCTGTAAAATGTCGTATGGGATATACAAAAGATTACGTTCGCAATATGCAAGTTTATGAATTTTTTGATGATATTGCGAGATTGAATGTTATCAACAATTCTGATGCACTGTTAAGAGGGATGTATTCAGGAATGATTGATACCAAGAAAATTAAAAAATCAGAATTAAATTGGATGAGAGAGCTAGATAAAGACTAGCTCTTTTATTATATTGAAATTTAAATTTATTATTTTAATGGAGGTAATTTATTATGGCTTTTGATATGAATAACTTCGTAATTGATAGAGTCGTGAGAGGTGTTGCTCTTTCTCAGACTGATGACTCTGTTATGTTCGCACTAAACCAGATTACTAACCCAAGTTTATCTTGCAGCTCTGAGAGCACAGATGCGGTCGATGGACTAGGTGTACCAATCGCAACATTTTACCGCGCTAAAAATGCGGAGTTCTCTGCAGAGAACGCAATTTTTGATATGAATTTGATGGCAACTCAGGTTGGTACTGCAAAGCAGGTTGCTTCTGATTCAGACAAGATTACTACCCCTGCATTTGAGACTATTGACATTGATGGCTCTGCGACTTATACACTAAAGCATGTTCCTCTTGATGAGATCAAAAACGTATATACTTTAAATGGCGATGGCACTCTCGGTACGGTCTTTACTAAGAGCACTTCTGCTTCTGCTTCTAATTTTGCCATTAGCGGCAGCACCCTTACTCCTCCAACTGGTCTTAAGAAGGGTGATCAGCTATTCGTGATTTATGAGTATGAGGCAGCTCAGGCAGTTTCTGTCATGAACTCTGCTAATAACTTCCCAACTGCTTGCAAGCTAGTTCTTGAGGTACTTGGATGCGATGTATGCGATCAAACCAAACTCGTGTTCGCATATATTATCTTCCCCAACTTCAAGCTTAGTCCAGACTTTGATTGGAATAACAAAAAATTTGCTACATTTTTTAAAGTTCCCTGCGTTTGTAACGAGCGTAGAGTGGCGTAAATGAACTTGCGTCCAATAATCCCTTTAATTGCTGGAAGTCCCTAAAGCCAATTAAACTACAACGTGAAGATGAAATAAACTTGTGCGTGATAGTTACGAAAGTAGAAAAAATTAATTGGATGGTGCAAGGTTAAATCCTAAACATTGACATAATGGGTAATCAGCAGCCAAGCCTCGAAGAGAGGAAGGTTCGACGGCTATTCCGAGAGGAAGTAGGCTCAAGTGAGCCAAAATGGGGGATGCCTAAAACGTATATACTACGAATGGCAGTGATATAGCCTATTCTTATATGAGAGTATAAGATGTCTTTTGAAGACTGGCGCAGAGTAACGAACTGCGTTGAATATTAAGCATTCAGACGGATGGTACGCATCCATTTTCTGGTAAGGCCATGCAGGAATTAAATTATAGTTCCCGTGCAGCGTAAGCTGTTCGATAAAATAAACATATCGAATTGCTGGAAACCCCTAAAGACAACAAAACCACAACATAATAGTGAAATATATATAAGTGTGATGGTAACGAAAGTAAAAAGAATTTGTTGTATGGTATATGGTTAAATCCTAAGTACTTTTTTAATGGGCAATCAGCAGCGAAGCTCCGAATAGGAGAACGTTCAACGACTATCTCGAAAGAGAGTAGGCTCAAGTGGGCCGAAGTGGTATGCTCCTGTAATAAAAACAGGATGATGATATAGTCTTTCCTTGTATGAAAATACAAGACGCATGTAATGATGCTGACTAAAATTAACGACTTTAGTTGAAAATATGAGATTGTGACAAAGACAAGAAATTATTCCAAATCATCGTGCCGGGTGATGAATAATTTTGTATAAGTTGCATAGTTGACAATACTAAATTATAGTGGTATAATATAAGCACAAGATAGATAAGGAAATCATGAGCCTTATTGATAAGGATAGGTGCCTCCACACCTATCCTTCTTGTGATATAAAATTGTGGAGGAATATAAAATTCTGGAGGGAATTATATATGAAAAAAAGTTTTCATGATTGGTGCATTGAAAATAATAGAAAGGACATTTTGGATAGGTGGGATTATAAATTAAACGCAATTGATCCACATGAAATTTCTATATATTCTAAGGAATATTTTTATTTAAAATGCCAAAGTGGAATACACAAAAGTTCTCAATATCAGATTGCAACATTAAGGAAACATAATAGCCCACTTGAGTGCAGATATTGCAATTCTTTTCAATTCTGGTGTGAAAATAACGATAGACAAGATCTGTTGGACAGATGGGATTATGATTTAAATATCATTTCTCCGGAAGAAGTTTCGCAAAGATCTTTAAAAAAACTTTATTTTAAATGTCCAAGAGAATTACATGAAAGCACTCCATATAAGCCAGTTAATTTAACTGCATATTCTTATAGTGCTGCAAAATGTGTTGGGTGTAATTCTTTTGCACAATGGGGAATTGACAATGTGTGTAAGGATTTTCTTGAAAAATATTGGGATTATGAATTAAATAGCGATATTGATCCTTGGACTTTACCTGCTGCTGCAAGAAAAGATGTAGACATTTATATTAAGTGTCAAAATGTTGATTATCATGGCAGCTATAAGACTCTTCCTCAGTGGTTTAAAAGAGGATATCGTTGTCCTTATTGCGCACATAGCGAAGTACATCCTAAAGAAAGCTTTGCACAATGGGGCATAGATAATATCGGAGTAGATTTTCTTGAAAAATATTGGGACAAGAGGAATGAAGATAATCCATTTGAACTTGCATATAAATCAAATAAAAAGGTTTTGATAAAATGCCAAGAGAAAGACTACCATGGAAGCTACTCTGTTGTAGTGTGTGATTTTACTACAGGTACTAGATGTCCATATTGTCATATGATAAAAGTACATAAACTTGATTCGCTTGGTGTAAAAAATCCAGAATCATTATTGGTTTGGTCAGATTTAAATGAAGATACTCCATATGACATTGCTCCTAAATCTAGTCAAAAAAGATGGTTTAAGTGTGAAAATGCGGTTCATAAAGATTATTTTTCTACTATTTGTAGGGCAAATTCAAGAGCATTTAAATGTCCAAAATGTCATCAGGAAGATGTTGACAGTTATTTGCAGCAAAAAGTTGATGAATATATCCAAGCAAAATATAACTATCAATATTTGAAAGAATATGACTGTTCTCCAAAATGTATAAATCCAGATACTGGGTATATACTTCCATATGACAGAGAATTAATAATTCAAGATGTCCATTTGTTAATAGAAGTACAAGGAGTGCAGCATTATAAAATTTGTTTACATACTAGAAGTGATGCACTAGAACGCAACATTTCTGTAGAAGAAGCGTTTGAATTGCAACAATTTAGAGATAAGTTAAAATCAGATTATGCATTAAATAATGGATATGAATTTTTGGAAATTCCATATTATACATCAGACAATGATGAATACAAAAATCTTATTGATGAAAAAATTTCATATATAATCTCTCAACAACTCAAAACAATTACCACCTGAAAAGGAGGAACTTATAGATGAAGAATATGCGCAAAGCTCGTAAGTGCATTTGTTGTGGTAAAGAGTATAATTACTGTGGCAATTGCGCACAGGATCGTTATAAACCAACCTATTTTGCACTTTACTGCAGTGAAAATTGCCATGACGCATTTACTGCAGCAAACGAGTTCAATTTTGGTCATATCTCTAAGGAAGAAGCACAGAAGAAGCTAAAGGCATGTGATTTGTCTGAGCTTGATTCTTTCAATGAGATTGTTAAGAAAGATATTGAAAAGATTATTGCCGAGCCTGAAGAGAAGGCTGCACAGCCTCAGTTTAAGAAGGCACAGGCATAAATTACGAAGTAGTTACAATTAAATACAATTATATGGGATATTAACTACTTCAAAATGTTAATATCCTATTTTTTTAGCCGTTAGGTACATGACACGTGGATGTATCTGGCGGCATTTATATTGGAACAAAAAGGAGAAGAAACGAATGGTTAAGAGTACAATTACAGGCAAGGAATATAATCCAGACAATAGTTCTGTCGTGTACATTTCAAACTTCCAGCAGATTTACAAATATTTATGTGCTGGAGCAGAAGATGATTTGGTAGACATTTTATACACAAATACTAGGAATGATTGTTTAGTGTTTGTTTTTAAAAAGTCAAGTAAAATTAAGCACTTGTATGAACTATGGAATAATCATGAACTGTAAAAATTATATACTTTATAAGATTTATTATGGCAATGAGCTTGTATACATAGGTCGAACTTCGCAAGATTTAATTGATCGTTTAAGGTTACACTTTTTTGGCAAGCCAATGGTTAAGAAGTTAGATATTATTGAAACGACATGTATAGAGTATGCTGTATGTGCTTCTGAGGCAGATATGTTTTTATTGGAGATTTTTTTAATAAACAAGTATAAGCCTCGTATAAATAGAGATGATAAAGCGCATGATGAGCTTTCTACGTATTTATATCTTCCTGAGCCAAAGTTTTATTCATATTACAATCCATTGCTAGACAAATGGAAAGAAAAAGAAATTGAACATCTTATTGACACTGCTCCGTTAGACTATACTGATGGAGAATTAATATGGTTTTAAAACTCCATAAAGAAAGGAGTGTGAAGTGTTAAAATGTCTGACAGTTATGCAAAAATAAAATTAGCTGCAAATCACAATCAACTTATTCTTGTTAAAGATCAATATCTTGTTGCGGGGAATTGCAATTCTGTTTTTATAGAATTTGCACTTAGAACTGATGACTGGTTGACTTGTGAAAAGATTAAAGCAGTGTTTAATAATTATTATATTAGGACACTTGATGAAAAATTAATATGTGACATTCCGCCTGAAGTTTTAGCCACTCCCGGAGAATTTGAGGTTGGCCTATATGGTATTACCAAAAATATTCGTATTTCTACGAATAAAATTGAATTTCATGTTGGAGAAGGGACTTGTAGTGGAATGATTACGGAACCAGATGGCAGTATTAATCCAGATGGCTCTTATATTTTTAATGGTGGAAATGTCGATGGATATGGGCCTGATGATACTGGCCGTTTAATAATATATGATGGTGGCGGTGTTCATGGCTATTAAAGGGGGTGGATGAATGGAAACAACCACTATAAAAAGCGTTTTCCAGTTTAGGAGAGCAACGACTGAAGAATGGGAAAGTGTTAACCCAATTTTAAGAGTTGGTGAACCCGCATATGATATCACATTAAAGAAGCATAAAATTGGTGATGGAGTCACTGCGTGGAATGATTTACCATACCAAGAAGGAACAGGAACGGCTGATAAAATTGATTGGGCAAATATTTTAAATGCACCTACGAAGCTTAGTCAATTTGATAATGATTTAGACATTCCAGACTCTAGTTATATAGACGAAAAATTAGCTCAAAAGGCAGACATAAATCACAACCATGATGGTGTATATCAGCCTGTTGGAGATTACTTAACAGAGGAAACTGACCCTACTGTTCCAGAGTGGGCAAAACAAGTAGAAAAGCCAACATATGATTATGCGGAGATTAAAAATACTCCTGATTTAACTGAATATATTAAAACTGAAGATTTACGTCCATATGCAAAAACTGAGGATGTCGATAGCAAAATAAAGGAAGCAACGCAGGGATTCGAAAAATATGATGACACAGAAATTAAAAGGCGTATTACTGCGAATGAAGAATCAATTAAATCATTGTCTGGCGATGGAGAGGGGTCTGTTAAACAAACTGTAGCTAATGCAATTGCAGGGGTAATTAGTGGTGCTCCAGAAGACTTTGATACTTTAAAAGAAGTTGCAGACTGGATTAAGAATGATACAACTGGTGCTGCAAAAATGGCAAATGATATTGCTGCTTTAAAAGATTCTGTGAAGAATCCATTAAATATTACTGGAGCGACTTCTGGTCAAATTGTTAAAATTAAGGCTGTTGGTTCAGATGGCTCACCAACTGAATGGGAGGCAATAGACATCCCAAGTGGTTCAGGATTGGCGGGGGTAGAGTCTATAAATGGTAAAGCTGGAGCTCTTAAAACATCTGATATTATCAATACATCGGTAGACCCTAATAAAATTGCTGTTGCTTCTGATGGTACATTGGAAGTTAATTCTATTACTGTTAATAAAATAGTTCAAGACGAAGAAGATGAACTTGTTATTTTTGGCGGAAACGCTTAATTTTTAAGGAGGGTTTTATTCAATGGCGACTAAAACACTAAACACGAAAATTATTATGAGAAATGACACCGCTGCTAAATGGACTGAGCAGAATTCAGTTCTACTCAAGGGTGAGTTTGGTGTCGAAAATGATACTAATAAGTTTAAAATCGGTGATGGTACAACTGCTTGGAATGATCTAGATTACGCTGGCGCTGATGAGGCAGTAATTGAAAACATCATTGCACAACATAGAGATAGCCTTTACAAGTACACTCGTACAGATGCTTCTCAATCTGATTCTGATGCTATCGCTGCTGCACTTGGTGAAAATGTTGCAGTTCAGGGCGATATTGTTGTTATCACGACTACAGTTGATGGCAACACCTATGAACAGAGTGCATTCATGTATGATGGCGCACAATGGGCAGCTATGACTGGTAAAGTCGATGCAGATAAGGTTATTTTACAGGACGACATTACAATGGCTGGCAATTATAGTCAGATTGGTAACTTAACCAAAGCCCAGAATGGCACTGCCACTTTTGCAACAAAGGGTAAGTCTGTGTCTGAGGCACTACTTGAGATTTTCTCGAAGAGACTGCAACCCGGAGCTCCTGTCGCTCCTGCTGTGACTTTAACTTTCGGTCAGGCTAAAGCTTATGAGGTTGGCACAACTGTGTCTCCTACCTACTCTGCTTCTCTAAGCGCAGGCTCTTATACTTACGGCCCTGCTACTGGTATTACAGCTACTTCTTGGGAGATTAGTGATACGGCTGGCCATACTGCGACTACTGCTACTGGCTCTTTTGCAGATGTGGTTGTTACTGATAATACTAATTATAAGATTACTGCAAAGGCAAATTATGGGGAAGGCACAGTGGCAAAGGACAATCTAGGCCAAGATTCTAGCCCTGTTATTAAGATTGCTGCTGGCGCTGCCACTAAGACTTCTGGTGCGATTACAGGTTATCGTAATAGTTTCTATGGTACTGTAAAAGAAAAGGCAGAAGTTACTAGCACTACTATTCGTGGACTAACCAAGACCAATAAGGCTCTTGTAAATGGTAACTCTTTTACTATTAATATCCCTGCTGGTGCAGTCCGTGTAATTTTTGCTTACCCTGCTACTCTACAGGATGTTAGCTCTGTAAAAGATGTAAACGGTTTAAATGCGGAGATTAAGAGTGCTTTCACTAAGTCTTCTGTCACTGTTGCGGGTGCTGGTGCCGATGCTGGCATTGCTTACAAGGTATATGTAACTGACTTTGCTGAACCTGTTGCAAAGGCCAATTCTTATACGGTGAAAATTTAATAAAGGGGGACGAAGATTATGGCTATGACTTTTGGTACACTTGATTTTGCAGTTGCTTTTAATCGTCAGACGGCTTTCCCTCTTGACGCTAAAAGCTATTTTGAAAGTTTAGAACTTGCTACTGCCGCTGCTGCTTCAGCACAAGAAGCTGGCAGTTCTGAAACTACTTATTATTTTGGCCAGACCATTGCTGTTGTTGAAAATAGCAAGGCGACTCTTTATGTTATTCAACCAGATAAGACTTTAAAAGAGGTTGGCGGCAATATTGCTATTAATGAAAATGTTTTTGCTAAAGATGAAGATGGCACATTAAATTTACTTGGTTTTGCTGATGCTGTTGGCGGTGCTCAGTTAGTTAAGACTGAGGATGGTAAGGTTTCTTGGGTAAAGCCAGACACTACTACTGTTGAGGGTCTTTCTACTGCTATTGAGTCCTTAAAAACTACTATTGGTGACGATAAGAGCGGTCTTGTAAAGCAAGTTGCTGACAATAAGGCAGCTATTGATACACTTAATGGCGATAAAACTGTAACTGGTTCTGTCGCTTATCAGATTGCACAGATTGTTGCTGGTGCAGATGAGAGTTTTGACACTCTAAAAGAAATCGCAGAGTGGATCACAACTCATAAGACTGACGCAGCTACAATGAATTCACAGATCAATACAAACAAGGACGATATTGCATCTCTTAAAACTCTTGTTGGCAGTACTGCTGTTGCGACTCAGATTGCAACTGCTATTGATGCAGCTCTTAAAGACGGCGAGACAGATAAGTATGCACTTGCTGCAGATTTGACTTCTCTATCAAATGAGGTTGCTGCGATTAAAACAAAACTTGGCGAAACGTCGGTTGCAGATCAGATTGATGCAGCATTAAAGGTTGACGGTGTAGAAAAGTACGCATTAGCTTCTCATACTCATGAGATTGCAAATGTTACTGGCCTTCAGGAGATTCTTGATAAGAAAGCAGCATCTGATGATGTTGAGGCACTGCAGTCTACTGTCGGTGATTTAAAGGCAAAGGCACACGAGCATGCCAATAAGACTATTCTTGACGCTATTAGCGAAGAGAAAGTTGCCGCTTGGGACGCTGGTCAGGCAAATGTCATTAATATTATTAAGGCTAATGGCACTGCTCTTGAGATTGGTGCGGACAAATCTGTTAACATTCCTGCTGCTACAGCCTCTGCTCTTGGTCTAGTAAAGGTTGATGATTCTACCATTGAAGCGGTTGATGGTGTTATTAGCGTCAAGTCTGTTGGCATTAGCAAGGTTTATGTTGAGGATGGCACTGAGCTTGTTCTAAATGGTGGAAATGCTTAATTGTTGTAGATAATAGAAGGAGATTGATATATTATGGCAAATACTACATTTAATGCACGTTTGAAGCTAAAGTACGATACTTATGCGAATTGGATTAAAAATGATCCAAAGCTTTTAGCTGGCGAAGCCGCTGTTGCAGTTATCCCAGCTTCCACTGGTGCTGTCCAGCAGGAACCAGCAATTTTGATTAAAATTGGCGATGGTACTAAGAAATTTAGTGAACTTGAGTTTATTTCCGGTAAAGCTGCAGATATTTATGATTGGGCAAAGGCTGACAAAAAGCCTACGTATCAGGCTTCTGAAATCGGTGGTCTATCTGATTATATTTCTGGCGCGATTCAGGATACTGATACACAGTATAAGCTAGAGGCAGATAAAGATAATGGTAGAAAGTTCTATCTATATGCTAAAGCTAAAGGTGGAGAATTTGGTACTACTTCTGTAAGCACCATCGAGATCCCTGATACTGTTTATACTCTTGCTACTGGTACTGCTAATGGTACTGTCAAGTTTAATGGCACAGACGTTGCAGTCAAGGGTCTAGGTTCTGCTGCTTACACCGCTTCTACTGCCTATGATGCTGCTGGATCAGCAGACAATGCATTGGCTGCTGCAAAGACTTATGCTAATGGAAAGGATGCCGCTATTACTGCTGCACAGGCTGCTGCTGATAATGCTAAAGCTGCTGCAGAAGCTGCACAGGGAGATGTTGACGCACTTGAGGGCAAAGTTGGTACAGTTACTGAAGGCAAGACTGTTGTTCAGATGATTGCTGATGCTCAGGCTGCAGCAACTTATAATGATACAGAGGTTAAAAATAGCATTAAGGCAAATAAGGACGCTATTGACAAATTAAATGGAACCTCTGCAGTTGATGGTTCTGTTGACAAGAAGATTGCTGATGCTATTAATGATTTTTCTACTAAGGTTAGTGACGATCAGACTGTTAATACCTTTAAAGAGCTAATTGACTATGCGGCTGATCACCAAGGCGAGTATAGCACGCTGTCTGGTGAAGTTCAGGCTAATAAGACCGCTATTGCTACGCTAAACGGCAAAGATACTGAAGTTGGCTCTGTAGCAAAGACTGTTAAGGACGCTGTTGGTGCTGCACAGGAAACTCTTCAGACCAACATTGATGGTAAGGTTGATAAGGTTACTGGCAAGGGTCTATCTACGAATGACTATACTACCGACGAGAAGAATAAGCTAGAAGGCATTGCAGCAGGCGCTCAGGTTAACGTTATTGAAGCAGTTAAGGTTAATGGAGTAGCTCTAACACTTTCTTCTAAAGCAGTTAATGTTACTGTTCCTACTGGCGCTCTTGCTGACAAGAGCGAGGTTGCTAAGGCAGATCTTGCTTCTGCTCTAAAGACTGAGATTGAGGGCAAGCTAGACGCTTCTGCTGTTACTGGCGACCTTCTAACTCACAATTCTTCTGAGTTTGCTGCGGCTAATCACAACCATGATACTGTTTATTCTAAACTAGATCACAATCATAAGATTGAGGACTTAAATCAGGATGCATATATTATTTTTGACTGTGGAACATCATCCACAATGATCTGAGCGGCATAGCCTCTTCGAATATTCAAGTAGTTTTTTCTATTAGATAGGAGAGGTTTATGCCTCTCCTATTTTTTTTTACATATTTTGCAAGAGGGGTGAAATAAAGAATGCCATTTATAAATAAAGTTACGGTTAGAGGCAAAACATATAATTTAGAGAACTTAACAGATGGAACGCATGTTGTGAAGCTCCCAACTTTAAATGGTGATGATGTGTTTGTTACCGAAAAGACATTGAGTCAGGGAATAAAAGTATCATCACTTACAAATGGGACATATACTGTTGGTTTGCCGACTTTAACTAAAAATGATACGCTCGTTGTTCAAAGCGAGTTAAATCAAATTGATAACAATAAAGTGGATAAAGTATTGGGAAAGGGATTATCCACGAATGATTATACAGATGCAGATAAAAATAAACTTAGTAAATTAGAAAATTACGAACTCCCTGTAGCAGCTACAAATACACTTGGTGGTGTAAAAGTCGCACAAAAAACTGAAGACATGACTCAGGAAATTGGTGCAGATGCAAATGGAAAATTATATACAAAATCAGCAGAAGATGTTGTCAATACAGCATTAGAAAATTTTCATTCTTTTAATATTGATGTTGTTGATCAACTTCCAGATGCAGGTGAAGATTATACATTTTATTTAGTGCCAAAAGCGTCTGGAAATGGTTATGAAAAATATTGGTGGATCACTGATAATGATGGTAATCAAAAGTGGGATGAGTTTAAGGGGTCTTCTACAGTTGTAGTTACAGAGCTTCCTACAAGTGGTGATGCAGAAACAGATTATATCTTGCATTCAGGTGATGGATGTTTTTATTATAAATGGATTGATAATGAATGGAAGATGATTGCTGGAACTATGGCGAATGTTGTTGAATCTCTCCCTGATAGTGGAAATGAGTTCACTGATTATTATGTCAAAAATAGCGAAGGATTATATGTTCATTATCGTTATATTAATGGCAAATTCTGTATTATTGGTGGAGACTCGTATGATAAATCGCAAATAGACAGCAAAGTTTCTTCTTTAAAGTCAGACATTGATACAAATACTACAAATCTTAGCTCATTAAGCCGTGCAGTAGATGGGATAAGACAAGATGTTGACAGTATTGATACCGAAGGTTACACATATTATGCTACATATGGCAATGCAACTCTTACAACTGGAGAAGAAGCAGAGAATGTATTTACACTCTATGAAGTCAAAAATGAAAAAGAAGCAGTTAAAAGCCAGTTTGTAATTACTGGTGGAGGCGGTGGAGGCACTACAACTACCACTTTAAAGGTTGAGCGTATTACTGAATCCCCAGTTGTTGTTACTACAACAGATAGAGTGGAAATAAAATTTAATTATTCTTCGATAGATAGCGATGGCGAGTCTGTAGATGGCACATATAGTTGGAAGCTTGGAAGCTCAATTATTGCGTCTGGGGCACTAGTTCAAGGGGAGAATACTTTTGATGCAACTGAATATGTCAATATTGGGACGCAGAAACTTGTTTTAACTGTTACTGATGCGGCAGGGAGTGTCGTAGTTAAATCTTGGACTGTTCAGAAAGTTGACGTAAGGCTAGAATCTTCTTTTAATGACAAGATTACCTATGGTGTAAATACTTCTGTAAACTTTACTTATACTCCTTATGGGGCAATTAATAAAACTGTGCATTTTAAACTTGATGGCGTAGAGTTGAATTCTGTATCCACAAGTTCTTCTGGCACTTTGCAGTCATATACATTGCCAGCTCAAAGTCATGGGGCACATTTACTTGAATGCTATATTACAGCAACCATTAATGGCAAAAACATAGAAACAGATCATATATTTAAAGACATTATTTGGTATGACGAGAATAGCGATATTCCTGTGATTGGATGTGTTTATAGAAATGATTATTATGGAAAGGTGGAAGCAAAGCAATATAATTCAATAAGTATCCCATTCTATGTATTTGATCCAAAAACAGCAACTCCAACAATTACAAGAAGCGTCGATGGAAAGGTTGTTGCCACTCAAACTATGTCTGGTACATCAGATGTTTGGGTATATAAGTCTTCTGACGTTGGTGAGCATACACTTACTATCACTTGTAGAAATACAACATTGACAATTATAATGAATATCAAGGAGCTTGGCATTACAATTGAGCCAATTACAGCAAATCTTGCATTCGATTTTAATCCAACTGGACTATCAAATAGCGATGAAGATAGATTGTGGCAAGATAGTAATACAAATGTCAACATGACTGTTTCTGACAATTTTGACTGGTCGAATGGTGGCTATCAGATAGATAGTGATGGCAATCAGTATTTTTGCATAAAAGCAGGAACTACTGCAACTATAAATTACAATTTATTTGAAAGAGATGCGAGCATTTATGGTTCTGAGTTTAAGTGTGTTTTTAAAACTACAAACGTTAAAAAAGCAGACGCGACATTTTTGACTTGTCAATCTGATTCTACTTCTACCGTAGTCGGATTGCAAATGAACACTCATGAGGCATATTTAAAGTCTAGCATCAAGAGTTTATATATTCCTTATAGTGAGGAAGATATTATTGAGTTTGAGTTTAATATTAACGCACTTGATAAAGAAAATCCTGATGCGACAGCAGTGATTATGAGTTATGAAGATGGTGTTGGTTTAAGACCGATGATTTATGATTCAACCCATAGGTTGTATCAATATGAGTCAGTACCTATTACAATTGGATCCAGTGATTGTGATGTTCATATTTATCGTATGAAGGCATATACCACTGCATTAACAGATTCTAATATCCTTTCTAATTTTATTGCAGATGCAAGAGATTCTGATGAAATGATTGCAAGATATAATCGTAATCAGATTTATGATGAAAACAATGCTTTAACTCCTGAGTCTATAGCAAATGCTTGTCCTCAATTGAGAGTTATTAAGATTGAGTGTCCTCGCTTTACTAAGGATAAAAAGGACTTTGTAAAAGACGTAAATGTTGAATGCATTTATAAAGGTGGAGACCCGGTGCTAGATAACTGGAAGTTCATGAACACTTATCTTTCTGGACAGGGAACGACTTCTAACGAATATGGTTATGCTGGTAGAAATATTGATATTATTGCTTGTGCTGATGGCAAGAATCAGATTATCAGCAAGATTTCTCTGGATACAAGTTATATAACGGAGCTTATTCTTGGAGATGGAACAAAGTATTCTGATGGTTCTGGTAAGGTTAGTTTGACTAGGAACTCCGTGCCAAACAACTGGTGGAACATTAAGCTGAATATCGCAAGTTCTGAAAATGCGAATAATGCATTGTTGCAGAAGCGTTATAATGATTACCTCCCATATAAAACTGTCGCTATGGAGAACGATCCAAAATGCAAGAATAGTATGGAGTTCCAGAATTGTGTAGTGTTTATCAAGGAAACCGATCCTGATGTTTCCAAGCATATGGAATTTAAGGACAATGATTGGCACTTCTACGGACTGGGAAATATTGGTGATTCAAAAAAGACCGACGCTACGAGAGTTAATGACGTAAAAGATTTGAAAGAGTATGTTATTGAGGTAAGTGATAATACACTACCAAATAGCACGTTCCAAACTGGTGTTACAGATAGCAATGGTGACATGGTTTATCCTATCACCAAGGAACAATGGAAGGCAGGGAATCCTGCTTATGATGCTCTGTATAATGATTGGGACGGCTCTTTTGAATTCCGCTATGACATGGGCGGCGAAACCAAAGATGGTGCAAGTTTAGCTACATCTGAGGAAAAAGAAAAGCAGAGACTTGCTAATAAACAAGTGTGGAGAGACTTCTATGAGTGGGTAATTACTTCTACTGATGAGGAGTTTGTAGAGCAGCTTGGTGATTGGGTGATCAAGGATTCTGCTCTGTATTGGTATCTGTTCACTGAAAGATACACAATGATTGATAATCGTTCTAAAAACACATTTTATCATTACGCTAAGTGCACAGATGGTAAGTATCGTTTTGAATTGTGGGATTACGATAACGATACAGCGCTTGGCATAAAGTGTTAGTGCCAAGGATAAAAAATTTCTTCTAATATACGGCGGAAACCAAGCGATTGGCAACGCCTTCCAACTATATATTCATATTTATTCCTTACATATATTGTGTAAGGTTTTTTTATTTTGTAAAGAAATGAGGTGATAGTGTGATTGATGTAAACGGCAAAAGTGTATATGGAATTATTTATAAAATAACTAATAAAATTAATAATAAATCATATATAGGACAAACACATTGCAAACGTGGATTTAATGGTAGGTATTATCATTCTGGAAGTGGAATTGAACGGGTGTATAAATATCATAAGTTACAAAAGAAAAATGGAGAATATTATAATGAACATTTATTGTATTCGATGGAAAAATACGGGCTTGATGCGTTTGATGTCTGTGAGGTGTTTGATACTGCAATGAATAAAGAGGAATTAAACGCTAAAGAAATTTATTATATTAGCTATTTTGATAGTTATCATAACGGATATAATATGACACCCGGAGGAGAATGTGGAAGCTGTGCAAAACAACCAAAAGGGAAAGATAATCCTCTGAGTGTTGCAGTGTGTCAATTAACCCTTGATGGAAAGCTCGTAAAAATATGGGATTCACTTGCAGATATACGCAGAGATTCTGAATATAATGTCCCAAATATTGTGTTAACTTGTGATGGAGTAAACTCACACTCATATGGATTTTTATGGGTTTATAAAAAAGATTATGATCCAAATAAAGAATATAAATGGAAACCGAGTAAAATGTATAGATCAGTAGTTTTATTGGACGATCATAATAATTTTATTCGAGAATTTGTTTCAGTGGTACAAGCATCAAGAGAATTACATATTGATAGAAAAACCATTAGAGATTCTTGTAATAATGTTTGGGAACATCCTAAATATAATTTTAAATATAAAGATGAATATGAATGTATGGGGGAACAACGACTAAACGAAGAAACGCTTATGTGTTCATAAGTGATGTAATAGTCTGAACTCACGCAATAATCTAATAATGAAACGTGAGAGGAGTGGTCGCTGGTAATCAGACCAGCTTGGAAGAACCATTCCCGCCTATATTTTATATAGGTCATAAAAGTAACAGAATTGTAATAACTCCGGCGAATTAACAATGACTTACGGCAAAGAAGACACCGATTATAGAACAGAAGGCGATAAGTCTTCAGGCTACATTTTCAATGCAGCAGACAATGTATTTTGGTGTAGGATACGTGATTTATTCCACGATGAGCTTGCAGTAATGTATCAAACTCTTGAAGGAGAAGGTTGTTTTAGTGCAACATCTCTAATTAATGAATTTGACAATTGGCAAGCACAATTCCCAGAAGAACTTTGGAGACTTGATATTGAGCGTAAGTATTACAGGACATATCAAGGTGGTGGCCTAAATGGTGGTTTAGAGCCAGAGCCCACTCCCCGTTTCTTAGCGTCCATGATGAATGGTCGTAAAAAGTATCAGCGTAGACAGTTTGAGCGTGACCAAGCTGCTTATATGGGAACAAAATATTTGTCCACAACTGTCAAAGCAGACCAGATCATGTTTAGATGTAACACTCCTTCTGATGTTGTTGTGGCACCTAATTATACATTAAATATTGTTCCATATTCTGACATGTATTTGTCTGTGCTATTTGGTAACTCTCCAAGTGCTCAACAGATTCGTGCAAAAGCAGGGCAATCATATGAGATTGAATGCCCACTTACCAAGATGGACGATACGGCTGTATTAATTTATTGTGCTTCACGTATTCAGGCGCTTAATGACATTTCTGCATGTTATATCCATGATAATGATTTTTCAAAGGCTTCTAAGCTCCAGAAATTAATTATTGGTAATAGCACGGCTGGATATTCTAATGCATTCTTGACCAATTTAAACCTTGGCAACAATGCATTGCTTGAAGAATTAGATATTCGCAATTGCCCGAACCTGACTGGTTCTATTAATCTTTCAAGTTGTGGTAATCTAGAAAAGTTTTATGCTGAAGGCACTGCAATTACTGGAGCATTATTTGCTTCAAATGGTAAAATTGCTCTTGCTCATTTGCCAGCTAGTATTAACAGTTTGACATTTAAGAACTTAAAATACCTTACTGATTTACAGGCGAGTTATGATAATCTTGAATCTTTAACTGTTGAGGACTCTATTGTCGATGAGTACGCAATTGTAACAGACGCAATTGATACATTACAAATTTTACGTTTAGTAGGTATTAATTGGACTGTTACTAATACTGATTTGTTGAATAAAATTGTCAAGATGAATAGTAGTATGCTTGCTGGTAGTGTGCATATTGCTGGACAGGTTAGGCAGAGAGAATTGGATAGCTATGCAAATGCATGGAGTGATCTGGTTGTTACTTATGATGGTATTATTACGCAGTATAAGTTAACGTTTATGAATTCGGATGGAACTCCAATTAAAGATAAGAAAGGCAATGCATATGTCCAATATGTTGACCAAGGCGGAAAAGCAATTGACCCTGTTACCAGTGGAGAAATTGATATTCCGACTGTGCCAAGTACGGCACAATACAATTATACTTTCTCAGGATGGGAAGGTATTGATGAAAATGTATTGAATGACAGAACTGTTACTGCTAAATATACTACAAGCATAAGAACTTATAAAGTTCGCTGGTTAAAACAAAGTGGAGTTGTTTTGAAGACATTAAATGATGTTGAATATGGTTCTTGTGTTGAATATGATGGGGATTATCCCACTATGACAGACAACGAGGATTCATATATTTATAACATCTTTACTGGTTGGGACAAGAGCACAGGCTTTATTACTGGTGATACGGACGTTTATGCAAAATGGAGCACGCAAAATGGATTGCCAGCATCTGGCACTGATTTGAAGGATATGACGCCTGTTCAAATCTATGCTATTGCAACCGCTGGAAAAGCAAATGATTATTTCGAACAAAAAGACTATCTTGATGTTCGTGTTGGACAAGATTTCTCATTTACAAATGTAGAAGATAATATGCTTGGAGATGAGCTTACTTTTGATGGAACTAGTTCAAAAGTAGTAGATTCTGGCATTAAGCTATTTGGTGCAGATTCTGGTTCATTTACAATTGCTATAGACTTTGAATTTGATGAAAACTCTGCAGATGCGACATTACTGTCATGCTTTGAATATGACGGTTCCGAAGGATTTAGACTTAAATACAATGGCACAAATCCAGAAATCCAATGGGGAAATACAAGCCAAGTTGTTGGTAAAGGCAAGCAAAGAGACATTGTTGTTCTTCGTCATCGCAAGGGAGAAGATAAACTTTATGTGTATTCCTTTAATGGCGGATCATCTTCTACTGGCACATATGCGGATGAAATCACATATACAGAGTTGACTCGTAATCGTAGTACTAATACAGAAGCTACAATTATGCTTGGCGGATTTAAATTCTTATCCAATGGCGCTATAGATACTGTTACACTTGGTAAAGGAAAAATTCATTGGGCTAAAGTTTGGCTTGATGATATTGGGGACTCTGCTGCTAGAAGTCTTGCGGCATGGCCTCATGAAACTTGGCGCTATGAATATTGTGGAGATAAGAGATATAGATTTGCGGCAGATTCCAGTAAGATAACTGGAGCATCATTTATTCCAACGAGATTATTATCTCTTGGACATGGCATGAATGCAACAAACACTAATATTGGTGGTTGGAATGCCTCTGCCATGAGGGAATTTTGTAATGGTAGAGTTTATCATGCATTCCCGACTGAGTGGAAATCAATTATAAAACAAGTTCAGATCCCTGCAAGTGCAGGAAATAGAACATCTGATATTGTTTATTCAAAGGACTATGTGTATCTACCATCTTATGTGGAAGTGTTCGCTACATCTGAAGATCCATATGCTTCTGAAGGTAAAATTATTACGTTCTTTAATACTGACACAGATAGAGTTAAGACAATGAATGGAACTGCAAGTATTTGGTACTTACGTTCGGCTGAAGTTAGTTATAATACTTACTTTAGAGCGGTGTCGGCGCAAGGTAATATGAATGGTTATGTTGTGTCGAGTAGATCTTTGGGTGTATGCCCATGCATATCTATTTAATGGAGGCGAGTGTAGATGAAATATTACAAATTGATTAGCAATAATGAATTCATTGGAATCGGCACTTCGTTTGATATGCGTAAATTCCAAAAAAAACATGGCATTTTCTTAGTGTGTGATGAGTCTGAAGCTCAATACATTCAATGCAATGGGAAGATGTATCGTGCAATATGGATGGCACCTAAAGATCCTAATGCACAAGATGTTCCTATCATTGATGTAATAGAAATCGCCCAATCAGACTATGAAGCGCTTTATGATGCAATTAAGTCCAATGAAGAGATTCAGATTGATATTGAACCTGATATAACAGAACAAGAAGAAAACACAGATGTTGATGAGTCAGAAAAAATGACAATTGGTTATATTAAAGACTCTAAAATCAATGAAATGAAAACAAATTGTAACAAAATGATTACAGCAGGTTTTGATATAACGCTAAGTGATGGAGAATCACATCATTTTTCATTAACTGTACAAGATCAATTAAATTTGATTACATCTTCTCAAATGATATTAGATGGTTCAAAAACAATACCTTATCATGCCGATGGTGAACAATGCAAATATTATACTTCTGTTGATATGGAGCAAATTATTACAAAAGCGAATGCATGTAAGACATATCATGTTTCATACTTTAATTCGTTAAAGATGTATATTAGTTCGTTGCGTAGTGTGGATAAAGTTGCGGCTATATCTTATGGAATTAGTATTCCAAGTAAATATCAATCAGAAGTTTATATTGCGTTGAAGCAGGAATTCGAGATGTAATTAATGTGGCGAGAGGTGCTTATTAAAGTGCCTCTCGTTTTATAATTTGCAAAAATAGTGGAGGTGAAAAAATGCCTTACATAAATACTATTGATATTAATGGTACAATTTATAATTTAGAAAATCTAACAGATGGTAATTATGTTGTTGATTTACCGGCATTACAAAAAGATGATACTTTTGTATTACAAGGGGACGTTGTAGATAATTTGACAGGCCGTTATTCTAATAAACCACTTTCTGCTCAACAAGGGTTTGTTTTAAAAAGCAAAGATGATGAGTTAGACAATAAGATTTCAAATTTAACGACTAGCACTAGTAATAAAGATACAGAACTCGATAACAAAATTACCAAACTGTCTGAAGATACAAGTAAAAAAGATACAGAACTTGACAATAAAATAGATGCATTATCTACTAGTTCAAGTCAACAAGATACAGCATTAGATGAGAAGATTTCAAAGTTAAGAGAAGACATGGGCACTAACGATGCATCTACATTGTCAAGCGCAAAAACTTATGCAGAGGGTCAAGGTAGTGCAGCTCTTACTTCTGCGAAGGAATATGTTAATACTGTTGTTTCAGATAGTAAAACTGAGACAAATGCTAATTTAGATAAGAAATTAGATAAAACAGGTGGCAAAGTTACTGGCGCTTTAGAAGTTGCTGGTGCTTTAACTGCTGATCAAAAATTGCAAGCCAAATATGGTGTTACAATCTATCAGCGAGGAGACATATCAAAAGAGATTACAGCTTTATGTACTGGTGAAAATGCAGGCAAGTTTGTTGGTAAAACTGAAACAAATTTGGCAAGAATGGCTGTCGCTACTCCTGTTAATGATGATGATGCGGCAAATAAAAAGTACGTTGTAGATGCCATAAAAACCGGCGGCTTTGGGGCACTTGATGGTGCAACGTTTACTCCATCTGTTTCTTCAGATGGCGTTTTAAGTTGGACAAATGACAAGGGCAAAACTAATCCTGCAAGTGTTAATATAAAAGGACCAAAGGGAGACGCATTTACTTATGCTGATTTTACATCAGCACAGCTTGAGGCATTAAGAGGCCCAAAGGGAGATAAGGGAGATCCGTTGTCTGTTTTAGCGGCATATCCAATCGGTGCTATTTACATCAGCACGAATGCAACAAGCCCGGAGACTTTGTTCGGTGGCACTTGGAGGCCAATTCAGGGAAGATTTTTGCTTGCAGCAGACAATACTTATAAAGCAGGTTCAACTGGCGGTGAAGCAACACATGCTTTGACTGCTAGTGAAATGCCATGTCACAATCACGTAATTTATGTACCGAACGAAGGGGGTGCGGAAGAAGGAGCGGCGATTGGCTTCCCGGCGACAGGCAGCAGCAAAACATGGTGGGTCGAAGCTTCTAAAACTGGAAAACAAGGCGGCGATGGAGAAACAGAGGGATCTGTGGTTGCACATAATAACATGCCACCTTATCTTGCCGTGTATGTCTGGGAACGTATAGAATTGCCGCCTGAAGCAACGGACTAATATTCTTGTTTATAAAATAAATAATATGGAGGGAATATTATGCCGAATAAAATATTTAATATACGCTTGAGAAACAAGCGAGACACTGAAGCGAATTGGGAGAAAAAGAATCCACTAATTTTAGATGGCGAAATAATAGTTGTCACTACAGCAAGTGGGGAGACTAGAGTCAAGATTGGAGATGGTGCAAAAACCTATACTCAATTGCCATTTTTAGATGAAGTTTTAAAGAATGAAATCAATAATAAGGCAGCAATTGATGCAGGAGTATATACTGCTGTTGCATCCAGTTCTGATGGCGTGGCATATACTGCGACAGTTCCGGGAATTGAGTCTTTGAGCTCAGGAGCAAGTTTTATTATGATTCCAGATAAAACTAGTGCAAGCAAAGAGCCAACAATAGATGTTAATGGACTCGGAGCTAAAAAGATTAGACGTAGATTAAGTGCGATTACAACAAGTTTGCAATCTGGATATAGTAATACTTGGATATCTATTAATAAGCCATTTCAAATTGTGTATGATGGAACTGCGTGGGTTGTAGAAGGTATGCCTAAGCCAGTTGGTGCAGATGTATATGGTGCAGTACCTCAAGCTACAGCAGATGCATCTGGTAATGTTATTACAGACACTTATGCAACAATTGCTATGCTGCAGAACATGCTTCCGAAAGTTACTACAATTACGTTGGCGTCAGGCTGGAATGGAACCTCAAGTCCATATTATCAAGATGTTACACTTAGTTGTTGTACAGAAAATAGTGTTGTTGACCTCCAACCAACTCCTGCACAGCTTGCATCTTGGCAGGATAGTGGATTAGCATTTACCACTCAAAGCGGCAATGGAACTGTTCGAGTTTATGTGGCCGGTGGCAAACCTAGTGGCTCTATATCTATTCAGGTTAAAGTACAGGAGGTGGTTGTCGTATGAGTGGTTTATATGGCAATCCAATAATGGCATCATCGGCATTAAATACTGTACTTCTTGAGGATGAAAACGGGAATGAAATTGCTACTGGAGTAGTGGTTGGAGAAAAGACTGTCTTTACAGCAACTAAAAGTGACGTTAAAGTTGGAAAAATTTTTGCATCTGATGAAGGCGTTCAAGAAGGAACTGATACTAAAACATATAGAACTGAAATTGGTTCTCGTACAATTTTGCCAAATGAGAGTTTTTCTATTCCATTTGAACAATATGATCAATATAATTATACAAAATTTAGTGCAATGATCTCTAGTTTTAATACGGCAATATCTGATAGTACATCTGTAAACAAGATTGTAATCAATGATGCAGTATATGCAGTAAATTCAACTACGAAACTGGCAGATGTAACAAAAAATGCATCTACGAAATCAATTGATTTAAATATTGTAAATGATACAGGGGCTACATGTGTCATACATTTTAGCACATATAAGGAGGAATAAAAGATGGCAACTCGTCGTTATGGATTTAAATACGCGACCCTTAGAGAAAATGGGATGTGTGATGGGACAAGAGACACAACAAATTATATTTTAAGTCCTTACTATGTTCCTATTGAGGATGATTCTTTACCATATGCATTAAAATATTATCATCCAATTCCTGAAACAGTGACTAGTTTTGATGATTTCCAAGGCAAGTGGTATTACGATGCAGAATTTACGCAAGAAGTTGCAGAATTAAATACCTAACATAAACATACTTAACCAATGATGAAACCTTTTTATATCTAAAGGAGGAATCCCAATGAACGGTACATTTGATCCAACATATAGCTCCAATCAGATTTGGATGGATACAAATATAAATGAATGTCTTACAACTCATTTAGAGGGCATTGAAGGAGATGTTTCTTCTCTGCAATCCAATAAAGCAGATGTAAATCATACTCACAGCTATAACGATTTAACTGACAAGCCATCTATACCAGTTATTCCAACTTCTCTTCCAGCGAATGGTGGTAATGCGGACACAGTAGATGGTAAACACGCAAGTAATTTTGCGGCGAGTTCTCATACTCACAATAAGTCTCAAATTTCTGGGTTAATTGAACCGTCTGATTATGTTGTAGCTTCTGGCCCTTCTGGAAAGTGGACATACAGAAAATGGAATAGTGGAATTTCTGAGTGTTGGCGGCAGATCACTGGAACGATTACTCATTATAGCACGTGGAATGGATTCAATGCATTTTCAGGCAGTGCAGATTGGCCTACCGGTTTGTTTATTACAAATCCTACAGCTATTTATAATTGTTATATTGGCTCAGGATATGCTATTGCTGCTAGAGGTGGATTATCAACTACGACAAAATTTAGATGGGAAGCTCTTGGTACGGATGGAGATTCTAATATTGGATATGGAATTTATGTCTATGCCATAGGTAGATGGAAGTAACGTTAGGAGGTATGCAACATGGATGGAACATTTGATCCTATGTATTCGAGTAACAATATTTGGATAGATACTGATATGAATTCCTGTTTGACTAATAATTTGGAAGATATTGAATCGGACATTTCATCTTTACAAACAGGCAAAGCAAATTTAAGTCATGTGCATACTGAGTACGCACCGATAAGTCATACTCATTCTGATTATGCTACTACATCTCATAAGCATTCTGCATCAGATATTACAAGTGGAACTCTACCAATATCTAAAGGCGGCACTGGGGCAAGTACTGTTAATGGTATATTAACTAATCTTGGGAATATTGGAAAAATGTATTCTGCCATGCCAAATAGTAGGTCTGTAGCAAAAATGGAGATGACAACAATTGCATCTTTAACGTTGCCAGCAGGTACTTATGCTATTGTTGGCAATCATCAATGGGAAGTAAATGGCACTGGATGTATGTATATTTCTAGATTAACTAAATCTGATGATAGTGTTGTTTATTGTATTGTGAGAAGTGATATGATTGGTGGTGGCGGTGCTACCGCTGCTGCAATAGTAGAATTAATAGAAACAACTACTATCAAATATGAAACCTATCATCAGTACACTGCAGCAACTAAGGCTGAAGCAATTCGCTTGTCTGCAGTTAAGATTAAATAAATTAAACACATAAGGTGCATGGCTAAACACTCTGCACCTTTCAAATATTAAGAATAAGGAGGGTGATGTAAAAAATGTCAACAAAAAAATTACAAATTGTAACTCCTATTGTAACATCTGTTAATGGGCAAACTGGTGATGTGACACTTGATATTTCTGGCGGCGGCACAGGTAGCATGAAAAAGTTAACATTTACTGGCGCGGCCACAGGTGAATATGATGGTACTACTGATGTTAGCGTTGATATACCAAGTGATGTATATGTTGTCCAAATTAACGCAACAAGTGGCATTTTAGTTAACGACTATGATGAACTAGTAAGCGCAATAAGAAGTCATAAAATTATAATATTGCTTTTTGGAGAAACTGCTGAGCCTATAGTCATTACTATTGCTGATTTCGATTCTACAAAAGTTACCTTAAGTGTGCCAATGCAAGAAAATTTTATTAATTTTACTATTGCAAAAGATACTAAAAAACTCGCAGCATCGTATTTATATCACTTTAGTATGAAACTACAGGAGGGAGTTGATCCAAAATCGGGGATAGTGTACTTCGACGAGGCTACAGGGTTATGTTCTACTAAAGATAGTGTTTCTCCAATTGCCACACCTTCAACTGCTGGTATAATCAAAGTTGGCAACGGTTTGTCCATTGCCGACGACGGCACCCTGTCTGTCACGACTGCAACATATTACACTGGTACTGCTGATCCAGTTGACACTCTTGGTGCAGATGGTGACTTATACTTGAAATCGGAGGTGTAATACTATGAACGATATTAAAAAAGCAATGCAAGCAGAACAATCTTATCTTCGTGACAGATTAAGTGGAAAGAATGTTTCTTTGAATTTATCTGAGTATGGATACGAAGACTTAGAGACATACTTCTCTGACAAACGCGACTATCAGCTCAAGAACTGTGGGATCGAAGTCCATGAAACTAATATGGATGATATAGAGAGTCGTGTTGAAAACGCCATTATGTCTAAAACACCATCTATTTGGATTCCTACAGCGGACGAAGTATTTGTTTGGCATGGCAATGAGCCTATAGACGAAGAACTTTGCACAGATTTGGGAGTTCATATTTACAACATGAATTATATAGGTGGAACAATCGTAAGTGGCCCCGAAGATCTTAGTTTTGCGGTTATAATTCCAGAAACGATTGATATAGGGACTTCATATATGCTAGAAAAAATTAAAGATATAATGTCTAAATACATTGATGACGTGGTTATTGATGGTAATGATATTCTTATTGGAGGAATGAAAGTTCTTGGCTCGATGAATAGAAGAATGAATGGTATTTATGTGTTTGCTTGTCAGATAAGTTATGCTGATAGAACTGAATATATAAAACAGATTTGCTCAAAGCAGTCGGTTAAAATACCTATATTTATTGATGGGACATTGCTTCCAAAAGAGATATTAAAAGATGAGGTGATTGCGTGCCTACATTAATATTAAGACCTGTATTAGATAAATCATTAACTCATAATTGTTCATCTGGATCATCTGGATCTTCATTGATTAATGAATCTATTGCAGATGACGACTCCAGTTATATATTTCAAAAAGTAAATAGTAGTACATCAAACGCTGTCTCTGAATCTATTTTTAGTTTAGGTGATAATATTGGGGCTAATATTAAAGGAAAGTTTAAAATAACATCAATTAAAATAGCTCTTAGAACAAAAACAACTAAGAGCAATGATTCTGATAGCGCTAATATTGGTGCAGTTTTGGAGTTCGGTGAAAAACATGTCCAGCCCAGTATTCAATCGACAGGAATGAATTATAGTAACCGTTATATGACATATGCTGGAACTAGTGAAATTCCTTCTTTTAAAAATCATATATTTGAAAGCCTCAATGATTTAAACATAACCGGTATTATGGTACAAACGTCTGGCAAAAAAGCAACATCAAAAAATGATGATTTTGAAATTCGCGTTACACAGCTATATTTGGAGATCGAGTATGAAGATCTTGAAACTCCTTCATCTGGTCTTTTTCTAAAATCTAATGACTCTTGGGTGGAGGCAAAATCTGTATATAAAAAAATCAATGGCGCTTGGGTAGAGCAAGACGATTTAACGAGCTTGTTTTCTGGCGAATCAAGCGGAAGCGCTTCTAACTATGTGTATGGTGGGAGCGTGTAAAAAATGAATAAAGGAAATTTCAATAGAGGCTCTGGTTTTTGCCAGCGCCTCTTTTATATATTAAAGGAGGTTATGCGGATGGCGAATAAAATATTTAACACACGTGTTAAAAATAAACGTGATACCGAGGCAAATTGGGAAAGTAAAAACCCTGTTCTTCTTGATGGAGAGATTATCGTTGTTACAACCACATCCGGTGATACACGTTTTAAAGTTGGAGATGGCAAGAAGACTTATAAGCAGCTTCCTTTCCAAGATCAAAAGACAAGAGATTTGATTCCGTCAGTAGATTCTAGTTTGAGCAGTACGTCAACGAACCCTGTGCAAAATAAAATTATTAAATCTGAGCTGGATAAAAAGGCAGAAAGAGATGTTGTTAATGCAACTACGAATGGTCTAATGTCTGTTGCTGATAAAAAGAAGCTGGATGGTATTGCTGATGGAGCGAATAAGATCACTGTTGACGATGCGCTTAATGCAACATCCAAAAATCCAGTTCAAAATCAGGTCGTTTATGCAGAATTAAATAACAAACTTAGCAAATCCGGTGGAACTATTACTGGAAATTTGTTTGTCACTTATGGTACAAGCACGAGTAAAGAAGTTACTGTTGCTGGAGGAAAAGTTCTAGCAGACGACTGGGTTCAGGGAACAAATGGAGTTTCTATTGGTAAAGGCAGTAGCTCTGGTAGCTTTGTGTCTTTGAGGTGTGACAGGTCGTCTTCTGATACGGTAGAATCATTGAAGGTTATAAGAGATTTATGCACAGAAGAAGGAGATTTAGCACACGTTACAATAGCAGATCCAGTAGACAGCAATCATGCTGCAACGAAAAATTATGTTGAAAACGGATTGAGTGGCAAGCTCGATAAGTCTGGAGGCACTTTAACCGGCAACCTGAGCGGGCAATACATCACTGGTACGTGGCTGCAAACTACTGCAGCAAGCGACCTTGGCAAAAATGCTGGTAAAATTGCTGTGTTAGATGATTCAGGATGGGTGTACTACCGAACTACATCCGAGCTGCTTAGTGACATCGGAGCGGCGACTGCAAGTGCGATGCTGTTAAAGGCGTATCCTGTTGGCTCGATCTATATGAGTGTAAACAGTACGAGCCCCGGAACGCTTTTCGGAGGTACGTGGGTGCAGATCAAGGACAGATTTCTGTTGGCTGCTGGCACGACCTATAAAGCCGGTACAACCGGGGGCGAGGCCACGCACACGCTGACAGTGGATGAGATACCGAACCATCAGCACGTCCTGTGGTATCCAAACGAGGGCGGCGAGCAGAGCGCGGCAATCGGCTACCCGGAGGCTGGAAGCAAAAACACTTGGTATGCCGAGGCAAGCAAAACGGGCGGCGTTGGCGGCGGCGGTGCACACAACAACCTGCCGCCGTATCTAACTGTATATGTCTGGAAGAGAACAAAATAAATTATAAAAATAATGAATTTATAGGAGGACAAAATTATGGAAATGTTAACTTTAATTATCTCTTTATCTATTATTATGTGGTACATCATTGATAGATTTAAGGAAATGTGGGAAGGCACTAAGTATGGCAAGTATATTACTATGTTTGTTTCTGCAGTATTCGCATTTGCCATTGCATTTGGTTTTGGTGTTGATATTATTTTGGCACTTGGTCTTGTGCAAGAAGGCTCTACGATTGGCACTGTGATTACTGCTCTTGCATTAATGTCTGGCAGTTCTGCTGTTTCCGAAATTATCGAAAGAGTTAAAGTCGGAAAGTAATATATTGAGGTGATTTAAATGGAAATTATTGAAGCGTTTGCAACACAAAATAAATGCTATAAGATTGGTTCGACATTTACTCCAAGTGGCTTGATGTTGCATAGCGTTGGCTGTCCACAGCCTAGCGCGGCTGTGTTCGCTCGTAACTTCAACCAATATCAGCCGGGTGGTCAGTCAGTTTGCGTACACGCATTTATACAGGCAGATGGCTCTGTGTATCAGACTTTGCCGTGGACTGTACAAGCATGGCACTGCGGCGGTGCAGCGAATAACACGCATATTGGTGTGGAGATGACGGAACCTAGTTCTGGAACAAGCTATGCAGCAGCGGCTGAACAGATTACTGGGACATATCACACAGCCGTGGAACTATTCGCACAGCTTTGCAACACTTACGGTCTTGACCCACTAGCTGACGGCGTGATCATTGGTCACGCAGAAGGTCATCGCAGAGGTGTGGCCAGCAATCACGCAGACCCAGAGCTTTTGTGGAACACATACGGTATGGGTTACACCATGGATGGATTCCGTCAAGATGTATATGAAGCCATGAACAAGAACAATGGCCATGATGAAGAGGAGGAAGATGTAATGAGATACAATACTATTGATGATATTCCTAGCTGGGCAAGAGGAACTATTAGTGAAATGATGGACGAAGGTCTGATTTCTGGTACTGGTAATGGCAATTTAGATTTGTCTATGGACATGTTGCGTATGCTGTTTATTACTAAGCATATGGTCGATGCATGCAACAAGCATTATGAGACAATCGAAGATATCCCATCTTGGGCACGTGACACTGTGCAGCATTTAATTGACACTGGTGTAATTGCTGGCACTGGTAACGGCAAACTAGATATATCATACGATATGCTGCGCATGTTGGTTGTCTGTCAGAGAATGATTGATTCTAATCATAGCACGGGCAATAAAGAGAATTAATTTTATAAACAAATAGCCTATATGAAGTAGTTATATGGGCGAGGGAGTGTAGCAATACACTCCCTCATTTTTTATGGACAAAAAGGAGGGATAATATGAAAAAATTAAAAGGTGTTGATGTGAGCGAATGGCAAGGACAAATTGATTGGGATGCAGTAAAAAAGGATGAAATTGATTTTGCAATTCTTCGCTGTGGCTATGGAACGAACTTAGAAGAACAAGATGATATTTGGTTTAAAAGGAATGCTTTAGAATGCGAAAGAGTTGGTATACCTTATGGTGTGTATCTGTACAGTTATGCAGATACAGTAGAAAAAGCTGCTTCGGAAGCAACACATGTACTTAGATTGATAAAAGGTCGTAAACTTGAATATCCCGTTTATTATGATTTAGAAGACGTTAATACTACTGGGAAATGTAGTCAAGATTTAATTCTTCAAATGTCTAAAAAATTTGTTGGCATTTTAGAAGACGCTGGTTATTGGGTTGGTATTTATGCCAATTTATATTGGAATGAGGCATATCTGACTGATTCTTGGTATGACACTAAGGCAAGATGGATTGCTCAATATAATTCTGAATGTCAGTATAACAAGGACTATGGAATTTGGCAGTATTCTAGTTCTGGAATTGTCAATGGTATTTCTGGATGCGTTGATATGAACATTTCTTATTTTGATTATCCTGCATTGATTAGAGAAGCTGGTAAAAATGGATTGACTTTTTCGCAAAGTCAAACAGAAACAGTTTATACTGTAAAATCTGGTGACACTCTTTCTGACATTGCCACAAAATATGGCATTACATATCAACAACTTGCTTCCTACAATGGAATTTCTGATCCTAATGTTATTTATATAGGACAAAAGATTCTTGTTCCAAATACTGAATCAGTTGTTGCTTCAGGTAAAACATTAGATGAAATTGTATTGGAGGTATATCGAGGCGAATGGGGAAATGGTTTAGAACGTCAAGCACGCCTTGAAGCAGCGGGATATGACTATCAAATAGTACAAAACAGAGTAGATGCTCTATACAGTTAATAACAAAAAAATGTATATCGTAGTTTAAAGGAGAAGCCACATGGTTTCTTCTTTTTATATTTAAAATTAGTGTAAATATGAATTTCTCGGAAAGGAGGAATTGTTATGCGTGTCATAAGTTTTGATCAAAGCACACGTCGTTCTGGTTATGCCATATTTGAAAACGGTCAATATATAGAATCTGGCGTTGTTGATATGAACAAGAGCAAATTAGAAACAGATAAAAGATCTTTTGAAATGGCGAAAGAACTTTGGAAGGTTATTAAAAAGTATAAACCAGAGAAACTTGTTCTAGAAAATGTGCAACAACAATCGAATCCAGCGACTATGATAATTTTGGCAAGATTGGCTGGTATGATAATTGGTTATGCGGAAGCTCATAATGTCAATGTGCATATTTTGTTGCCAAGCCAATGGCGCAAAGCATTAGGATATTCTCAGGGGGCGAAAGTAAAACGCCAAGAGCTTAAGCAACAGAGTATTGATTATGTAAAAGAAAATTTTGGTCTTGATCTATCAGAAGATGAATGTGAAGCAATTTGCATAGGAGTTGCGGCGCATAAAATTTATAATTTCGCCAACGAAGAAGTTTGGGGCGAAGATTAAATATGAAAATTAATAACAAATTATTATTTAATATATAAAAATTTTTAAATTATGGAGGAAAAGGTTATGAAGGTTAATACATTTGTTAAGAAAGTTAAAGAAGGACAGTTCAACAATGCAGCAGACATGATTAAGATTTGGTATATTCCAATTCAGACTAAACATGATATTGCATTACGTACTTTAGAAAAATGCTCCGCGAATAATAATGGCTATTTCTATGTGGACGATTTTGAAAAAAATATTTATTTTTCTATGCTCGTGTTCAATGCCTACACTGGCGTAGAGATTAGCGAAGATTTTGAAACGCTGCTAAAGGAGTATGACATGCTATGCAGCAATGATATTTTAGATGCAGTTGAGCAACTGTGCAGGAAGGATCATAACCATGTCGAGGAAGTGCTGCATTATGAAGAGAAAAAATTAATGCGTCAAAATTCAATTGAGGCTTCGTTCGCACAGATGGCGAATGGAATTAGTTCAAGCCTGACAACTTTAGCAGATTCTCTTGCTAAAAAAGTTGATGGTTTTGATATTAATAGTATCCTTCCAGAAGGTGCAGATATTGATGAGCTTTTAAGCACACTTGATAAATTAAAATAATTATTTTATAGGAGTTGATGGCATATGGCCGCAGAAAAAACATTAGGCGATGCTATACAAAAACTAATAGACAATGTTGAAACTGTCGCAGAAATTGCAGGCAATATATCTAGACTGCAAGCTGAAAAAGATTTTAATGACGCAGCAAAAACGGCAGTTGATAAATATTACGAATATAAGAACGGAGCTTATACAAAGTATGGGAGGCAACATAATTTGTATGACATCTATAAAGTAAATTCCGATTTAAAAAAAAGAGGCAAAACGTTTACTATAACAACGAATATTGATATGAATTCTGCTCCGTTGGAAGGTGCATACCACAGTAACTCAAGCAAACACCAAGGCGGTGGTTCTTGGGAAAGTGGTGGCCAAGTTGAAGGCGATTATGTATTTGAGAACTTCTTACAAGGCGAACACCCATGGACATATTTTAAAGACGGAGAATATATGTATGGTGAAACTGTTGGTAAAGAAATTCCAGATGACTTTTTAAAAGATTTTATTAAAAATTACGGCAGTAGATATTTTGAAGATAATTTTCAAAAAACAATCGCTCAATTGCTAAAAGTATATTTATGATGTAGGAGGTGATTCTTTTGGCAGAAGCGAGTTATACTTCGAAAATTAAATACAATATTGATGACCTTATGAGCAGTCTTGTTGCATGTAAAACTCAAGCTGAACAGGTAGATGGAGTTTTGGCAAATATTGGCAAGCGTGGAAATCTTAATAATTTTATTAAGCAGTTTGTCGCTATGGACGATGCTGTTAAGGCACTTAGGAAAGAACTAGATTCTGTAAAGGCAGGCCTTGGAGATAAATTAAATAATGGTTGGATGAAATCTTTTGACGAGATGGTTGAAAAGATGTCTCAGATTTCAGAGCTGTCCAAAAATGTGTTTGCGGGGCTTAATAGCGTTAATTTAAAAGACAAAGGTGCAACAAAAGAGTTACGTAGCTACGCAGAACAATTAAATACAATTCTTAATAATGTTGGAATTGACAAGCAAATTGATTTAGAACTGTTTGATAAAAAAGATATTGAAGCACAATATAATGAACTAATTCAATTTGCTGGAGAATTGAATGGGAAACTGAGTGTTGTATTTGGTGAGATTGACCCATCCAAGCTTGGAGAAAGTATTAAGTCTGCAGGTGGAAAGGTCAAAGATGATATAAAAACAACTGGTAGTGGAATTTCTGCCGAAGTTCAAGCACAAATTGATGAACTTAAAAAACAAAAAGCAGCATATCAAGAAATTTTAGATATATTTAATGGCAAAGGCAAGAGACTTAGAACCACGCAAGACAATGATAAAATTGCGTTGGTTGGTCTTGTTGAAGATTATAAAAAGGCAACAGAAGAGTTAGCGGAATTAGAGAGAACTGGAAAGCCGGGGAAAGAAGAAGCTTTAATTAAAAAAATAAAAGCGGCTAGTATGTTAAAAGAAACTAGGGATTATATATTTAACCACGGAAGTCCTGCCGCTACGATATATGCTGCAAACGAATCGGCTGAAACATCTGAAGACGCGGAAAAGTTTCTAGAAGATATTCGCACCAAACAAAATGCAACACTTGATAAGATGAAGAGTGATTGCAGACAAAAGATTAAAGAGATTAAGACAGAGATTGCACAATTGGGTAAAGGAGTTCCAGCTTCTGGCGCAGAAGCAGGAGTAAAAGCTGCACAAGAGGCTGCTGATGCTGCAAAAAAGAAAGCTGACGAAGAAGAAAGAGCATATCAAGCAATTACAAAGAGCATTGAAGCACAGCGCGTAATGTATCATTTGGGAACTGGTTCCGCCATTAATGGGAAAGGAGCTCATAGTGATACATTTGTCGACATGCTTGATAATTTAACTATAAATGCAAATGGAACTCGCTATGAGAAATACGGATTTGGATTATTAGGTAGTGGAATTTTTGGTGTTCAAAATCCAAACACAATTCCAAAAGATCAGGCGTCAAGTGCTGGTAAGTTTATATATAGCCTAGACCTGTCTAAGTATAATATGTATTTGCTAGACACTGAAGAGCGTGCTGCAAATCTAATGGACTTCATGAGCAAGCTTCAGAAAATTGCAATTCGAGGAGCAGTTCCAAACTATACTGGGTTCAATGAATTTTTAGGAGATACCGACCTCAATTCGCTTTATGAGCAATTTGCGACATTGTTTGATAAAACAAAATTCACAAAGGAACAATTAGGTTCGTTTATTGACGAGATGGTTGCGCAACTAACTCAAGCGGGGTTATTTTTTGACTCAGAAAGTGGACAATTAGATTTTCGTAATATTTCAGACGAATTGGCAAATTCTGATAACATTTCTACGAGATTTTTTAAAAAACTTGGATATCAGGGAGTTAATGTTGGGAATACATCCTTAGATGGCTTTGGACAAGGCTCTGTATTATTTGATTTCAACGAGTCTGATATAGTTGGATATTTTAACACTATTGAACAAGCCGCACAGGATTTCCAAAACAATTTAAAAAGCGGTTGGGTCGGTTCGAACGAGCAATTACAACAATATCTTGCTAATATAGAAGAAATTATTGCTAAAATTAATACAGCAAAGCAAAATAAACTTCAACTAGTCCCTAATTTTGACACTTCTGGCTATGACAATACATTAACGTTATTAAATAATGTTAAAACAAACATTTCTAACATCCTTTCAGGAACTGCTGGCACTGGTGGTTCTAATTTTGCGGTTGTTACGGAAGATCAGACGGCGCAACTCGAAAAAGAGAAAGAGCTTGTGCAAGAAATTGCGGCTCTTAAGGAAAAGTTAAGCAATATTCCGACAAACCCTGTTGATGCTTCAGAGCTTGAAGTTGCGCAAAAAAAAGTACAAGAATTAGAAACAGAAATCCTTCGTATGGAAGGTGCTTTAGACTCGTGGAAGAGCGGCTATTATGATTTGCAAAATTCCTTAGATATGTCTGTGGATGCAAGTCAATTAGAGAATATGACTTCAAATGATATAGTTGATGCATATAAGGCTCAAATTGAAAGTTTATCTTCTACGGTTGACGAGCTAAAAGCTAAATTAGCGGAAGCAAAAGAACAGTTAAGTGGATTTGGGCAAGACACAGACTTTTATAGTGCGGATAACTCACAATTATCTTTTTGGCCCATGACTGATGAAGAAATTGCGAATAAAGAGAAACTTGCTGCAGCAAACGAGCAAGTTGCAGAGTCTCAGAACAAGATCAATCAGGCAAAGCAACTTGAAGGCCAAATTAGCTTTGATGATTTAAGTGTGGTCGAAGAAAAACAAAAAGGTGTGGATGCGGCAGAACAAGAACTTGCAACAGAACAGAAACAAAATGAGGCTACTCAACAGCAGTTAGAATTGCAACAACAAATTACAAAAGAGCAACAAAATCAAAACAGTGCCACAAAAGAAGGTGTTACCACAACTTCTCCTCAAGTAGCAGCGAGTGAGACTTTTGATGGTCAGGTTATAGAGGGCACTGGTGCGATTTCGTCAGAGGCAGATGCTGCGAATAAAGCAAAAGAAGCATTTGCTGCGGCTGCTGAACAAAAGCAAAAATTTATTGATGCTAATATAAAAGTTAAAGAAAGTGCTGAAGCCTCAGCAACGGCCATTGATAAAGAGGCTCAAAAGGCACAAGGAGCTAGTGAGGCTTTTTCGTCTGCGACAGATAAAAAGAACAATTTTGTTAGTGCTAATAAGAGTGTAAAAAATAGCACAGACGAGAAAACATCTTCTGGGACGAGAAAATCTAGCGATTCTGATAGTACATATAAAGATTCAGATACTTATAAAACTTTAATAGATGCAAATAAGAAGCTCTCTTCTGCTTTTAATAAAATTGACACAGAAGTTTTTGTAGATAAGAATACTGAACTTGGACAATTAAAAACTAGGTATGAAGAGCTAACGAAAGAAATTCAAGAATTAACAAAATCTGAAGAGACTTTAGGTAAAGTTTCTGAAGAAGACATGCAAAGATTGAGTGCGGCAACAAAGCAATTAATGAGTGACTTTGAGAAGTATGCCCAAGCAAAAAAAGAAGCATCAAAACAAAAAGATTCTACATATGGCGCAGATGTTTTAGAAAAAGTTCAATCCCAGCATACAAGCTTAATTGACAAAGTTGATAGTGGCGGTTACTCGAATGCGTCTGGAATTGCGAATAAACTTCAACAATACGAACAAGCTTATCAGAGAATAATTGACTTACAGAAAAAACTTGCAGATATAGATATAACTTCAGATTTGGGTAAAAAAACTGCCGCAGAATTTGATGACGCGGTTAAGTCTTTTAATAATTATGGTAAAGAAATTGAAAATATTATTAGAAAGTCTGAAAATCTTCAAAATAAAATTGGCAATATTCATCGTGCTGTTTCTGAAGGCTTTGATTTAGGCGACGAAGCTAGTAGAAGAAGCGAATTAGAAGCATTTGCGCGTTCTTTTGATGGATTAGATGAAAAATCCATTCAATTTTCTGATAGTTATTCTAAGGTTGTTTTTACGATTAAAAATGGCAATGGAGAAATAGAAAAGATAACTGCTTCTTTTAATCAGGCAGGAACTGCTATTGACGCAAGCTCTAAAAACTTAGGAAAAGCAGTTAATAAATTCACATCTTTCTTTGATGGGATAAAAAAGAAAGCTGGTGAAATTGTCACTTACTTCACCGGTGCAAATCTTGTATATAAATCTGTTGCGCAGATTAGACAGGGTATTACATATGTAAAAGAAATTGATGCAGCTTTAACTGAATTGAAAAAAGTAACTGACGAAACTGATGCGACATATAAGAAGTTTTTAACAACGGCATCTCAGACTGCTGGGCAGATTGGCTCTACAGTTAAAGATTTTACAAATGCGACTGCTGACTTTGCAAGGCTCGGATATAACATTGAGCAAGCGTCTGATCTAGCAAAAGCAGCATCTGTGTATTATAACGTAGGTGACGACCTTGCCAATATTGGAGAAGCTTCAGATAGCATCATTTCTACGATGCATGGATTTGATATTGAAGCGGAAAATGCGATGAACATTGTAGACAAATTCAACGAAGTTGGAAATAATTTTGCAATCAGTTCATCTGGCATTGGACAAGCACTTTTACGTTCTGCTAGTGCAATGTCGGAAGCAGGGAATACCATTGATGAGTCAATTGGTTTAATCACTGCCGCGAATTCGGTAGTTCAAAATCCTGAATCCGTAGGTACTGCCATGAAGACATTATCTCTTCGTATTCGAGGAGCAAAAGTAGAACTAGAGGATGCAGGTGAAGATGTTGATGGCATGGCCAACAGTGTGTCCGAACTGCAAAAGAAATTGTTGGCTTTAACTGGCGGTAAAGTTAACATTATGCTTGATGAAAAGACATTTAAAAACACCACGGAAATTTTGCGAGAAATGTCTACTGTATGGGATGACATGACTGATGTAAATCGTGCAGCAGCATTAGAGCTTTTAGGTGGCAAACGTCAAGCAAACGTTTTAGCTGCAGTAATTAAAAACTTCGATATGGTAGAAGATGCAATAAAGACATCAGCAGATTCTGCTGGTAGTGCAATGTCCGAAAACGAGAAATATATGGACAGTATCCAAGGGCATATCGACCAATTCAACAATTCTATTCAGACAATGTGGAGCAATCTCATTAAATCTGATTATGTAAAATTCTTTGTAGATATTGGGACAGCAATCACAACTGTTATAGACAAATTAGGACTACTTGGAACTACAATAACCGTTATACTTGGAAAACATGTTGTTAAAGCCATGTCTAGCGCATGGAAAGCTGCAAAAACAGCAACTGAAGCAGAATATGCTCAAACTGAAGCATCTGCGAAAGCTGCTGCAGCGAAGACCGCTGAAGCTGCTGCAAATGCGGCAGAAACGGCAACTGAAAAAGTCGATACTCAGAGCACACAAGAAAACGCAGAAGCAACAGCAGAAAAAGCTGCGGCGTCAGATGCGGCAAAAAAAGCTAAAGCTGCAGAAGCTGCTGCAAATGCGGCAGACGCAGCCACAGACAAGGCAAATGATGCAGAAAAAGAAGCAGGGAAATATACTTGGGGCGGCATAAAAAAAGGAGCTGGGAAATTAAAAAGTACTATAACAAAGTTCCTAGGAACAACCATTGGTAAAATCGCCGCTGGAGCTGGTATTGCACTTCTCGCAGTAGGAATTGCAAAAGGCATTGATAGTTATTATAAAAAAAGACAAGAAGAATTGATACAAGAAGCCAAGGACTTGTCTGATAATTATAAAAATGCAAAAACACAAGCAGACAACAACATAAAGGCATTATCAGAATCTGGAGACAAAAATACATACAAAACACTTTCTGATGAATTCGGTGTATTGGCTAAAGGTGTTGACAAGTATGGAAATAATATTTCGTTAACGTCTGACCAATATGAGAGATATAAATCCATTTGTGAACAGATTGTTAGTATACAGCCATCAATTGCTGACGGATATGACAGCGCAACAAAAGCAATTGGCAATAATGTGTCTGCCGTAGAAGAATTAGTTAAAGCACAACAAGACGCGGCAAAAACAGCAGCCTTAGAATATACAGGTGACGAAAATTTAAATAAGATCAGAAAAGGAGCTATCGCTTCGTATAAAAAGGCTACATTGAACTTGGGAGAAAGCGGTCAAGCTGTATTGAGTTCTTTAAATAATGGATTCAAAGATAAATATGGCATGTCACAATATAATGGGACAACACAGTTGTCTGCAAGTGCGGCTAAGAAAATTATGATTGACGCTTTTGGATATGATCCAGAAGAAGTTAATAAAATACTACAAGAGTATTTTGATCAAGGTGCAAATTTTTCTTGGAATAAATGGATTAAAGACTATTCAGACAAATTAAAAGAGAATCAGAATAAAATATCTGATTTAATCGGTGATTCGGAAAAGTCATTAGACTTTAGAAATGCACTAAAAGGTTACGAAATCGCAGCCAATGAAGTTAAACAGATACAAAATGATTTTATCAATGCACTACTACAAGTGCCAGTATCACAAGATGACTATGCTAAACTTGGGGATTCTGGAAAATCATTTATTACAGAATGGATTAAAAATAGCGATGCGTTTAAAATTGATAGTACGACTAGCAAGAAACAAGTTCTCGAAATGAGGAGACAGATTCGAGAAATGGTATCTGGGCTTGCGGACAATCAAGAGGCGCAAGATATTCTTGATAGTATTTTTACTATAGATACTTCTAACACAAATTTCGATCAATACAAAAAAGATATTAATGAATGGTTTGATATGCTATTTGATTCTCTGGGAATTACTGACAAAAACGAACAGAAGAATATCAAAATCGCACTAGGGTTTGATTTTGATGTAGAAGATAAAGATGGTAATACAAAGCAAGGACAACTTGTAAAAGATATTGCTCGTGTTACAGGCGATACCGAAGAGAATATACAAAAATGGCTAGATTCACAGCCTGCAGCAAAAGTTCAAGCTATGATGCAGGTTGACTGGAGCGCTAAGTCTAATATGACAAAGGAGCAGGTTGCAGACGAAGTTGAATCTGCAATACCAACGTCAACAGTTAGTTTGTATTCAGACGTAGAAAGTAGCGTTTCAAAATTTAATGAGGTTTTAAGCCAGACTGAAGAAATTATTAATGATAATACTGCTGTTTCAGATGAGTATAAAAGTTCTTTAACTAGTCTTGGAATAACACAAGAAGAATTAAATGAGTGCTTTGACGAATCTAACCCATTGATGGTTAAAAATGCAGCTTTATTAAGAAAACTTGTTATTCAAAAGAGAGCGGATCAGCAAGCAACCGTTCGTATGGCCAAATCATATACAAGATTACAATATAAAAATACAGTCAAACAGTTACAACAAGTTGTTGCTGCAATGGCAAAAGAATATAAAGCAACTGGGCTTGTTTCAACTGCTACCCAAAAATCAGTTGATGTGTTGCGTTCTCAACTAGTAGCTTTAAAACAGACACAACGAGAATATGCTCTTCTTGAGATTCAGCTATCAGGAGCCACAAACGCATATGAAAACTTTGAAAAGGCAAAAGAACTTGATTCCAAGTTGACATATGGCGATTCTATGATTGAAATGCTCAATACCATCAATGATGGATTTAAGACTGGTCAGGTTGGTACTGAAGCGTTCCAAGCAGCAGTGAGGACATTGGTTCCATCTTCTGTATATGAGGACTTAGACAACTTCAATGATCGTATGGTTGCAATTCATGATTATATTGATAAGAACCCATTATTTGCAGATTGGTTCACCATTGAGGATGGAGAATTTAGCATCACTCAAAAGAACATTCAGGCGTTTGTTAAAGACGCACAAGCTGCAGGAGTGTTTACACAAGATGATGAAAATGGAAACTTCTTCTTGGCAGATGGTGTAGAGTCAATAGATCAGTTTGTGGACAAAATTAATGAAGGGGCAGAAGGCGCTGGTGTTACAAAAGAAGCAGTTGTTGCAATGCTTACTGAATTTGCCAAATATGATGCGAGTTGGAGTGACGTTCTTTCTGATTTAACTACAAATAAATTCGATAAAGAAATTAATAATCAAACAAAAGCATTAGAAAAAGCGTCTCTTGCAAAAGCAGAATATTTAAAAGCTGGCGGCGAGTACGACAAAAATGGACAATGGGTTGCATATAATACAGACAGATGGAATGAATTATGCAAGGCAGAAGAAGATGCTTCTAAAGCCTTAGATGATGCTACTGCTAAAGCAGCTAAAAATGCAAGTCAATATTCACAGTTAGAAGCTATTTATAAAGCGACTACTGGAGAGATGAAGATTACACAAGAACAAGCAGATGCTTTAGCCAAAGCTCTTGGATTGGTAGATGCAAATGGTAATGCAATTAAGCTTAATGTAGATGACAATGGGACAATACAATTGACTACGGAGCAGGCGGAACTTTTAAATCAAAAAAGAAAAGAACTTACCGAACCAACTATTGTTACTGTTCAGGCTAATTTTGATAATCTTTCAAAGCAACTTGATACTGCAAAAAAATATTTGAGCGGAGAAAACTTATCAGAAGAAGAGAAAACTGTATTGTTCGATGCTGGCATTAATGTTGATAAAATAACTCCAGAGCAACTGCAAGCCAAAATTGATGCGCTTCCAGAAGATCAGAAGCAAGTTTTACTAGATGCCGGGTTGAATTTTGAAGGTCTATCTAAAGAGGAAATACAGGAAAAAATAGATGAAATGCCAGAAGATCAAAAGAAAGTGCTATTAGATGCTGGAATTAAAGTTGATGCAATGTCCGCTGAAGAGTTGACGACGGCGTGTAATGATCTTATTGCTACTGTTGAGCCACAACTTAAATCAATAAGTTTAACATACGGCATTACAAAAACTTCAGAAGAGCAACAAGATGGCACAATTGAAAAGCTTCAAAATTGGGAATCTAATGGAATTACATTTACCGTTAGTGCAAATACAGAAGAAGCACAAGGAAAGGTTGATGCACTAAACACAGAAAAAGATAAATTAAATGAGCCAGCAACAACTACTTATACGGTTGTTGGTACAGGTGAATCGAGTGCTAGTAAAATATCTAATTATTGGGACAACATTCCAACAACTAAAACTACGACGTATACTATTAATGAAAGAAAAGTTGGTAGTGGTTCATATAGTGGCCAACAGTCTGGTATAAATGGTGTAGATGGAACTGCTCATGCAACAGGAAGTTGGGGCGTTCAATCATCAGAACATAATGCACTTGTAGGAGAGCTTGGCCAAGAGACTTTAGTCCGTAATGGAAAATGGAAGACCATAGGCGATGATGGCGCGGAAATGATTAATTTGAAGCGTGGAGATATTATTTTTAATCATTTGCAAACCGAGCAACTTCTTAAAAATGGTCATATAACTTCACGTGGACGAATGGTTGGTGGAATGTCTTTTGCTGAAGGGAATGCTCATTATGGTTTATTTGATGGATATACAGGACTTGACGAAATATTTAAAAATGGTTCTAATAATTGGGTAGATGCATGGAGCGGTGCTGCTAGTAACATTTCCGATGCAGCAGGAGATATTTCTGCCGCATCAGACTCTGTGGAAGATGCAGTAGATGATGCGAAGCAAACAATTGATTTTATTGAGTATAGGCTTGATGAAATTGAAAATATTATTACTAATGCTACGAATAGGCTAGAAAATTTCCTCGACGACACGTCTCAAGTAGGAGATAAAAATAGCCTATACGAAGACCTTGTAAATGCGGAGAAGCAAAAAGCGTCAACCTATTTCTCTGCTGCTGCAACATATAATAAAAAAGCCGCTCAATTGCTGTCTGAAGTGCCAGCAGAATATCAAGAGATGGCAAAAAATGGAGCCATTGCAATTAAAGATTTTGTTGGAGAAAATGAAGGCGAAATCGCAGATGCAATTGAAGAGTATCGCACATGGTCTTCCAAGGCAGAAGATGCGGAGAATAATTACTTAGAATCTATTGCTGAAATTTCAGCTAAACGTCTTGAACAATTACAAGACATTGCAGATGACTTTGAGAATATCGTTGGTGTAACTGAACAACATTCAAATTTAATTCAGGCAGAAATGGATCTTTTGGATGAGGCTGGAGAAAGACTTTCTGAGAATTTTTATAAGGAATTGATGAAAGATTCTAAAAAGCAGATTGAAGATTTAAACAACAAACGAGCATCATTGCAAGGAATTTTAGATAATGCGGTTAAATCTGGAGATGTTCAAGTAGGTTCTGACGATTGGTATGAAATGGTGAATGCTATTTTCGATGTTGATGATGCCATTCTTGAATGCAAGAAGGACATTGAAGGATTTCAAAATAGTATAAACGATCTTTATTGGGACAACCTTGATAAGCTAATTAATAGGATTGACAATGTTGATTCTGAGCTTTCTCATTTATATAATCTAGTTGCTGATGAAGAGAAAGTAGTGGATGACGCAGGCAATTGGACTAAAGATGGTGTTACGGCTCTCGGTTTACTTGCGCAACAATTAGAGGTTGCTAATTTCAAAGTTGAACAATATGGTGAAGCAATTGCACGTCTTGAAAAAGATTATGCTGCTGGTTTGTATAGCACAGACGAGTATAACGAAAAGTTGGCAGAACTTAAAGAGAATCAATGGGGTGCGATTGAGGCACAAGAATCTGCAAAGAAGTCTCTCATTGATTTAAATAAGACTCGCATTCAAGCTGTCAAAGATGGCATGCAAAAAGAGATTGATGCTTATTCAAAACTTATCGACAGGAAAAAAGAAGAGCTCAATCTTCAAAAAGAAAGTCACGACTTTTCTAAACAAGTTGCCGAGCAACAGAAGAATATAGCAGATATTGAAAAGCGTCTCGCAGTAATATCGGGAGACAATTCTGCATCTGCAATTGCACAAAAGAAAAAGCTTCAGGTAGAGCTTGCTCAAGCAAAAGAAGAGCTTGAAGAATTGTATTATGATCATAGCGTAGAGAAACAGCAAGATGCACTTGATAAGCAACTAGAAGATTATCAAAACAACAAGCAAGATGAAATGGATGCACTTGATGAGCCTCTTAAAAATGAAGACCAAATTATTCAAGACAGCTATGCAACTATTGCTGCAAATACTGAGCTATTAGCACAAAACTTATCAGATATAGCAGATAAATACGGAATTACTTTGTCAGATTCCGTAACTAAGCCTTGGCTTGATGGCGTAGATGCTATAGGCACATATCAGGGCCAGCTTGATACTTCTATGAGTGCATTTACTGGACAATTAAAGCTATTAAAACAAGAGCTTATAGATTTACAAGTTGAGGCAGATAAGACTGCGAATAGCATAATTAATGCAACAAATAGCAAGAAAGACAAGACAGAGAGTGCAAGATATACGCCGCCGACACCAGCGCAGCAGCCAAGTCCATCCCCTGCACCAGCAACACCAGCGCCACCATCAAATGGTTCGTCTGTAACTGTTAAGAGTTCTGCAACGCATTTCTCAAGAGATGGTGGAAACGGAACGAGGATGCAATCATGGGTTCCCGGATCTACTTTCACAGTTTATCAAGTGAGTGGCGATGAGGTGCTTATTGGACGAAATGGCGGTTATACTGGTTGGGTAAAATTAAGTGATATAGAAGGCTATTACGCGCACGGCACAAAGAAAATTCCTCATGACCAGATGGCCATTATTGATGAACTTGGGGAAGAGTTAGTTTTGCATGCTGGCAATGATGGCCGTTTACAATATTTAAGTAAAGGCAGTTCTGTGATTCCTCATGACATTACATCAAATTTAATGAAACTTGGATCTTTAGATCCAACACAAGTGCTTGAGAGGAGCACTCCATCTGTTAATGTGCCTTATGTTACAAACAATAATATAGAGCTAAATATGGAGTTTGGTAGTCTTGTGCATGTTGATGCTGTTTCTAATGATACAATGCCAGAGCTACAAAAAATGGTCAGAAGCGAATTCGATAATTGCATGAAATCTCTTAATAATAGCCTTAAGAGATTTTGTAGGTAATATATAATATAATTAGGAGAGTTAAATCCTCTCCTAATTATATATAGTAAAGGAGAGACAACAAAGTCATGACTAATAAAGACGTTTATAGGTGTTATAGCGAACGCTTAAAGAACTACTTGTTAGAAAATAATATTAACTATTTTTTGGTTGCAAACGACATCGTAACAGGGAAAAAATTTTATGCATTTGAAAAAAATAAAATATTTTTGTGCGCACTTGCAGAATGGGAAGCAACCAATCCAAAAAAATAAAAATTAACTTATGATTGGGATGATAATTTATGGGAATGGAGAAAGGTACTATTATACAGAAATGGATTAATGTAGATAAACTCCCTCATGACGTTTGTGGGAATATAGATTGGGTGCATTCAGTCGGAATAGATATAGAATTTCAATACGGACAAATAAATAGTTACTTGCGAATATTACAATATGAGCATAAAAAATCGAGTGTTATAATTTATATTGATGGATATACTGATTTAGTTGGCAAAAGAATTAGCGTTGATTCTTTAAGAGGTTGTCGTTTGGGCTATATATTAAAACGTCCAATTTATGATACAAATCCAGAATTAATTAAATATTTAGTCAATATAGAAGACGCATATAGATATCCCTCACACAGTGGCATAAAAGTGAAAACTCGGTGCCCAATTTGCGGAGCAGAAAAATATAAACAAATCGGGAAATTAACTAATCGTGGGTTTTCGTGTAACATTTGCTCTGATGGATTAAGCTATCCAAATAAATTTATGTATAATATATTAAAACAGCTTGGTATTAAGTTTCAAAACGAGATATCTAAAATGACTACAGGATTTAATTGGATTACAAATGGCTGTAGGTATGATTTTTACTTTGAGACATCTAATAATAAATATTTTTTAGAAATGGATGGTGCTTTTCATTACAAAAATATATTTCTAAATTCTTATGACCAACAACAAATAGATAAATTTAAAGATATAATTGCAATAGAACATCATATTGATATGATTAGAATAAATTGCGATTATCCTGAATTAACTAGCAGGTTTCAATTTATAAAGAATCAAATTTTAAATAGCGAGCTGTATAATCTTTTTGATTTGTCTGTTGTAGACTGGAATATGGCAAATAGATATGCTATTAATAGTATGGTGGTAAAAGTAGCCAACTTGTGGAATGATGGAAATAAAAGCACAAAAGAAATAGCTACAATTACAAATATTTCTACGAGCACTGTTGTTTCATATTTAAAAATAGGTAATGAGATTGGACTGTGTGAATATACTGAAAAAGTAGCAGAAGAAAATAGGAAACATTTAGCAATTAAATCGACTGCAAAACCGCTCGCTTTATTTAGAAACAATATACAAATTGGAGTATTTCAAAGCGCTTCAGAGTTAGAACGCATGTCGGAAGATTTATATGGGAAGCGCATTATGAAGGGGCATGCTTCAGAAGTATGTCGAGGTGATCGTCAGCAAACCTGCGGGTTTACAATGAAATATATAACTCAAGAAGAGTATGAGCAGCTTATTCTGCAATTTAATTAACAATACAAAATTATTTTACATATAGAAGTTTAAAATTAGGAGGTGTTATACTTGGCAATATATCATCCTAAAATTAGTTTTCGCGGGCAAACAAATTATGATTTAGAGCTTATTGTCAGCACTTTTGATCCAGATAATGGTGCAGTTGATTCTTATCTTGATATGGAGCCGGTTTACACGGACAGTTATGATGGGTCAATTCGTACAGATTATGGAGCAAAATATAGCTCTGTTGCAACTCCATCTATTACATTTATTGAAGTTGACGGTTCTGATATTGCCCCATATAAAGTTAGAAATACATTGCGTTGGTTGACTGGCTCTAGGGGAAATGCGTGGATGGACGTTTGTGATAAAGACGGGGATACTGTATGTTCTTATCTCGGTAGGTTTACTAATGTGCAGCTTCAAAAAATAGATGCGCGAGTAATAGGCATTATTGCACAATTTACTTCAGTAAGTCCATGGGCATATTCGAAAGCACAAGCCCCTGTTGTAATTAATGTTAATGAAAAAACAGCATTCGCTATTGATAATCAGAGTGATGATTTCTATTCTTATGTTTATCCGAAAGTGACATTTGAAAATAGTGATAATTGTACAAGCTTATCAATTAAAAACGAAACATTAAACAATGAAACTGTGTTTAACAATTTGCAACCAAGCGAAATAGTTACAATAGATAATAACTTTGTTGTTTATTCTAATAATGAGAAAAGAATCTTTAATGATGATTTTAATTTTGTATTTCCAATGCTGTCGGCAGGGACAAATCAATTTTGTGCAGAAGGTTCAGGCACATTAACAATAGAATTTCGATATCCAATGAAAGTCACAGATGGTCTATTAAATGACTATGACTTGAAAGATGGTTTGGCAATTTGGGTTGATGGAGCGACCGTAAAGATTAAAGGGGATACAACCAAAAATCCTCCACTTTGGACTAATATTCAAGTTGAAGAACACAGGAAGATACACAAGATGATTGTAAGAGGAGAATTAAAGAGTGTGAAGTTTGAAACTGGTACAGATGTTGAAAATGGCGTATTAACGCTTGAAGACAATGGCAGTATATGTCCATTTAATGAGTTTGATGCAGAAGTAGTGAACGGTGAATTAATTATTAAAAAGAGTGTACGGCAAGTAAGTATTACACAATAAAGGCAGGTGAAAGAAATGCAACTACCAAAAGATTTATTGTCTGACACTTATCGCGCTCCTAATGTGGTTTTGTGCCAGACGAACAAAGAAAAGATTTGTAAATTAAATACGACTAATCTAGAAGGTACTTTTAAATTTAACTCATTTAGTGAAATTTCGTTTGATGTCCCTTCTATTTATTGTGATATTATTACCGGAGAGACAAAGCCAACGCCGTACTATGATTACGTTGAGGGGCTTAGACTTGTGTATCTAGAGGGGTTCGGTTATTTCCAATTACAAGACCCAGAGATTGATGGAAATGGTATTCAAGAATATAAACATATCAATGCCTATTCTCTAGAGTATTCTCTGTCTCAAAGATATCTTGAAAATTTCATTATCAACGAAGGCGACGTTGGAGATACTGTTGGTAGTATTGATGGAGCCGTTCTATATAATCCAGATGATATCGAACATAGTTTAATTCATCTTGTTTTACAAAAAGCATATGGGTGGACAGTAGGACATGTTGATGAAGAATTAGCAAAACAGAGCCGTAGTTTTGAAATTGATCGTCAGTCCATTTATGATTTCATTATGAATGATATGTGCGAAACATTTAAATGTTATGTTGAGTTCGACACAATTAATAATACAATTAGCATTTATGCAGAAAATGAAGTTGAACGCTTTATTGGAGATGGAGAAACGAACATTTTCAATTTACAAAATGATATTTCTACAGATACTGATATCACAATTAATGGCCATGTTGTCACAGAGTATAAATACAATTTGACTACAAAAGAATTGTCTTTTGATAATGTACCTGCGCAAGGAGACATTATTGAAGTTTCTAACGAATTTAAGCATAAATATGATACTGATGTTATTATTGCGTTTGAAAATTTATCAAATGATATGAAAGTTAATTATTCGGCAGATGATATAAAGACCGTTCTTACAGTTAAAGGGTCGGACGATTTAGATATTCGAAATGTTAACTTTGGACTACCTTCTATTATGAATTTAGATTATTATTGCACTCCAGAGTGGATGGGAGATAGCTTGTACCAAGAATATAAATACTATATGGACAAGCAGTCTAAGTACATGAGTGGGTTTTATAGCAAGGATATCAGCGGATCAACAGAAGAGTATTTTGATGTAAAGACGACGAGCGAGGATTTTGTCGCTGGCGTTGTACAACAGCTCCCCGTACAAAGCGCACAAGAACAATTCAATGTAAATGGAGATACAGTTTCATATAATATAGATAAAGTTATTAAGGAATATAAAATTAACAGCGAGATTGAAGAGATTGCCGTTAATAGAAAAAATGAAACTTTTAATGAGCCAAATATGCAGGTCGAAACGATAACTGCACAAGAAGATGTTGCAACTTTCACTTTCGATGGCTCGTATATATTTACTCTTCCCTCAGATTTTAACTTTAATGAGAATAGCATTGTAAAAATTGAAGGCAAAGAAGTAGATAACACCAACTATGAATATTCAAACAACAAATTAGAAATCACTAATAAGTCTTTGTTAACAACTGGTAATACAGTTGAAGTAATCACATGTGAGAATAAGTTCGTAATAGAGAGCGTGATTACAAAAGACAGCAAGATTATTATTAATGGCGCTCGTGAGTTGATGTCATCTGAATATTCTTATGTGACAAATGGCAATGAAAAATATTTAACAATCAATGTCTCGTTATCTGTTGGAGACGAAATAAAAATCAGCACACCAAATGGCACATTGTTTACAAGCGTTCAGGTGTCTATTCCAAGCGGATATGCAATAGCTGCTGTTAAAGTTGATGAAAATGATGTTAAATATATTGTGAACACTACTGGGTCAACTATTACTATTAATGACACTGACGCAATAAAATATGGAAGCATTATTGAAGTAGAATATATTCAAAATCGTTTTACTTTAGAAAAACTTCGAGACAAAATCGTTTCCGTGGAGATAAATGGCACGGACTTTTCTAAGTATGAACTGGACGGGGCACAACTAACTATCAATGGCTTGTCCGTAGGAGATACTATTAGAGTTGAATCAATTGATACGCAGTTTGATTTATCCGATGATGACGACAAGGAAATTGTGTCCGTAATGGTAAATGGCGAGAAGCAGCAGGGATATAATTTGGATGGAAACATTTTAACAATAAATGAATTAAATCCCAGCGATAGAGTTGTTATAAATTTAGTTAATAATAAGTTTGAAAGCCAACAGTACGATAAACAAATATTATCTGTCAAAATTAATTCTCAGAAAGTTAACTACACTTTTTCGGATAATGTTGTCACAGTTTCTAATTTAGACTTATTGTTTAGTGGAGAACAAATTGTAATAGAATTTGTTCCAAAATCTTTTTCTCTATCTCTGCCAAAAGACAAAATAGTATCTGTGCTCGTTGATGGCAAAGAAATTGGTGTTAAACAATATGAGTACGATTATAGTATTAAAAAATTAACTATTTCTCTGGACAATCTTTTGATAAATAGCTCTGTGGTTGTAGCGTCTATTGACACTCATTTCGATGTTAAACAATTGTCTGCAAATGAAAATATTGCGGCAGTGTGTATTTTGCGCCATTCAAATGACGGGAAGACACAAGAGCTAACTGTTGACGTTAATGATTATACTTATGACAAAAATGAAAATAGTTTAGTTGTTAATGATAGTAGGCTCAGTCAGGACGATATAGTTTTGTTTAAAACTATTAAGAAATCATTTGTTGTTTCAAATAGTAATAAAGCATTAACTTCTGTTAGAATTAATGACAATATTACTGAAGATTACACATTTAATTCTAGCATATTAACTATTACCACTAGTTTAGGAATTGGAGATACAGTTTCCGCTGAATTTTTAGATAATCATTTTGTGCTACAAAACGACATTGGTTCAAAGCATATCGTTGAAAAGAAATCCCCTGATTCGATGTTAACTGAAACAATTTCAGAAGGTGAAGATGGATATCTGTACGACAAAACTACCAAAACATTGACAGTGTATGCCGCGCTTGAAAATGGAGATAAACTTATTGTCAAGACTATCGAGGCCGAAAATGCTTTGTTAGTTGTTGAGTCTAATGCTAGAGATGGCCAAATATTAATTACAGATGTCTACCCAAAACTGGATTCTTACGAGCCAAAAGACAGAGACTATGTTGTAAAGGTGGAAGGCTATACAGAAACATTGAAGAGATTGTATCAATTAATAGACGATCAGTTAACCGAAGAAAATTCTGTTCCAGACGAATATAAGATTACTGAGAAAATTGTTACTCCAGATAATTTTGATCAAGCGGGACTTTATTTACCAGAGGCAAGTGTAGACAATCTTGGTGAAGTTTATAAGATAGTTAACCAAGACAACAATGGAAATGAAGTCGCTTCTAAGTATTATGTTTGCGAAATTAAAGTCTCTGTTGTAAATGATGAGCAGACCGGTAAAGAAGAACAAAATTATACTTATGTCTGGAAAGAAAGGGATTTGGTTTTTGGTGCCGAAGGTATTAGCTCTCTTAAAGAAGAAATAGACATATATTCTTCAATTCAAGACGTACAAATTGCTGCAGAATGGGATAAAAAAGACGAAGATAGCAACGAATACAAGGCATATATAAGCAATCTTAATAAGCTTAACGCAGCCAAGAAGGAACTAGAGAACAAACAAAAGGCAGTTGAAGATATTCAAGCGCAGATTCAGAAAGTACAAAATGAAATTACGTTAATATCAGAAGATATAAGCGTTAACAAGAACTTTACTCCAGAAAACTTAGACAGATTATCATTATTCTTAAGAGAAGATGAATATTCTGATGATTGTTTCTGTGTCACAGAGATTGATACTGACTTAGATAAAATTAATACGCAGAAAGAATTGTTAGTTGCAGGGCAAAAAGAACTTAAAAAGATTTCTCAGCCGAAGTTGTCTTTCTCTGCTTCTATGAGAAATATCTATGCTATGCCTGAGTTTGCCCCTATTCTAAATCAGTTTAGCCTTGGCAATTTTGTCAAAGTCAAAATGAGAGATGACTTTATCAAAAAGGCAAGGTTGCTCGAAGTCCAGTTGAATTTTTCTGACTTAAGTAATTTCTCATGTACTTTCGGAGACTTATTATCTGCAAAAGACCAAGGTGATATTCATGCTGATCTATTGGCACAAGCAGTTAGCGCTGGTAAGGCTGTAGCAAGTGGTTCATCTTATTGGCAAAAAGGATATGATGTGGCTACTGCTATAGACGAAAGAATTAGAAACGGCTTAATTGATGCAACGATTTCCATTAAATCTAATTCTGCAGGGCAAAGTGTTTCATGGGATAATTATGGTATTCATCTTCGTAAGGTCGTAGATGGTGTTTTAGACAAGCATGAAGGCTGGATTACAAACAACAAATTCTTGTATTCTGACGACAATTTCCAAACAACGAAATCCGTGTTTGGTAATTACACTATTGAAGGAGAGGAATACTGGGGCATTCTGGCTGGATGCGTTCGCGCTGGTCTGATAGAAGGTAGCAGTATAGTTGGTGGTCAAATCTGCATTGGGGAACAAGAAGATGGAACGTATGCGTTTATGGTTGATAAAGACGGAACAGTCACAATGAACAAAGGTGACGCCGCAGAGAAGCTTTCTTTCTTTAGTTTTGATGGTGATAATGGATTAGTTGTTGGCGAAAATAATGGTTCTGGTGAATACTTTTCAAGAGTTTCTGCGCAAAGAATTGAATTCTGCCGCAAGGCCAGAATTATAACAGTAGACTCAGAACCAACACAAAATGGATATAATAATTACGATTATGTTTTATACGTTCATCAAGAAAATAACGTCACTTACTACGATTATTATAAGAACCCAGACTTTTTGTCTGCCCAATATAAGCCGATAAGTTCAAAGGGTGAAAATTTTGCAGATCCAGAAATTAAATTTGGTATTCCAATTACTTATTTTGCGAATGATACTGCATACATGAAACAAGCAGAAATTGAGGGTAGTTTAAAAGTTGGCACAGAAGAGAAACTATCATCTATTTCTTTAGGCAATTTTAAACTTCAAATAGAAAGCAATGGAAGCTTATCTATTGTCGCAATACAATAACGTGGAGGTGATATTTTATGGCAACTGCATCAAGTGGTGCATTCGAAACAAGTGTATATAATGCTGCTGGAAGCAAATATCCTGATAGGATTAGAGTAGAATGGTATTCATCACAAAGTGTTGCAAACAATACGTCTACAATATATTGGACTGTTATGTCAGCAGGCGGAACCGGCAGCCAGTACAGTTATGTTATGACAGGCCCTGTAACTGTTAACATTGCAGGTGTTACAGTGTATAGCCGTGCAGACAGATTTGCAATGCATGTAGGGGAACCCCTTGGTTCTGGTAGTTTTACTTTAACGCACAATTCTGATGGCACGCAATCATTCTCCGCGTGGGCAGAGGCAGCTATTTATACTTATGCCATTAGTAGCACAAGGTATGATTATTATGTTGACTTGCCACAGATTCCAAGAGCTTCAAGTATTAGTGTGTCTGGCACGACTATAGGTTTACCAATAACAATTAGCATTTCAAAAGCGGTATCTTCTTTTACACATACATTAGAGTATAAATTTGGTAATAAGTCTGGTACTATTGCGACAAAGACGTCAAGCTCCTCTGTTAGTTGGACACCACCAATTGATTTAGCGTTACAGATTCCAAGTTCTCAGTATGGAACTGGTACGTTAAAATGTATTACTTACAATGGCGGAACGATAATTGGCGAAAAAACAATTAATTTTATGCTATATGTCCAGAATAGTATGAAACCTTCTATCAATAGTTTTACTTCATCTATTGATAGGACAAATCCTTCTGGATGTGGAATGTATGTTAAAAACAATTCTGCTGTTACGTGGACAGTGTATGCTGTCGGGTCATATGGTTCTACTATCACGAAATGTGTGATTAATGGGCAGAACTTATCCGAGACTAAAACTGGTTCAGCAACTTCATATAGTATGACGAGTCATACTCTAACTGTCGCTGGCAAACAAACTTATACAGTCACTGTTACAGATAGTCGTGGGAGAACAGCAAGCACAACAGGAGAAATTACAATAATCGACTATAATCCCCCAACTATTACTTCAATAACTTCGTTTAGAAGCAACGCAGATGGTAGCATGAATGGGTCTGGGCAATATGTTACACACCAGTTAAATGCGTCGTTTTATACGTTGGGTGGCAATAACAATATCAAAATTAAAGCATATAGTAAAAAACGTTCAGATGCTACGTATTCCGAATTAAATAGTGTTGTTGTGAAAGATGATGCTAGTGATAGAACTAGCTACACATATACGTATAAAAATGCTTCTTTCGCTGTAGACACCGCATATGATTTCAAAATTGTTATCTCTGACAGTGTTGGTCAATACGCTATGTTTTACACAAATGTTGGGACAAAGAATGTACCATTAAATATTTCTGGTGACAATAGCTCAATTGCAATTGGCAGTTTTGCACAAAAACAAGTTGACAACAAAGGGTTGTTCCGCTGTGAATGGGCAGCAAGTTTTGCTTCGTCTCCACAAGTTGATTCTGATAGGAATTTGAAACGAGACATTTCAGATATTGATATTGACATAATAGATGACTTAAAACCAGTTCAATATAGATTGAAAAATGAAGACTCAGATACTATACATTATGGTTTCGTTGCACAAGATGTAGAACAAGCTTTATTGCAATCAAAAGAGGCAGAACAGAAAATAGGTATTGTTCATTATGATGAAGATATGGAAACAAAGGAAAGGACAAACTATTCATTAGCCTATGACGAGATTATCCCATTGTTAGTTAAAAAGTGCCAAGAACTTCAGCAAGAGATTGATATATTAAAAGGAGAATAATATTATGTTGTTTGGAGTGAAATAAACAATGTTTGAAATAATTAGAGATATTGCTGGCTTTTTAAGCTGTATTACAGTAATTATTACATTTTTAGGTTTAGTGTTAAAACCGACAAGAAAGAGAATAGAAAATTGGATCCGCAAAGTGATGAAATCAGACGAGTTGGTATCTACGATGGATGAACATACAAATCAGCTTCATCAGTTATCAAAAAAACTTGATGTTCAGGAAAAGAAGCTAGACATTCAAGAGAAAAAGAGCGACGCAGCAGATAAACAAATTCTTGCTCATATGCAAGGTATAGACGCAAGACTTGATAAATTAGATACGAGAGTTTTAGAAAATGAAAGGGACAGGATTAAAGCAGAGCTGTCAGAATATGCTTCTAAATGTGCTCGTGGTATGAAGATATATCCAGAAGAAAAATTACATATTGATGAAATATACTCAAAGTACACCAATCAGTTGCATTGTAATTCCACTGGGTCTGAATTTTATCATGAAATTGTGAAATATTATGAGCATCAGGATTGGTTGAAGTCTTAATAAATATTTATAGGCTAGAGAAAATATTCTCTAGCCTATTTTTTTGCGCGACCGTACTCTTCTACATATTGTTTTAATATCATATTAATTAAATTAGTCACAGTTCTTGACTCTTTTTTAGCTATAAACTCAAGTTGGAGACGTTGTGAAATCGGCATGCGTAAGGTAAAGTTTGTAGTTTCTGTTGATTTTATTTCCAAATTTATCACTCCCCTCTCATACTATTTTACTTCATCCTCGTATCATTTGCAATGCAAAAATAAAAAGAGTGGTATAAACCACCCTTTATCTTAAATCTTTAATAACTTTCATTGCTTCCAGTTGCGTTTCTTTTAATAAATGTGTATAGGTTCTTATTGTTGTTAATGTGTTTATATGTCCAACCATATCTGCTACCATAGGAAGAGGGATATTATTCCCTATCATTAAACTAACGAACGTATGGCGCAAAGAATGTATACTACAATTCTTAATCCCTGCTTGTTTAATAATACGTTTAAATCCTCCATGTGCAGTTACATATGTTATTGGTTTGTCTACATGAGTCCCCGGTAGTATATATCCATTTGGATCATATTTATGTGTTTCTTTGATGTCCAATAGCGCCTGTAATGCCATGTCGGACAAATAAACTGTACGAGTGATTCCATTCTTTGTGGAATGTTGATCACGACGTGTGCTAGTATGCTTGCTTGTATTTCTTACTGTGATCATGGTTCTGGCAATAGTTACAGTTCTGTTTTCTAAATCAATATCACTCCATTTTAGTGCAAGAGCTTCTCCAATACGACAACCAGTGTATAAAATAAACACATAAAATGGGCCATTTTTAAAGAAAAATGAACCGTTCTTATTCCTCATATAGCAAGTATCTATAAGTGCTTTACGCTCATTCTCTGACAAATATCTTATTTCTTTATTCTTGAACAAAGTCTTTTTTGGTAATACAACTTCTGCAATTGGATTTGTACTAACCTTCCCTCTTAACATTGCATATTTAAATATTGAACCAAGTTGTGCATAAACGTGCTTAACTGTTTGATATGAATATCCCTCTTCTTTGAGTTTATTTATAATAAATGTTTGGATTAAATGTCCATCTATTTGTTTTAATTCTAAGTTTCCTAATGGCTTAATCATATATTGTTTTACTACAAATTCTAAGTTGTCATAAGTGTGTTGTTTAACTGTTGGCTTTTTTACAGTCTTAAGCCATGATTCTACGAAATCTTTAAAAAGAATATCTTTTTCTCCTATTATACCTTTACTCAACAATGATTCAAATTCTAATTTTTTCTGTAAACAAGTTTGTTTGTCTCCATAAAAATATTTTCTTCCAATGCCTTTATATGATACAGATAATTTCCAAGTGCCATTATCACGTTGTGTCCAAGAACCTTCCCCATTCATTCTTTTCTTTGCCATAAACATCCCTCCAACAATACAAAATTATTTTGTATTTATATTATAATCGCTGGTTAATGATATGGTCAACTATAAAATTCGTACCACAAAAATACCACAATTATGCCATAATTAGTAGTGAAAACGCATAAAAATAAGTGATTATTCATGAAGAGAAAAATGCTGTGAAATGGCTTATAGCAATAATTTAGAGGGCTTCTATAAAAAAGCTTAAAAAGGGATTATTATGTCCCAAGTTATTATATTATCAAGAAGCTCTTTCCTAGTAACCATCAGTGTTTCCTCCATTGTAATTTTGTATTTGACCACATCATTTACCACAATTTTATTGTACCACAACATGCAATGCATTGCAATATTTATCTTTTATATGCTAAAGATTTTTTCTCAAACCATGCATCAACTTTATCTTCAATGATCAGAAATTTATTACCAATTCTTACTGATGGAAAATCTTTACGTTTAACAAGTTCATAAACAGCATTAATACCAATTAACCCCGGATGTTGTGTATTTAGTTTTTCATATAGTTGTTTCACTGTTATATAATTCATATTATCACTCTCCTGCTATATTTCATAGTATATAATTGAATTTTGATAAATAAATATGCCGGTAATGTAAGATTACACTACCGACATGTTGTTATTTAATTTTGTACATTTATATGCACTTCACGATCAGAAATCATCATTACAAGAGCCGCACTTATCTTGACACTCACACGAAGTAGTTGTGGTGCAATTGTTGTATAAAGTTGTGAGCACAGAATCTGTAAGAGGATATCTCGTTTCGTCATCTGTCTCATGCGTTTCTGTGACTGACTTTCTCGTCAACTTACCGTCTTTGTCATATTCATAAACAGTTTCTACAATATTGCGCTTAATCATTTTTTAATTCCTCCTCTACGATTGTTTTAAGAACTTTGTATGCTTTATCAAAATTAACATTTGAAATCGCGTAATCAAAATCGTCTCGCATTATCATTTCTGTGAACTGTTCATTCTCATTAAAACAACGCTTATAGAATGTTAGTGCATTATCTTTTCGTCCATTAATTGCTCGTTCTTCACGAACTTCATCTGGTACGTGAATATAGATAGTTACGAAGCGAACATCAGAAAGATCAAGTGAGAGATTGTGCATATACTCGATCCCACGATAGTCAATTACATAGAAGTCTGAATCGAGTAACTGCTGTTTAGTTGAAAAATATTCATAGCCAGATATACACGTATAAGCCACCATTTGATCTTTATACTGAGCTACTTCGTCTGGTGTAATAAACGTATGCGTATCTCCCTCACCATCTCTACGAGTGCGGGTCGCATATGATTTAAGCTGTCTATATCCATGTTCTTTGCATAGTTGGTTAACGAGTGAGTCTTTCCCAGACCCACTCTTACCAACAATTAGGAAAATTGTGTGCATATTTATCACTCCTTGTTACGAAGAATTAGATTAAGAATTACACCGACAATCAAAGCTAGTGCAGTTGCAGAGAATGAAATTACTTGACCACCAACAACTAGTCCACTGATGCCAAGAGACAAAACTGCAGATACTATAATCAGATTCTTCTGTACATTAAGATCTACTTTCTGTAACATCTTAACACCAGAGCATGCGATAAAACCATAAAGAATAATAGCCGCTCCTGCAAATACACAGCTTGGAATTGAAGCTATAAATGCTTGAACTGGTGCAATAAAACCAAGTAGTCCAAGAAGAACTGCTGCTGTTGCTGTCACCCATACAGATGCTACACGACTGAATCCAATCGTCGCTACACTCTCTCCGTAACTACATGAGCCAAGACCACCAAAGCATGCACTAATTAAATTGCCTAATCCTTCACCAAAGAAGATTCTACCAAGTCCGGGCTTCGCATAAAGATCTACTCCGATGATTCCGCCTAGTGCAGCATGATCGCTAAGAGCTTCCATACAAGCAGATACAGTATATGCTACAAACATAACAACTATAGGGATAATAGTGCTCCATTCAATTGCTCCCCAATGAGTAAAAGCAAAATCTGGCATTTGTACAAATTTAAGATTATTAAATACGGAAAAGTCTACAAGAGCACATACTCCTGTAACTGTAAGGAGTACTGCGATTGCATATCCAATTAATATACCAAGCAAAAATGGTAGTATTCTCACAATGCCTTTAGCATAATGAGAAATAAGCGCAATAGAGAATGTTGTAATTAGTGCCACAACGATTCCCCATTGTCCAGTTTCTCCGACGTAGCCAGAAATGAAACCCATTAGATTCACTCCAATTACTGTTGTGACCGCGCCAATAAGAGCTGGAGGGAACACATTGTAAATTGATTGGTATGGAATCTTAGTGAAGATGAATCCCAAAATACAATATACAACGCATGCCGTTAAACCTCCAATTGCTATACCCGTATAACCACCTACACCAAGTGCAAATAATACTGGTGCGACGAAGGCTCCGCTGTTGCTCAGGAACATAGGAGATTGGCCTTTAGTTATAAAGATATAAATAAAAGTTGAAAGTGCTGCGCCTATAAGTGCTCCAGACGTAGCAACTCCGCAGAGGTTTGCAATAAGCACTGTGGCAACGAACACAGACAACACCATTTGTACTCCAAAGAGTATCATTTTCCCAAACGGCGGCTTGTCGCCAATTCCATAAATCATATTACTTGTTCCCATATAGTCCCTCCAAATGCTCTAATATTTCATCAAATGTTTCGAAAGCACCATTTTTAGCGGCATAAAGGATCATGCCATATAGCAATTGATTAATACTGAAACTTCTACGCCAATCCTTCTCATTAAGATGATTTGTGCGAATATCAAAGTAATGAAAATAATTTTGTTTATCAGCAATACGATTAATTTCTCTCTTTAGACAAGCTAGTGTACCGTCAGATGGAGCGTGATTATTTTCGCATTCTGTGATGATTTCTGTAAGCTTTTCTGCCATATACTTCCAACCGAATAAGCAACCAGTCTCACACATTGATCCAATTGCACTTTGTTCAGGGCACATAACGACAAAATCACTATTCCAAAGACGTTCAATATCTGCTTCTGTAATCTTTTCTGCAAGGTGATTGTTTTCTTCTTCTGTCATATTAGATTTATCATTAATAGATTTATTCATTACAGGGCTGTACACTTCCACAGGCAGCCCCATTTTAAGAAACTTATCATATTCATACTGCCTTGCAAGATTTGAGCCGAAGCTCATTATATCTCCTCCAAGATATCCTAGTGGTTTTTTCTTCATATTACCTCTCCTTATCTTCTCGGTCATTATTTGTCCAATATTCACTTATTACTACTCCCAAGCATTCCTGCGCCGCGCTCAGTCTTGAGATTTGCAATATAGTCTACATCAACTTCTTCGATCTCTACTTGAGGGATTTCTTCTACAGCGAATTGTGCAACAGCCTTGCAGTATGGAACACGAATGAAATCTTCTTCCTTTGTAACTTCTGAAACATTCTTGGTAATTTCGATAGGAATGTCATTGCCATTATAGAGCGCTACAAACCACTCTCCTGTAAAGTTAGAATCAATCTGTCCAGCCATAACGAACATTGCGGACTTTGTATTACTTCCGCGTTCTCTAAACCCAATGCGGTAATTGCTATCAAAAGTGCTACAGATTCCTGTTGGAACTAACTTTACGGTATGAGGCGGAATCACAACAAATTCTTCATCGAAACAAACATAAAGGTCATAGCATCCATCACCCTGTCGCTTACTAGGAATCTTTGCGCCATGTCTTGTCTTTGCAAACTTAATATGTGCGTTCATCAGCAAATCCTCCATTACCAAAACCAGATTGGGCTCTTGCCGTTAAAAATATAATTTAGATAATAGAAGCTCTTATTGATGCGGAAAGTTCCATAATCCTCAAGATATTTCTTGATCTCATTGTCTACATCTGTTAGCATTTTTTCAATAGTTGCTGCACGATTCTTCTTTACAGCCTCGATCTTTTTATTTCTCTCTTCCTCTTCAGCATCCTTCTTCTGCTTAACTAATGAGCTAAGTCTCTTGTATTCTTCAGATGCCGCCTTAAGTTCCTCTTCTAGTTCTTCAATTGTCTTCTCTCTTGTAATGTCACCCATTATTCATTACTCCTTTATTATAATTTTGTATTGTTAATCTTTTGTTGCGATAAAGAGACCACAATGGCACTCTCCTTCAATTCCTTGCTCAACTTGGTGGCGGAACTCTTCACATTGACACTTAGTGCTTGCATCTCTAAACGGCTCCAACACGCAAGGGCAATACCCGCCAGTTTCTTTTAATTGCTGTCTGGCAATTGCAACTATCTCTTTATCCGGGTTAAGTTTGATTTTCATTAAGATATCCTCCTCGCGTATTGATTGTCACTTACTAGTGTAATGCCGAGTACATCGTCATATCTATTTTTATGATTTGGCATATATCTTCCAAATTTAATAATAATGTTATTAAAATTTTGAGACAACTTATTTAATTTTTCTGTGATTTCGTATGGATAGTATCCTGTATAAATAACAAACATGTCATCGCAGCCTTGATCTCTAAAACATTTAATCACATCAAACATCTCTTTAAATTGCAACATTGGCTCAAGTCCGCCAAAAATAATAGCTTTAGTAATGTCATTGTTGATATATGCATTATATATTGACTCTGCGCTGACATCTTTTGTTTCTTGTTTTGCCATAGGCTCATTTTGGCATATTGATATATCTATTCCTAATTCTTTGCAACATTTCCAATCACATTTTGAAGTTATTAGGAATAGGGAGGGCTTTTTATAATTAACAAAGTCCTCCATAACTACTCCTTTAAGTTTCATTACATAATACCATCCTTATTTAATACATCGTACCAGCGTCTATGATTAAATTCCTTTTTTCTAATCTTTTGATATGATGATACTGGGGTATAAAATCCGACTACCCTAGCAAATTGATCTGCCACAGGCTTACCACATGTTGGACAATTTTTAGACCCAATAAAAGCATGTCTATCTTCACAAACAGAAATCTTTGTCGTAAAAGCAAAGTAAATAACGCCATGTTCTGCGACATAATTTAACATATTCCATGCCTCGTCTTCATTAACAAAACGATTTTCAATGTCAATATGAGCAATGCATCCTCCGCCACACTTTGCATCAAATAGGCTACCAAGTCTACACTTTTCTTGAATCGTGCATTTTTCAGTAAGAGGGATCCATTGATTGGAATAAATAAAATATTTATCCTGCTCATATAAGAGATTGTCTGCCTGACAAATAACACCTGCACAATTTTCTGCAGGAATCATTTCAACATTAAAACTAAAATCACAATCAAAATTGTCTTTTACTTCGTTAATAGTGTCAAGGATTTGTGTAGCAAATTCAACTGCTTCATCGCTATAAGACTTGTAACCAAATTCATCAGTGTGAATTAGGTTAAACATATCCATGACTTCATACATGCCAATGCCGCCAATAGTACAAAACTGCTTATCGAGTTCTACTGCTCCTTCTTGATAATTTGGAAGAAGCCCCTTCTCGATATTGCGTTTAAGAATATGTCTCATTGAATATAGCGCTTTACAGTCAAGCAATACTCGATCTTTTAGAATATCAATATACTTTTTCTTGTTTAGTTTGCTTTCGTAAGCAATACGTACAAGATTAATAGTGGAAACACGGCAGCTACCAACAGAAAGAGCAGTACCACCGATGCTGTTGATAAATGCGTCAAGCTTTTTAGTGTTGGACAGAAGGCGGCAACAATTAGACAACACGCCAACATTATCAGATACAAAGAAATTACTATCGCTCCATTTCATGTTATGATTTGAGCACCAACGTGCAAATGACTCATCTTGGAATTTGTTATCTTTATATAGGAGGGAGTAAGTTAATACTGGAAATGTGAACATATTATGCTCTCTTGTCTCAGACACAACTTCCATAAATACTTGCTGGCATTTAATAAGTTCTTCAATTTCATCAATTGCAAATGTTCCATCTGGAAATTCCACACCGCCAAATAGCGATTCCAAATATGGCCTATCGAAAATTGACACATTTGTAAATGCACATTGGTCTATTCTAAGGAATGGCTGATTAAGACGATAAATAAACTTTTGGAAGTTTTGTCTTAGATATGTGTCAGGATCTTTGAGATAATAACCATTTTTCACATCGTTCTTCCAGAAATAATATGCCCAAATAAGTACATTTGGCATTCCAACAGCTCCACTTTGTCGATTAGACAAAAATGAAACAAATTCAATTACATCATCAAAGTATGTAGTGAGATGCTTTGGCGGCTGTGCATTATATTTATTTAAGAAAAATAGTCCTTCAGTTGCTAGCCTTGTAAAATCATTTGCCCAACAGTATGGGAAATAACTGGCCGTAGAACTGTCATTAAGATAAAGTCCCTTGCTAAATTCCTGTTCGAGCCACTGCTTTGCAGTTCTTAATCCCCATTTCTTTTTGATCTCAAGAAAGATTTTATTAAGCGCAAACAACTTGTCTTCAGACTTGCCCTTTTCAGTCATAAATGAGCGAATGTCTTTATGACTTGCATTGGCGTTTGGATCAATTGTTGTATCGGCCATTGTATCATTTGCTACAAACTTTTCAAGGAACTCACTAAAATCAAGCTGAGATGGATGTACTCCGTTAATATATTCGAAGTCTTCTCCATACTTCTTTTTTAAATCTTCAAGACAGCGTTCAAAGTCCTTAGTTAATTTAAGCGTTATATCCATTAATTCACCACCCCATTTACCCATTCGTTTGCTTCTTTGAAATCCATCAGAACTCCATCAACTTCTAGCTTAGGAACTTCTTTAAACCCCTTTTCAAGCATTGCATCCTCATCGTCGAATAGCTCAAATTCAATGCCCTTGCTCTTAAGCTTCTTCTCAATAATACAGCATCTTGGACAATGAGTGCTATAAAGTGTTATCATAAGCACAACTCCTTTCAAATATAAAATAAATTATGCATTAATATTGATTGCCCTTATAAATGGCATCAACCTGTTCAACAATCTCTTCCCAATTGTGAACTCTATAAATCCCATAAGCATCATCGTGGATGCCCTGATTCCAAGGTCTATCTAATAGCACTCGATCAACCAGAGGATTTGTAGAGATTAGATTTTCTGCGCAATCATCTACAAGGACATCAACATGTAGTAATGACTTGTTATGAATACAAATGATACGCTTCTCGTCAATAAACGGAAAGTTTTTCATAAACCAGTCAATCTTCCAGTTAAAATTAGTATGATGTGTTGCTGTTGCCACATAAACGTCATACCCACTATCAATAAGTTTTTTCACTCCCCATTGCGAATCTGGAGCAGGAGACAGAGAGTCCCACAGCTCTTTTTTTAGGAACATAGCAGTTAAGTCTTCTGCATCTTCAAATGGAAGGCATTTATAGAAATCATATTCAGTAAAAGAATCCAATGCTAATTGAGTGCTATGTCGCGCGTTATAAAGCTCAAGTGTTTTCTCGATGAGGTTATTCAACACCTCATCACAATCTAGAGCCACAGTAAACTTATGCATAGTTTCCTCCTATAATGTTGTATTGCTTATTCTTCTTCCTTTTTTACATCAACGATATTGCCGTCATCATCTACAGTCTTGTTAAGACTGACCGCACAGAAATTGCTAATTTTTTTAATCAATCTCTTATAATCATTTGCTGACTTCTTGCCCGGTTGCTTCTGAAACTCTGTAATGTATTGAAGTACAACGCCACAGATTGCTTTCGAGCCATTGAGCAAAGCCGCCATTCGTACCTTCTCTAGCTGCGTTTTAATTACTTCTTTAAGAGCATCGTCTGTCATTTCTGACGCTGGAGGGCTCTTCTCCTCCATGCTATTAGTCTGTTCGTAATTGTTGTTCTCGTCCATATGTACACTTCCTTTCTTTTAATTACGTGCCAATTATACCACAATAATTTAGTATTGTCAATAGACTGATTTTGTTCGTTTAATTTTTTCTAGCCATACTGTATATGGTTTTACTCGTTCAACAAACAAATGATCGTCTTCTTTTCTTCCAAGGATCGCAAGGCACTTGCCCTTTGCAATGAGGCCGAAATATTCTTTTAACTGTTTGCTCCAAATAGTTGCTTCAATAATCCTGTCAGAAGTAATTAAGTCTAAATATGCAAATTGATTATTGTTTTTATCTTTCTTACGTTTAATATCTGATATTACACACAATACAACTGTTTTTTCTCCATTTGGAGCATCATCCCAGTTGGCATTAATTAAATCTACTCCTTCTTGTAGTGGGTTGTCTGTCAAAAACATTGATAGACTTTCATATTCCCATAGGAATGGATCTTTTGCATATTTTTGTTTGAAGTCTTCCATATAAGCTTTATATTTTTGCTCTTGCTCTTTATCAAACTTTTCTTTGCGCTTCTCATTATACAATTGCAATACAGTCTCTTTATCTACTTTTTTGCCCACCTTATAATCATCTACGTTAATGTCCCATTCAATCAAAAGTTTTGCTTTCGTCCCATATGATTGAACTGGTTTATATTCTTTTCTCTCATATGATAAAGACGCATATCTTTTCATTAACTTCATTTTATTAGAAGTTGGGAAGGCTCCCGCTTTTATCAAAGCAATTGTAGCAGACTTATCGGAAATTTTTGATATATAATCATTAAAGCTGCTATATGGTTGATTCTCAATAATTTTAGTGATGACTGATTCGCCAATGCCTTTTACTGCTCCAAATCCAAAAAGTATTTCTTTTGATTCAGGCTTAGCCTTAAATGTAAGTGTTGATTCATTAATTTTTGGTGGAAGAACTTTAATATTAAGTCTATGACACTCATTAATGATTACACTTAATTTTGCCGTATTGCCTGATTTCGCTGTTAGAACC